>Ga0187833_10000643_pt1 | contig 40476 bp, 41 predicted proteins | sample ETNtaG_37_FD_167968 | JGI IMG/M metagenome (GOLD analysis project Ga0187833, IMG submission 167968) | Marine microbial and viral communities from oxygen minimum zone, Eastern Pacific Ocean - ETNP2014_SV_400_PacBio MetaG (Illumina Assembly) | ecosystem: Environmental > Aquatic > Marine > Hypoxic...
AATACCATACTCTTTCTGAAAGAATAGGTTTGTGTCAAACACTGCCTTATGACCTATATGAAAATTACCTGAAGCGTTCAAGCCTGATAGAATTGCGCACTTCTCACCTTTTTTCAGTGCAGCAAAGAACTTATCAAAATCACGATGAGAGAAAATTAGTCCCCTCTTAAAAGTATAAAAATCAGGCAAGTCTTTCAATTTTGATAGTGGTTGTGCGCCGAATTGATTGACTAATTTCTCATTATCTGCTAACAGTTCTTTAAGCTTCATTTTGTTCAATGATTGTCATAGAATGTTTATAATTCTTTTGATTTCTAATTGTGTTCATATACTGATGCTCTGTATCAATGGTTGACATAATTAGGACTAAAAATTCTATAACAATAGGATTTTTAATTTATATTGGTTAGTTTATTTTTTTGTAAACTTGTTCTGAGCCCACATAACTTCAAAGTGTTTCTTGAAAGAATCTGTTATTTTCTTGTTGTCGATTGTAATAATAGTCGGTATTTCTTCCTGGATGACCAAAGAAGTTTTGTTTCCATACGGAATAATTTCAACAGGAGATTCTGTTTCATATGGAATAAACTTTATGTCAACATCCTTATCCTCATAAAACTCTTTTTTATGTTTTTCAATCGAGGATTGATGCCCACGGTAAAATAAAAGTCTGGCATTTATTCCTTTTTCAAGGCGTTTCTTGTGCATCTCTCGAAATACTTTTGCATAGTTTTCTTCAAGATTTTTATTTGCATAGCTAGCTCCAAGAACATCATAACTACCCCCAGGTTTTATCTCGTCAATTACGTTAAGCAATAGTTTCATAAATTCATCCCAACCTTTACTTACAGTAGTATCCTGATTCCATAGCATATCAAAATAAGTTTTGAAGGTTTTGAAGGTTTGTGGATCCTTAATAATTACAACAATTGGTTCTCTTTCTTTCCAAATATTAAACGCTACTTTGTCCTTATACAAATTAAATTGGATACCTTCATAAATCCCTTTTGGAAGAAATTTAACCTCACCCATAGTTTCATAGTTTGCCCTATGTTTTTTTATGATTTTTTCTGTGCCTGCAACAAATAATAGCTTTACTTTAACTTTCTTCTTTATTCTTTTTTGATGAAATTCCTTGAAAAAATCAAACATTTCTTTAGTTTGTCCAAACCAACTAGCACCCATTGCATAGTATTCATCCCCTTCCTCTAACTCACCTAACATGTTCATGAAATTATCTTTTATACCTTCAATACCTCTTAGAACAACGGTTTCCTGGTTCCATAATTCTTCAAACTGTTGTAAAAATGATTTTGCACAAAACTCATTCTCAATCATTATATTAAGAAGATTATCAGAATTACCCATTCGGATAATTGTCTTATTTTTGTAAACTACTATTGTTGCAGGTGAAGTTGCTTGACTGATGACAACTTTTCCTTCAAAGTTCTTGATATGTTTTCTTAAATCATACCATTTTCTGCCAGCTTCAGAAAATATAGTTCTTGTCTTAATATCTTTTTCAGCTCTTTTTTGATAATGTCTTGTGAAAAATGAATTCATCTGCTCATCAAGTTCTCCAACAACATAAGTACAAATAACATCTCCTTTTTTTAAAACTTTAAAGACATCATTAAAAGCTGTTTCCATGCCTTTTATTCCTTTGAACACAGTTGCTTCTGACTTGTACTTTGAGAGTGTCTTTTTAAGTTCCAACTCAGGAATTATCTTCTTTAGTGATTGTTTTTGTTTATGGATTTTACTCTCTTTCTCTTCCATATAATCCATAATCCTGCTAGGGTCTGCAGCCTCAAAATATTTGACGCCTGATTTAATGATGAAACTAACAAGGCCTTTCTGCATTAGTCGGTCTAAGATCTCGTATATCTTTGAGGAAGACGCCTTTGACTTATCTACAATTTTGCCTGTTGAAGAGCTACCTAATTCTAATAAAGCAAGATAAACATTGATCTCTGACTTTGTAAGCCCTATCTCTTCTAAGAGTTCTTTATTCATGGATATGAGTAGGTAGTTCAACTATATAAAATTAACTATTACTCCACCCCAAGGGGTAGGGGATATTTATATACCCTCAAGCAACCCCTAATTAGTAATTAAAACAGAGAGGTTTTACAATGAAAATGAACAAAAAACAAACAATCGGAAAGAATTTAGCAATGGCTAGTGCAGCACTATTAATAGGTACAAGTACAGTAGATGCTGATGATTCAAAACTAGAGAAAGAGGTTAAAGCAAGCCCAATAATCTCAACAGCAGAGGTCTTTATAAATCCAGAAGAAGGCCATGTTCTACGAGCAATTGGGAAAATTAAAGCAGGAAAAAGAGGTGCTGTTACGTTTTTACAGGATGTAAGTGGAACACCAGAAAACCCGGCTGATGCAAACAGCCTTTATTTACAATTGAGAGGATATGGTAATGTAGGCAAAGGTTTTGCAGTACTTGGAATGGCTGAACTTGGATCAGGATTTGACGATATCCATAGGTTAGGTTTTGCATATACACCTAAATTACCAAAAGGAGTATTTGCTCAAGCAAGAATATTGCCTTTTGCTGACATTGACCAATACAGAGCTGATCTGTTTACAAGCGTAAAATTAAGTGATAGATTATCAGCTACAGGTGCAATCTCATACAAACATGGAAACGGACAGGAAAAAGGACCGCAATCATTGTATATGGAAGCAACGCCTACACTAAAACGAAAAAAAGATAGTAAGAATAGTATTGGTGCACATATCAAATATACGCGCGACTTCAGAGACAAGAGAGATGACATTAGAGCATTTGCAGTTTACAAACATGCTTTTTAATTTTTTTTATTTCTTATTTTAATAAAATTTATTAAACACCAATCAATCGTAGGCTAGATGGGAAAAGAGTTGGACTATATCTACATTCTAAAAGCATTGCAAGAGATACCGTTTGGTGTAGGTAAGAAATTAATTATTGATTTTTTGCAGGGTGAAGAAAAAAACCAATCTATCAAGAAGAATAAGTTGTTCAATAAAGAAAATTTTGGTGCTCTTGCATATGAAGAGTCAGAATTAGGCGAGATGATTGACAGCTTACTCATAAATAATATGATTCAACAAGTGAGCATATCTTCAAACAAATTCTGGAAAGTGATGGAACTCACAGATAAAGGAAGAAGCGAAATAGATAACCCAACACTTTACAAGAAAAAGGTAGCTTATCAATTCAAAGAGACAAAAACAGAGATAACTGATGCAGACAGAGAACTGTTTGATTCGTTCAAAGATTTTCTGGGAGATTATAACGATGACCAAAAAAAAGGTATAACAAGTAATAAAGAAAAAATCCTTTGTATTGCAGGCGCTGGCTCAGGCAAAACAACAGTGCTTACTAAACGAATCGAGTTCATGATAAAATATAAGTCAGTTGATCCTGCTAAAATCCTAGCAATAACATTCACAAGGAAAGCGCGGCAAGAGATGATGAATCGTCTGGAATCTGAAGGAATATTTATTGCAGTTGAGACATTCAATTCGTTCTGTGAAAAAATATTAAGGAAGCATAATGATCTGGTTTACGGAAAACCAATGCAAGTGATTACATATCGAGATAAGATTATCATGATCAAAAATGCTCTAGCAGCACAAAATCTTCAGATGTTTAATGCAATTAATCAATACTTTACCGCACACCAAAGAAGAAGTAAGACAGATGAACAATTGGCAAACATATTCATGAATGACTGTTTTTTTATTCGTGACCTATTCAAATTCAAAGGAAAACAATTGACTGAATCTGACTTTGAGACCGATGATGTTGCGCATGAGCAAGCTGCAAAGATTGTCCATGGTGTTTGCAACTACATTGAAGCATACATGAACAAGCATGGTCTGCGTGACTTTGCAGATCAATTGATAGATACTCTTGATTTATTTACTAAAAGAAAAGATCTTATCCCAGAGTATGATCATGTGCTAATCGATGAGTATCAAGATGTTAATTCTACACAGATCAAATTGGTTGATTTCTTACAACCAAAGAATTTGTTCTGTGTTGGAGATCCGAGGCAATCGATTTATGGATGGCGTGGTTCAGACATAAAATATATTCTTAATTTCCAGGAAAAGTATCCAGATAGTGAAGAAATAACGCTCACTATGAATTATCGATCACGAAAGTCAATCGTGACTCTCATTAATAGCTCTATCAAAACAATGGGCCTTCCTGAACTAAAAGCACAAGATGGATATGATAAAGACATTAAATTAATTAAATTTGATTCAGAACCGACAGAGTTTGAATTTGTTACACAGGCAATAATTAAATCTGAATTGCCAAGGAAAGAAATCTTTGTTCTGGCACGAACCAATAGACAACTCAATGAGCTATCACTTGCAATGAGACAGATGAGTGTTGATCATGTTGTGAGAAGTGATGAGTTGCGAGGCACTGTGCAAGCAACAGATAACCAAGTTACATTAGCTACAATCCATGCTATAAAAGGACTTGAAGCAGAACTTGTATTTATCATTGGCTGCTCAGGCAATAATTTTCCATGCAAAGGATCAGAGCATCCAGTCATAGAAATGGTTAAGGTTGACGAATATGATAAAGAAGAAGAAGAGCGACGACTTTTTTATGTTGCAATGAGCAGGTCTAAAAAGAGTCTCTATATGTCATACTCAGGCAAGAGTCCAACACATTTTATCACAAATGATATGATGACTATCATAGAAGATGGACGGGAACAAGCAAAGAAGAAGAAACTAACCTTATGGGATTCGTCTCAGGCAGTTGAAAGACTTAAGGAATGGAGAAAGAGTATTGCAGAAGATCTTGGAGTTCCTGCGTTCATGATACTACATGATAAGACCATCACAGATATCTGTGTAATGATGCCAATGACTGTTGAGGACCTTTCTAATGTGCATGGGCTTGGTCCAACTAAGATACAAAAGTATGGTGATGATATTCTAAGAGAAATTAATGGTGTGTAATTAATAAATAGTTAAGTAGAACCTTTCTTGCTTTTGTTGCTCATTGATTTATTTTATTTATTTACGTATTTTGAAACTCTTAAATTTAAAACTAAAAATAATAATCCATGCTCATCAACTTTCTGAAGGCATACCACTGACATCTAACAAAAAAACGCACAACCCGAAAACTATTTAAGCCAGTGTATCAATTTCTGTGCAAGAATGGAGAAAAAGGCAAAGACGGCAACAATTGTCGGGTTAATAGTAAATATTTTTCTTTTCATCATAAAAGTTATTGCAGCTGTAATGTCAGGAAGCCTTGGTATCCTGTCTGACGCGCTTAATTCTTTTACAGATATCATAACTTCAATAGCTATATTTATAGCTGTTAAAGTGTCTAACAAGAAAGCAGATCAAGGACATCCTTTTGGACATCATCGAGCTGAACCGTTAGCTGGTTTATTGATTGCTATAATGGCAGGGATACTTGGATTTGAGATACTCAAAAGAGCCATTGTGAGTATGATTAAAGGCGTTGAAGTTATTGAAGTTAATTATATAGTATTAATTATATTGATAGTAAGCATAGTCATTAAGCTATTAGTTGCATTGCAGTTTAGAAGCATTGCAAAAAAGATAAACAGTCATGCAATGTCAGCAAGCTATATAGATTACAGGAACGATGTCATGGTAACATCACTTGTATTATTAGGAATCTTATTCTCAAAGCAATTACCATTGCTTGATACTGCAGTAGCATCATTAATAGGAGTATACATATTATACAGCGGATACATAATTGGAATGAGAAATATTGAATATTTGATGGGCAGCTGCCCGGACAAAGAGACTGTAAGAGAAGTTGGTGAAATAGCACTTGCTGTTAAAGGAGTTAAAGGAGTCAATGAGATAAACGCACATTACGTCGGTAATTTTATCCATGTGGAGATTCATATAGAAGTTGATAAACATATGAATACAAAAAAATCGCATCATCTTAGCAAACTAGTGCAGTGGCAACTAGAGTCAATGGAAAATATCAACAAAGCATTCATCCATGTTGATCCTATTTAAGAATTATATTAAATAAAAAAAATTATTTTTTCTTAGGTTTTTTCATCTTCTTTGTTATACCTAACTTAGCATCACATTTCTGACAATTGAAAACATAAGCTTTCACGCCATCCAATGACTTTCTCTTGTTTTCAGTAGTTGTCTCTCCTTCGTTACCGCATTCAGGGCAAGTATACATTATCTCAACTTGTAAAGTTGCCTCATGCTCTGCTTTTTCTTCTGTGTAATCACACTCAGGGCAGACATACTTATCTGCTCTTATTGAAACCTTACCATCATCCTTGACAGGTTTTCCCATCTTGGCTTTATGGCATTCAGGACATTCTTTCTTATAGACCCAAGCAGTCGCCTTACCAGTCTCACCAAGAGTTCTTCTTGTATAATAAATACATTCATCCATGCTATTTGGCATATTCAAAGTCATTTTCGTTTACCCCAACAGATCCGCAAAAGGGTCTGTTTCATCTATAATCTCATCTTTACAATAAAAATCCATAACTCGTGCTTCATTTCTAGCTCTATTGAATATTTTCTCATAAGAAACATTAAGTATCATAGGATAAGAAGTTCTTATGTCAAGTAATGCAGCATTCTCAGGATAACTGCGAAACAACTCTTTAAGATATTCTACTGCAATAAAACCAGTCTTTGCAGATTCATTGTAATAGTTTGCAAAAGCTAATATGTAAGGTCTCTGGTTGCAAGCAAATCCATTCTTTACAGTTCCTTTGCCGCCGTATGAATTACCTAATTGTAGTTGAACATTTGCTTCAAGATCAAATATTCTGAAATTTATTAGTTCCATTAAAGCATTTGTATCATCACTTGGTTTAAGAAGACTAAACTTGTTCTTCAAAGCATAAAAGTCAACAAGCGCATTATTAAGATATTCAATATCACTCGATGGTTTGTCAAAAGTAATACCATGTTTAGTGTCAATTGAATTGATCTCAATAATTCCCTGCTTAAAAGAATACTCAGTATCATAGATTATATTTGAAGTTATTCCACAACCTAATATGAATACCAGCAAAAACACGAACATTATCTTTTTCATAATCTAACAACCTCAATACTTACTGCCTGTTCTAAAACCTTAATATATTTAGGACATAAGACAAACTCATATTTATTATTTTCACAATAAGATGTTATTTTAGAGAGTTCTGACTCGTTTTTATATTTTACTATCACATTGAACCCAAGCTTATTTTCATGGATGATATCGTGATCTTTTAGTTCTTCTTTTATCTTTTTATTTGTCTTGTTGAATTTGTTTATTCTTTGTTTTAAATTAATTAGTTTGTCATGTAATTTATCAAAGTCAATGATGATTTTTGGTCGATTGATGTCATTTAAAACATCATAGAATTCTTTATTGTCTGTTGCAATAAAACTACCCTGACCAAGATTGACTGGCTTGTTCTTACCAAAGCTTGCAAAGATTAAATCACCAATTGTTCCTTGCTCTTGCCCAATTGAGCCAGATGTATCGTTTATTATGATTGTTTTATTTTTCTTGCATTGTTTTTCTATTTTATCCATATCCTGTAGGTATGCATAAGAAGGCATTGAATTGATTAATAGTGCTGATTTTGTTTTGTTTGAAATATTATTAATTAATCCATGATCAGTTTTTAATTCAATAATGTTTAACTTAAACTTCTTAGCAAACTGTTTGTAAGTGATCCAGCCACCTTGGTCTTGTAGAAGAATGTTTTCTATTCCTTGTTCTTGCATTAACTTAAGACATAACTTGATTGAGATGTTGGCTCTATCAGTAATAAGAACATATTGTTTGTTTGTTAATTCTTTGATCAGGTCAATACATTTCTGTTGCATAGGGAAATAATAAAGAAAGTGGTTTATAAATTTATTTAAAATTACCCCAGATTTGGTATCTCATAAGTGAAAAGATTACCATCTACCTGAGGAATTAATAGTTTCAATGTGTGTGCATCATCGCTTGAAACATAATAAGACATACTTCTTCGTTTAAGTTGAGGTAATACATCATGAGGATTTGTATAAGCAACTGCAGATGCTTTAGGTACATTACCATTAACACCAAAAGCAAAACCATGTTTCCGGATAGGAAGAGAATAATCGTTTAGTTCCCTACCACATGCCGTAAATAAGTACATATCAGGCAGTTGGTTTAAGTTTCTAAAAAGAAATCCTCCTTCTGAACATATTTCTAGTCCAATGTCAAGTGAATTCCAGTTAAATCTCTTTTTTCTCTTTTGTTTTCTTAATCTTTTCTGACAACCTCTTTCTCTAGACATACGAATTGATCCGCCGTCACTAAATTTATGATATTCACTTACTTCTCCACCACTGATTACATGTGCTGTGTTATAAATATATCTTCTATCTTCCCACAGCATTGTACCAGGTATTACTAATGCACCTGAATCTGCTGTTAACTCAGCCAATCTATGAACAATATCTTCCTTTTCAGGTTCTTTGTACAATCTATCTTTAGGAACAAATAACCATTCAAGTGCTAAGAACACATCTAGATTATTACCATTGACAATTGAAGCTATTCGTTCAACTAAACCATCCTGGTCAAATCCATTACTAGTTTCAACTGCATAAAGTCCAACTTTCATTTTAGCTTTTCAAGAATTTATTAACAGCATACTCAATCAAATGCGATTTGTTTCTAAACAAACCATCACCTAATCTTTCTTCTATTCTTGATATAACTTCGTCCTCAATTGAAATACTAATTTTTTGTTTCATACTACTTTGTCGCAAGAATTGCTACCTTATAAACTTACTCATATTGTAACTACTATTAAGTAAATAACTATAACATTTATAAAGGATTGAACTGCACTATTATAGTATGTTAAATAATATAAACCCCATTGTTTTCAATATAGAAAATAAATAGAATACAATGATAGAATACAAAGAAAAACCAAACAAACCTGAAGAGATTAAGAATATACTAAACCCAATTGTAAAGAAATGGTTCTTCAGTAGATTTAAGTCTTTTTCATTGCCGCAACTGCACGGCGTAATGGAAATACATTCACGAAATAATATATTAGTCAGCGCTCCAACAGGAGGTACTAAAACACTTACATCTTTCTTATCTATATTAAACGAACTTATTGATTCTTCTGAGAAAGGTATACTTGAAGATAGAGTATATTGTATTTACATATCTCCTCTAAAAGCACTTTCTAATGATATAAACGTCAATCTCCAAACACCATTGAGAGAAATGGAAGAGATTGCAGAAAAAGATCTTGGTGTTAGGGTAGGGGTTCGAACAGGAGATACAACACCATATGAAAGATCAAAGATGCTTAAGAAACCACCGCATATTCTGATAACAACTCCTGAATCATTATCATTAATGCTGACATCAATAAAGTTCAAGGAGCATCTTAATAATGTTGAATGGTGTATCATTGACGAGATACATTCATTGGCTGAAGGAAAAAGAGGAGTCCATCTTTCATTGTCAATGGAGCAACTTGATTATCTTTCTTCACACATGACAAGGATTGGGTTAAGCGCTACCATTGCACCACTAGAAGAGATTGCCAAGTATCTGGTAGGTTATGATAAAGAAGAACTCAGGCCGTGTAAGATAGTGGATATTCAATACATAAAAAATATGGAACTAAAAGTATTGAGTCCTGTACCTGACCTTATCAATTCTGACCACGCAAAAAGAAATAATGAGATGTATAAGTTAATAGATAAACTAATACAAGATCATAGAACGACATTAATATTCACTAACACAAGAGCTGCAACGGAGCGAGTAATTCATCACCTTAAAGAAAAGTTTCCTAAGAATTACATAGATGATTCTGAGAAGAGTGATGAGGCCAAAGGCATTGGCGCTCATCATGGCAGTCTATCAAAGATTCACAGATTAAAGATTGAAGATAGGTTAAGACAGGGTAAGTTAAAAGCGATTGTTTCCAGTACTTCACTTGAGATGGGTATTGACATTGGTTACATTGATCTAGTATTGTGCCTTGGATCACCAAAATCAGTTGCAAGATTCTTGCAAAGAGCAGGTAGGTCTGGCCATAAACTGCATGAGACAGTGAAAGCCAAAGTAATCGTGCTTGACAGAGATGACCTTGTCGAATGTGCAGTATTACTAAAATCAGCAATTGAGCGAAAGATTGACAAAATTCATATACCAACAAAGTGCCTTGATGTGCTTGCACAACAATTAATTGGTTATGCACTTATGCAAAAATGGGATATTGATGAGTTATTTAGTGTTATCAAACAAAGTTATTGTTATAAAGATATAACTAAAAAGGATTTCATGGAAGTGATTGATTACCTTTCTGGGAAACATGTTTCATTAGAGGACAGATATATCTATGCAAAGATATGGCATGATGAAGAAACAAAGATGATAGGAAAGAAAGGGATGATGTGTAGGGTAATTTATATGACTAATATAGGCACTATCCCTGATGAAAGTTTCATAACCGTCAAAGTGGGAACCATGCCAATTGGAAGTATTGATGAAGGATTCCTCGAAAGACTAAAGAGAGGTGACGTATTTGTTTTAGGTGGAAGCAAATATGAATTCCTATATTCAAAAGGAATGGTTGCTAATGTTAATTCATCTGCTCACAGGCAGCCGACAATACCATCATGGTATTCAGATATGTTACCACTTAGTTTTGATCTAGCAAATAATATAGGAGTATTTAGAAGACTACTTGGTGAAAAGTTTTGTTCTAATGAATCAAAGAAAGAGATTATTAAGTTCATCAATGAGTATCTTTATGTTGATAAGAATGCAGCGAACTCAATCTATGAATATTTCAAAGAGCAGTTTGAATATGCAGAGATACCATCAAACACCAGAATTATAATTGAACATTATACAGATACATCAAAAAACAAGAAGTATGTAATATTTCATTCATTGTTTGGAAGACGTGTCAATGACTGTCTTAGCAGAGCTATTGCTTTTGCCGTTGCAAGGACACAGCATAAAGATGTTGAGATAGGTGTAAGCGATAACGGATTTTATCTTGCATCTGAAAAACAGGTAAATGTTATGCATGCTTTCAAATTACTGAAAACAAAAGAGTTGAACAAGGTCCTTCATATGGCAATTGATAAAACAGAAGTCCTTAAGAGAAGATTCAGACACTGTGCTACAAGATCCTTGATGATCTTAAGAAATTATAAAGGACGAACCAAAAGAGTAGGGCGACAGCAAGTAAGTTCAATGATACTGATGAACGCTGTCAAAAGAATAAGCCCTGATTTCTCAATACTTAAAGAAGCGAGGCGTGAGGTCCTGGAAGATTTAATGGATATTGAAAACGCCACAAAAATCTTGAAGGGAATTGAGTCAAAAAGGATTAAGATAAAAGAGATACACACACAGATACCCAGTCCATTTGCATTTAACCTCGCTCTGCAAGGCTATACTGATATCATGAAGATTGAAGATAAAATTGAATTCTTGAAGCGCATGCATCAAATGGTTCTTGCTAAGATAAGTCTGAAGAAATAAGTCAAACACAAATCTTTTTAAACAATCTTATTTTTGTAATTAATCATGTCAAACTCAGATATTATCAGGGTTGAGAAGTATTGCAAGCTATGCAAGATCTGTCTAGAACTTTGTCCAAAAAAAGGTCTTGAGATAGTTGATAATAAAGTTGTTCTAACAGGTGAATGTATCAAGTGCAGCATCTGTGAGAAATATTGTCCTGACTTAGCAATTAAAGTCGTTAAATGATTTATGTTGATATGCCTTCAGTGAGAGATTGAGCATTGATTATTATTTTTTAATAAAATAAATAAAAATTATCCATGAGCAGTTTCTCGTCACTTACTTCTACCTAAAGAAAGAAGAACAATTAACATAGTAAGATTTAAATAACAACAAAAATCATATCTTGTCTATCGGGGTCGTAGTATAACCTGGCTAGAATAGCTGGCTCCAATCAATTGGAGCGATGAGACTTTTGTCGATGAATTCAATTGGGCTATACCAGCGGATCCGTGTTCAAATAGTTGGAGATGAAATCTACAATGATTTCAAGCTTCGCTTGAATTTCACGGCGACCCCATTTTTTTTACAAAAACAAAACATTTAAATACAACCTCCAGCTAGTAAATTAATTATATTGAAAGAGTTCTTTGAGATGAATTTAAATGGAAAATAATAATGAATTAAAAACTGGTACAACAACCATAGGTATTGTTTGTAAGGATGGAATAATCCTTGCTGCAGACAAAAGAGCAACATCAGGCAATTTTATAGTCAATAAACACATTGACAAAATATATTCTGTTAGCGATACAATGGCACTGACCATGGCAGGAACAGTAAGTGATGCACAGCTACTAACAAGATTAATTACAGCAGAAATTAAATTAAAAGATATAAGAACAAACAAAAGGACAACAGTTACTGAAGCTGCAAATTTACTTGCAGGTATGGTATATCAAAACATTAGAAAGATGTCAATGATACCAGGTGTTAGTCACTTTGTACTTGGTGGAAGCGATGATACAGGATTCTATCTATTTGATCTTTTCGCTGACGGTTCAATTACTAAGGTTGAAGATTACATTTCATCAGGTTCTGGATCAGTTATGGCATATGGTGTGCTTGAAACATTATACAAGAAAGATATGACAATGGACCAAGGAGTAAAATTAGTTGTACAAGCAGTCAATGCTGCATTACAAAGAGATTCTGCATCAGGCGGAGGAATCGATGTAATGACAATAACTAGTGAAGGTATCAAAAGAGTTGTTGCTGAGAAACTAGAAGGAAGAGTACATATTCAGAATTAATATTCTTAAAGTAAAAAATAAGATAAAAATGTTTAATGAGGTATATTTCTAAATGACAGAGATAATTAAAGAAATTCTAAAACTTTTACCAGATGATAAAGTATCTGATGCGGCTTTTGAAGGCGCAAATATTGTTCTTTATACAAAAGATGAAGAATTTTTTATGGATAATAAAGGAATGATCAAGAAAGTAGTAGATGAGTTCAAAAAACGAATAGAGCTTAGACCAGATCCAAGTATTACAATGGATATGGAGAAAGCTGAGAAAGCAATCAAAAAGATTGTCCCTGCAGAAGCAAAGATAGGAAGTATCAATTTTGATCCACAGCGTTCAATGGTAAACATTGAATCAGAGAAACCAGGTCTTGCAATCGGTAAACAAGGTGCAACCTTAAGAGAAATAAGAAGCAAAACACTATGGGTACCTGTTGTCAAAAGAAAACCAGCTCTTCGTTCAAAATTAATTGAAGAGATTAGAGCCGTTCTTTATCAGAATTCAGATTACAGAAGGAAGTTCCTTGATAGGACAGGGCACAGAATCTATGATGGATGGATAAGACAAAAAAAGAATGAATGGATAAGAATGACTTACTTAGGCGGTGGACGCCAAGTTGGAAGATCATGTTTATTTTTACAAACACCTGAATCAAGAGTACTACTGGATTGCGGCGTCAACGTTGCTGCGTCAGATACAGATGCATACCCAATATTAGATGCGCCAGAGTTTAACATAAACGATCTGGATGCAGTCATCATAAGCCATTCACATTTAGACCATTGCGGTTTTGTACCGTACTTATTCAAATATGGATATCGCGGACCAGTATATTGTACTGCTCCAACAAGAGATGTAACAGCTTTACTTACACTTGATTATGTAAAGATAATGAAGAATGAAGGTAAAGATCCAATATACTCAACCGATGATGTCAAAGAGATGGTCAAACACACAATAATTATTGATTATGAAGAAGTTACAGACATCACACCTGATGTAAGAATGACTTTGTATAACTCAGGACATATCCTTGGCTCTGCAATGGTACATCTGCATGTAGGAAATGGATTACATAATCTATTGTACACAGCTGACCTTAAATATGGTAGCACAAAGTTACTTGATCCAGCAATAACAAAGTTCCCAAGATTGGAAACATTGATGATTGAAGGAACTTACGGTGGAAAAGATAATATACTTCCGTCAAAGAACGAACAGGAAGATTATCTTTCAGCTCAGATAACAAAAACAATCAAGCGTGGCGGTAAAGTGCTTATACCAGTACTTGGTACAGGAAGAGCACAGGAAGTCATGTTAATTGTTGAAGACCTTATAAGGTCAGGCAAATTAGATAAAGTTCCTGTTTATATTGATGGTATGGTATGGGACGTTACAGCAATACATACTGCATACCCTGAATACCTTAACAACTTTGTAAGAAAACAAATATTCCACAAGAACGCTAATCCGTTCCTAGCTGAGATGTTCAAGAAAGTTGGTAGTTCTAAAGAAAGAAGACAGTTGATTGAAGATACTGGTCCGTGCGTAATACTTGCAACATCAGGCATGTTAGTTGGAGGACCATCTGTTGAATACCTTAAAGGATTAGCTGACAACCCTAAAAACTCATTGTTATTTGTATGTTACCAGGGTGAAGGTTCACTTGGTAGAAGGATCCAACGAGGAGAGAGAGAATTGACTTTTAAGGATGGAATGAAACAACATGTTGAACCAATCAATATGGAGATTGTGACAATTGAAGGATTCACAGGGCATTGTGGCAGAAGACAATTAATGAATTTTGTGCATGACTGCATCCCTAGGCCTAAAAGAGTAATAATCAACCATGGAGAAAATTCACGTTGTTTAGACTTAGCAAGCTCATTACATAAGACATTCAATATGGAGACAACTAGTCCAAGAAATTTAGAAGCTGTTAGGATTATTTAGAATAACTCGTAAGTTCTACCTGAATTAAATTTACTATTCTGAAAGATAATTCCTTCTTGGTTTATGCCAAGTACAGGAACAATATATGGAACAAGAGTTTGTTTTCCATCTTTTTCTATAAGAATAGGATTCTCTACATCTAGTAATGAAGGATTACCATCTTTGAATACAATATTGTATGCATGAAACCCAAAGAAATCATCGACTCTTAGACAACCATTAATTAAAAAGGAATCTCTTGCTCCTTGCGCTGCAAGCTGAACTGCAACTGATTTCTCAAGACATGTGCCTTGACCTAATTCAACTGCACGAGAATATGGTAGTATTGTTTTACCATCTTTTCTTATGCCTTCATCAACAAAAGTCCTCATTGTATTTCTTTCATCTGATTTGAATAATTTGTATATGTTTGAAAAAGGAACTGTTCCAGGTGGAACATCAGCAATTCTCTGATAAACATCAGGATCATCAATTTCATAATATAAACCGCTTGCTTTATGCACTAAATCACCTTGTCTTAAATTAGCAATTACATTATCTGGAAACTGTCTAGATGCTTCAATCAATAATTCTTTTATTTGTTCAGATTCCATTTTCGTATAAGTGTTCACTAAAATCCCATTGATTCTTATGATAAGGACATGCATGGAATTCTCTTGCAATTATATCTTTTAGTTTAGCTGCTTGTCCTTCTAGTGATAAATCAGTTCCAACTAGCACATCATGTTCTATTAACACATAATTCAAATGTTTGATTAGATTGGTTGCTATTCCATTTATTTTATGGTCTTCTCTAACATCAATATAATTAACTGCATAGTAAGGTACATCTTTGCCTTCTTCATATCTTCCTAATTTTAATACGCCGACAATATCGAAAGGACTCTCTGTTCCTTCTTCTCTTGCCACTAAGAAATGAGGTTCTGGGTTTTTATCCATAAAAGACCCATAAAGATGATGTTGTGCAAAATAATGAAACCCTGAAAAATAAGGTGTTCTGCCAGATAGATCTATCTCATCAAGTAAAGGAAGATAACTATCTCCAAATACCTGATCTCTTAACTCATCCATACCTAATAGTTCGTAAGTGTACATTTTGACTACTCTAAACTTTGAATAATACATATATAAACTTTTCTGTTTTAACTACTTATAAGTAATAACCATACAAAGGTTTATATACAGGCAAAACACACTATTTACTATATAAAACATCATTTCAGACTGTTGAGGATCTCACATGGAAAGAAAAAGAGCTATATTAATATTGATTGTATTTACACTAGGCTGGATTATAAACGATGTATTTGCAGCTTTTGAAGGTTTTGACTTAGAAAAACCATTTTCATTAAGAGCAAAAGAACAACCAAGCCCAGGTGACTGGATAAAAGAAAGTCAAATTCATGTTTATAATGATAAAGTCATAATTGACATAAAAAACGCAGAATGGGCTTCTTTTTGGAATACTAATTCAATGGATCCATTGCTAGATGAAACAAGCAATGGTATAGAAATAAAACCTAAATCTGAAAATGATATCCAAGTAGGAGATGTTATTTCTTATGTATCTGAAGAGGATTTCAGCACAATTATACACAGAGTAGTAGATATAGGATATGACGAAGAAGGAAGATATTTCACCATGAGAGGTGATAACAACTCTGCTGAAGATCCGGAAAGAGTAAGATTTTATCAAGTACAAAGAGTATTAGTTGCTGTTATCTATTAGTTAATTGATAAAATATAAAAATAATTGATTTCTTTATAGAAGAATATGGCTTATAGACAATATTCTTTTACAGGTGAACAAAGAAAAACATATGAGATTGAAGCACATTATGGTTTACACCCAACAGAAACTTTTCTGTTAAAAGATTCAGAAAGACTGCCAGTTATCGTATCAAGGAATTCAGATGAAATTGAAGAAAGCTTAGATAGAAGAATAAGATTAATTATTGACAATACCTCTGAAGGAAAAAGGACAAGACCAATAAGAGAGCTTATCAGACAGCAGGAAAAAGAAGGGAAGTGGTTCTTGCCAGCAGAAGGAATTTATTTAAGTTACATTGAAGACAACAACTTAAAAATGATTCAGATAAGGAATGTCAAAGAAACTGAAACAAAGCAACGCGTTTAGATTGCATTCCACTGAGTTTTTATTTGAGATAATCTTTCAAGATAGTGTTTGTTCTGAGCAATCCAATTCTTCACAATCTTTCTGCCTGCAAATTTCATAAAAGTCGGATAGAATGAAGGAAAATGCGCATTTGAATATGTTTTCCTTATAGAAGTTATTGCTGTGTCAAAGGAAGCATTAATCGCATCGTTTATTCCGTTAGTATATGTATAAAAATCACTGAAACAGTCAATCATACCCTGTTGCAATTCGTAAGCAGTCATGTTCTTTGGTTTAAAGACTGCGTGAAGACCATCATAGAATTCCCAGTCTTTATGCAATAATCTTCCTTGTTGTTCATAGTCATGATATATCTGTGACCCAGGTAATGGAGTCATCACAGAATACTGGACAAAATCAATGCCAGTATCCTTACAAAAATCTGATGTCTGCCTAAAGGTTTCTTTTGTATCAGAATCAGTCCCAAATATAAACATTCCATGGACCATGATTCCATTATCATGGAAAACCTTGATAGAACGCTTTATGTCTTCAACTGTCTGTGCTTTTTTCATGGATTTCAGGCTATCAGGATTGATAGATTCAAAGCCAATATAAGTTGCATCACATCCGGCCTTTTTCATCTTTGCAATGAATTCAGGTTTTCGTGTTATCTCTGTCCTTACTTGAGTTGACCAACTCCGATCGAGATCTGATTTGATTAGAAGATCAAAGATTTTGTCTGAGCGTTCCATGTTTGCGGTGAAATTGTCATCTACAAAGAATACATTACCTTTCATATAACTTGATGTGTGTTCAGTTACGGCCATGACTTTCTCAGGGCTTTGTGACCTATATGCTTTACCAAACATTGCAGTCACAGAACAAAAGTTACAGTCAAATGGACAGCCACGAGAAGTCATCACTGGCCAACGTTTAATTGATTCCCAGTTTTTAATTAATTTTAGGTTAGGTGTTATCAGACTGTCTAAATCAGTTGGTCTTTGAACCCTTACAATCTTATCTTTAATCCTGCCTGAGAGAATATCTAATATAGCTGATTCTGCTTCACCAACAATTACCTGGTCAAAGTTATTAACAACATCATCAGGTAACATGCTTGCGTGAATCCCACCAATTATTGTCTTGCCATTAGGGTTAAGAAGTTTGTATTTCTTTGCGATCTCTTTTCCACGAGTTACTGTTGTTGTCAGGCAGCTTAAGCATAATATATCCACAGACTCAAGTTCATCTGACCTTATGTCTCTTTTGATTATATTCTCATTGATAACAAAGGCATCATAACCTGCCTGTTTTGCGATTGTCGCAAGATAAACAGGACCAAGAAGAGGTATTGTCATGTATTTTGAGAATACGTTTGATTTAGGTCCACGAGGCTCAACAAACAAAACTTTAGTCATTTTTTCTATTAAAATAGTCTATTGTTAATAAACTTACCCCAAATATTACAAAAGACATGGGCCAAAGCCTTAATGATATTGTAAAGACAAAGAAAAGAGAGAGGAATAATGTGATAAATAAAATTGCAAGATACGCAAACAGTCTTCTCTTTGTATAGAATCCTACCGGGAGAAAACTTAATCCAATGATAGCTATTAATACAGTCCACAAATAAGATAGATTACTCCAATGAGAATAATTAAGGTAGTAGAAAAATATGCTATTCATGATTAAAAAAGGACCTAACCAGATTAAAACTGGGTCCTCTTTGTTTTTTCTATAGAATAATAACGTGAACCCAAGACCAAACAAGAATATGAATGCAGGCCATTGTTTACTAACACCTTCTACTACATGATAGTTCTCAAGTGTAAGTGCTAACCCAACTAATATAAACAATGCAGCAAGAACAGTAAACCTTCTTTTTTTGTTCATAGAAGAGTTATTAGTGAGTAATGTATATAAATCTTTTTTATTAAAATGCCTTCAGAGAGAAGATTAGTATGGGTTTATTTTATTTTTATTAACGTATTTTAAAATTAAAACTAAATATCAATGCTCATCAAAAGCAAAAGTAGGTTCTACCTAAATAAAAAACTTTTACCAACAATAACTAATTTTATATACAAAGAAAAAATAATGATCCATATGAAAGAAACAGAGATCTTACAGATATTGAAGTTAATAACAGATAGATTAAAGGATAAAGAAGTAACATGGAGAATAGACGGAAGCGCTAACCTTTTAGTGCAGGGTGTTGAGGTTAATGTGAATGATCTTGATATCACTGCTGATGATGCCTATGTTTTTAGTGATGTCTTGAAAGAATTTGTTGTCAAAGAGTTTTATAATGAAAAGATTAAAGCAAAGTCAGTTGTGTGTGACATCAATAGCAAGGAAGTTGAGATTAATTGTTATGATAATAAGGAATTAAATATGTTTAACAAGATTGAAACAATTGAATGGAATGACTTAAGAATTCCAGTACTTCCTTTATTGGATGCCAAAGAGTTCTATAAGCTGATTGATAGAAAAGATAAGATTGAATTGATAGAGAAACATCTAAATAAATGAGCCAATGAATTTAATCTTTCTTCTCAATAATTCGTCAACTATCTTATAGAACCATTTAGTTGTTCTTTGATGGTCATGTATTATGACTATCTCATTTGATTTCGAAGAAAGATAACCCCCTGATTTTTTCATGGTTAAACCAAGTCTTGATTTCTTATTATCAAATCGACCATAGACTTTTTTGAGATTAGATAAATGATACTCCATAATATTGAATGTCCAAAAAGTATCAAACTTGTTTTTCTTGATATAATCATTATAGAACTTGTAATTTATTTTCTTAAAGTCTGGTTGTATAAATTCATTACTAGATAATATTTTTTTGATTGCTCCCTTATGTTTACCACCAGTATCCCCATAAGGAAACCTGAAGAATTTAGATGGTCGCTTTACTCTTGCTTTCTTGTAAAGCCCATTAATGATCTGGTCAGTAGAAAGTATTTGATTTTTTGCATTTGTTAATGAAGACTCTGATAGTTTTTTGTGTTCATAGCAGTGATTACCGATTATAAAGCCTAGCCTTATTGCTTTTATAACTTGAGATTTGTGTTTAACTAAATTTTCTCCTAAACAAAAAATGATTGCAGGTATCTTTTTTTTATAGAGGTAATTAATCTTATCAAGAAAATCGACAGATGGCGCATCATCAATTGTCATGTATGCAATTTTTGGCATCACCTGATAAAATTAGAAAGAAATATTTAAAATTAACGTTTTTTAGCTACAAAGCCAGATGCTTATCAATATCTTTTGCGACTGTTCTCAATTCAGATAACATGCGCCCAATATCTTTCTCAAGCTCATCTATCAGAACCTCAAGATTATCTACCCTTAGAATATACTTGTTATCTTCAATAACTACAATGCCTGATTCAAGAAGTTTATTTATGTGATGCATTACTGTGCCTCTACTTAGATCCAATTTATCTGCGATTTCGTCAGATGATAAAGGCTTTTTTATCTTAGTGCTTTTCAATAATTCGATGAATATCCGAAAACAACTCTTGTCTTTATCCCTTAAATTAAACAATCCTAAAGAGTTACCAAACCATTGAAGCTCCACATTAATATCATGTCTTGGTCTTCTTGAACTAATAATGGTTATTTTCTGATACCTTGTTGTAATCATAAACTATATAGTAGATAGACTGATATATAAAGCTTATCCGAAACATTTAAATAGGAGATAGACTATCTCAATTGATACTGGTTGACTTTAAGTCAACAAAGGTGTGTTAAATTCGAAGAGTGATGATAAATGGAAAAAAAAACTAAAGAAGTTGTAGGTAAGGATAAAAAGCAAGATCCTAAAGATACCAGGATCAAAGAGCTTGAAGAAAAGAACAATGAGCTCATTGACAGCCTACAGCATCTACAGGCAGATTTTGAGAATTATAAGAAAAGAGCATGCAAAGACAATGAACATATGTCAAAATTTGCATCAGCAAAGTTAGTCGATAAATTGTTATCAATAGTAGATAGCTTTGAATTAGCCTTAAGAGATACTGAAAATAATGAACAATTCAGTAAAGGTATTGAACTTATATTTGCCCAATTATTCTCAACACTTGAATCAGAAGGATTAAGACCAATCAAATGCATTGGCGAAAAGTTTGATCCATATAAACATGAAGTCATGTTAAAGGGACCATCTGACAAAGATGAAGATATCGTAATCGAAGAGATGCAGAAAGGTTACATGATCAATGATAAAGTGCTAAGACACAGTAAAGTCAAGGTAAGCACAGGCAAAAAATAAGAAAAAGATAAATGATCACCAAATCAACGCCATTGAAAGAAGTAATTAAGCTTGGCAAAGTATGCCATCAAAAAAATAACTGCTGCAAATATGGCAGCGGTTGTCTAGTAAAAGGTGACGTTGAAAGAATCGCAAAGTTTCTTGACATAACTGTCAAGGAATTGAAGGACAAATATCTGGAAGATGTTGAGAAGTTCAACACAAAACTCTTTCGGCCAAGATTGTTGAGGAAAAAAGACAGACCATATGGTAAATGTATTTTCCTAAACGAACAAGGTTGTAAGATTCATGAAGTCAAACCATTGGAATGCAGGATTGGAAACTGTGGAACACATGGTGAAGAACTCAGTAAATGGTTTATGATTAATTATCTAATCAATTCAGATGACCCTGAATCAGTAAGACAATATGCAATCTTCGCAAAGAGCAATAAAACTTTGAAGGGCGGAGAGTTAGAGAATATTGTCCCTGACAAAAAAAAGCTGAAAGAAATACTTGAGTTTAGAATTTTAAGATAACCAAAGCTCGCTTTCAGAGCGAGTTTGGGAATTAGGAGACAAGCGTATTTAGATTGTCTCCAAATAATAATGTTAAAATAAAAAGGTGAAAAAAAGATGAAGATAGAAATCAACAAGACAGCAAGGAAACAAAAGATGTTTTTATCATCTGAAGCAATCTTAAGGTACCTAATCACTGATAATGAAAAGCTTGACACATTAATAATGTGCAAGAGCAGTGAGATTAGCCTTTTCACTTCAGATCATAACTTATATGAGGCAATTGCAAGCATCAAACCAGAGGACACATTCAAGCTTAACAAGCTTGCAAAGTTATTGGAAGTTGGTGATATTGTACCCCACAATAAGGTAAAGAGCATATTGAAACATGAGAGAGTTGAAGAGATAAGAAAGATTGCACTTACAGAAAATAAAGATAAGCCAACAGGAGGAACGGAAAATGTCAAAAATTAATTTAAGTATTGATGATGGAGAAGCATTTTTTGCTCACGAATTAAGCACCAACTTTAATCCTACACAATTTGTTCTTGATTTCAAAAATGTTACACCTAGAGTAGATGCACGGTCTAAAGATGCACCAGTTTTAAGGATCAAACATAACGTAGTGATTGTCGAACCGTTTCACATGAAGAAAATTGTTGAATTTTTAGAGAAACGAATAAAGGCTTATGAAAAAACATTTGGAGAAATAGAAAAGCCAAAAGCAATTCAGATTTATGAAAAAAAACAGAAAAAGAGTGGTGGAAAAGAAGAGAAGGTGAAAACACCTTCTTATTTTGGTTAAAAAATAGTTTAACAGGAGGAAAATAAAATGACAGAAAATAAAAAATCTACTACTAAAAAAGAAAAGATAATTGGAATTGATTTAGGTACAAGCAACTCAGCTGCATCAGTATTACAAGCAGGTAAACCTACAATAATTCCTAGTGCAGAAGGCACAACTCAATATGGAAAAGCATTCCCGTCAATAGTTGCTTTCACAAAAGAAGGACAGATGTTGGTTGGAGAACCTGCAAGAAGACAGGCTATATCAAACCCTAACCAGACAATAACAGCGGCTAAGAGAAAGATGGGCACTGACCATAAGTACAAAATAAATGGTAAGGAATACACCCCACAACAGATATCTGCATACATACTACAGAAAATCAGAAAAGATGCTGAAGAATTTACAGGAGAAACAATAAAAAAAGTAGTCATAACAGTACCTGCTTACTTTGATGATAATCAGAGACAGGCTACAAAGGATGCCGGTTTAATTGCTGGACTTGAAGTAGTTAGAATTATAAACGAACCAACAGCTGCATCCCTTGCTTACGGACTTGATAAAGCAGATAAAGACCTTAAGATCCTTGTATTCGATCTTGGTGGTGGAACACTTGACGTAACTATCATGGAATTCGGTGAAGGTGTGTTTGAAGTAAAATCAACAAGCGGTGACACTGAACTTGGTGGAACTGACATGGATGAAGTGATGGTTAATGACCTTGTGAAAGAATTCAAAAGTAAAGAAGGAATTGACTTGAGTGAAGACTCAACTGCAATGCAGCGTCTAAAAGAAGCTGCTGAAAAGGCAAAGATTGAACTTTCAACTACAATGGAGACAGATATCAATCTGCCTTTTATAACAGCAACTGATGAAGGCCCAAAGCATCTGCAGACTAAGATTACAAGAGCTAAACTTGAACAGTTAGTAGATTCAATAGTACAGAAGTGCAAGCACCCAATGGAACAGGCAATTAAAGACGCTAAACTAGATATCAGCGATGTTGATAAGATAATCATGGTTGGTGGACCTACAAGAATGCCATCTGTTAGAAAATTTGTTGAAGATTTGACTGGCAAGAAAGCTGAGCGTGGTGTTGATCCAATGGAATGCGTTGCACAAGGTGCAGCTATTCAGGCAGGTGTACTTGCAGGAGAAGTCAAGGACATACTATTATTAGACGTAACTCCGCTTACACTTGGAATCGAAACATTAGGTGGTGTAAAGACCGAGCTAATCCCAAGGAACACAACAATACCCTCAAAGAAATCACAGGTATTCAGCACAGCAGCTGATAACCAACCTGCAGTAAACATTAACGTACTGCAAGGGGAGCGGTCAATGGCTACTGATTGTAAAAGCCTTGGAAGATTTGACCTGGTAGGTTTACCACCTGCTCCAAGAGGAATACCACAAATTGAGGTTAGCTTTGATATTGACGCTAACGGTATTGTACATGTAAGCGCAAAAGATCTTGGAACAGGAAAAGAACAGAGCATAAAGATCACTGCTTCACAGAAACTTAACGATGAAGAAGTTGAGAAAATGAAGAAGGAAGCTGAAGAACATGCTGATGAGGACGAGAAAAGAAAGTCTGAGATTGAGACAGTCAATCAGGCAGATGCACTTGTTCATTCATCAAAGAAAATGTTCAAGGAATTTAAGGGTAAGGTTGATGACAAAGAATTAGAAACAGTCAAAGGTAAAGTAATGGAACTTGAAGAATTACTTAAACCTGACAAGAAAGACGTTGAGAAAGTTAAGAAGAAGACTGAAGAGATCAACGAAATAGTACAAAAGATTTCAACCGAGATGTACCAGAAGGTTGCAGAAGAACAGGCAAAGAAACAGCAAGCAGCAGGTGGAGCTGCTGGTGATGGAGCAGGACCTGCAGGCTCTGAACAACCAAAAGATGAAAAAGTTGTTGATGCTGAGTTCAAGGTTGAAGACGAAGATAAAAAAGAAAAGAAAAAGTAATATGTCTGAATGGGGAGAAGCACCAATACTGCATAATAGTAGAAGGAAGGCAATGGATTCACTTAGAGAATCCTACATGCTTCCTGATGTGCTTGCCCAATTATCAGATAGCAGGCCAAGCTATGCAATGCCAAAAAGGTATGACCCTTTTGCCAAAGGAAGAGAAGCGCTCATGCCTGGGCAACCAGCTTATTTGATGGGGAAGACTGATTTTGACAAGTATAGATTGGGCGAAGTGGGCACTCAACCACAAGATAGTTACATGTCAAAAGCAAACGCCCCGCCAGATAGCCATTACAGAAGAAGAGAAAGAGACATGATGCAAGATTATACGCCATGAAAATAGAACTACCAACAAAAGAGGAATGCTATAATCTGCTAAAAGAGTACCATGTTCCGAGGAATGTGGTTGCTCACAGCGAAAATGTAGCAAAAGTATCGATATTTCTAGCTAAGAAACTCAAAGATAAAGGTCAGGATGTAAATATTGAACTTGTTGAAAGAGCTGCATTATTGCATGACTTGGTTAGAATCTGTGATTTCAAGAGTTTTGAGAAAGACCATTTCAAAGATTTTGGGTTTGAGATAACTGATGATGAATACGAAGAGATGAAAAAGGTAAGAGAAAAGTTTATTGATCAGCATCATGCAGAGGCATGTTTTGATATTCTTAAGGAACAGTATCCAGAGCTTGCATTAGTAATCAAGAAACACAGATATATTTACATAATGAGCAAGAATGATAAACCAAAAACATGGGAAGAAAAGATAGTTTATTATGCTGACAAAAGGGTTAAGCATGATGAAATTGTTTCACTGAAAGACAGGCTGGATGACGGTGAAAAAAGAAACCACCACATGGCTGAGAAAGATAGTGAAAGAAGAGCTAAATTAAGGAATCTTAATTTTGAACTGGAAAAAGAGATATTTAATATAATAGAAATTAACCCTGAAGCGTTGAACAATTTATAAAAATGACTAAACTTACGAACATAGTGAGTAAGGTTTTAGAAAGCAAAGCTTTCTAAACCGTTTAGAAAAAACTATGTTTTTTCAAAAAGTTTGGTATTTTCAAAGAAAATGACAAAAGACTATTACAAGATACTAGGTGTAAGCAAAGATGCTTCAAAGGAAGAGATCAAGAAAGCTTACAAGAAGCTGGCTAAGAAGTATCATCCAGATATAAATGATAGTGATGGCAGCGCTGATAAATTCAAAGAGGTAAGTGAAGCAGCTGCTGTGCTTAGTGATGACCAAAAGAAAGAGCAGTATGATAATTTTGGTAGTGATGATGGACAATCAGGGTTTAATGCATCTGGATTTGATTTCTCTGATTTTGCAAGAGGATCTGACTTTGGAGATATATTTGACCAAGTCTTTGGTGGAGGCGGAGGAGGAGGCTTTGGACAGAGAAGAAACCATGGCCCACAAAGAGGATCTGATTTAAGGTATGATATTGAAATAACTCTGGAAGACGCTGCGTTTGGTGATAAAAAGAATATAATTATTCCAAGGCTTCAGACATGCTCAAGGTGTGAGGGTACTGGCGCTAAGTCAGGATCCGATGTAAAGACATGCACAGAGTGTCATGGTTCTGGCGTGATGAAACAAACAAGAAGAACTCCGTTTGGAATATTCGCAACTACTACTTCATGCAACAAGTGCAGAGGAGAAGGAAAGATAATTGAAGAGGAATGTCCTGTATGTGACGGTGCAGGAAGGGCTGAAAAGAATACTAAGATTGAGATTACAATCCCTAAAGGTGTTGAAGAAGGCTCAAGACTGAGAATAAGTGGTGAAGGAGAAGCTGGAGAGAAAAACGCACCATCAGGTGATCTTTATATAGTAATACACATCAAGAAACATGATGTGTTTGAGCGAAGAGGGAATGACATAAACATAGATGTCCCAATTTCATTTATACAGGCTACGTTAGGGGATGAAATAAATGTCCCTACATTAAAAGGAGAAGCAAAACTGAAAATACCAATAGGCACACAAACATCAACAATATTCAGGATGGGTGGCAAAGGAATACCACACTTACAAGGTTATGGGAACGGCGATCAGAATGTCAAAATAATTGTTCAAACACCTGAGAAGCTTAACAAGAAACAAAAAGATAAACTCAAAGAATTTGGGAAATTGTGCGGTGACTCAATTAACCCTGACAAGACTTTCTTAAAAAAGATTAGAGATGCGTTCTAAGTGTTTTTTCTTGAATAGTAGATTACAACGATTACAGAAATAAAGAACAGTATCATTACCAGCTATATTATTCTTACATAAAGGACATCCGCGCTTGATAATAAATACATTGCTCATAGTATTTTCATGAAACCAGAATAGATAACCCATTATTAAAATTAACTTTCTTGTAAAATGAGAAATCCTTATTTAGGATTTCTAGTCATTACAACTTAGGAATTTAAGTTGTAATAAAACTAAGAATTATATACAAATTAATAATTAAAGCAATCAATGAATGCACAGATTTACAGGATGGCCATTGTCCATCATGAAGTTTATATCTTGTTCTTAATGATTGCAATACTAATCATTCTTAACATCAGACAGATAAAAACTGAGTTTAGCAATGTAAAGCGAAAAACGTGGATAATGCTTGCACTCATCTTCATGATTGCATTGGGAGTAAGAATGAATGTTTTGCATATTCATCTTATCTATCAAGACGAACCATATTATGGCACTGTCGCGAAAAGCATGGTGTTATACAATAATGCAGCAATTACGTATTATGACGACTTTAACCAACTTGATTTCTTGGAGCTTACAAAGAATTACATGGGCTGGAGTTTTATCTTATCCATTGGATATTTTCTGTTTGGAGTAAAAGATTTAGTTGCTGTTTATTTTACATCATTCATAGGTGCGATAACTATCCCATTGATCTTCATTTTTAGCTATTTACTCTTTCGAAAAGAAAGAGTTTCGTTATTGGCTGCTTTCTTTTTTTCTATACTGCCCTTGCATGTATTCTGGTCAAGCACATCTGTTGCAAACATATCGAGTCTTTTCTTTGTGATTTTAGCGCTTATCGCTTTTATCTTATACAGCAGAACACTTGATAATAAACTTAATTTATTGGGCGTATTGCTTCTTATGTTTACAATCCAAATTAGGCCTGAGAATATATTATTGATACCAACCGTATGGATATTGTATTTTATTTTCATAAGAAAATTTAGGCAGAAAATAAACATTGGATTCTGGATTCCATGGTTTATTTTCATAATATTGTTTATGATCTATATCCCACAATTGAATCAGATGTTTGGCTACATTGGCTCATTTTACTCATCATCTATAGAAAATATCAATATCAAAATTGATTTAATGACCCTCTTTGTAAAATACAATCTTAATCAACCATTGTATATGGTGATATTCTTATTGATAGGTTTGAGACAGGCGTTCAGGAATTATAAAAAAGAAACTTTATTCTTAGGAATATTATATCTTGCCACACCAGTATTCTTCATATTATGGCAGGGATGGGATACTTACAGATATTTCTTCATCAATTATTTTTGTATCCTATCATTACAGTCAATGGGTGTGTTGTTTGTATACAATAAACTGCGTAGGAAAAAGAAGATTATTGCGTTGGTATTTGCATTGATAGTATTAGTGTCAATGATCGCTTATGCATATAGTGACATTAATAATTATTACCTTCAAAAAGGCGTCAACAAATATATTCTATCAACAAGAGTACCAGCCATGATTGAAGCAGACATTGATGATAATTGCTATGTGATAACAAATGATGAAGATTCAGTCACACTAACAAGCGGATCTTTACTCAAAGTCATGGTGCTTAAAGATATAAGAATATCTATTAAAAAAAGAATAAAAGATATAGACTGCCTAATGTATTTTGAAGGAATAATCTGCACAAGACCATCTGTCAAACAAGAAGAAGCAAAAAAGTGCACAGAGATTCATAATTATTTCAACCTTGAATATTACAAAGAATATAACAGCCCGGAAGCAAATTATAAACTGTATAAATTAGAATTAAAGAATCAAGATGACTAATATATCTTTGATAACTAATATATTGCATTATGAAGTTTATGTATTGTTCATAGCTATATTCTTCATATTCTTAATTAATCTAAACGAAATTAAGAGATATTTTGGTAGTGTAAGCAACAGAACATGGAAAATACTTCTGGCAATATTCATATTTTCGTTGATAGTGAAGATGGTTCCAATGCATTCACATCTAATGTATCAGGATGAAGCTTCATATGGTATTATTGCTAAGAATATGCTTTTGCATAGTAAGCCAGGACAGAGTTATTATTCTGAACCCGAAAATATCAATTACTACTGGACAAAAAATTATATAGGCTGGAGTTTCATGATTGAAATAGCTTACTTTCTATTTGGAGTGAATGATTTCACTGCATTATATCTCACATCATTTATCGGTGCGCTTACAACTTTTCTAATTTTCTTTTTCACATATCTTCTGTTCAAGAAAGAAGAACTATCTTTACTGACGGCTTTCTTCATGTCAATACTTCCTTTACACCACATATGGTCAGGTGCATCAGACACATCAGTTTTTGCTTTCTTTATGTTATTATCTACATTAACAATGTTCATTATTTATATAAAAACTAACTCTCTAAAGATCCATCTCCTCGCAGTATTAATCTTAAGCTATACTATCCAGACAAAGAATGAATATATATTCCTAATACCAATCATATGGTTTTCATATCTGTTGTTCATGCCAAGATTTAGATTATTTAATTTTGATCTCATAAAACCATGGATTATCCTGATTGCAATCATACCATTCTATATTCCGCAATTCTTACAAAGTTATTCTGGCTTGTTCAAGACATATTCTTATTTCTCAGGAATTAATTTTGGTTCGTGGCTTCTTAACTACACCGAGAATCAACCAGTAATATTCCTTGTGTTCTTGATCATTGGGTTGTTTGTGTGTTTGAAGAACAACAGAAAATCTACTGTGTTCTTGATTAGTCTATATGTCACATTCATGGTATTTTACACATTATGGGATGGGCAAAACAAATACAAATTTTTTATGATAAACTATCTTTGTATTATATTGTTCCAATCAAAAGGTATATTGTTATTAAGAGATTATATTAGTAGAAAAAGTAAGAGGAATTGGGCAAGGATGTTTATTTTGTTGATTATTGCCACATCATTATTTTCGTCTTATTTTATAGGCAAACCATATTGGAAGTTCCTTAACGAGAATGAATACATCTTGTCTACCCGAATACCAGGGTGGATTCAGGAAGACGTTGGAGAAGAGTGTTATATTACAACAACCTACAATGATGCAATGATATTAACAAGCGGAACTTTCCTGAAAGTTATCCTTACCCATGACTTAAGATATATCAATAAAAATAAGTTAAAAGAAATAGATTGTTTGATGTATTATGAAGGAATGGCATGTAATGGAATAATCCCTAATACCAATGAATGCACTTTTGTCCATAACAAATTTAATCTAAGCCTATATAAGAAATATACTTATGGTGCTTCAATCTACAGATTATATAATGTAAGTATAAAGGAATAGAAAAGATTATATACTTTATTTGTAATAATGACCTCAATGGTTAATTTAATGGATCATAAGGAAGAGGTTGATATTTCTAAAAAATGGCAATGCCAGAAATGCGGCAAGTGCTGTCAAGGTATTGTCAATGTAAAAGATAAGGGTCTTTCTATTATTAGGAACAGCAAAATAATGTGCAGGTTCTTTGATCATGTTTTACAGCAATGTACTAATTATACAAAAAGGCCATTAATATGCAAGATTTATCCATTCTATATTGATATGAAAGATCAGTCTGTCTTTGAAGCTGTGAAGCCTGAAAACCTTAAAATAGATAAACATTGCCTTGGTGTTGGCATGGGAAAAAAGATACATGGCAACAAGAAATTATTAAAACATCTTGATGATATCGCGCAGCAGGTTTCTAAGATTGAGAGAAAATCAAGGAAGACAGCGACGCATTTAAAGCATAAGATATAGTCAATAATTCTTAATAAATATATTCTTCATTACCTAAAAGTTTAAATATCAAGTTGTTATTATTAAGAGAATACATCTCTATAATTAGAAAATATAATCGGGGGGAGTCTGGATGAAAACAAGAGCATTATTGATAGTATTATTAGTTTTAATGGGTATAACTATTTCTGGTTGCGGTTATCTTGATGAGATAAAAAGTAGCTATGAGGAAGATTTTGATTTTGAGGAATTTGACGATTTTGATTTTGAAGAGTTTGAAGAAGAATTCGAAGACTTTGAGGAATTTGAAGATGAGGATTTTGTCGATGATTCAGACATCCTTGTTGAAGATGATCTTGTTTCACTTGAGCCAAACGGAGAGCTTGAGAAAGTAGATGAGATTGTTGAAGAAGACATAGAAGTGGTTGATGATGTTGTAGAAGACGTTGTTATTGTAGAAGACATTGTTGTAGATGACACAGAACCAGTTGATGTTAAACCTACACAACAAGGTCCAACAAAAACCTTTACTGAAGGGGATCTTGTAAAGTTGCAGCTAAGCGCAACAGACCCTGATGGAGACGAATTAGTCTATACATTCACGGCACCATTAGATAATAATGGTCAATGGCAAACAAAAGAAGGTGATGAAGGACAATATCCTGTTACTGTAACTGTAAGCGATGGAAAGACAACTGTTTCACAACAGGTAATGATTATAGTTGATTCAGCTAATAAAGCACCAGTAATTACAGGATTATCAGATGTTAAAGTAAGTGAAGGAGAAACAGTTAGCTTAACACCTACAGCAAACGACCCAGATGGTGATGATGTAACTGTGACTTACTCAGGATGGATGACTAAGTCCACCAGAGAAACAAACTTTGACAGTGCTGGTGAACATGAGGTTGTTGTAAGTGCTACAGATGGTAAGAAGACAACAACACAGACTGTATCTATAACAGTAGATAATGTCAACAGAGCACCGTTATTAAAATCAGTCAGTGATGTAACTGTTCTTGAAGGAGAATTAGTAAGCCTATCACCAAGTTTTGCTGATCCAGATGGAGATGATCTAACTGTTAGTTATTCTGACAAGATTGGAGCTAATGGAGAATGGCAAACTAGCATTGGAGAGGATGGCGAATATGTTGTAACTGTTACTGTAAGTGACGGTGAATTAACAGATTCAGTTGATACAAAAATAATTGTACAAAGCCTTAACAAAGCGCCTGTGCTTGAACTTGTTGCTGATATAACTGTTGATGAAGGAGAGACAGTATCATTAAGTCCTGCTTACAATGATCCTGAAGAGGATGATGTAACTGTAACTTATTCAGGATGGATGTCAAGTCCTAGCTACACAACAACTTTCAGTGATGCAGGAATACATACTGTAACTATCACATTATCAGACGGTGATAAGACTACATCACAAGATGTTAAAGTGACAGTTGTTGATGTCAACAGAGCGCCAGTATTAGTAATCAACTAAAGCGTTTAATCTTTTTTTTATTTATTTTTATTATTTTAACTCATATAAGATAAAATGAAAAAAACAATTTATGGATTAATTTGTGTACTAATTTTAATTCTTGCGACAGGGGTTTATGCAGAGGTAACCAAGACATTTTCTGAGACTGATTTAGTCAAATTAGAGTTAAGTGCTACTGATCCAGACGGAGACCTGTTAACGTATACATTCACAGAGCCATTAGATGAAAATGGAGAATGGCAAACAAATTATGGTGATGAAGGACATTATCATACAACAGTTACTGTAAGTGATGGAAAAGCTACGGCATCACAAGAAGTTGAGATTATTATTCTTAAGAAAGACAGAGCGCCTGAATTCAAGCCAATAACTCAGAAATATGTCAATGAGAATGAGGTCATGAGAATTGAGGTTAGTGCAACTGATATAGATGGGGATGAAATTACATATTCTGCTGAAGGATTGCCAACTGGCGCTTCTTTTGAAGACAATATATTCACATATAAACCAGATGTAAACACAGTCACAAGAAATTTATTATCAATAGTTTTGACAAAACTAAAAATACCTTACACTGCAAAGACAAGCTTTACTATTAATTTCATAGCTGAATCAAATGATCTTAAAACAGTTGTATCTCACACAGTAACTGTTGTTGATGTCAACCGAGGACCTGTGCTTGAAGAGATAGAAGATATTATTGTTAATGAAGATGAAATTGTAATGATAGAACCAAGCGCTTATGACCCAGATGGTGATAAGATTAGGTTTACTTATTCAGGATGGATGCATACTGATAGCTACTTAACTAATTTTGATGATGCTGGAGAGCATATTGTCACAGTTACAGCAAGCGATGGTCTTAATGCAGTATCAAAAGACGTAAAGATTATTATTAATGATATCAACAGACCACCTGAACTGAGGAATATGAAACCAACCAAAGTGAAAGAAGGTGAAGTTTCTGTGACTGAATTAAAGTCAATTGATGTTGATAATGATGAAGTGATTTATTCATTGGTTGAAACTATTGATGGTGCAGGAATTGAAGAAAGTCTACTTACATGGGAACCAACTTATGATACTGTTAATGAGACAGCTAATGTTGATATAAGCATAAAGTTAAATGATGGTTTCAATGAGGTAGAAGATGTTGTTCCATTCATTGTTGAGAATGTTAACAGAGTACCAGTCATTGCAGAATCAAGTCCTGACCCAGAGATCACTGTTGCAAAAGGTGCAAGAGTTGTATTCAATGTTGAGGTAGTTGATCTTGATGGAGATGAAATTATATATACATGGCAGTTTAGTGCGTTCAATAAAATCAAAGCAACATCTGCTGTTGCAAGGACTTTCTTATATGAAGGTGTTAAGAAAGTGAAAGTTATCGTTAGTGATGACACTGATTCTGTTGAGAAAGTTTGGGTTGTTAAAGTTATTTGATTCTTTTAATTAAAAAATAGAATAAATCAATGTTCATTAAAAGCAAAAGAAAGTTCTACCTTAAAATAGAATTATATTAATTTTTTCTCGCCTTCAAAGATATGGATTACATTGACAGGACATGCTTTTGCTGCGTCCATATTACAATCTAAGTCATCAATCTCTTGTTCATGGTTATTTCCTTTTTTTAATTCCATTTTACTATCATCTGCTTCTTGCCAGAAATCAGGACAGACAGCTACACAACTACCACAACTTATGCAATTCTCATGATCCTGAACAATCTTGTATTTTGCCATTTTATCACCTTTAAAAATTATTTAATACTTGTATTTATAAAATTTATTAATCCATAAGGTTTATAAGGAATATTTGTCAGTTATATACTTCATGAATGAAGAAGATTTATTTAAAATAAATGTAGCCACAAGACAAGAAATAGAGGAACATCTGGCATTTTTTAAGATTGTTCCAAGGTTCAACAGAGTATTGGAATGTGACTTAGCAACACATAGCTGGGATTATATTTTAACAGAAGATAAATCTGGATTTGATGAACCAACAGATGTACAACCAGTTGAATGGGTTTATTATTCTGGCGAAATTTCAAGATTTAATGATGTTAACACTTTACTAATCAGAGGAGAATATCAATCAGAGTCCATGAAACATGAAATTTTCCTGTTTCATAAGATGGGATTGTATCCTTTTGAATATGGATCATGTCTATACGATGATGAAATAAAAGTTAATCAAGATTCTCTACTAAAAGATGATACATTATCAATCCAATACCCTTCATGCTATTCAGAATTAGAAATAATGGAACCACATGATATAAGAGGGGATATAACAAGAACAATGATTGACATTAGACAAAACGGTGATGAATACTTACTTGATGAACCAATTGATATTGAAAGGTCAAGCATGTTAAGGAGAATAATCTATAAACCATTGACACATTCAGTCAATGAGACAACTGAGGAAGAAAAAGATCAGTTTGCAAGAGAAGTCTGGGATACACCCAAACCAAAAACTTAATATAACCACTTTATTTCTAAAAGCTATATGACTGAAGAATTAATGCACTGGGCTGACCAGACAGCAAGACAGGTTGTTAAAGAGAAAGGAGAAAAGAAAGAATATGTAGTGGCAGCAGGAATAACTCCATCAGGCACAGTACACATGGGGAATTTCAGAGAGATAATAACCCAGGAGCTTGTTGCAAAAGGTTTAGAAAAATTAGGGAAGAAAGTACGATTTATCTATTCATGGGATGATTATGATGTTTTCAGGAAAGTGCCTGTTAACATGCCAAAAAAAGACATTCTGATAAAATATCTTAGAAAACCTATTGTTGATGTGCCAGATACTTTTGACTGTAAACATGCAAGCTATGCAATGCATAACGAGAAACCAGTTGAAGAAATTCTACCAACTGTTGGAATTCAACCTGAGTTCATTTATCAGAATAAGATGTACAGACAATGTAAATACGCTAATGGTATCAAAACTGCATTAGAAAATGCAAGCAAGATCAAAGATATTCTTGATAAGAAAAGAAAAGAGCCGCTTAGTGAAGACTGGCTACCTGTATCAATATTCTGCGAGAAATGTGGAAAGGATACAATAAGCAAGATTGAATACAAAGGAGATTACAATCTTTACTATGAATGTGACTGTGGTGATAAACAAGAATTTGATTTCAGAAAGAAAGGGATTGCAAAACTTTTATGGAGAATCGACTGGCCAATGAGATGGGTATATGAAACAGTTGATTTTGAGTCAGCTGGAAAAGATCATTTCGCTGCAGGCGGATCACGAGATACATGCGCTGAGATAATTGAGGCTGTATGGAAGACTAAAGCACCTGTTGGATTCATGTACGAATTTATCAAGATAAAAGGTGGACAACAGTTCTCAAGCTCAAAAGGTATTGCAACTACTCTACAGGATGTGCTTGAAATTTATGAGCCAAATATGGTAAGATGGTTATTTGCAGGTACTAGACCTAACGGTGATTTTGCAATATCATTTGATTTAGATGTTCTAAAGATTTACGAAGACTTTGATAAATGCGAACGAATTTATTATGATAAGAAAGAAGCAAAGGATGACAAAGAATATGAAAAACAAAGAAGAATTTATGAGCTGTCAGCAATAAACCTTTCAAAAAAACAACCATTCCAGCCAAGTTTCAGACATCTTACAAGTATTATCCAGATTTATGAATCAGATTTCAAGAAGATTAGAGATTCTTACAAAGATGATCTTAAAACCAAAGAGGATGTTGAGAGATTAAATTCAAGAGTTGTTTGTGCAACCAACTGGTTAAATAAACATGCTCCTGAAGAGATGAAGTTTAAAGTGTTAGATGAAGTGCCAAAAGGACTAAATCTATCTGATAATCAGAAGAAAGCACTGCATATGATCGCCGACAAATTAAAAGAGAAAAAATATAATGAGAAAACTTTGTTTGAAGAGTTTTACGAGATTTGCCAAAACCTAGAAATAAAACCAGGAGAATTGTTCCAGGCAGGCTACAAAGTTCTATTGAATAAAGATAGAGGACCAAAGTTAGCATCATTCATACTTATTCTAGGGAAAGATCGAGTAATCAAGATGTTTGAACAAGTCTAATTGATTAGATTAATCTGGGAAATCATCAACTACTTTTGTTTCTAACTTTGGAAGATGACAAAATTCTGTTTTGAAATTGTAAGCGCCTGCGTTAAGGAAGACAAGGTTATCTCCAATTTTAGGCTTATGAGAAAACTTCACATCATATCTGAAGATATCCATTGAACAAGGCGTATTGCCCTTGATGATATAACTATTCCCTACTTCCTGCTCCCCTGCGACAAGTAATTTTAACGGAACAAGGATAGTATCCATTGAAGAATTATATACAGAACAATCCACAATTATTGTGTTATCAACAACCTGAATAACCTTTGTATGCAATCTAACAGGTTCCGCACATAAGAATCTTCCTGGTTCAACCATAAGTTTTGTATCATGATCATTCTTCAGCCATTCTTTTAATTTTTCTAATTTTTCAAAGACAACAGAAAGATATGAATCCTTGCTATTGACATAGCAAGATGGAAACCCACCACCTATGTTTAACAGATCAATATGAGAAAAGTTTTCCGGAGTTATCCATTCCTGTAATTCTTCAGTAAGGTTCCATTCACTTACATTTTGAGTTTTGCGATGGAAATGTATCCCTAGTCTTTGAATATTCTTATTGTTTCTAAGCTGTGGAATTAGATTATTAATCTTCTTAGGACTTATTCCAAACACATAATATCTGCCAGTCATAACTGTCTTTTCTTGTAACTTCATCCTCAATAATAAGTCAACTTTCTCAGATTTATCCTCAATGAATCCAAGGAAAAAAGAAAGGTCTTCTTCATTATCTATTATATATTTTCTCACTCCCTGCGTCCATAAAGAATCAAGAGATTCTTTAGTTAGTGCTTGTGTAAGAAACCAAACTCTTTTGGTATCTGAGATGTTTTTAAGGCTGTCTATATAATGAATACTTATATCACAATCAGTATCTTTCTCAAGGATAGAACCAACTTCAGGGTTTGTCTTGAAACTATAGGATACTAAGAATCCTGCAGATATTAAGCTTTGATATTTCTCAGATAAACTTTTTTTTGAAAGAAGGAAGTGCGCACACATATTAGATTACCTTTTCCTTTGATAAAGAATCTAATGCAGCACACATTGCTAAAGGAAAATTGATTGATACATCACCAATGACTGTTACTGCGTCTGCTTCGTCTTTTATCTTTCCCCAGCTCACTGCTTCTCTCGTAGTAGCGCCGCCAACACTGCCAGAGAATTCTCTTGCAGTAGTCATATAGAGTGCATAGTCAGCACCGCCTGAAAGGAGACTTGCTAGTATTGCATGATGCTTGGAAACTCCTCCGCCAAGTGCAATGATTCCTTTCTTCTCATCATGAGTTGAACAACTTTGTAATTTGCTAAAATCAGAGATAATGTCTATATTGAAATCTTTATGTTTCTGGCGGAAAAAAGCTAGATGAAAACCAATAGCGCTATCTGTTATTGCAGGACAAAAGACAGGTATATTGTTCTTTGAAGCCTGGTAAAGAATAGAGTTCTCATCGTTTAGTTCAGATCCAATCTCTTTTAAGAGTTCTGAAACACTAAGAGATGGTTTCTTCTTATAGATTTTTGAAAGGAAAGAATGAAACGAATCTTCAAAACGCTCATATGTCTTGTTATTTATAATGAGGTTCCCAATTCTATTATCGCCTTTCTCATAAAGGGCTGCGTCATCTGAATTGTAATTAGTGATACCAAAATCTTCATCAGTAGTCTTCATAATATCTTCTTCAATACTTCCGGCAGTAGTAACAATAACATCCACCATCTTTAGCTTGATTAACTGAGCAAAGAAGCCCCGTAAGCCAGAAGTTACCATATTAGAAGTGAAAGAGATGAATATCTTTGCTCCTTCTTTCTTCATTTTTTGGATAACTTGAGCTGCCTTATGTAGTTCAATACTTTGATACCCAAGAGTAGAAAATTGATCAACTAGTGAAGATACACTCATTTCCTTCTTCCAAATGAAATCTTTGACTTTTTTCATATAACTTGCATTTATTAAATTTTGATTTACATGAGTTACATGTTCAAGAACATGCAAATTAAACGAGAAAATAGCCTCATTCAGGAGTTATAAACTTTACGGTAGCAGGCTTAAATCAAAAAAGTTAAAAAGTAGAGAATTAAAAAAAAGAATCATGTTACTTGTTTTAGTTATAATATCGTTGATTGCACTAATAGTTGCATCAGTCATTGATCTGAAAACGAGGGAAGTGCCTGACTGGCTAAATTATTCTTTGATATTCGCTGGATTAGGTATAAGGCTTATATATTCAATTGTTGAATGGGAGATTAGCTTTTTCCTATATGGTTTCTTAGGTTTTGCAATTATGTTTGTCTTAGCATATCTTATGTATTACACTGGTCAATGGGGTGGTGGAGATTCAAAAATGATGATGGGTCTTGGTGCAATGATTGGGTTTGATTTGAGCCTGAGATCCACATTGCTTGCTTTCCTTATATTGATTATATTTGCTGGCTCATTTTATGGGTTTATATATAGTATAATCATTGCAATAAGAAACAAATCAAAGTTTATCCCAAGATTCAATGAATTGAAAGAGAAGCACCATAATATCAGGCGAATAATCATATCTATTTGCGCATTGCTTATAATAATCTCATTTTTCATGGATGTTTATTTGAGGATTGTTTTCTTAGGATTTGCTTTTATCATATTACTTACTTTTTACATGTTCATGTTTTACAAGGCTGTTGAGTCAGTTTGCATGATAAAAAAAGTTGAACCAGAAGAATTGACAGAAGGTGACTGGATTGTTGATGATATAATGGTTAACAAGAAAAGAATCTGTGGACCAAAAGATCTTGGAATAAGTAAAGAACAAATAGCCAAATTAATCAATCTAAAGAAAAATAAGAAGGTAAATAAGATACTTATTAAGGAAGGGATTCCTTTTGTACCAAGCTTTTTATTGGCATATTTAATTATCTTGTTTTTGAATTATAAAGGAATTGATATTCTTAATCTGTTTATTTAATCTTAGTCAAGAAATTAAAGCGATTTTGTCATTCTAACAGCATACTCTTCATATCTTGATTCATTCATCGATCTTGTAAAACCATTCTTCTCATGAAATCTTATAGTAGATGGGAATAACATAGAATCAATATAAACTTCTTTTATCCCATATTCTTTAAGAATATTCATTCTCAAATTAGTGATAAAGCTACCAAGACCCTGACCTTGATAATCATCCCTGACATTTAATCTCTTTAGTTCATATCCATCATTGTCCTTTGCAATACTACAAAAACCAATGACTTCATCATCTTTATTAGTAAAATAAATTTGAGATTCTTTTAAAGACTCTTCTAAGATTGATTTAGGTGTAAACACACAACAATATTCAACAACTCTTTGTTCGGTATAACAATGTTCGCGCTTGTTTGCTAAAATCCAGTTGTCTATGATCATATTATATATCTCTTCTGCCTTTTCTTCAGATAATTGTTCAGATATATTTCCAGTTAGCCCAAGAGTATCGATAACATGCATACATACAATATCATTTAACATAATTATTAGAATAAAGATATTTTTTATAAAGTTTATTCAAGAACTAAGGGATTCGATTAATTTGTCTAGTTAAGTAATCATCTTCGCTAAGAGTTTCAGTTTTTCCTTCTTTCATCTCATCAACATTGACAGGTTCTTTTTCCTCTTTCTCAAAAGTGCCTATGTTCTTTGTCTCTTCCTTAAGACTAAGTTCAACAGTTGACATCTCTTCTTCATCTAATTGTTTAGGTGGCCATTGAAGGTTAATGCCATCATTCTCTCTCCTAGGAACGACATGAACTGCAAAATGGGGCGTGTCTTGACCTGCAACCACTCCATTATTAACCAGAATGTTTGTACCATGAGCACCCAGTGATTCAAAAGCTGATGTAGATATCTTATTAGCAACAGAAAATATATGAGTGATTATAAAGTCAGGTACTTGCTCGATTATTGTGTAATGTTCCAATGGTACCACAGATACATGACCAATAGCAAAAGGATTTTCTTCTAGGAATGCAATTACTTTATCATCTTTATACAAAACCTTTGCATTACTATCTTCAATTTTTTTGCAATATTCGCAATTGTCAGTCATTTAAACAGCACCTTTGATATGTCATCAAGATTGGTTGATTCTGGTTCTTCGTTATCTTCTGATTCGCTTGACTCATCTTCATCTGATTCATCAGAGTCATCTTCTTTTTGAGTCTCGTCAGTCTCTTCTTCTGAATTTTCTTCAGTATCTTCGTGTTTAGGTTCTTCAGTTTCTTTAGTAGGTCCTTTAGGAATATCTAATCCAAAGTCAAATAATTCTTTGGATTTATTCTCTTCAGAGTTATCAAGGTCA
>Ga0187833_10000646_pt1 | contig 40382 bp, 29 predicted proteins | sample ETNtaG_37_FD_167968 | JGI IMG/M metagenome (GOLD analysis project Ga0187833, IMG submission 167968) | Marine microbial and viral communities from oxygen minimum zone, Eastern Pacific Ocean - ETNP2014_SV_400_PacBio MetaG (Illumina Assembly) | ecosystem: Environmental > Aquatic > Marine > Hypoxic...
ATCTGACCTGAGGGAGTATCTGCCCACCGAGAGAGCCGAGATAAGGCCCAAGTACATCAACTACAGCTTGATCCGCATCACGGATATGTTCCATTAGATTCTTCAACTGCGGCGCTACCTCTTCAGAGCTCATCTGAACAACTTTTTTCGCCGTCTCAACATCAGGCACAACGATGGGTACAAATCGTTCTTTAATATAGTCACCCAGCAAGATATCGACATTGGGAAAATTGCCAATTAGCACCATGGAACTGAGTTGCTTGTCCGGGTCAATCAACCCTTCACAGCGCTGCATGTCTATTGAATCGGTAAAATCCCCCTCGGTTCTATAGAACCACTCGAACAGCTCACCTGGCTCCACAAACTCCGGCTCCTGGCCATGCATAATATCCCACTGGTACTTAAACTCGACCCGGGCGTTCTCACGCTGGCAATAGAACCTGTGGTAGAAGTCCCCCGTAGCATGATAGGCGCCGTCATGCACATGCACGGTTGGAAAATAGAGCTTCTCGGTTACCCGGGTGGGAAACTCGAATGCCATGGGGTGGATCGTGTTTTCCACCAGTTGGTCATCCGTCAGGGTCAGCTTTAGCTGGAAAACAGCAAAGCCAAAGTCAGAATAGTCTGGTAGCTGCCGCCAGATGTCATCCGGCAGGCGAAAACAGGGATCTATACGGCTGAAATCAGCCATCGTTGGCACGTAACTGGCCTCATAGTCGCCAACCTCGTGTACTGTTAAGACTGACGGTGCCGCATCCTCCAGCGCGGGTGCCCCCAATTCATCGAGGCCTTCCATAGAATCCAATGTAAACTCAGGTAGGCAGACGGCACTCATATCATCAAACAGGTTTGGGTAACCACTGAGATCGACAAATTGCAGCGCATCTTCACCAGTTACCGGTAGTACCGGCAGAGGCAAAATCATGGCTGCACGCGACTTGGAGGCAATCGACATACTGTAAATAATGAGCTGGTGGCCTGACCGCGTATGGCGGGCGAAGATGTTCGTCTTGCTGATGTTCAGCCAGTACATCTCACTGGCTTCGATTTCTTCTGCAGTAACAATGCACATGACAGTCTCCGCAACTGGCCACCTGTGATGCACTATGACGCAGTTCCCATGAACTCACAACCAGGCACAAATCACCGCAGAAAATTTTCTCAATGGTATAAAGTCAAACTGTGGCAGCTACATTTTTGCTTCTACGTAATAGAGGATGTGATGCTCTGGATGAATAATTGCCAGATAAACTGCATCGGGATATCCGCTCTGCAAGACAATGCGAAATTGGGAAACGTAATAGGCATCCGTTAGGACTTCCGCTTCTGCCGGAAACCAGTCCAGATCTCGGGTGAAAAACATGGCGAACGAAATAGCCTGCTGCAGATCTTCAGATAGTTGATCACCACGGGTTACGCTGGTTCGACCAACGACCTCTTGAGTAATCTCCTGGTCAAGCTGCAACGCAAACATCTTCTCAAAATCACCTGCCCAGTTGGCCGGGGGATGATGACTGTGCAACAACTGGCTAGGATTACCTGGCTGTTGCAGCCAGGTAAGGACCTGTTGCACATCATTGTCATCAAAATCGACTATCGGTTCCCGTGTGAACTGATAAGTCATGGTCAAAAAGAGCACGAGGTAAAACAGGAGAATAAGGATACCAATGGCAAGAAAGAGACGGCCGATGAAGCGCAGGATTCCCATGGTCCACCATTGTGGGTGTTTTACTGAGACAGATCTTACTTCAATGTTTTCGCTATTTCCTATATTTACTCGCGCAACGCTTCGAGTGAGTGGCGATAATGGTATTTAATCTGCTCTGGGGTGTATTGATAGTCCGTGCCAACTGGACATGCGAGTCGCGCAGCGCAGGTTTCAGTGCAGGGAGAGTCAACCTCAAGGCGACTTTCTGAACAGGCGTTTACATCAAACCCCTGCAGCCTTACCGCACCGGCGGGGCATACTGATAAACAGGATTGAGACGCACAGGCGGAACATGAATGAGACCCGACCTGCTTCGCCAGCAGGCCTATTCCATTGGCAAGGAAAACAGCCCGGTAGGCATACCAGGGGCCATAGTCAGGATGAATGCCAATGCCTAGAGGTGACGTATGATGCCACCCCGCAAGTCGGCCCAGACCTACCAGCGGTAACAACTGGTCGCCCGGATAGATAATCTGAAATTGAAACCGCGAAAAGATGTTCTGAACCTGGCTGACGACATAATTATCCACTGGATGGATGTCCCGCTCATTATTCTGATCAAGGCAGCGCCAATATCGGCTGCCATAACCGCCAAGAAGGACTAGGGATTCAAACTCGTGCGCACCAGGGAAGGAGGCCTGGATGGATTCATAAATTTCGGCAGGCAAAGCAGACAGATCGAACACAGCCCTCAGGTTGAGTCCTGCTTCCTCAGCTTGCTGCCAGTGCTTCTCCAAACTAAAACGGAGTCATCGCAAAATCACGAAACTTGTTCGTTATAGGAAATGGTCATTTTCACCGCGATCCCACAGTTTGACCTGGCCGTATTTGCGCCCTGTGCGCATATGGACAACCTCCCCCGATTTAGTGAAATGGGATCGGCCACTTATTCCGACCCCTGAATTTTCTCAATACTGGCGTAGGTATTCCGCATCACCGGGCAGGGCTGCCATTGGGTTCCCCAGTATTTTAGATGTCCATAACCGCCCGCCATGTGCAGCCACTTGATCATTCCTGGCTCCGCATCATTGGGGCTCTTCCAGTCTGTAAACTGGTAGGGCTCAAAACCGTTGTACATAACAACCTGGCCCGGCTGTGCACTGGGGCTGATTAGTGCCGGGACAAAAAACTCACCCTGATCGTTGTACACACGTACTTCCTCATTGTCCTCGACGCCGAGATCCGCAGCATCCTGGTCATTGATAACAACATGGGGCGCACCTCGGTGGGTTTCAAGCATCAGGTGATTAGCCGTATTCAATGAATGAATACTCCAGCGATTGTGTCCACTTGAAATCTGGAACCGGTGGTCGCCGCCTATTTTTGGTGGATTCTTGTGGGTCGGTAGATGCTCATCAGCTTCAATGAACCAGGGATGTTCGATCAGGAATTGTGCGCGCCTGGATAAGGTCGGCCAGGGTTCACCCTTTTCAACCCTGTTCCGGTAAGGCGCGAACGTCTCATCCGGTTGTGGGTCAGTTGCCTGGTTCAGCGCCCTTGCAGATACTCCGAGGCCTTCCCAACGGAAATAGCCTTTGCGCCTGATCTCCTCAAGGCTGGCGTTAGCCGGCAGGGAGCCAAGCATTGCAGAATCCCTGATCATTTCATCGGCAATGATCTCCTCATCGACAAAAAGTCCATCTCGAGTAAACTTTGAGTGGCAGTTTTGCAATTCGTGTTCACCGCCCCGGGCATCCGCATAATCTTCAAATCCTCGCTCTTTCGCTCTTTGCTCAAGTTTCTCCGAAAGACGCCGGAATGCTTCCCATTCGTTAACTGCTTCACCGGGTGGTTCGATGGCACGGTCACAGAAAGTCAGGTTCATCGTATGGGTGCTGGGAATACCAAAACCGATTTTCTCGTATTGATTGGCAATAGGCAGAACATAGTCGGAATACAATGCCGTCATGCTCATGCGGATATCCATGGAAACGATCATATTCAGGTCTGGCCATAGATGCTTGAGCAACATCTTGCTGCCACCACGGGTGCGGCGAAGGACATTGCCGCCACATTCAATCAGAACTCTTGGGGTGTGCTCCTTGCGCGGGTAATCAACGCCACCCCACCAATTTTCCTCAACCGCTTCGTCAAAATATTCTTCGAACGACCGTTTCATCGAAGGGTCATGCCAATCCTTCTTTTTCCATGCTTCTTCACAACCCGCATGGTGAAACCAGAAGAAAAAGGGTGGCACCATGCCAGTGCTGGTTGACATTTTTGCCATCTCAATCGCAAGTATCGGTCGCGTTATCGTTGGATCCTGCTCTTTGGCGCTCGCAAACATCGCGTCCTGCATATCCGCAATGGCAGCAACCTCGGCGGGACCCCTTTGCTGTTTCATTGCGACCGTAAACCAGCCATCAAACATGCCCGTTGTCCAGGCCTGCACACCAGTGCCCTTGCGCCCCCAATTTCCCGTTAGGCCAAAAAGGAGGAGCATGGCTCTTTCTATCAAGTCCCCATGATAATGCTTACCCGCATTCGACAGTGAACAAACAACCTTGGTAGGGCGCTCTGCAATCTTGCGCGCAAGTTTGCGAATAGTGTCAGGGTGTATATCACAAATCTTAAATGCTGCTTCGGGTGTATATTCCTGAAGCCTGGGTATCATCGCCGACAAAACTGTCTGCAGCTTGACTGGGCCTGCGATGGTTTCAACTGTAAATTCACCGGTCAAAGCCGGTTTTACGTCACCCCAGAATAGTGTCCCTCTAGGTGCCTTTACCGCTTTCTGGGTATTTTCATCCCAGACATAGAATTGGTTATCAGCCCCACCCTCTTCCATTTCGGATTCACGCAGATAACAGCTGGTATCCGGGTTCATCAGCAATGGCAAATCCGTTTGTTCCCTGGCGAACTGTTCTTCCACCAGCCCTTCCTCGACAACCACCTGCGCCATTGCCAGTGCAAACGCAGCATCGGTTCCCGGCTTTATGCCCAGGTGATAGTCCGCATGTACCGCAGATGGAGATGCATCCGGCGCGATGGTGTAGATGTCTGCACCCTTGTAACGTGCCTCTGCAATAAAATGATAATGCGGTATCCGCGTATAAACCGGGTTGCCATTCCAGATCAGAATCACACCCGCATGAAACCAGTCATCAATGCTACTGACCGGATCAAAAACACCATAGGTAAGGTAATGCCCAGGTGCAAAGTCATTCATCTCTGCATTTACATCCATGGTCAGACCACCAATGCTGCTCATGAACATCTGGCGCCCCACTGTACCCCAGGTGTGTGTGTTACACCCAGAAGGTGCAATTACCGATTCAGCACCTTTTTCCTCAATGGCATCAAGAATTGAATCGGCTATATCAGTTGCGGCTTCGTCCCAGCTAACTCGCTTCCACTTCCCCTCACCACGCTCACCGACTCTTTTAAGGGGATACATGACCCGCTCTTTACCATAGAGGGTTCTGGTCCAGCCGGCACCTTTCTGGCAGCCCATCGGGTTAAGGTCTGGCACTCCCTCTTCGATTGTTGGGAAAACGGCCGCAGGTTCCTCGCGCCAGGCAATACTATCCTTGACATAGACCCGCATGGGACAATTACCTGGATAACAATCGATGCAATGGGATGCCCAGGTTACCTTGTCCCATTTCCAGTTTTCACGGTAAATGTCATCTACACCTCGATACTGACCCTTTCCCGCCTGCTCGCTCATGCTCTACACTCCTCTGGGGATTGGTCTGCCAGTTGATTCAACCGCTGAGTTTCATACGCAACAAACTCAACCAACAGGTGACCTGTCTCTTTGTTAAAACTGATGCTGCTTCTGCTTTCAATAAATGCTGCCAATTCACCAACCCAGGAATTCAAATTTCGCGTGATGAAATCCCTCTGCGCCAAAAGTGGAGAAAGGAAGTCCCCCCCGGATAGTTCAGCTGCAGCATACTGATCTTCCAGATAAGCCATGAACTGGAGTTCCTTACTCAGGTGATCCGGAAAGTGATCCGTAGTACTCTCATGCTTGAAATCAAAAAATCGATAAAACCTGAGCACTTCCTCCATCGTCTTCGAACGGTCACGCATATAGTGCCCGCTATGCAAGGCGCAGGGAGCACCACCCATACCAACTTCATGTAAAGCGATAAATTCGCTCTCGAAGACCTCAATGGTCGTGTCCAGGATCAACTGGTTGGAGTGATCAAAAGGGAATCCCGCTCCACTGGCCAGGTTTATAAAATTCTGTTGCAACTCCCCTGATATGAAAGACCGGGTTCGATTCGCCTCGGGGAATAAATAGATATCAGCAAACAGACGATACAGAGAAGCCGTTGCGCTCACTCCTGCCCAGCCTGCTCGATATCAACCGGGTCAACAGTGAATTCAGAAAAGAGCTCTTTCCATTCATAGGCAATCAGTAAATCCATCAGGTCAGACTGACCACCCTCTTTCGTCTTCTTCATTTCCGTCTGCAGGGTCGCTAATGCCTGATGCACATCGGGTCCAAACTGTTCCTCGAGAAGAGCCGCGGGGATACGGTTCTTGTCCTCATTGATTGAACCGTCTTCATTGATTGGCTTGGGAGCGATGGGTGGCACATAAAAGATGTTGGGCTGGGTGCCATATTCCGGGTGCAGTGGCACAGCAACCTTCCATTGGTTCACCAGTTTGTGAATCGGTCCATTTTCATCATCAAGGTAGCCCACAAACACGAGGCGCCCCGGGCACTGCCTTGCACAAGCTGGTGCGACCCCATCTTCAAGGCGCGGATAACACATGATGCAATGCTGGGAGATGCCTTTCTGGTAATTGAAGTAGATCTTTTTGTAGGGACAGGCAGCGGCACACTTACGGTCTCCCTGGCATTTTTCATCATCCCTGACGACAATTCCGTCCTGGGTGCGCTTTGACATGGCCCCCGAAGGACATGCCTCCACGCATGCAGGGTGAGTACAGTGATTGCAGAGCCGGGGCAGATAATAATAGTAACTATTGGGGTATTGTCCACCGCCCTGATCCTCATCCCAGTTAGGTCCCCAGGTTGGCTGTTCACCCACAACTCTCAGTGGTTTGCGTGAGTCCGCCTCACCATAGAATACTTCGTTGTAATTAAAGTCCCAGCCACCTCCGTACTCTTCTTTCTCGGGAACATGACCGAGTATGAGCTTACCCTTGTCATAGCCACCCCCCATCTTTTCCCAGTCCTTCGGGCTACCTTTTCCGGGGATGGTGTTTACGGTACACCACCAGTGGTAATCGCTCCCTTCATCTCTTGACCACAAGACCTTGCAGGCGACTGAACAGGTCTGACAGCCGATGCACTTGTTGAGATCAAAGACCATTGCTATCTGCCGGCTTTGATTTTCCATGAAGCGATACCCCTTCTATTTAATCTCGTATATTGACATCCCTACCATGCCAGGCTGATACCAGCCGGTTCCAACGGCTACGATGGAGTTCATCCAGTTAAATCTTTCAGCGGCAGTTTCAAAAATTGTTCTTTCCCGGAAATAATAATCTGAAGGGTCAGCCGTCCCCGAAAGTACACTTTTTGCCATCTCACGGGAGTAGCTCAGAAAACCCCCGCTCTGCATATAGATCAGCTCACCATCATCTGTTTTCAATGTGACGCGCACATCGAGTTCGCCTACGCCATCACTCCTGATCAGGAACCAGTCCGCCCCATAGGGCAGGACCTCGCCACTCAATCGCTGGCCCTTGAACTCGCCGCCATCGCCAAGAAGAATCTGGCGGTTGCCCTTTGGGATATTGCCAACCTGCAAGGGTTCACGGATCTCAATCACCATATCAAACAGGTGTTCCGTGACGAGTGCTTGTGTTTTCAGATAGTTATGTGGGGTTTCAGGCTTCTCCGCCATATTAATCTCTCTGTATCCTTACTAGTTCATACCCATTCATCAATCGGGTAATACGTAAATCATCCCGTTAGCATCTGATGAGGCGATTACACCCGTTCGATAACGCCCATCAACGTAGTGGTCCTCGTTGTCACCACCTTCATAACCACACATCAGCATTGGACCTTTCACTGTAACTTCCGCAGATTCAACCAATTCCCAGAGGGCCTGGATCGGCGCTCCGTTTCGCGGATCTGATGGCACGACGTGCGCATTGGTGACAGGGATACCGACTGATTCATCCAGGTACCACTGGGGGTGTGATGCAAAGATGGTTCCGGTCTCGGGCTTACCAAAAAATGTCAGGGATGAGCAGCGAAATGACTTTGCCACCCGCTGTCGATCACCGGAATTAAAGACTCCAGGTGTACTGAGTAGAACGGCATCAAGAATACCGCGAGCCTTCTTCACGGCTCGTTTATCTTCCCTGGTAGCAAGTGTTGCTGTGCTCAGGTCTTCCACCGCATAGCCCGGCTGATGCTGTTGTATGGTTTCGGCAAACCCCTGGGATTCCGCATTCAGGATAAGTGGCACGCCGAGATATAGGGGCGTGAGAGCACTAAGCAACCCTTCCCAACGATCCAGCCCTATTGTCCCCAACCAGGGTCTGTCCTGAGGCTGCAGGAAGGTAACAGTGGAAATAACTCCAGCCAGCAGGGAGCGATGGCTGTGATTAATAACGCAAGCATCCCCTGGGATCGCGACAGCAGGTGACCTAAGGGCTTCAAGCTCCGGGATTGGCTGAGCAGTTTCGTTGACAGCTTCGGACTCGACCTCCTCGTCAGAGAGGTTAATGGATGCAGAGAACAAACCCTTGGCATCAGCAAGGTCTTCATCTACGGGAACCACTCTAATATGAAAGCCAGCCTTGAGGGCCGCCAGAAGACGGATCATATTCGCTGCATCCATGGCACCACTCAACACCGCTCTTTTACTGTCTGGCCCTGCGCTCAGGAGTTTCTCACTGAGGGCTAGAACGCGAGCGTGCAATTGAGAAAAACTGAGTTCCTGGCTCCCCGCTATGATTGCCGGCGAATCCGGTATATATCTGGCATGACGCGCAACACAGAATTCAGAGACTCCATAGGGTGGAATGCCTGCAACCCGGTCAACAGATTCAGGCCAGAACCACGAAGGTGTAATCGCTATTGTCTTTGGCATCTATTTATCATCCTGACTCACTCAGAGTACTTAAGGCCCGTTAAGTCAAATGTAAGGCTGCACCCAGCGCTAATGCAAGAAGTATGCAACCGAGCTCGATTCTAACGGTAATGTTCATATTCACTATTGCTGCACCCACCCGCTGCCGCTCATGCTTTATTTCCTCGGCACTCATTGAGGAAGAAAGCCTGGCATGCATTTCCGGGTGAAAACGAAATGACAACAAGGCCAGCAATATCACCTGTACTAACCATAACAATGTCAGACAGGCTAGTAAAACGGTGTAATTACGATCTACACCCAGTTCATGGGTTCCCAGTGCAACCAGCGGAATCCCGGTTACTACCAGACCCAGCAAACAAAATAGTGACCACCATCTATAACGCTTGCCTGAATTCTCACAAACCACCGCTATCTGGGATGGCTTCATGTATTCCTGGGCATGCCTGAGTATCAACTCCATACAAATCGCACCGCCCGCATAGATACTCCAGCTGAGCGCATGCACTATCGAGAGCAAATTGTAAGCAATATTCTCCACCTGGACCTGTGTCAAAAAAACCCGGTCACAAAAGCCCTCCACGTGACAGTGAAGCTCCCAGCAGTATTGTGGCAACCGCAAGCCCGACATCGACGCGGGTAAGGTTCTGCACCCAGGTTGCCGCTTTCATTTTCGCATCCATCGCGTCACGGCCCTGTGATTGGCTGCTACCTGCCTGCATTTTTCCACTCAATATAGGTCGGAATATGAAAGTTATGAGGGCACCGTTTATCATTAATATGCACCAGAAAACCGTCATCACCAGAAGCGTCCTGCCATAACTATAGTCCCAGGTCAGCGGGGCGACCAGGAACGACTCCCCAAACAGTAGACCACGCCAGTAAAGCCGATAGATTCCCGTTAGCAGAATCAGGATCAATGAAACCCAAACCAAAATCAGAAAACGGCCAGACGACTTCTCACCCATTATTTGAGCCTGGGCCGGCGGAATAGACGCCTGTGCCGGTGCGAGAATAAATTCCATGGCGATCGCACCGCCTACATAGGCGGCCAGCGCCAGATCGTGAATAAAACTTGCAATCAATAATGACCAATCCATCTAGTTAACTACCCTTTTAATGTTCTTACTCGTCGTAACGCCTGGCTTAGCTTTGCCTGGCAGAGGTTTGCCTGGCTTAGATTTACCTGGCTTAGCTATGCCAGTCCTTCTCATGCTGTCTAATCTGATCAGTGATCAAAAAGGGGCGCTCATCACCAACATGAAACTGTTGATAATAGGCTTCATCTACATGATGTACCTGCAGTGAAAACTTGGCCCGAACCGGGGAAATATTAACGGGCGCAATATCGTATTCCTGCACAAGATAGTCAATGGTATCTACCGCAGCATCAACGACCCAGTCCGGTACATGCGCTTTCGGATTTTCCTTAATCCGCTCAAGGGTCTCCGCATTGAACGGGCTCAGGGGTGCCTCATCGCCTGCTGTTCGGGAGAGAAGGCCTCCCCTGCTGTAGCGAGATTCAAGTACGTGTCGCACTGCAGCTTCACCGTTGGCGAACCAGGGAGACGGTACACACACCGCTTCAAGGGCACCTTCGAGCCCCAGGCAACTTGCGGTACGGGAAGGGTTTCGCTCCAGATCTCTCTCCATAAAGCTGAATCCAAGACCTGCGGCCACCTCCGGATAGGCGCCTAACAGCATATCATCCGAGTAATTTCCCATGGTCCAGCCGCCCAGCCCCAGCGCTTCACAGGCAAGTCGCATATTCTGAACTACAGCGCCTACCTGGCTGGTATGAAACATAAGCACCAGTTCATCAAAAATTGGGAAGGGGAAGCCAACCTCGAGAAAACCTGGTCGAATCCACTGATCACATCCAGCCGGCTTATTTCCATTTGTGTCTTCCAGGTAAAACCCACCGAAGTGGTAGGACGAAAGAAGGAGATTCACCCACTCGCGGCCAAGATCTCCAACGGGCAGAAACCAAGTACTTCCAGGCCTGCTCAAATTGTATTGTGGCGCTCCCATGGGGCGCACATTGTGGGTTCCTGGAGGCGATGTAGACCAGTCAACATCGGGCCTTGAATCAGATAAGTGTTGTAATCCGGTACGATACCAATGCAAAACTTTCCAGTAGTCCTCCGGGCCTTCAATCTCAACCGGTTTTGACCGCGCTGTCCCTGGTCGATACAGATCGACGCCCCGGTCAGAAATTATCAGCAGATCAACTGAGTTGTCATTGCTCGAACCGGGTGCAGTGCGCCCAGCCCAGTAGAGCAGGCTCGAAAGGTCGCCGCGGGTTGGGATATCTGCGGCAACAATCCCATTTGGCCCCAGTCCTGCCCAGGCAATAATTGCCTCCTCAACTTCGGTTAAAGGCAGCGGCTCCTCAACTGAGGAATAAGAAAGTGGACCTTCCGGTTGTTTTGCCTGGTGCCCACTGGACCAACTGAAGGTTTCTTCTTCACCTGATTCACTGCGATACCCCTTGCCCATTCTGCGGGTGCGCAATGTCGACAAAAGATTAAAGACTGAAGGCGTACTCTCGAAAGCACGTGCAAGAGCAGCCTGCTCTTCGGCTGTGATTTCTATAAGCCTTTCATTGGTATCGCTCATGATGCTATTTTCTCTACTTCAATATAAACCGCCCTGTCCGCGGGGACAGGCTGCCAGCCAAAGGGTACGTAACGCAGGTGGCCATAACGACTGACCAGGTGCAGCCACTTCACCATGCCTGGCTCAACCTGATTTGGTCCCTGCCAGTTTTCAAACATGTGTGGCTCCCAGCCATTATAAACGATTGCCTGACCAGGTCGGACTCTGCCAGTAACCTTGGCACGGAGCTTAGCTGAGCCGCGATCATTTCTCATGCCGACGAGATCACCGTCTTCAATTCCTCTCTCTTTCGCGTCAACTAAAGAGAGCACTATAAGCGGTTCTGCACGGTGTGTTTCTGCGAGCACCTTATTACCCATGGCCGACGCGTGGACAGTCCACCGGGAATGTCCACTGGTCAATAATAGAGGATAGTCGCCACCCATCTGCGGCGGGTTCTTGTGTCGCACAATGTCTTCATCCGCCTCGGCAAACCACGGATGATCAATCAAAAACTGTGCTCGTCGGGTCAGGGTTGGGAATGGGACACCCTTCTCGACATGCCATGTAAACGCCGTTACCGGCTCATCTGGCTTGACGTCAGTTGCAAGAGAGAGACCTGGTGCAAACAAACCAAGGCCAGTGAATCTCACCGCGCCTTTTTCCCGCAACGTTGTGAGGCTTGCCCCACGTGGCAAGGTTCCCGCCTCGACACTATCGGCAATCCACTCTTCAATAATGACTTCTTCATCTTCAAAATTTCCCTGCGCGGTAAACTGATCTCCCAGGGCTTCCAGCGAGCGCGGTTGCCTGCGTCCGTCCAGATATTCCACACAATCCTCTTCTTCTGCGACCTCTGCGACCTTCTGTGACAGCAGGTGGAATATTTCCCACTCCGTTTTTGCTTCTCCCTGAGGCTCGACGGCTTTATCAGAAAAACCCAGGTTGAAACTGTGGGTAATCGCATACTGTAAATTCTTTCTTTCATACTGCATGGCTGCAGGTAAAACGATATCTGCCTGAAGCGCAGTCGAACTCATTCGATTTTCGACCACGACTATTTTCTCAAGCTTGGGCCAGAGCGTCTCCAGCAACCCGGCACTGCCTCCCCGCTGACGCCTGATGGGATTTGTTGCGACGGAAATAAATACCGTAGGGTCGGTTCCAGGCCCTGGTTTTACCAGGCCTCCCCACCAGCCTCGACGAACGGCATCCTGCAGATAATCATCAAAGGGGCGCTTCATGGCAGGATCCTGCCAGGCCGCATTATTCCATGTCTCTTCATAACCACAATGGTAGTAGTGGAAAAAAGCCGGCGGTGATGCTGTCCCTGCTGCTATTCCCCTCAAGAGTAATTCGGTACCGAGCATTTCTTCGGTGGAATCTGGACTCATCTCCCGTAACTGGTCCATTGCCCCATCAATTCCATCCATGATGCGCGCGGTCTCATTGACACCACGCTCTTGCTTCATGCCAAAGATCTGGTAGCCATCAAGACCGGCCAGGGCAAGACCCTGTATCCCTGTTCCCTTTCGCCCCCAGTTCCCGGACAACGCCAGCACCAGGATCATGGCGCGTTCCATCAGGTCACCATGAAAATACTTGGGTGTATTGAATCCCTCAACAATCTTGGTTCGCTTTTCTGCGATCTGGCGCGCAAGTTGCCTGATTGAATCCGGGTTCACGCCGCAGATTGGTTCGGCCAGCTCCGGCGTATAGTCCTGAAGCCGTGTCTTCATTAGTTCCCAGACTGTGGTTACCTCAATCTCGCTTCCGTCCAGTATTTTGACAGTCCAGGTGCCTTCCAATGCAGGTGAAACACCCTCGACCTGCAAAGAAACACGTGGCGCCTCAACCATGGCATCCGAATCAGTATCCCACCAATAGAACTGATCCTCTGGCGAGTCCTCATCAAGATCATTACCACGGAGAAATCTTCGTGTTGATGTGTTCACCAGCAGTGGCAAATCCGTCTGTGAAATAACGAAATCCCTGTTGAAGATATTCTCTTCAACCATCACCTGGCACATGGCCAGGGCAAAGGCGGCATCCGTGCCAGCCTTGATGGGCAGGTACTGGTCAGAGATCACTGCCGAGGCACTGTAGTCCGGCGCGATAGTGACCACACTTGAGCCGTTGTAACGTGCCTCGGTTATAAAATGCGCATAAGGAATAGATGTATAAGCCGGGTTGGAATGCCAGATCAGTATGACCTCAGCATTGAAGGTATCATCCTGGCTACTGGCACAGGAGAATTTACCAAAGGTAATATGATGACCGGCTGGAAAGTCATTTATCAGCCCCTGCGCATCAAGTGTGACAGCACCGATCAGCGAAGCGAACCGCAGGTAAGCCGCCTGGGTTAGGAGGCCCCCTTCGACCGTTTCCTCAAAGACAACAGACTCAGGACCTTCCATATCGATTGCTTCAACAATCGATTCAGCCACTTCCTGGAGCGCCTCATCCCAGCTGATCCGCTCCCACTTGCCTTCGCCCCTTTCACCCACACGACGCATCGGATATTTGAGCCGATCAGGTCCATCAAGCTGCTGACTCCAGGCACTGCCTTTTTGACAGGCCATCGGATTCATATCGGGAACATTGGGATTAACCTGCTCGAACAGAGCAGCAGGCTCTTCGAAAATTACTTCACCATCCTTGACATAGACCCTATAGGGGCAACTAGCCAGGCAGTTCAGGCAATGGGTACCAAAGGTAACCTGATCCCATGACCATTTATCACGATAGCCACCTTCAACAGTGTCTACCCCCGCGTCGCCAGTTGGTTTTGTCACAGCCCGTTTTCCTACTCATGATTGAAGATATTGCAGATCCGCTTTTACAAACTCAGCCGCTGTACGGCTTGCCCATATATAGACGGGCAAAGCATCCGCAGCGGCCAATTTTGCAGCAAATTCATCCAGCCAGCTTATTAGCTGCCGTTCCAGAAAATCCTCCTGGGCACGATGGAATGAACCACCCAATCTGGGTGATGGCGATGCTGCTTCCTTGAATGCCAAATACTGCATGAATTCAAATTCAGTAGCAAGATGATCGGGTGGACGTTTATCCTCTTTAGAGGTTTTAAGGCCAAAGTATTCAAAAAAACGTGCGACTTCTTCCATTTGTTTGCGCCGGTCACCGCCGGTGTAGAGCCCACCATAAATTGGCGCCGGGCAACCATCACCGTCACCAATCTCAAAAAGGCGCAAATATTCAGCCTGGTAATCTTCGGCGCTGACCGACGATGCCAGTGCCGCGACACCAAAATCAAAATCAAAAGCCAGCAGAGAGGCCGCTTCGCGCAGTTTTTCCGGCCATTTCCCTTCAACTGCCAGCTCATGGTCAGTTCCATCCGGCACACTGAAAATTTGACCCAGTACCTGATACACCCCTGAACGAGCCGTGATCTCGTTGTCTTCGATCTCAATATCGTTGGCCAGATCGCCATCAATTTCCAGTCCGTCCAATGAATATACAAACATCTACCTTCTCCTTATCCGGTGGCAATAATGTCCGCTGGATCTGCTGTAAAGGGACCGAGAAGCTCCTGCCATTTGTAAGCAATCAAGGTCTTCATCAACTCAGACGAACCGCCGTCGCGAACCTTGTCCATCTCAGATTGCATTGTCGCCAGGGCATCGTGTACCTCAGGCCCGAATAGAGCTTCGAGCTCTTCAGGTGGTATACGCGCTTTCTCCGCATTAATAGACATATCTTCATTTAGGGGGTGTGGAGACAGGGGTGGTATGTAGTAAACATTCGGTGAGGTCCCATATTCTCCATGCAATGGCAGGGCTACCTTATGTTTCATCACCAGGTCCTTCACTGGACCATCCTCTGACAGCCAGCCAGTAAATATCGCCCGTCCCGGACACTGGCGAACGCATGCGGGCGCTACACCCTTCTCGATACGCGGGAAACAGCCAATACAATGCTGCCCAACGTGTCTCTCATAATTGAAATAAATCTTTTTGTAGGGACAGGCTTCCATACAGAAGCGGCTGCCTGAACAAATATCTTCATCCCGGACCACCAGTCCATCGTCATTCTTGTACATCGCACCCGATGGGCAGGCTTGTGCACAGGCAGGCTTGGAGCAATGATTGCACATCCTCGGCATGTAGAAATAGTAGGAATTTGGCCATTCGCCGGCACCCTGGTCTTCATCCCAGTTCATCGCCCAACGGCCCTCTCGTGGTGCCTGCGGTTCGAGGTGCACCTTGCCGGCGGAGCCACCAAAAAAGACCTCTTCATGATTAAAATCAAAGCCACCACCAAAGTCCGCTAGTGTCGGCTGATGCCCGGTCTTAGGTGCCATCGCATCATCAAAACCACCCCCCATACCTTCCCAATCCTTCGGTGTGCCTTTACCTGGAAGGGTGTTTACCGAACACCACCACTGTGCCTTCTCGCTTTCTTCACGAGTCCAGAGTACCTTGCAGGCAACGGAACAGGTTTGACAGCCAATACATTTGTTCAGATCGATAACCCATGCGATCTGTCTCTTTTCACTCGTTTCGTTCATGACGCCTCCATATCCAGCGATAGCCAGCCACTTACGGCCGCAAGTCCTGCCCTTTCATCATTTGAGCCATTCCAGATCGCAACACCCATTTGTGAATCACTAACTTCCTTCGCCGGACCCGACAAAACGACGGCCCAGCGATTATCATCAAGGCTTGCCGCGGCACTGATCGAGGCACCCGGATTCTTGCGCACCACACCAGGTCCTCTAGACGAGAGATTTAGGGCGCCCTCACGGTCTTCTGCCCAGTACCAGAGCTTCACCGGGATATCGTCACTGCCCAGGGTAGCAATATTGTCGCCTGATCCAAGAATAACTGCTGCCGCATCGGCAAATTCTCCGTTCGGCCTTTCATCATCCTGCCATTCAAGACGAACATACAACTGATCGCCACTGCCAACCGCAGTCGCGCTGGCGTCAGCTGTCTCTCCATAGGGAAGATCAGCCCGGCTAACCCTGATGTACTCCGTTGGTTGTGCCGCTAAAGGTACAGGTGCAAGCGTAATATTCTCCGCTGTTAGCCCACTCCAGACAGCCGAAGCCGGATCCTTAAGGTCCGCGGCTTCATTATCCATTCGATCAACTTTCATAACACCTTCTCCACTTTCTCAAAGTTAAACTATTGACCTGGTCAACAGTTCGCTATTGTATTTCTATGCCAATTCAAAGTCACACCGGGTCCAACGGTCAATAGGAATCGGCTGCCAGCCAAGGAAGGCAAAGTTCAGATGCCCATATCCTCCTGAGAAACCATTCCACTTGACCATGCCTGGCTCTATTTCGTTAGCGCCATTCCAGCCTTTATACTGCAATGGCTCCCAGCCGTTATAGGAAACGACCTGCCCCGGCCGCACATTAGGGGCAACCTTAGCATGACAGTAAAAATCACTGACATCATTGAAAATTCGGATGAGGTCATCATCTTCAACTCCACGGGATTTTGCATCGTCCGGGTTAACCATCACGTTAGGTGATCCCCGGTGAGTACTTAACACGGTCCGGTTGAGGTGATTTATCGAGTGAATAGACCATCGATTATGCCCTGACGTCAGCCCCATGGGATAGTCCCCACCCATAGCAGGATTTGGCTTGTGAACCGGGAGTTGTTCGTTGGCTTCCAGAAACCACGCATGGTCAATATAAAACTGTGCTCGCCTCGAATAGGTAGGAAATGGATCGCCTCGCTCTACATGATGACGAAAGGGTGTATGTACCTTGTCCGTTTCAAAGGGTGATGCCTGATGCAGGGCACCGGGCATTTTCCCCCAGTCAATAAACCTTACAAATCCTGTTTCACGTAAGCTGTCCAGTGTCGTTCCCTCTGGCAGCGTACCGGCAAAGGCAGAATCCCTGACCTGCTCATCGGCCACAACTTCCTCATTCTCATAATAGCCGTCCATGGTGAACACCTGCTCAAGTTCGGCATACTTTCTTGCCTTGCCCTCCGGGTCACTGTATTCACTGATTCCTCTCTCGGCAGCCCGTCGTGACATGACGGCCAGCAGGTCTGAAAATATTCGCCATTCACTTTTCGACTCACCGGCGGGCTCTACCACCTTGTCTGCAAGCGTGAGATTCATCACCTGCGGCCCGGTAATGGCAAAGCAGACCTTTTCATAATGTTGAGCAGCCGGCAAAAAGTAGTCCGAATAGCTAGCCGTGGCGGTCATGCGAAAGTCGATATCTATGATGGTTTTTAATTTGGGCCAGAGTGTCTTAAGCAGCTTTTCCTTGCCACCACGGGCCCTGCGCAGCATGTTACTGCCACACTCAATCAGCACCTGCGGTACTTCATCCTTTCTCGGGTGATCCAGGCCGTTCCACCAGCCCTTGTCCAGGGCTTCCTGCATATACTCATCAAATGTTCTCGGCAGGGATGAATCTCCCCACTCTGGCTTGTTCCAGCGATCGCCGAATTCAACCTGATAGTACCACCAGAAGGCAGGGATTGAGTGCGCAGCGAACGGAAACTCGGTACCCTCTGGTACCTGCTGCAATTCACCAAGCAATCCCCGCGGCCCCTTGGTCAGCTCATTCATCGCAAGTTCGGTGGTCATGGTGGGATCCAGCTGCTGCAGACCCATGATCGCCCCTTCCCTTGAACTCAATACGGCATCGGCCGCCAGCAGTCCAGGCTTGTTTTTGCCCATGGCAAGCTGGGAGCCATCCATAAGCCCGATTGCCCAACCCCTGATGCCAGACCCGCGACGCCCCCAATTGCCTGTCACGCCAAGCAAGAGACAAATGGCGCGCTCTATCAGGTCACCATGATAAATCTTGGCCGCGTTCATGCCATGCATAATATTAGTACGCCTGGTGGCAATTTTCCTCGCCAGCATACGCACAGTGTCTGGATGAACGCCGGTCACGGCCTGTTGTTTTTCCGGAGTATATTCCCGATCCAGTTGCTCCCTGAGAACATCAAGTACGGGCTTGACACCAACGCTGGTACCGTCCTGCAGCTTTACGTCAAACTCCCCAGCAAGCGCAACTTCCAGTCCATCCAGTAACAGGTTACCGCGATCCGCCTGTTTCAATCCCGAGCCTGGGTCCCAATGGTACAATTGATCTTCCCGACCCTCTCCGCTGATATCAACCTCGCGCAGATAGCGACCCGTGTCGTTCCTGACTAGCAGGCTGAGATCGGTCTGCTCCCTGACAAATTCCAGGTCGGCGATGCCCTCTTCGAGAACAACCTGAACCATTGACAGGGCCAGTGCAGCATCACTCGCTCCATTGACTGTTATCTGGTAGTCCGCATGCGTATGGGATGGGTTGATATCAGGCGAAATGTTGACTATTTCACAACCGTTGTATCGGGCTTCTGCAATGAAATGATAGAAAGGTATCCGTGTATACACAGGATTACTGTGCCAAAACAGTATGAGCTCAGAACAAAACCACTCATCGGCGGAACTCTCTATCTGCATCTTGCCAAAGCTAACATACAGCCCTGGATTAAAATCCCCAATGGAACCGTTCACATCGAGTCCAAATCCACCAATGGTTTCAAAAAAGCGACCCGTTGGTCCAACCACTGCCGTTTCGGGCGTACCATCCCGGACAATAGAGCGTGGTCCATGTTCCTCTATAGCATCAAGCATGCTGTCGGCTATTTCCGTTAGTGCCTGGTCCCAGGAAATCTGCTCCCATTTGCCTTCACCCCTTTCACCAACCCGCTTAAGGGGATGTGAGATCCGGTCGGGGCCATCCAATGAGTGATTCCAACAGGCGCCCTGCATACATCCCATGGGATTGTAGTCGGGGATCCCCTCCTCCACGGTTGGCAGGGTTCCCGACTGCTCTTCGCGAACAACCTTGTTGTCCTTAACGAATACCCGCATCGGGCAATTTCCAGGATAACAGTCTGCACAGTGGGTTCCCCACTTGACTGAGTCGAATTCAATCCGATCCTGGTATTGCTGCTTGTGTGCTTTCGCCTCAGGCATCCACGATCTTCTCAAATTCACATCGCGTCCACCGAGACACGGGCACGGGCTGCCACTCGGTTGGGAAAAAATTCAGGTGCCCGTAACCACCGGCAAACCCAATCCATTTCACCATGCCCGGCTCCATCTCATTCGCACCACTCCAGTCTTTGTACTGGGATCCGGCCCAGCCGTTGTAAGACACCACCTGGCCCGGTTTGACATTGGCGGCAATCTTGACCCTGACCTTAAACTCACCCACATCGTTATAAACACGTACCAGGTCATCATCCTCGACGTCACGTTCAGCTGCATCATCAGGATTGACCATCATATTGGGCTCCCCCCTGTGGGTTCCTAGAATCACGCTATTCGCCTGGTTCATTGTATGAATTGACCAGCGATTGTGCCCAGAGGTCATACCAAGAGGATAATCTCCCCCCGCTTTAGGATCTGGCTTATGGGTAGGCAACTGTTCTCCTGCTTCTATAAACCAGTCATGATCAATGAAGAATTGAGCTCTGCGGGCATAGGTGGGAAACGGATGCCCCGATTCAGTGTGATTCCTAAACGGCACATGGGTTTTGTCTTTCTCGATGGGTGAAGCCTGCGCTGACCCCATGCCCGTCACGCCAAAATCGATAAACCTGACCGGGCCACTATCGCGGACGCTGTCAAGGGAGGTGCCCATCGGCAGGGTGCCGCACATGACCGAATCCCGGACACCTTCATCAATCAGCTTTTCTTCATCAAATTCACCGTTTTCATCCTTGTAATAACCACCCATGGTGAAGCGGTCGACCAGTTCGTCGATTACTCTTGTATCTCCCGTGTAGGTTTCATACTCCTTAAGTCCACGTGCAGCGGCCCGCTCGACAAATTTCTCCACCAGCGCCAGGTATATGTCCCACTCATTCCTTGCCTCACCGGCTGGTTTAACTGCCTTGTCTGACAGGTTCAGGTTCAACACATGGGGTGTGGGAATACTGAAGCCGATTTTTTCGTAGTGTTGTGCTGCAGGTAGTACATAGTCTGCATACAGCGCGGTCTGGCTCATACGAAAATCAATGGTTACGATTTTCTTCAGTTTCGGCCACAGGGTATCAAGCAGCGCTGTCTTGCCGCCCCTGGTACGGCGCAGCATATTGCCGCCGCACTCAATGAGAACCTGGGGTGGATCCTTGGATGGCTCATCCCACCAGCCCTTGTCGAGGGCCTCTTTCATATATTCATTGAAACTTCGCGGCAAAGATTCATCACCCCATTCACGTGTATTCCACCGTTCTTCATAGCCACACTGGTCGTACCAAAAGAACGCCGGTATTTCTGCCAGGGGTGGATCCTGCAGGCGCACACTATCCCTGATGGCAATTTCTGTAGTAGCGGTCGGGTCAATGGCTTTAAAAGCTTCAAAGGCAGCTTCCCGGGAAGCTATGACCATTTCAGTAGCCTGGGCACCGGGTGCAGGTTTTTCCTGAGCAATAAATTGTCCTTCATGCATACCAGAGGCCCAGCAGCGAATTCCTGTTCCCTGCTTGCCCCAGCTTCCGCTCACCGCTAACACAAGGCACATGGCGCGCTCGATCAGGTCACCGTGATAAAACTTGCAGGCGTTATATCCGAGCATGATGTTGGTACGCTTCGATGCTACTTTGCGCGCCAAGAGGCGAATAGTGTCTGGATGAACCCCCGTGATCGGCTCCTGTTTCTCTGGAGTGAAGTTCTCATTGAGATGATCCGTGAGTACTTCCAGTACAGGACGCACTTCTACTTCCGTGCCGTCACCCAGCTCTACTTCAAAGGTTCCTTCAAGGGCGACCTCCAGGCCGTTGAGACGGCAGTCACCACGATCGGCTTTCATGAGCCCTGTTTCAGGATCCCACTGATACATCTGATCCTCACGACCCGAACCAGTGACCTCTGTCTCCCTCAGGTACCGACCCGTATCGCTGCGAACCAGGTAAGCGAGATCGGTCTGCTCACGAATAAATTCCCAGTCTGCTATTTTCTCCTCAAGGATGACCTGGACGATCGCCAGACCAAAAGCCGGATCCGTTGCACCGTTAATCGGCACCTGGTAATCCGCGTGGGTATGGGAGGGGGTAATATCAGGCGAGATATTCACCACCTCGGCACCGTTGTATCGCGCTTCCGCAATAAAATGGTAGAAGGGAATTCGGGTAAAGACCGGATTCATGTGCCAGATCAGGATCAGCTCCGAATGAAACCAGTCATCAGCCGAACTTACCGGCGAGAACTTACCAAAGGTCTGGTACAGGCCTATGGAGAAATCATTGATTGAACCATTCAGGTCCAAGTGGGCGCCACCGATGGTGCCAAAAAACTTACTGGTTGGGTGTACGGTTGCATATTCGGGCGTTCCCTCATGGGTAATCGTATGCGGACCATACTCCTGGATCGCATCTACCAGGGAGTCTGCGATATCGGTCAGAGCATCATCCCAGCTCACCCTGTTCCATTTCCCTTCACCACGCTCACCGACCCGCTTCAGGGGATAAAGCAGACGATCCGGGCCATAGAGTGACTGACTCCAGGATGCACCCTTCTGACAACCCATGGGATTAAAATCAGGCACGTTTTCTTCAATGGTATCGAAACTACCGGCCTGTTCCTCTCGCCAGACAATGCCATCCTTCACATAGACCCGCATGGGGCAAGAACCTGGGTAACAATCCACACAGTGTGACCCCCAGTAAACCTCATCCCATTCCCACTTATTGCGATAGATATCTTCCCACCCGTTGTAAATTTTGTCCTCTTTAATCACCGCTGCCATGGCTTCCCCTCCACCTGTTTAGCTAATAATCAATATTTTCATGACGAACCTAAGAATCACTAATGTGTTGCTCTCAATCGACTTTGTAATTGATCAAGATCAAGGTATCCCTATTCATAACCATTCTTTTTCACCAACGGTAAGTCCAGATTTCTTAGTGCCGGAACAAACATCAGCAGCAACAAAACAGCCAGCGTACACAGCAGCCCTGCCGATGGAAGCATCACTGACATACCGACCAGGTCAGCTGCAAATCCAAGCAGCAGCGAATTCATCTGGGCGATAGCGCCACTGATCATAAACAGGGACATCACCCTGCCCCGCACTTCATTGCTCACCTCCCTTTGCACCAGCGAAGTGGCACTGATACTCGCGCAGGTCCAGGCAGCACCGTTAATAAAATAGGCTATGGCAGCAAGAGGAATTGACCGCACCAACCCAAACATCAAAAAGGACGCTCCAAACAGGAGGGCTCCTGTGACCAGTATTTTTCCCAGGTGGCGAACACCGCTAACAGCCGACAGGCAATAGGATGCGATCAAGGTACCGACACCCCAGGTTGCGGCAAGCAGACCATATTGCCCGGGTGCGAGTCCCAGGATATCTCCCGCCCATCTTGCGATCGGGCCATGAAAAAGTGCAAACCCAAAAGCCGATGCAAAAAACATGAGGACAATAATCCACATAATCCTGCTCTGGGTACGGACATAGGTGACACCATACTTTATTGAAGTCACCACTGGTTCACTGGCTGCAACCCGTACGACACCACGGTAGTTCAGCATCAGCAGGACAACGACAATGCCGACATTACCGAGCGTACTCACGACATAGGCGCCTCCCGGGCCTATGGCATCAATTACAAATCCCGCAAGAATCGGGGTCACTGCAAATGAGCCCATCTGCGCGGCTGTGGTCAGGGCAACCGCATTGGGAATCTGCTGTTGCGGCACAAGCTCAGGAATAAGCGCCTGCCGGATAGGAGCATCTATTGATGCAGTGGCGGCACCAATAAAGATCAGGGTGAATATCAACCACAACGACTGATAGCCCAGTATCACCATGACGCCGAGTACCAGGCTAACTATCAACGCAATCGTCTCAGTCAAGATCAGCAGCAGGCGTCTGTCCATGCGATCCGCAAGCGCACCACCATACAAACCAAACAGGAGCGTCGCGATACCGCGGATGGCACCCAGCAAACCCAGGGTCCAGGACGAATCAGTAATGCTATAGATGAGCCACATCTGCGCGTAATACTGAAAAGCCATGGTACCGCTGGCAAACAGCATGCCATACCAGAGGATACGGAAATCGCGGTTCGCCAGTGCAGGAAATCGCTTCTGGCCTATTGTTGCCTCTGACATTACCCGACCTTACCCAGTCAATAAAAGACCAGTATTAAGGCACGACACATGTGGAGACATTGATCCGAATCAAGATGCGATCCGGTTTCTTGCAATTACAAGGTATTTTAACGCCAGCCCTTTCAGAAGGATCAGACCATATGATGATGCAGGACCACCTGTTCCAGCTCAAAAAAAGTTCTAGCCTGCGGTTCAACATCAAATTTGATATGTAATGCCTTGGCAATGTTGGTGGTTGAAAACATGCCCCTGACGACGAATGAAGTCAGAGATCTGTCGACAACGATCACGTGTTGTTCGCTGAGGTGCTTGATGGTTTCCAGAATATCCCCAATCGTCGATGCCGAAATCTTCTCATAATCAAGACCGTGTATATGCTCCCGGTTAATCATCACGTTTTCCACGAGCACTTCATCGCGATTTTTTATCTGGTTGCTGGCCATATAAGCCAGAACCTTGCCACTGTTGATATCGGTTGCAGTGACAATACCATTAAAACTGGTACCCCCTATGTCCGTCACAAGCAGGGACCTGACGTATGATCGTTTCATCAAGTTCAGCGCTTCACAGACATTAGACTTGCAATTGACTACCACGGGATGAACGCTGCGGAAGTCCGTCATAAAGATACTGGCGGGACTATCCAGTGTCAGGGCCGGTATCGGCGGGTTCACAAAAGTTGTCACGTCAGCTAGATTGACAGTGGACAGAGCTCGGTACCTGGAAAGCATCTCAATCTCCTAGTGTGAAGTAAAATCCATCAGTTGCGGTTGGACTAACCACTCAAAATCTCTATAGGACATTCGAATATCTTCTGTGTGAGTGCCTGCGGTAAAGGAAATGACCTCATCTTCTGCCAATGAGGTCGAAACATAGACGGGAAGCCCGAATAGATTCCCTACAGGTGGAATACTGCCCTTATCACACATGGGGGCAATTGTTTGCAGCTCTCTTTCTGTTGCCAATTCAACGGTTTTCGCTCCAACCTTTTGGCGGAAACCTTCGAGGTCAACCTGCTGGCATGCCGGCAATACCAATATTACGAATCGGCTATCAATTTTTAACACCACTGATTTGGCAACTTCATAGCCTGTGGTATGAAGTACCTCGGCGGTTTCCTGTGCGGTAAAGGTGGGCGAGTGGTTATAACTGCGAAATGAAATATTTCGCGAATCCAGCAGTTTGTTCAACGTCCTGATTGGCATCGTTACAACCTCCTGAGTGGGGCTTTCTCAATTGATACGCTGAGTAATTCCGAAAGTCCAGCAGCTTGATAGTCTAATTTAGAATATCGGCCACGGGTTTTAGGAAGCGAGAATATAACCCCTGTAGCCTTGCATTCCTAATGCGCCCAGACCACAGCGGTATACAGTATTTAGAGCCGCAAAAACGCATTCCAGTTCAGACAACCACTGTCCGTTATTTCCGGCGACAACGCGGTCAGCAAATCGGGAATACCAGCATGTAACCAGCATCCCGGGCCGTTATAATGATGTAATCCATTTTTGGGTATGCTTATGGCTGACATCAACATTGAGAATTTCTATCGACACATAGGGAGGATTCTCAGCATCCTTTATGAACTATTTCCGACCAAGGCACCAGTATACGTCGACGATGTGGCTGGCATAGATGAGCCAGACGAGTATGGCCTTCACAGTCCCCAATACACGGCCGGTTTTTTTGCCCTCGTCTGGCTAGCCGATGAAGGCTACATTCGATATTCGGACACGATTCGCCAGGATGGAATAGACCAGGCAGCTCTGACGCACAAGGCCTTTCTCAGGCTTACCCAAATATCAGACCCGATTTACATGGCGCCGGTCTACAAAGTTGACGAGTCGAACCTGGTCCGAATTGCACCAACCGAAGAGCCAAGCCCTTCGATGGTTGAAGACCAGAAGCTGGTCATCAATCAGCTGCGGAACGCTCTGCGAAGTGGAGACTCAATCGCCATAAACAAGGTTGTGCTGCATATTCTTCAGAGCCATTCCTGATCTGATGCGATAGTGCTGTGAGTTGTTGTGAATATGTGAATCTGAACTAGTCCATAAAACTAGACTAACAGTGATGTTTACAATGCTTCTTAGTTAAGCACCGGATTAAATAGTCCAGCACCTAATCTTCTGTGGCATTTGGCTCGGCGCCCCCGGCCATCCATGGGCTCGGCGCCCCCGCCATTCCCGCGTCCATCCCTGGCGCTAGCCACGCCAGATCAGGCACCAGACTATTCAATCCTAACTACTGAATTCTGTCGAATTAATGTCAGATCAAGGCTAGCTAACCCTGCACAGTACAGAATCCTCGTAACCAGTAGTGACACGACACAAGCCTGAGAGTTCTTTATCCAGTGATGGATCGCCCGTATCCACCAGCAACGGTTTGCCCCGCAGACCCTCAAGTTTTGTTTTTGTCGCTATGACATGCAGATTATCCAACCCCACCGCACGGATCACTCTCGAGCTAAGTTGTTGATTACCACGTCCAAAAATGTGCCCCTGGCCACCAATCACTGTAATGACGATACGGCTCGGCACAGCCTCCACCAGCGAAAACAGCTGATTTTCCGTGGCATCTGCAAGAATCAGCTCAGCATCTCTGACAACATCCACGCCCAGTAAAGTATTCTCAAGACTCAGCGATTCCATGACCGCGGCTGTCGTGCTTCCGGCGCCGACCAGATACCGAACCCCCGCTTTCATATTGTCGATCACGTCAGCTGCAATTTCCTGCAAAACCAAGGCTTCCACCTCCATCCCACCGGATTTGGTCTGCTGGATATAACGAAGTTCCTCCGGCACGGTCATCTCACCGCGATACTTTGCCAGCACCGTACCCTGCCGAAATGCTTCCTCGTCAATATCCCTGACTTCGGCATCCGTCACGGTAGTGAGTTTCCCCAGGGCAATGTCACATACAATTTTCCCGGCAGCCACTGGGCTATTGGCAAATACACCAGAATGCATCTTCACACCACAGGGAATACCCAGCACTACCTGGCCTGGTTTTACAACATCACAAACATCTCCAGCAGTACCGTCGCCACCGGCAAAAAGAATGATATCCACGGACTCTGCCTGCAGCAACTCGATGGCCCGCCTGGTATCTTCCGCACTCGTTGGATGCCGGTCAGGGTCACCAACAACCTTATAGTGGTGCCCGCTGCTTTTTAGTGCTGCCTCCCCCATCTCCCCCGCGAAAGTAACAAATTCGACCCTGTCTGCTACACCTGCCAGACCTTCTATAGATAAACAGGTCCTGGCAAGCACTTTACTTTCAACACCTGACAACCTCGCCTGATCAACGAGATCCCGATCATCGCTTCCTTTTAACGCAGCAGGACCCCCGATCCCCGCCAGCGGATTCATCACCAGCCCAACTCGCAGCCTCCTTGAGTTCATCACTGTTCGCGATTAAGCCTTTTGACGACTGAACTAAATGTCATAACGGCTTCATCTCCGACAAATATTTCGCCAGTTACGAATGCCAGGGACCGAGTTTTCCTGGTCAAGCTCGTACGGCATTCAATCAGGTCGCCGACACGGGCCGAAGAGACGAATTCACAACTGAAACTAACTGAAACACAATCTTCTGACCTGTAGTGGTCTGTCGCTTCCATACATAGTGAAAAGTCAGCAAACGTCATCAATACACCGCCATGAACCAGATTAACGACATTACAGTGCCTGTCTTCCGCCACGAACGCGTAGGTTCTGTGATCAGGCTTATGCTGATAGTAAAAAGGACCGATGTAATCTTCGGCTGGGTCAAACCCCGGATCAGTTGAATACCCGTCTGGAAACGCCATTTCAGTTGTCCTTAATATCTGTTCTCTGTTGACAAGTAATGAACGTCAGAAAACTGCCAAAGTGTGGCGGCCAGTCACGTCAATCAATTTCATTGCAAGCACTCATTCCGGTTCAACATCCGTATCAGGAAGACAGTCTACTGCCGCCAGTTGCTCAATGTATGGGCTGGACAGAAGCTCGCTGGCGGCGAGAAGATGATCCAAATACCATCTGGCAGGCTTCAAACTATTGTCAATGTATTCCTGCTGGGCGAGATAAACCCAGGCATCTACTGGGCCGTCCGGGCACACTATCTTCAGCAGCTGTCTGTCATAACGAACCGGGAAACCTTCATACGGATCCATCATGCTGATCTCGTCCTCATGCCTTAACCTATAGACCACACCCTCGGTTACAGCACCTTTTCGCATCATTACGTTGGCGGAAGCGGCACCAATATATTTCACCGAGCGCTTGTTAAACGCGAGTCGAAAATCATGAAGCTTGCCGGCTTGATATTGATCGAATTGCATGCGCCGTCGGCGGACCCTGTCAGGGTTCATATTGCTGCCGTAGGCAAAATAGTATGATACGGAAGACACTTAACCTTTTCGAATCCAGTAGAAGTATTGATCCTCTGTCTCTTCCTGCCGGATCAACTCATGATTGAGAAACTTACAGAAGTTTGGAAAGTCCCAAGAGGTTGACGGGTCGGTAGCTATTACCTTGATTACTTCTCCTGACGCCATATCCATCAATTTATTTCGCGTCACCATTAAGGGCTCCGGGCATCGAAGCCCGCTCGCATCAACAGTAATGTTTACCTTAATTGCCATATTCTTCGGAAACCATCATAGATTTACCAATGACACCTTCAAACTAGTAGCTTTCAATCAAATAGACGGCTAATGCTTCCTTTTCTACGTCCGTCAGTGGGAAAACCGGCATTGGAGATGTGGGCTTTACCAAAAGTTGGAACAGGGTCTGAACATTATGCTTTTCACCAATATTTTCCAGAACTTTCAAGCCGCTGTCATTTGGATTATGGCAGCTGATACAAACTTTTGCCCGAAACACTGTTTCACCTTTTGCAAACAGCGCTGATCTTTCATCCGCTGAATATTTGGCAAGCGTTTCTTCAGCGATATAGACTGGCTGGCTATTAGCCATTGCAATCTCAAGTTTTTGCTTTTCACCGTAGGCCACTCGATAGATCGCTCCAGAAAAATCGTCGGCAATATAGAATGAACCATCCGGACCCTGCGTCACCTCAGCCGGCCTGCCCATCACCTCATCACCCTGCAGGAAACCGCTGACGAAATCTTTTTCCACAACGTTACCCTGCTCATCCCAGTGCAGGGAGACCACCTTGTAGCCATCTTTTTCGGTCCTGTTCCAGGAACCATGCAAAGCGACAATGGCTGAACCCTGGTATTCCTGTGGAAAGGCACCCCCCCTGACGAACTCAATGCCAAGTGGCGCGTTGTGGGCACGAAACCCATGAACAGGCGCTACTGAGTTTCCAACTGCGCCTTCACTGCTCTCACCAAAATCCGGGTCTGGTATCTTGTTTCCGTTGGCAAAAGGCCAGCCATAGTGTGAACCTTCTTCTATCCTATTCAGCTCACAGGGCGGGAAGTCATCGCCCAGCAAGTCACGACCATTATCAGTCGCATAAATATGTCCATCATCGGGTGACCAGTCAAAACCCGCACTGTTTCTCATCCCCCGGGCAATTATCTGCTCACCTGAACCATCCGGCTGATAGCGTACCATCGCCGCCCGCCGCTCATCCTCTTCAATACAGACATTGCATGAAGAACCCATGGCCACGTACATCAGGTTATCTGGGCCAAATCGCAGCGTCTTCCGCCAGTGATTACCACCAGCCGGTAAACCCTGAACAATCCGTTCGTACTCGCCCCTTATTTCACCTGCTAGGTGATCAAACTTGACCCGACCAATGGCGTCAGTCTCAGCTATGTAGAGCCAGTCTTCATAAAAATCGAGCCCATTGGGACCATTTAAACCACCTATCAGCATTCTGCTACTGTCAGCCTTACCGTCACCGTTTGCATCCCTGCCTAGTACCATCACCTGATCGAGCGACGGGTTGGCGACCAGCAGGTCTCCATGCTCAGTAAACCGAAGGACCCTGGCGTCTGGTACTTCTGAAGCATAGATACCCATCGAGAAACCATCCGGCAACTTAATCTGGTTATTGAGCTTTTCGGCATCAAGGTCACCACTAATGAGGGGGATATTTACAATGACATAATATTTCGCGAACAGTACCAACAACACAAGGGCAGCACTTAGGCTACCAGTGACAATCAAAAACCATTTAAGAACCTGATTCATTCTACTTCCTGTTATTCAAGCTTATAAATTGGCGTATTTAATACCACGCCAAACAGTTTATGCACAAACAATGCATACACACATAACGCACTGTTGATATGCCTTACTAAGCGTTGCAGTTCCCTAAAGCAGCAAAACCGACCACACCGGACCCTCCCAATATTCCACCCGGAACTGTGCCCGCAAACACGGGATACATTCCGACCGGGAAAACGAGCCTAAGGCTACTTGAGCAGAAAGTTGGCTGCAAGCTGGCCAGGGGCAAAGTCTCATCGCCCGTACTACTCCTGCGATTCAACAAAAAGTGCAAGCGGTCCAAGATTGTTTCAAACAAATTCAGGCACACCACAACAGAGCGGAAAGTATCCTGGGCTCGCTCAGGTCTCGACCATTGATAAGGACGTTGTCTCTGTTTTCTCATCATAGACGATCTCAATCTTACCGGATCGCAGCTGGTCCAGAACCTGATCTACCTTTGCATCAAGTGAAACCTCCTGAACTCCATATTCTGTGCCTTCGCGAGTAACAAACTCCTGGACTAGACCCGAGAGGGTCGATTCGGATAGTGATTGCCATGGAATTTTCATAAATGTCTGCTTGCTATTCACTCTTTGGAAGTGCCAACTGCCAGCCTGCCCTGAATCGGGATAATACCAATTACGGATATTTACCGGTATGCTTCTCGTGATCAAGCCACAAGCAACTGAGTGCCTGGAATTTCGTGCCCAAATGACGGAAACAACCCCGACAATACTCATCGTTGAAGATGAACCAATTACCAGATCCCAGTTGGCCGCCCACTTTGAGAAAGAAGGCTATCGTGTTTTTACCGCTGATAGTGCACGGGGCGTACAAGATCTGATCAGTGATGAGGAAGTCGAAGTATGCCTGATTGATATCAATCTGCCGAGCAAAGATGGCCTGACCCTGACCCGCGAACTCAGGGCTCAAAGTGACATTGGCATTATTCTTGTCACTAGCAAAGATGAGCAGGTGGATCGCATTGTAGGTCTTGAAAGCGGCGCTGATGACTATGTGACTAAACCATTCGACCCGAGGGAGCTCCTCTCGCGGGTCAAGAACCTGCTGTGGCGGGTGAAGGTGCAGGAAAAACAAAAAGAGAAAGGGTTTACCCGCCAGTTTGAAGGTTGGGTCCTCGACCTGAACAAAAGACAACTTGTTACCCCGGAAAATGACCTGCAATCACTTTCTGCTGGTGAATTTCACCTGCTGCTGGTACTGATCGAAAATGCTGGTGAGGTGATGACCCGGGATCAGTTAATGAACAAGATACGCAACAGGGAATGGTACCCTGATGACCGATACATTGATGTACTGGTTGGCCAGGTTAGACGCAAATTCAGGGAGTTCGAGCCAGATATCACCTTCATAAGAACAATACACGGCACCGGGTACCTGTTTGCGCCAGTGGTTTCATAACCGCAAATAGCTTGCTGGCGGCATGTTTCACTCTGTGAAGCCATGCCCTGCCTCTCGGCGATTTGCTCCGCAATTCGCCTGCCGGCGGCATGTTTCACTCTGTGAAGCCATGCCCTGGTGTAAGATATGCGGATATTCTAAAGATAGCGCTTATGATTTCCGTTCCGGGTTACAACAACCTGCAGATAATCCATCAGAGCGCCAGGTCGCTGGTCTATTCAGCCACACACAAAGGTAATGGCAGAAAAGTCGTACTTCGCCAACTTCGACCCGAATCGAGCTCACCTGATCTCGTAGCCCAGTACAAAAATGAATTTGAGATATTGCAGGCTCTTGATTCTGAGTTTGTCATCAAGGCGTTCGACCTGATTGATCACAACGGTTCCCCAATCCTGGTAACTGAAAACAATCAAGGCGTATCACTAGCGGACCACATTGATCAGCAAAGTCTCGACCTGAAACAATTCACAAATATCGCCCATTCTGTAGCTGCTGCCCTTGACCACATCCACTCAAAGTTAGTCGTACACAAGGATATTAATCCATCCAATATCATCTACAACGCCAGCACAGGTTCACTAAAAGTTATCGACTTTAGTCTCTCTACTGCCCTTTCTTCAGCTTCACTGAAAACTGAGGTAAATAGCGCACTGGAGGGGACACTTCCCTACCTCTCGCCGGAGCAAACCGGACGAATGAATCATTCCATAGACTATCGCACTGATTTCTATTCTCTTGGCGCAACCATGTATCACCTGTTCACAGAACAACTCCCTTTCGTAGCCACTGATCCACTTGAATTGATACATAGCCACATTGCGAAGAACCCACAGCAACCAGAAGAAATAAATGCCGATATCCCAAAGGCATTGTCACGAATTACCATAAAGCTCATGTCAAAGATGCCGGAGGATAGATACCAAAGCGCCTTTTCTATCCAGCAAGATCTGTCCCGCTGTCTGGAGCTAATGAGTGAAGGCAGGTTAGACGTGAGGGAACTCGATTTTGAAGTTGCCCTGGATGACATTGCAGAGCAACTCAACATATCTGAACGTCTGTTGGAAAGGTCCGATGAGCTCAAGATACTGCGCCAGGCCTTAAACTCGGCGGCTAATGGCGGTACCGAAGCCATTATCTGCACCGGTGAAGCAGGCGTCGGAAAATCCTCCCTGATTCGTGAACTGGGGAAAGATATTGTTGACAGCGGTGGTTTCCTGGCAGTCGGCCGCCACAATCCTGCTAACCTGCAAGTGCCCTACAGCGCCCTGTCGAGCGCACTGGGCAATCTAATCAAGCAACTACTCAGCCGGCCAGATTTTCCGAAAACCAGGGACAAAATCAGGGCGGCACTCTCAGGCTATGAATCTCTTATGCTGAGCCTGGTACCCGAGCTGAACCTGGTAATCAAGCCGGCGGACTACAATCCGCCCTTATCCCCCATCGAAACCAAGAACCGACTGGTCAAGGGGATTTTCCAGCTGGTGGAAGCTGTCTGTTCCAAGGGGCAACCATTCGTCCTGTGCCTGGATAATATTCACTGGGTTGATCAGGCATCAATTGAGTTGTTTGAACCACTATTCAGCCAGTCACATATCCCTTATGTTTTTCTCTTAGGCGCATACCGCACTAAAGAGTTAGCAGCTAATGATGAAACCAGGATGGCAGTATCGAAACTCGTCACCGCCAATTCAAACATCAACCTAATAACACTAGAGAATATATCCACTGACAGTATCGCCACGATTATCTCGGAATCATTTTTCAGATCACCTGAAGAAACAACAGATTTTGCAGAGGTTGTGTTCTCAAAAACAGGTGGTAATCCACTCGCCGTAAGAGAATTCCTGTTAGCACTTCACCAAAAGGGTTACTTGAGGTTTAACAGACAGCACCGAGAGTGGGAATGGGAACTGGATTCAATCAAGGGCGAGCCCCCATCTGAAAACGTTAGCCTTTTGTTGGCTAACCGAATGCGGCAGCTGGATCCTGCCACCTCCAATCTTCTACAGATTGCATCCTGTATAGGAAACGAATTTGACCTGGGTACACTCCAGAGTGTGTCTGGACTGTCTTTTTCGGAAACATCAGCCAGGCTCTCTCAGGCCATGAAAGATGGCTACCTGCTCAGTAGATCCGGCAATCCTAACCAAACAAGCAAAGAGCTTTACTATCAATTTACCCATGAGAGGATCCAACAAGCCGCCTATTCGTTACTCTCAAGTGTTCAGCGACGGCAAATACACAGCAATATCGGAAAGTCATTCCTGAGATCAGACCAGCCTGATACCAATATCTTCGATATCGTAAACCAGCTGAACAATAGTTTTGACTCACCCGAAAGCACGGGAATCGATAGGAACAGGCTGGCAGAATTAAACCAGGCTGCCGGTCGTCGCGTTAAGCTGTCTGCCGCCTTCCAATCATCTTTTAAGTATTTCAAAACTGCTATCGCGTTATACGGCCAGAACATCTGGGCACAATACGACCTCGCCATTTCCCTATACCTGGAGGCCGCAGAAACAGCTTATCTTTGCGGAGATATCAGTCAACTCGACCTGCTGACAAAAACGGCACTCGACCATGCGCGGACCCCGCTTGATAAATCAAGGATCTACGAGATAGAAATCAAGTGCCTGATTGCCTCAAACAATCTGAGCGATTCGATAACAGTAGGCCATAAGGCGCTTGAAATATTGGATGTCAAGGTACCTAAACATTTTCGCCCCGGCACTATAGTCCAGGTGATAAAGCTATTATGGCAGACAGCTCGCATAGCTCGGGAAGCGCTGGATGAGAGCGAACCAATGCGCGATGAGCAGCTTTTGGCTGCCATGCGCATACTCATGACTCTGTGTCACGCGGGATATATGTCCGGAGACCCCAGAATAGCCCTGTTTATTCTCAAAATGACCGAGCTATCGCTAGAACACGGCATGGCTCCTGAATCATCTTTTGCCTTCCCCATGTTTGGTTCATTGTTGATCGCGTATCTTGGAAGGATAGATACCGGCTATCGATTCGGAAAACTTGCGCTCGAAAACCTTGACGATTCCAATCACGAAGTTCACTGCAAGACACTCACCCTCGCCAACAACTTCAACCTCATCTGGAAACACCACCTGAAATATTCCCTGGAACCACTCACACGTGCATATCGAATTGGCATGGAAACTGGGGATATTGAATTCGCATTTATCGCTTCAATAACGAGTTCTGCAAATGCCTTTATTCTGGGACATGACTTGAATAGCCTTGAAACAAATCTGGCAATCAATAACAAGAAAGCAAGTGACTTTGGCCAAACACCGATTCTCAGTATGGGCTCAATCTATCAACAAGCGGTACATAACCTTATTACACCCACCAACACACCCTGGCTCCTTGAGGGAGAAATCTATAGCGAAAATCAATTGGTTCAATACCTTCAGGATAGTACCGACGAGTCAAGTATTGCCAATCTGTATATATTGAAAATGTACTTGGCCCTTTTATTCAGGCGCCCGGAGCACGCGCTTGTATTCGCCATTGAGGCGCGAAAAGTGATCGCTTCTGTAATTTCGTCACCAGCGGTTCCGTTCTTCACAATTTACGAAAGCCTTTCCTGTATTGCCGCTCTGGGAAGCGTGCCATATCAAAAGCAGTTAAAACTACGCGGCCGGCTTCACCTGAATCTACGCCTGTTACGGAAATGGTCCCACCATGCACCTGAAAATATCCTTCACGGATACCATCTCGTAGAAGCAGAGAAGGCGAAGTATTACGGTGATGATGTCTCTGCAATGGCTCACTATGAACGGGCAATTGAGAACGCGGTTAAATATGGATTTCTCAAGGAACAGGCGCTCGCCAACGAGTTAGCTGGCCGGTTTTATCTTGACAGAAACAGGCGTGATCTTGGGATGTTCTACCTTAGCCGGGCAAAGAACAGCTACCGACGGTGGGGTGCAACAACAAAAGTGCAGTGGATGGACAGTGAATTCACTGAACTTATTGAAAGTGGCCAGTTTCCGCAGGCGGGGAGGAGCCTCGACGGCAAGTCAAATTGGAACAACCTAACTGCAGATGGGGTGCATACATACGGTAATTTCCTCGACCTTAGTTCCGTTATTAAAGCGTCACAGGTTCTCGCCGGGGAAATTGTGCTGGAAAGTCTGCTGGAGAGGCTCATGCAGGTCTGCTTGGAAAATGCCGGAGCCCATCGTGCCAGCCTAATTCTCAACAGGGAAGACCAGTTCATCGTCGAAATCACAACCTGGTACAGTGGATCTACTGTAGAACACAGCCTTGATCGTATGCCAGTGGAAGAGTCTGAACACCTTCCGATTTCTGTTATCCAGTATGTTGCCAGAACCCAGGAAGATCTGGTTCTAAACGACGCCCTCAATGAGGACATATTCACGCATGACGAATACATCATCAACCATCAGCCAAAATCAATCCTGTGTCTACCTATTCAAAGCAAGTCACATTTGACTGGCATCATATACCTGGAAAACCTTCACACCAGCCACGCCTTTACCCAGGATAGAGTCGCCGTATTGAAACTTTTGGCATCACAGTCAGCAATCGCAATCGAGAACGCAAAGCTTTACCAGCAACTTAATGATTCAAGGAACAGGTATCTCTCCCTGTACAGAAACGCGATCGAAGGGATATACGAAATTACCAATGAAGGAATCTTTACAAACATTAATCCCGCTGCAGCACTGCTAATGGGGTTCAACTCCCCTGAAGAAATTCTCATACATAACAAAACCGACCCCACCGGTTGGTTTGACAATCCTGATGACTTAAGGCTGATAAGAAACGAGTTAACATCAAAAGGGCGTGTTGTCGGATTCGAAACAAAAGTGGTAAGGAAAGATAAGTCAGTGCTCTGGGTTTCACTGTCGGCACAACTGGTCTATGTCGAGGAGAAAGGTGAGACGCATATTGAAGGATCAATTATTGGCATTTCAGAGCGTAAATTAAGGGAAGAAGCAGAGCAGGCGCGGATCCTCGCAGAGGCAGCTACTGAGACCAAGAGCCAGTTCCTCGCAAATATGAGCCACGAAATTCGAACACCGATGAATGCCATTATCGGTTACACAGATCTGGCACTGGATACCACACTCACAACAAAACAAAATGAGTACCTGCAGACTATCAGGAATTCATCTGACCACCTGCTGCGCGTGGTCAACGATATCCTGGATTTATCGAAGGTGGAATCCGGAAAACTGGATTTGCAAAAAACCGTTTTCAAGTTGCCCGCCCTGTTTACTGACCTCAGGAATCTTTTTACGCTGGCGGCAAAAGAGCAAGAGCTTGAATTGATATTGCCTGACGACAATCAGTTTTCCGATAACAGCTACATTGGTGACCCAGTCAGAATTGGACAGGTACTCATCAATCTCCTGGGGAATGCGCTCAAATTCACTCGGCAAGGTAAAATAGAAGTCGAGTTGGACGTCCTTGAATTCAAGGATGGCAGAGTATGTTTCAATTTCGTTGTTGCTGACACGGGCATTGGGATTGATAGCTCCCAGTTGGAGACGATTTTTGAGTCGTTCAACCAGGGTAAATCCTCTCCTTCCGACAGTGGTACTGGCCTGGGGCTTTCAATATCTCGCAAGTTGGTTGAAATGATGAATGGGCACATACACGCAACGAGCAAACAAGGAGAAGGTAGCAGGTTCTATTTTTCCGTCATCGTTGAGCAGTGGGACGAGGCACCAATTAGTGCGGCTAAAGCAGGGGCACCCGTAGCACTGCCTACAAGTCTCATGGGCAAACCGGTACTCCTGGTGGAAGACAACCTCATCAGCCAGAATCTGGCAAGGGAAGTTCTCAGCAAAGCAGGGTTTGCGGTGACCGTTGCAAACGACGGGCAAGAGGCAATCGCGAAACTTGAATCAGATACCTTTTTCGTCGTCCTAATGGATATCAGGATGCCGGTGATGGATGGCCTACAGGCCATTAAGCTGATCCGCTCTAATGAGAGCCTAAATGGCACAAGGGTGATCGCCCTGTCCGCGGGTGTCCTCGAAACAGAGGTCTCACAGGCAATGGAAGCAGGCTTTGATCACTACCTCAGCAAGCCGGTTGATTTCGCAGAGCTACTGACGCTTCTCAACGTCATCGGTGGTGTGCAACCGGATGAAAATATCGAGTCCAAACTTCCAAGACATGAAATCCGTGGCATCAATTTTGGCCAGGCACTTCGAAACCATGGTGACGACCTGGAACTCCTTAATCGACTCACCGATACTTTTATCGAAATCTACCAACATTCAGATGATGAGTTGAGCAACCTGGTTGTAACAGAAGACTACGTTAAGGCGGAGCGATTGGTGCACAACATCGCAGGCGTAGCAGGGAGCTTTGGCGCCACCAGCCTGATGAATATTTCAAGGGATATCGAGCACTTTTTGCAGAATGCCGATGGAGAGATCGAACCTCTTCAGATGGTCTTTTCCCAGGAATTATCAAACTTCATCAGTGCCATACAGCAGCTGCACACTGAACAGGTGGCATAGGCCACAGCGCTCCTGCCCCACAACTGGTACTGCGCAATAAATCCAGACCTGCCTGAAGGATCTCAAAATCCTAAGTTAGTGAGATTTCGCAATAATCCCTGTAACCCCTTCGCCTGAGTCCGGCGCGACCCCGTGCTGGCGAATCTGCTTCGAGTCGAAATCAAACAGGGATGTATCAGCCAGGTGAGAAGGCACAACATCCGTTAGGGCACGAAATATCGATTCAATCCTTCCCGGATGCTGCTTGTCCCAGACCTGTAACATTTCCTTGATAGCAGGTCTTTGAAGGTTACCCTGGGAACCGCAGAGGTTACACGGAATGATCGGCATACCCACTAAATTTGCATAGCGATCTATATCTTTCTCTCGACAGTATGCCAGGGGGCGAATAACGATATTGTCGCCATCATCACTATGCAATTTTGGCGGCATGGACTTTAACTTGCCGCCAAAAAAAAGATTAAGAAATAGCGTTTCCACGATATCATCACGATGATGGCCAAGTGCAATTTTGTTGTATCCGTGCGTTTTCGCGAAGTTGTACAGAATGCCGCGACGAAACCTTGAACACCAACCACAGTAGGTCTTCCCCTCTGGCACCATATCCGTCACGAGGGAATAGGTGTCCTCTTCCAGTATTTTGAAACCAACTCCAATTGATTCGAAATAGGTCGGCAGCACTGACTCTGGAAACCCAGGCTGTTTCTGATCCAGATTAACGGCAACAATGTCAAACTTAATGGGCGCCCTTTTTTGCAGGCTCATCAGAATATCCAGCAGCGTCAGTGAATCCTTACCCCCGGACACAGCCACCATGATCCGATCACCCGCTTCGATCATATTGAAATCGGCAATTGCCCTACCTGTTTCCCGGCGCAGTCGCTTGTGGAGTTTATTTCGCTTCCGGACCTGCTTCTGGTCAAGCGCTTCTATGGCAGACATGGTTGTTGTGAAAACCTGGTTTTTGTGGAGACATCGCTTGTTGTGAAGACATAGCTTGTTGTAAAGATATCGTTGTTCGATACTCTAATGAACGCGCCATTCTACACTCCCTTGTCTCAGTTGAACCAATCCTGTGACAAATCGTCAAAATATAATGATTAGAACACTCATCGCTGTACTGTCCCTCGCATCGTCTATATCCACGCAGGGCTCCGCGGTCGTACTGCAATATCATCATGTCGATGAGGGCACACCAGCCATCACGAGTATCACACCAACTGATTTCGCCGCACATTTGCAACATCTTGATGATGAGAACTTCAGCATCCTGCCCCTTGATCAGATCACTGACACACTAAAAAGCGGGCTGGAGCTTCCAGGTACCGCAATTGCAATTACTTTTGATGACGCCTATATCAGCATCTACACTAAAGCTTACCCATTGCTGAAATCGAGAAACTTTCCCTTCACAATTTTTGTTACCACGAACCTTGTAGGCAGCTCCAAGAGCTATCTAGACTGGCAGCAACTTGCCGAAATGGCCGACAACGGTGCACTTGTTGCAAATCATACGAAATCACATTTGCACCTGCTCCGAAGCGAACCTGGCAAGAGTGATGAGGAACGGGAGCAAAGAATTGGCGAAGAGATAAGCGGTGCACAACTGGAAATCGAAAAGCACCTGGGAAAATCTCCCCGGCTGTTCGCCTACCCCTATGGGGAATACAACCAGGATATTCTGGCACTAGTTGCAAACCTGGGCTACACAGGGTTTGGCCAGCAGAGCGGTGCCATGGGAGCAGATTCGAACTTCCTCGCCCTGCCCCGCTTCCCGCTGGCTGGTAATTATTCAGAGCTCGCCTCTTTCAAAACCAAGGTCAGAACGCTCCCCATGCCAATCAGGCCAACCAGCATTGAGTCGCTACTCGAACCAGGCAACCTGCGCCCGGAACTGGTGCTCAGTTTTACTGAAGGCAAGTGGAGAACAGGTGAACTGACCTGTTACGGACCTGGTGGGAAAATGGATATTGAAGCCCTGGACACGACCACTTTTCGTGTATTGCCCCTCGAGGATGTCCCGGTAGGCCGATCACGCTACAACTGCACCATGCCCTCGAGTGAACAAGGACGCTATTATTGGTATTCACAACCCTGGATTCGCAAGAAAGACGATGGCTCCTGGTATCCAGAACCTTGAGATCGCCTGACCTGAATCTGGAAACAAAAACAGGGAGTGATGATCACATCGGCTTTGAACTGGGTTGTTCGCAGAAGACTTGAACAGTTGTCTCTCCTCCGCGGCTTGCGACCCTCCGGGTTTCCTTCACTTGGTCAGGAGCCCCTTTGGGTCTCCTTTCCGCGTTCAGCGCTTCGCCTGAAAGCTGCGTAGAAACAACTGTTCAAGTCTTCCGCTCTGTTTCCAGGCATCGTTCGCGCTACCCAACCTGCGATTCAGATTAAGAAGGGCAGGAGATGCTAGTAGCTTCATTCATTGAGATCGTGACAGTGATCGGCCGAAATAGGTAGCTTGGAGGGATCCGGGCCAGAATAGGAAAGAGAACCTGTCGACAATTGCTAAACCTTAGGAACTCAGCAGAAGATGACGGGATTCCCTTGCGCAGCTATCAGGCGCAGTGCCGAGCGCATGGAAGGAGACTCGAAGAGGCTCCTGACTAAGTGAGGGCAGCTCGGAGAGCCGCAAGCCGCGGAGTAAGGGAGTCCCGTCACCTTCTGCGAACAACGGTAGTTTATCGGAAGATTCTCAAGTAAGTGTTGTCCCGTACGGATTGAAACTTCTACACGTCCCCACCGAACCCGGAGGCCCGCTAGCCGCTTAGGAGAGAAGTCTGCATAAGCCTAGCGGGCCTCCGGGTTC
>Ga0187833_10000648_pt1 | contig 40310 bp, 44 predicted proteins | sample ETNtaG_37_FD_167968 | JGI IMG/M metagenome (GOLD analysis project Ga0187833, IMG submission 167968) | Marine microbial and viral communities from oxygen minimum zone, Eastern Pacific Ocean - ETNP2014_SV_400_PacBio MetaG (Illumina Assembly) | ecosystem: Environmental > Aquatic > Marine > Hypoxic...
TGATTTTTTCTTTATGAAGGCGTTTGTAAAACTAACTAATCCAATATTGAACTTATTTAAATTTATGACCCCAAGCTTTCTTGTTAGGGGTGTGGTGCCACTATACATAGCCTGGTTTATATTTATGATTAGGTTTTACTTATTGCCTGTTTTGCTTGGTTATGGAGAAATGGGTATGCTTTCCTTTCCGCTAGATAGCGAAATTTCAAGATTAATATACGATATATTTGGTAAAAAATAATTTTATTTTTATTTAAAATTGATACTAGTAATCTAGTAATCAATGAAAAAAATACAAATTTCACCTTCAATATTATCCGCAGATTTTAGCAAGTTAAGAGAGGAAATTAAAAGATTAGAAGAAGGAGGGGCAGATATGATTCACGTTGATGTTATGGATGGTCATTTTGTTCCTAACTTAACTATTGGTCCTCCAGTTATTAAAACTTTAAGGAATTATACAAAATTACCTTTTGATGTTCATTTAATGATAAAGCCTGTACATAAGTATATTAAAAATTATGCAGATGCTGGGGCAGATATAATTACAATACACCCAGAGACAACTGATAATTTAAAAGATTCAATCAAACACATTAAAGAATTGGGAAAAAAAGTGGGCGTTTCTTTAAATCCAGAAACTAAAATAGATATCATAAAAAAATCTTTAAAAGAAATAGATCTGGTCTTAATTATGAGTGTTCATCCTGGATTTGGAGGACAAAAATTTATTCCTGAAATTTTAAGCAAAATTAAGAAACTAAAACATATAAAATTAAAGGAAAATTTAAAATTTGATATTGAAGTTGATGGTGGAATCGATTTTAATAATTCAAAATTAGTTATTGAAGCTGGAGCAAATATTTTAGTTTCTGGAACAACTATTTTTAAAAATAATAATGGAGATATTAAAAAAAATATTGAAACACTCAAATCAATTTAATATTTAAAATGCTTTTTAAGAATTCATTAAATTATTTTAATCATTTTTTTTTTTTCATTTCTAATCAAATTAGAAATTTTTATCTAAGTTCTAAAATTTATAATAAAAAAATTTCTAAAATTTATAAAAAAAATTTTGAATATAAACCAAGTCCAAGTTTGTTAGACTGTTTAATAAAATATGAAAAAAAGAAAATTAAAATTGAAGATTTATATCTAAATTCAGTTTGGACAAACAAAAATCTATCAGAAAAAGACTACAAAAATTTACATAGTTTTTTTTGGTTGTTCAGTTTAGATTTAAAATCATCAAAAAAAATTACTCAATCTGTATTGTTAAATTGGATAGAAGATAATATTAATTATAATAAAAGTAATTGGGAAATTAATATTTTATCAAAAAGAATTATAGCTTGGATTTCCAATTCAAAATTAACTTATGAAGATAGTGAAGAGGTATATAAAAATAAATTTAATTTAATTATTCAAAAACAAATAAATCATCTAATGAACGAAATTAAAAAAACCAAATGGGTTGATGATAAAATGATTAGTTGTGCAGCAATAATATTAACTGGTCTTTCGTTAAATGAAAAAGAAAAATACTTAAATTTTGGTCTTTCTATACTAGAAAAAATAATAAACTTTTCATTTGATAATCAAAGTTTTCCTAAATCAAGAAGTATTAGACAGCTAATCTTTTATCTAAAGCATTTTGTTTTAATTAGAGAGTGGTTAAAAGAATCTCAATCAGAAATCCCAGAATATTTAGATGAAATTATTTTTTATCTTGGAAAATCTTATTCAATTTTATGTCAAGGAAATAACAACGCAATACTCTTTAATGGAAATCACGAAACTGATAATAAAGATTTTGATCGTTATTTAAATAATCATGGATATAAATTTAAGAGTAATTCTTCTGAAACTGGTGGATATATTGTTTTGAAAAATAAAAAGATTAGCTTAATTATGGATGCTGGCCCTTCTCCTGAAAAAAAATTTTCAAAAAACTATCAATGTGGCGCTTTATCATTTGAAATAATTTCTAATAAAAAAAAACTAATTTGCAATTCTGGATATTTTCAAAAAACTAAACACAAGTTAAATGATATATCTAAATCAAGTGCAAATCATACTACTTTAATTATTGATAATCATTCTTCATGCAAAATTAATAAATCAAAAATGGAAATTGAAAATTCTTTAAAAATTTTAAACAAAAAATTTGTTATGGAGAAAAATTATTGGAACATATCTGCTTCACACGATGGTTATAGTAAAAGATATGGTGTAATTCATGAAAGACAAATAGAATTTTTTCCGGAAAACAATAAATTTATTGGACAAGATAAATTAATAAAGAAAAAAAATTTTAAAAGTTCAAATTTTGAAATACGTTTCCATTTAGAACCAAATACAAAAGTAATGAAAACTCAGGATGGAAAATCAATACTAATTGACATTGAAAATGAAGGTTGGAAATTTAGTGCGCAAGGTTATACTATTGATTTAGAAACGGGATTGTATTTTGGTAAAAAAAGTTCTTTTATTGAAAATCAAAATCTTTTTATTTCAGGTATCACACAAAAAGAAGATCAATTTATTAAATGGGAATTTGAAAAGATAGCATGAAAAAAATTAAACGAGCACTAATTTCTTTGTCAAATAAAGATAATTTAAAAAAATTATTATCTACACTTTCTAAACACAAAATAGAATTAATTAGTTCGGGAGGTACATTTAAACAAATAAAAAAATTAAAATTTAAATGTATTGAAGTTTCTAAATATACTGGTTCACCTGAAATACTCAATGGAAGAGTAAAAACTTTACATCCAAAAGTACATGGTGGAATATTAAGTAAAAGAAATAATAAATCTCATAAAAAAGATTTATTAAAAAATAACTTTCATGAAATAGATTTAGTTATCGTAAATTTTTATCCATTTGAAAAAACTTTGAATATATCAAATAGTCATTCAAAAATAATTGAAAATATTGATATAGGCGGACCTACAATGGTAAGAGCTGCAGCAAAAAATTATAATGATGTTGTTGTAATTACTAATTCTGATCAGTATGACGATTTAATCAAAGAGCTAAATGTAAATAAAGGAAGAACTACTTTGAACTTTAGACAAAAAATGTCTGAACAAGCCTTTTCGGAAACAGCTTATTATGATTCATTAATTTCAAACTATTTTAATAAATATAATAAAAATCAATTTCCCCAAAAAAAAACTATTTACGGTAATCTTATTGAAAAATTAAGATACGGTGAAAATCCTCATCAAGATAGTGCAATTTATTCTTTAAAAAAAAATTTAGACATTAAACAAATTCATGGAAAAAAGTTAAGTTATAATAATTATAATGATATTTTTTCTGCACTAACTATTTCAAAATCTTTTCCAAAAAATGTAGGAACTGTAATTATTAAACATGCAAATCCATGTGGAGTTTCAATTAAAAAAAATCAAATAAATAGTTACTTATCGGCATTATCTTGTGACCCAGTCAGTGCTTATGGTGGCATAGTGTCATGTAACTATAAAATTAATAAAAAATTAGCTATAGAACTAAGTAAAATTTTTTTAGAAGTTATAATTGCAAATGGTTTTGAAAAAGATGCTCTTAAATTGCTCAAAAAAAAGAAAAATTTGAGATTAATTGTTTCATGCAATTTATTTTTAGAAAGTACAAATAGTTATATTTCAAATTTTGATTCTATATTGATTCAATCTTTGGATAAAAAAAAATTTAACAAAAATGATTTTAAAACCGTTTCAAAAAGAAAACCAAGTTCCGAGCAATTAAATAATTTAATTTTTGCATTTAATGTTTGTAGGCATGTAAAATCTAATGCAATTGTCATAGCTAACTATCAATCAACATTAGGTATAGGTTCTGGACAACCTAGTAGGTTAGATAGTTGTAATATAGCAATTGAGAAAATGAATAAATTTAGACCAAATGATTTTGAAAATTCAGTAGCAGCTTCTGATGCTTTTTTTCCTTTTGTTGATGGTATTGAAAAGTTAGTTCAAGCTGGTATATCGGCAATTATACAGCCCTATGGATCAATCAGGGATAAAGAAATAATAAGATTTGCTAACCAAACTAATACAGTTTTAGTTTTTTCTAAAACTAGACATTTTAAACATTAACTATTTTATCTATTTTTGCTGCTAAAATAAAATCATTTTCAGAAAGACCTTCAATTGCATGTGTTGTTATTCTTATTTTTGCATAACCCCATCCAAATAAAATATCTGGATGATGACTTTCGTTTTCAGAAATTTTTCCTACTTCATTGACAAATTTTTGACTATCAAGAAAATTTTTAAACTTAAATTTTTTTTCTAAAAAATATATTTTTTTTTCATTTGGCTTAACCTCCCAACCATCGACTTTTTTTTGATATTTATGTATTTCAGAAAGATCTAAGGGTGGAAAGCTTCCTTCACAAGGTATACATTTCTTATTAATTAAATCATTCATAAATTTTATATTAATGAACTATTTTTTATTTATATATTACATTATGTTATAATATTTAATAATGGATTTTATTAAAAATTTAGAGCCAATTTTGATTTGCGATATAGGAGCAAGTTCTTGTGTTCCTACAAATCATCTGGAAAATTTATTAAATAACACAAAATCATTTCTTTATGGTTTCGAACCAAATAAAGATGAATATCTTAAACTAATTAGTGGAATAGATAGTACTAAAAGAAAATATTTTGATAAAGCAATAGGAGATGGAACAGAAAAAGAATTTAATATTTGCAATTACCCAGGATGGAGTTCATTTTTAATACCAGATAAAGAATATGTAAAAAATTTTGCAAACTTTGAAAATGATTCAATTATTTTAAAAAAAGAAAAAATTAAAACTGAGAGACTTGATGATATAAATTTTGAAAACAAAATTGACTTATTGAAAATAGACAGTCAAGGATATGAGTCAGTTATTATTGATAATGGGAAAAAAACAACATCAAATTGCTTAGTTATACAATTAGAATTATCTCCGATACCTATTTATAAAAATGAAAAAAAAATGTCATATGTATTTAATCAGATAGAAGAATTGGGCTTTAATTTAAATATGTTCTCAACTATAAATACCAAAACATTTAAACCAGCAGTAATAGGTAAAAATCCTTCCGATGGTTTACATACAATTTTTCAACTCGATTGTGTTTTTGTTCCTAGATTTGAAAATTTAAATAATTTAGATGAGGAAAAATTAAAAAAATTAATTTTAATTATGTTTTATAGCTATAAATCTTATGATTTTGTAGATTATTTAATTCGTTTATTAGACAAAAAAACAAAATCTAACACAATATATGATTACAGAAATTTACTTAAAAATATAAATATAATAAAAAAATACTAAATAAAATTTGAAATGATATTGAGTCAAGTTGAAAATTATAAGAAAAAATTAGTAATTTGTGTGCCTTATAGAGACAGAGAAAAACATTATAAAATATTTTTTTCACATATAAAAGCTTACTTTGAATATGACAAATTAGATAAATATTTAAATGTTAGCATAGTATTTACAGAGCAAAATAATAATAAACCATTTAATCTAGGAAAATTAAACAATATATGTTTTGAAGAAAATAGAAATGAACTTGATTATATTGTCATTAATAATGTTGATTTTCTTCCTGTATTTGCAGATTATTCTTATTCTGATAACCCAACTGTTTTAATATCAAAAGGATATGATAATCATCTAATAAAACCATCAAGTAATTATATTAACAAACTAAAACAACCTAACATAAAATATATTTTTCACGGATCGGTATTAATACCTAAAAAAATTTTTGAAAAAGTTAATGGATATTCAAACAACTTCTGGGGCTGGGGTTATGAAGATTCTGATATGAGAGAAAGATTAATTATTAATAATTATGAAATTCATTATAGACAAGGTTTATATCAACCACTCCTACATGACAATTTAGGTTGGGATATTGCCAAGAACACAGAGGTTATAAAAACACCTATCAATATAAAAAACAATGAAATATTCAAAAAAAATTGGCAAAATAAAAATTATTATAAAAAAGATGGTCTAAATAGTTTAAAATACCAAAAAATTAAGGAAGAAATTAAGTTTGAAAATTTTAGAGAGGGATCTAAATTTATTATTAAACATATTAAAGTTGATTTTTAAGTCTTTCGTATCAAACAATTTCAACAAATGGAGCGGGCGATGGGACTTGAACCCACGACCTTCTCGTTGGCAACGAGACGCTCTACCACTGAGCTACGCCCGCTTATAAAAAAACAATTATAAATAGAGCTTTTTTCTATTGCAAGCAATAATAAAAATTTAATTTTTTGCGTTGAACTGTAACCAGTAGTGTAATTTTGTTTTTATTGATTTTGACATACCAAGCAACGCTCATATTAAAAAAGATATTATAAATAAACATTTTTTTTGTACAAGTAATAATAATTATTAAATGATACAAAGTAATAAATTTAATTCATCTTTATGGAAATTAAAAAAATATTAAAAAATACATCAAATTTTTTCATTAAAAGATTTATTGAAGTATTTGGTTTTTTTATTTCAATATTATCAATACTATTATTGCTATCTCTGCTAAGTTATTCTCCTGAAGACCCAAATTTTATATTTCCTGGCAATACTGAAATTAAAAATATTCTAGGATTTAAAGGAAGTTTTATTTCTGATCTATTTTTTCAATCTATAGGATTAATTTCAATCTTAATTCCTATTACACTTTTTATCACTGGAATCAATATTATGAGAACAAAAAAAATATTACTTATATTAAAAAATTCTTTTTATTTAATTTTATATACTATTATTGGATCATTGTTTTTTACAGTTTATTACCCTGAATCTTTTTGGTTAACAATAAATGGAAATGGAGGATTTGTTGGAAAATTATTAAGTGAAACTTTCTTAATACCTATAATCAATCTAAATAAACAAATTTTTTATTATTTATTTGTTATAATTATTTTCATAATATTTCTTATAAGTATAAATTTTAATATTTATTGGTTTTTTAACCTAATAAAAAAAATTATTTTCAAATTATTTTCAAAAAATGAAAATATTTTGACCTCTGATAAAAACATTGACAATGAAATTAAAAATTTGTCACCAATTTTTAATAAACCAGTACAAGAAGATCTGCCTTTTACTAGTAGTGAAAATGCTGCTAAAGTAAAATTTAAACTACCATCAATTGACTTTTTAAAATTTCCTACCAAAGCAGAAAGAAAAAATAATTTAAGTGAAGATAATATTGATAAAGATTTTTTAGAAAAAATTCTTTTAGACTTTGGAGTAGAGGGTAAAATAAAAAAAATAAGTCATGGGCCCGTTGTAAGTTTAAATGAATTTGAACCTGCTCCAGGAATTAAAGTTTCAAAAGTAATTAATTTAGCAGAAGATATCGCTCGTAATACCAGTTCAGAATCTGCTCGTATTGATACAATTCCAGGAAAAAATACTGTAGGTATTGAATTACCAAAATCCACAAGGGAAAATGTTTATTTAAGTGAAATAATTTCTGACATTAATTTTAAAAATAGAGATATTAAGTTGCCTATAGCTTTAGGAAAAGATATCTCTGGATCGCCAGTCACTGGAGATTTATCTTCGATGCCTCATCTGCTAATTGCTGGAACAACAGGGTCTGGTAAGTCTATTTGTATTAACACAATAATATTGTCTTTGCTTTATAAACACACTCCGGAGAAATGTAAATTTATTTTGATTGATCCAAAAATGCTAGAACTTTCTACATACGAAGCAATTCCACATTTGTTATGTCCTGTTATAACTGAAGCAAAAAAAGCGGCCTCTGTTCTTGGTTGGGTTGTTAAAGAAATGGAAAGTCGATACAGACTAATGACGAAAGAGGGTGTTAGAAATATAGATGGATATAATAATAAACATAAATTGCCGATGCCCTACATTGTTGTAATTGTTGATGAAATGTCTGATTTAATGTTAGTGGCTGGTAAAGAAATTGAAAATTATGTTCAAAAACTTTCTCAGATGGCACGAGCGGCTGGAATTCACATAATAATGGCAACCCAAAGACCTAGTGTTGATGTAATTACTGGAACGATAAAAGCAAATTTCCCAACAAGAATTTCATTTCAAGTAAGTTCTAAAATAGACAGTAGAACAGTTATAGGTGAACAAGGAGCAGAACAATTATTAGGAAAAGGTGATATGCTTTATATGTCTTCTGCTAATAAAATAGTAAGAATTCACGCCCCATATGTATCGGAAAACGAAATTGAAAAAATTAATAATTTTTTAAGATCGCAGTCTGAACCTGATTATGTAGATGAAATTTTAAATTTTGCTGATGAAAAAGAAATAGGTGAAAATTTTTTAACTAGCGAAAACAAAGATGAATTATATGAAAAAGCTTTAGAAATTATAAAATCAGAAGGTAAAGCATCTACCTCTTTTTTACAAAGAAAATTACAGATTGGTTATAATCGCGCTGCAAGAATTATTGATATGATGGAAACTGAAGGAATAATTAGTAAAGCAAATCATGTTGGCAAAAGAGATATTCTTTAATGTTAAAAAAAATTATTTTAATATTTTTTTTCTTATTTATTTTAATTAAACCTTTATATGCTTCAATTGAGGATAAAATAATCAAAAATTTAATAAAAACAGATAACCTAACTTTTAATTTTAAACAAACAATTAATGAAAAAACTGAAGAAGGAAAATGTATAATTGAATACCCAAAAAAAATTTTTTGTTTATATAACAACTATAATAAAAAAATTATGGTTTCTAATGGAAGATCTTTAGCAATTAAAAATCAAGTTAGTAATCAATATTATTTATACCCATTAAAAAAAACTCCTTTAGAATTAATTTTAGATAAAAATTTTTTGATAAATCAAATCAAAGAATCACAGGGCAGAACTGTAAATAATAAATATATTAATTTTACTATAATTAAAAATAACAATAAAATTAATATATTTTTTGATAAAAAAACTTTAGATTTAATTGGATGGCAAACAGAAGATATCTATCAAAATTTAGTAATTACATATATTTATAAAATCCAATATAACCAAAAAATTAATAAAAACTTATTTAAATTACCTGAAATGAATTAAGCTGATTTAGCGTTTGTTGTTTCGGTATTATAAATTTTCATGCCTCTGGCCAAATAGTTTTTTAAAGCATTTTTGTGATCTAATGAACAAGTGTGAACCCAAACTCTTTTAACGTTATAAGAAAAAGAAATTTTAATTGCTTCGGTTAACATATAACCACCCAATTTTTTAGCTACGTAATCTCTTAATAAACCAAAATAAGCAATTTCCATTTCACGTTTGTCTTTATGATAAATAAGTTCAAAAAAACCAGCTTTATTTTTATTATCTTTTAAAAAAAATGTAAGTACATTTGGATTGGAAACATAATTTATCCATTTTTCATCATTCCAAATTAATCTATCGTTCCACTGATAGCTTTGACCAATTTGTTTATAAAAAAATTTATTTAATTGAAAATCATTTACAAAAACTTTCCCCACAGTGAATTTACTATTAGGTTTTTTTGCCTGTATCATTTCATCCAAATATCTTATTTCTAAAAAATTCCTAATGATTCTCTCCATTATTGAACCATTTTGCCTACTCTCTCACCTCCAAATAAATGAAAATGTAAATGAGAAACCTCTTGACCTCCATCTTCACTTAAATTTGATAGGACTCTATAACCTTTGCCTGTATCTGCTGATATGCCTAATTTCTTTGCTACTACTGAAATTCCTTTTAATAACCCAACAATTTCTTTATCGGATGCTCTGGCATTAAAGTCGTCTAAATCAACATATTCTCCTTTTGGTATAACTAAAGCATGAATTTTTTTTTGAGGATTAATATCGTAAAATGATAAAACACATTCATCTTCATAAATTTTTTTACAAGATATTTCACCTCTCAAAATTTTTGCAAAAATGTTATTTTCATCATAAGTCATGATCTATTATTCTTTTCCTCTAAACCTGATTGTTCTTTTCTTTTTTCAAGTTCTTTTAAAACGTCCTCAAATTTAACATCAGCAGCCTCTAAAGCAACTAGAAGGTGATATAATAAATCTGCTGTTTCATGAACTTCGTTTTTTTTTTTATTTAAAGATTCTTTTAGTTCTCCAAATTCTTCCTCGAGCTTATCAATACACTTGTCTAATCCACCTGATAGTAATGATGAGGTATATGACTTATCAGGATTTGAATTTTTTCTTTCTCTTATTATTTTAACTAATTCATTAATCATTTCAAATTCTAACAGGTATTCCTTTGGACTCCAAATATTGCTTTGCCTCTTGCACTGAATATTTACCGTAATGGAATATTGAAGCTGCTAATACGGCATTTGCATTTCCCATTTTTATTCCATCCACTAAATGATCTAAATTTCCAACTCCTCCGGATGCAATTATCGGAATGTTCACTATTGAAGATATTTTGCTCATTAATTCAATATCATAACCTATTTGTGTTCCATCTCTGTCCATTGAGGTTACTAGCAATTCTCCTGCTCCGCTATCTTCCATTTGTTTTGCAAAATCAATTGCATTAATTTCAGTTTCATTTCTACCACCATGAGTAAAAATTTTCCATGAATCATTTTTTTTCTTAGCATCTATTGCGACAACAACACATTGAGAACCAAATTTTTTTGAACTTTCAAAAACCACTTTTGGATTTTGAACTGCAGCAGTATTTATTGACACTTTATCCGCACCACAATTTAACAACTTATTAATATCATCTACACTTCTAATACCACCGCCGACTGTTAACGGAACAAAGCATTTTTTTGATGTTTCTTTTACAACATCAAAAATTGTTTCTCTATTTTCGTTAGATGCGGTGATATCTAAAAAACAAATTTCATCTGCTCCTCCGTCACTGTAAACTTTTGCTTGTTCGGCTGGATCTCCAGCATCTTTTAAATTTATAAAATTAATACCTTTTACCACTCTTCCATTTTTAACATCCAAACAAGGTATAATTCTATTTTTAAGCATATAAAAATCTTGAGAGTTCCTTTAAATTAATATCTCCATCATAAATTGCTTTTCCAACAATTGCTCCTTCGATATTTTCACTATTTAAACTTTTTATATTTTCAATATCATTAATAGATGAAACGCCGCCAGAAACAATTACCGGTGAATTTGATATTTCGGCCACTTTAACAGTTTCTTCTAAATTTGGATTTGTTTTTGTTCCATCTCTTTCAATATCTGTATAAATTAATCTGCTTATACCAAAATTATTAACATCTTTTAAAAATTCCAAAGCATTTAAATTTGTTTCTTCTTTCCAACCAGATATAGCAATAAAACCTTTTTTTGCATCTAATCCAAGAGCAATTTGATTTTTATACAATCTACAAGCTTCTTTTAAAAAATTTTTATCTTTAAAGGCTGCGCTTCCAAGAATAACTTTATCGGCACCGATATCGATATAATTTTGAATTTTATCTAAAGATCTTATTCCGCCACCTATTTCGATTTTAATATTAAGTTTATTAATTATTTCCTTAATAATATTAAGATTAACTGTCTCTCCTGTTAGAGCCCCATCTAAATCAACTATATGTAAATAATTGAAACCAAAATCTTTGTATTTTTTTGCCTGATCTAATGGAGCAACATTATAAACTTTTTTGTTATCAAAGTTTCCCTTTAATAATCTAACACACTTTTTATCTTTAATATCTATAGCTGGAAAAATTTTCATTAAATTAAATTGATATAAAATTTTCTATAAATTTGAGTCCTAATTTATCACTTTTTTCAGGATGAAATTGTGTTCCAAAAATATTTTCTTTTTCAACCGAACAAACAATATTTGTCGAATAATCAGTTGTGCTTGAAATTACATTTTTTTCTTTTGGAATAAATTCATAACTATGTACAAAATACATATGAGATTTATTCTCTATATTATTAAAAATATTACTTTCTTTTGTAATTATAATTTCATTCCATCCAATATGAGGAAGTTTAAATTTACCATTTTGATTATCTATTTTAGAAACTTTACCTGAAATCCATCCTAAACCTTTTGTTTCGGTTCCCTCGTAACCTACGTCTGCAAACATTTGCATGCCAACACAAATACCAAGAAGAAGTTTTTTTTGGTCAAATACAAACTGATTTAATGTTTCGTTAAGACCTTTGATTTTATTTAGTGCTTCCATACAACTCTTAAACGAACCTTGTCCAGGAAGTATAATTTTATCTGAACTTAATATTATTTTTAAATCAGATGAAACATTAATTTTACATTTGTTTTTGCACACTTCCTTAAAAGAATTAATAACGGAACTAATGTTGCCAGAACTATAGTCAACAATTGTTATGTTCATTAATTCTTTCTTATAAAGAACCTTTGGTGGAAGGTATTACCTTTTTATTTTTTGGATCTATTTCAAGTGCTGTTCTCAAAGATCTTGCCAAACCTTTATAACATGATTCAATTATATGATGACTATTATTCCCATAAATATTTTCCACATGAAGTGTGATTCCTGCTGACTGTGAAAATGCTTGAAACCATTCCTTAAATAATTCCGTATCCATTTCACCTAATTTTTCAATTTTCAAATTAACATTCCAAATTAGATAAGGCCTATTTGATACATCTATTGCAACTCTTGTCAAAGTTTCATCCATTGGGATCATTGCGTGAGCATATCTTTTAATTCCAACAAATTTTTTTGATGCTTTTTTTAAACATTCTCCAATAGCAATGCCCGTGTCTTCGGTTGTATGATGAAGATCAATATGAGTGTCGCCTTTTGCTTTTACATTTAAATCAATAGAAGAATGTCTTGATAATTGTTCAAGCATATGGTTAAGAAATCCTATACCTGTATCAATTTTATATTTTCCTTTTCCATCAATATTCAAATCAACATTAATATTGGTTTCTTTTGTTTTTCTAGATATTTTTGCTTTTCTGCTCATTATAATTTTGTAGGTATATAGATATTAATTAGTTATATCAATAATTCTGATTGGCCCCTTGAAGTATTTAAATTTGTATCCATCTATATAAACAATGACTGATAATGTTAAATGGCATGGAACTACAATCATTCTAGTAAGAAAGAATAATGAGGTTGTTGTTGCTGGTGATGGGCAAGTAAGTATGGGCAACACCGTAGTTAAAAGTACTGCTACAAAAGTTAGAAAGATTGAGAAAAGAAATGTGATCGCAGGATTTGCAGGTTCAACTGCTGATGCATTAACATTGTTTGAAAGACTTGAAGCAAAATTAGAAAAACATGCTGGAAATTTAACTAGAGCTGCTGTTGAATTAGCAAAGGATTGGCGGACAGACAAATATCTTAGAAGATTAGAAGCATTAATGGCAATAGGAGATAAAGAAAAAAGTTTTATAATTTCAGGAACGGGAGATGTCTTAGAACCAGAAGATAATCTAATTGGTATAGGTTCTGGAGGAAATTATGCTCTTGCTGCTGCTAAAGTTTTAATGGAAACAGACATGTCAGCAGAAGAGGTTGCAAGAAAAGCAATTAAAGTTGCCTCGGATATATGTGTTTATACTAATAATAATGTAAAAATTGAAAAAATTTAATGGAAAAATCAAACGTAACTTCACTTGTTCCCAAGGATAAAAAAAGAGATGAAAAAAATTCTTTCATTAGTTCTTTATCTCCTAGGGAGATAGTTTCTGAACTAGACAGATATGTAGTAGGACAAAATAAAGCTAAAAGAGCAGTTGCTATTGCCTTAAGAAATAGATGGAGAAGACAAGCTTTAAAAGGTGATATGAAAGATGAAGTATTGCCAAAAAATATTTTAATGATTGGTCCAACAGGAGTTGGTAAAACAGAAATATCAAGACGTTTATCTAAACTGGCAGAAGCACCATTTGTAAAAGTTGAAGCAACTCGTTTTACTGAGGTTGGATATGTTGGAAGAGATGTTGAACAAATAGTAAGAGATCTTTTAGAAATTGCAATCGCAATGGAAAAAATAAAAAAAAGAAAAGAAGTTTTTGCAAAGGCACAAAAACTTGCAGAAGAAAGAGTATTGGATGCTTTGGTAGGAAATAAAGCAAGTGTTGCGACTAGAGAAAGTTTTAGAAAAAGACTTAGAAATGGCGATTTAGATAACAATGAAATTGAGATAGCTGTTACTGAAAGTAGTAATCTACCTTCATTTGAAATACCTGGCATGCCAGGGGCAAATGTAGGAATGATTAACATTAGTGATATGCTTGGTAAGTCTATGGGAACTAAAGCAAAAAAGAAAAAAATGACAGTAAAAGAATCTCATGAAATACTCATTAATGAAGAATCAGATAAATTAATTGAAGAAGATAATATTATAAAATCAGCCAAAAATTCTACAGAAAACAATGGTATAGTTTTTTTAGATGAAATAGATAAGATTTCTGCAAGAACAGATCGTGTTGGAGGTGATGTGTCAAGAGAGGGCGTGCAACGTGACCTTTTGCCATTAATTGAAGGAACAACCGTTAGTACAAAATATGGACCAATAAAAACGGATCATATTTTATTTATTGCTTCTGGAGCTTTTCAACTTGCAAAACCTTCTGATTTGTTGCCCGAACTACAAGGAAGACTTCCAATAAGAGTAGAGCTAGAAGCTTTAACAAGCGAAGACTTTAAAAGAATTCTTAAAGAACCAGACAATAGTTTGATAAAACAATATAAAGCATTACTCAGAACTGAAAATGTAGATTTAGAATTTTCTGAGGATGGAATTAATACAATTGCCAATCTTGCTACAGAAGTAAATTCTAGTGTTGAAAATATTGGAGCAAGAAGACTTCATACAATTATTGAAAAAGTATTAGATGAAATCAGTTTTACCGCAACAGACAGAAGTGGTGAAAAATTAATTATTGACTCAAATTATGTTAAGAAAAATTTAGGTGAGTTAGTAAAAGATACTGATTTATCAAAATTTATTCTTTAAAATCAAAGCTAACAGTGCCAAGCTTTCCAAAATCTGCAGTAACTTTATCTCCTTTAAAAATTGGAATAGCTTTTGTACAAGTGCCAGTACTAATATAATAATTTTTAGGTAAAACCCTACCAACAGTAGCTAAATTATTTATTAACCAAGTTAAAGAATTAATAGGATTCCCCATAACATTACTTGCATTTCCTTTCTCAATAAATTGTTCATTAATAAAAAGATCAACAGAATGGTTATTAAAATTAAAAAAATTTAATTCTTTTTTTTCAACGCCATAAATCCAATGCGCATGAACAGCATTATCTGCTATTAAATTATTTACACCAATGCTTGTCCAGTCTTCATATCTAGAATCAACTAATTCCATAGAAGGTAAAACTGCTAAAATAGACTCATAAACAGTATTAGGGTTATAAGGTGCCTTTGAAACATCAAGTTCATCTTTCATCACAAATGAAAATTCGGGTTCAACAAATGGACTAAAATATTTGCTTGGTTTAATTATAGTATTAGACTTAGATATATTATTAGAAAACATATTGCCAAAAAATGATTCTTTAATATTTAATTGAATTTTTGCAGCAATGTTTGTACAACCTATTTTTTTTCCAATTATTAAAGTTTTTTCTTTTTCTGAAAGATATCTTTTAGTTAACTCATCTTGTATAGCATAAGCTTCTTGGATAGATTTTGGCGCACAGTCTTTTGGTAGTTCTTTAATTCTTTTGAGATTTATTCTAGAATTATATAAAATATCTGCAGCTTTATTTATTTTGGAATTATCCATTTTTTTTATTCTTTAAATTTTTTTAAAAAAATATAAAAAGCTCCTTGTCCGCCATCTTCCATATTGGCCTCTTCTATTTTTTTAATCATTTTCATTAAATTAGGTTTTGATTTTATAAAATTTGGGACAGAATTTTTTAAAATGCTTAAATCTTTAGATACATAAGGATTTTCAATAGTTTTTGATCTTAAGCCTTTTCCTGTAATTACAATAATTTTATTTACATTTTTTTTAAAACACTGAATTATAAATTCTCCAATAACATTATTAGCATTTTCTAAAGAAAACCCATGAAAATCTATGGTTTTTATAATTTTTTTTTTAATATCATTATTACTTAAATATAAATCTTTATTAGATAATTTTTCTTTACTGGAAATAAAATTTTGCCAATCCTTTTTATCTTTATCTGAAATTTTTCTTTTCAATTATATTTGAGTATCTATTAACAACCAATTTGGATTGTTTGATCTTGGATCTTTAGTAAATTTCCATGTATCATAAACTTTTTTTACCTTTTCAGGATCTCCAGACAATATTTTATTGTCTCTGTCTTTTACACAGGAAATAATTTCACTTACAAAATCAACAGTCACCTCTAAGATGTTATTTATTTTATTATGTTCTTTGATTGACGCTGAATCAATGCCTATAAAAGTTGTTTCAGATACATGGCCTTTATTCTTTCTTTCTTTAAAAGCTTCGTTAAATTGATCAAAAATTTTTTTGTCTAATAGAAATTTAATACCTTTTAAATTTCCAGTCGCAAAATTTGTTATGATAGTTTCGTAAGCTATCTTTGCTCCTTTTAAAAAATCTTCTTTTGCTTTTTCATCAAAATCTGTTTTATCTGATTTATTTTTTAATTTTTTTTTTGTTAGAAAATCGTGTGAAAAACTTGAATCTACATTTTCTTTGTGGCCTGTTTTTCTCCCAAGAATTCCTCTTAATCTAAGGAAAATAAAACCAGCAATCATTGCCAAAAGTATAATATCAATGTATTCAAAACTATAATTCATATAAGTAAATGTAATTAGTATATTGCTTAATTTCAACTGGCAATTTAGATTATAAGTAAATGAACACAGTTTTATTATTAATTGTACTAGTTCCGTTGGTAGAAGTTTATCTTTTGATAAAAATTGGATACCAGGTAGGTGCATTAAATACCATTTATTTAATTTTATTTACAGCCATAGTAGGCGTCTCTTATGCAAGATATGAAGGTTTAAACACTCTAAAATCAGCAATCAAACAATTAAAAAATGATGAGACGCCAGCATATGAAATTATTTCAGGAGCAGCTTTGGCATTTGCTGCTTTCTTATTAATTTTACCTGGGTTTATTACAGATTTAATTGGATTGTTAATTATTTTTCCTCCTACAAGAAAATTATTTTTTAAGCCTGTGAAAAAAAATTATCCAGAAAGAAAAAAAAACTTTATTGAAGGTGAATACGAAGATATAGAAGAGAGAAAAATAGAAAAAAACAAAGATGAAAAATTATAAAATATTAGCTGAATTTATAAAAGATATTTCTAGTGAAACTAAAGATGTACAAACTTACCTATTTGTTAAAGATTATATTCCCAAATATCAATTAACTATCGATATAAATTCAAAACCAACTAAAAATAAATTGATAGAAATTAGTACAACAATGAAATTTGAAGACAAAGAAAATAATGAAAAAAAATCTTATTTTGAACTTGTTTATGTAACCATTGTTAAGCTCGATGATAGTGTAAAAGAAAAGAAAAAAATCGAAAAAATTTTATTATGTGACGTTCAAAAAGATATTCAACCAAAATTAGAAAAATCATTCACAGATTTAATAACTAATTCTGGATTTAAGGATGTATCTATAAAAAATATAGACTTTGAAAAACTTTTTAATTCAAGATTTAATTAAAAGAAATTTTTACTAACTTTGGATTTTAAATATTTTTTATGATTTTCTATTTCGTCTTTAGTTGGATAGATTATCTTTTTACAATACAATAAATTACTTATATCAATGTCTGCTTTTTCTTTTTCAAATGATTTAAAATCCAAAGTTGGTTCTTTTTGGTCTATTAAATTAATATAAACTTTTGACAATAATTCACAGTCTAATAAAGCAGTATGTTTATCTCTTCTAGAATTATCAATACGAAAACGTTTACAGAGAGCATTAAGATTTATTTGAGAACCAGGAAATTTATCTCTTGCTAAATCTAAAGTATCTATAATATTTTTTTTATCTATTTTATTTTTACCAATTAAAGAAAGTTCGTTGTTTAAATGCGCTATATCAAATTCAGCATTATGTATAATTAACTTTTTGTTCTTTATAAAATTTAAAAAATCATCACATATATCTTTAAATTTTTTTTGGGACTTTAAAAAATCATCACTATAACCATGAATTTCAAATGCTTTCTCAGAAACTTTTCTTTCAGGATTCAAATAACAATGAAATTTTTTTGAAGTTTGAATTTGATTTTCTAATTCAATACAACCAATTTCCACAATTCTATGGCCATCTTCTATGTTAAGTCCAGTTGTTTCTGTATCAAGTACTACTTCTTTCATTTTTAAAAATTTTATTTTTTAATATTTTAACATTTTTCTTAACAGAAAAACTTTTAAAATTATTTTTTAATATAAAGTTTGATTTTTTTTTCTTAATTTCTAAAGGAAGTTGTAATTTTTTTAACTTTTTTAAAATTTTTAAATTAAAATTACTTCTTTTTTTTAATCTTCTATTTATTTCTTTTTTTTTCGCTTCAACAAATATCAAAATATCTTTTTTATTATTTATCTTACTTTCCAACAAAAGAGGTATGTCTAATATAACAGCTTTTTTTTTCTTATTTTTATTAATAAATTTATTCATTCTTAGACGAACTTCTAGATGAACAATTTTGTTAATTTTTTTAACATTATTTTTATCTTCTGCTACAAGGGAAGAAAGTTCTTTTCTTTTAATGGGAAATGAAAATATATTTTTTGGAAATATTTTTTTTAATTTATTAAAACATTTTCTACTTTTTTTATAAATTTTACTAACTTCAAAATCTGCATCAAAAACTGGTAAATTAAATTTTTTTGCCACATAACTTTTACCAGAGCCTATATCACCAACAATTCCTATTCTAATCATAAATCCAATAGCCTGATTGTTTCATCGTCTATTTTTGGCATAATTTTATGCCAAATGGTAAATGCTTGGTGTGCTTGATAAATAAACATCATTTTTCCATTTTCAGTTTGATTCCCAAATTGTCTTGCTTTTGAAAGAAATTTTGTTTGTTTGGGATTATAAATAACATCATAAAATAATTTATTTGGTCCTATTTTCGCATAATCTAATTTAATTTCATCATCTTTATTAAGACCAAGACTTGTTGCATTAATTATCATATGAAATTTTGGTATTTTTCCCCAATCAACAATTTCTAAATTTGAAAAAATTTTTTTAAGCTCTTCCGCTTTTTTTTTTGTTCTATTGCTTATAATAATTTTAGCTGCTCCCATTTTTCTTAAAGCTAAAATGATAGAAGGAACAACTCCTCCGGCGCCCAAAATAAATACTTTTTTATTTTTTATATCATAGTTTTTTTTTCTTATGGCTAACTCAAATCCACTAATATCAGTGTTGTGCGCTAAAATTTTATCATTTTCTTTATAGATAGTATTTACTGACTGAGATTCTTTTGCTTCATAACTTAATTCATCAATAAACGGAATAACTGATTGTTTAAATGGAACCGTTACATTTATTCCATTAATTTTCCCGTTTCTTACTTCAGATATTATTTCTTTTATATCAGTTTCATTAAGTTTTTTTTTATCATAAACTGCTTTAATATTATTTTTGTTAAACCAATAATTGTGCAGTTTAGGTGACAATGAATGTTCTATTGGATTTCCTATAACTAAATATTTTTTTATCATAACATATTCAAATATTTCTTAATTTGTTTAATGGGTAATCCCATAATTGTATCTTCGTTTCCTTCTATTTTTGAAAATAAAGATCTTCCCTCGCCTTCTATTTGATAAACATTATAAGCATATAAAGCCTCATCTTTAATTTTAGCCAAATAAACCTTTAGTTCTTCTATGGTCATTTTTTTCATTGTTAAGGCTGCTTTATCTGTGTAATTCCAAATCATAGATCCATTCTTTGATATACAAACAGAGCTTATTAAATGATGTTTTTTACCATTTAATTTTTGAAGTATTTTCAATGCTTCGTCTCTATTAAAAGGTTTTGAAATAATTGTTTCATTTAACTCAATAATACTATCCGCGCCTAAAACCATTTCTCCATTAGATTTTTGACTAATTTTATTTGCTTTTAATTCTGCTAAATTTTTAGAAATTATCAGGGGAGTTGCCTTTTTTTTTAACAAATTTTTCTTTGCCAGGTCTTCATCTACATTAGCGGGTTTTACTAAACAATTAATCCCATTTTCTTCTAATATTTTTTTTCTAACTTTACTTTTTGACGCAAGAATTATTCTTTTAACTATTTTCTTTTTTGATTTCATATATTTTTATTACGGACGCAGCAGTTTCTTCAACTGATTTTCTAGTAACGTCCACAGTTGGCCAATCATATTTTTTAAAAATTTTTTTTGCTTCATTAACTTCTTTGGATATTTTTTCTAAATTTGTATAACTTGTACTTTCTTTTTCTTGTAATGAAGTCATTCTATTCCGTCTAATATCTACTAATCTTTCCGGGTCAGCAGTTAAACCAACAATACAAGTTAATTTTGGTTTTGTTTTGAGAATATTGGGTAAAGATTCTTTATTAACTAAAGGTATATTTGAAGTTTTATAACCTCTATTTGCTAAATATATAGATGTTGGAGTTTTGCTTGTACGACTTACACCTAATAAAACAACATCTGATATATTTATGTCCTCTATTTTTTTTCCATCATCATGATTCATTGTAAATTGTATTGCTTCAATTCTATTATAGTATTCTTCATCAAGTACGTGTTGTCCGCTAGGAACATGGGATGCTTTTTGATTAAGTAATTTTGAAAAGGATAAAATTAAATCACCCAAAACACTGAAACAAGGGATTTTTACTTTTTCACTTTTTGATGCCAAAAATTTTGCAAGTTTTATATCAACAATTGTATATAAAATAATACAATTTTTTTTTTTTTTACAAATATCAACTATCTTTAAAACTTGGTTTTCAGTTCTTGTAAAAGAAAATTGGTGTGTTTTATATTCAATTTTACTAAATTGAGCCTTTAACGCTAAAAATATCCTGTCTAATGTCTCTCCGGTTGAGTCTGAAACCAAATAAATTTCGTATGTATTACTCATGAATAAACTGTTTATAACTTTAAGATCATTATACTCATACAGTTAAATTTAAATTTCATTATTTTTTTGTGTTAAAAAGCTTGATTTATCAACAATATTATACATGTTAATAATTAATATACAGTTTATTAACTAAGTAAAAAATATAATCAATAATATATGAATTTACTTTTATTTATATAAGTTAATAAGTGTGGATAAAGGTTTAATAAAATGTATATAAATAATAATCTTCCTTATTCATATTACCTACTACTAAAACTAGATTCTTATATTTATTATTTAATATGACTAAACCCATACATGAATGTTTGATAAATAAAAAAACATCAACAAAACCCATCTGGTTCATGAGACAAGCGGGAAGATACCTGCCTGAATTTAGGAAAATTAGAAAATTAAATCCAAATTTTATAAAGTTATGTTTAAATAATAATTTATGTAGTAAAATAACTCTTCAACCATTAAAAAGATTTAATTTAAGTGCTGCTATTATTTTTTCTGATATCTTAATGGTTCCTCATGGCTTAAAACAAAAAGTAAATTTTAAAAAAAATTTTGGCCCGCAACTAGGAAATATAAATTTAAAAAATGTAAGTGAAGAAGAATTTATAAAAGAATTAAAACCTATTTATAATTGTATTAATAAAGTTAAGTCAAATTATTTAATAAAAAATAGAAATTTGATTGGTTTTATAGGCGCTCCTTGGACATTATTAGTTTATATGCTTAATAAAAAATCTCCCCAAAAAAAAATTGATAGTAGTTTTTTTAATAATAAAAATTTAATAGATAAAATTTTAAAAAAATTAGAAAAATTTTTAATAATTCATATAGAAAACCAGATTGATAATGGAGCCGATGTAATACAAATTTTTGATAGTTGGGCTGGTTTGGTTAATAAAAAAGATCTTCCAAAATATGTTTATGAACCAACCTTAAAACTTGTAAATTTTGTTAAATCAAAAAAAATTCCTGTAATATGTTTTCCACGGGAAATAAAAAATTATAAAGAATATGTAGAAAATATTAAACCTGATGCCATTAGTATAGACTATCAAATTGATCCTAATATTATAAAAAAAGAAATAAAAATACCAATCCAAGGAGGATTGAATCCCAATGTACTATTATCAAGTAAAGAAAATGTTAAAAAAGAAGCTTTAAAATATTTGGATATATTTAAAGATCATCCATATATTTTTAATTTAGGCCATGGAGTTTTACCAGAGACCAATCCCATGATGATTGATTATTTAGTAAAATTTGTAAATGATTATTAAATGAAAAAAGCAGTAATATTATTTAATTTAGGAGGTCCTGATAAATTAGAAAATGTTGAACCATTTCTTTTTAATTTATTTAACGATCCAGCAATTCTAAATCTTCCAGGAATCATTAGATATCCTCTAGCAAAGTTTATTGCTAATAGAAGAACGCCTGTGGCAAAAAAAATTTATGAACGGTTAGGAGGATCTTCCCCTATTTTAAAACTAACAATTAATCAATCAAAAAAGTTAGAAAAAAAATTAAATAAAAAAAACAATTTGGATGAATATAAATGTTTTATAGTAATGAGATGTTGGCACCCGAGAGCTAGAAATGTTATTCAAGAAGTTAAATCATTTAACCCTGAGGAAATTATTCTATTACCTTTATATCCTCAATTTTCAGCCTCAACATCAGCTTCTTCTATTAAAGAATGGGAAGATATTTGTAAAATTAATAATTATAAAATTAAAACAAGCATTATTTGTTGTTACCCAACAGATGATAATTTTATTAAAGCTCATGCGCTGGAAATAAATAAAAAGATAAATGGGATAGATAATTATAAATTGATTTTTTCAGCTCATGGATTGCCAGAAAAAAATATTAAAAAAGGCGATCCTTATCAATGGCAAGTTGAGCAAACTGTGCATGAAATAGTAAAATATTTAAACATTAAGAACTTAGATTGGATTTTAAGTTATCAAAGTCAAGTGGGATCATTAAAATGGATTGGACCATCAACTGATAATGTAATTATAGAGAACTCTAAACTAGAGAAACATCTTATTATAGTGCCTGTGGCTTTCGTATCTGAACATTCAGAAACTTTAGTAGAATTAGATATTGAATATAAAAAATTAGCTTTAGACAATGGATGTACCAAATATATTAGAGTTCCAGCATTAGGAGTTAGCGATATTTTTATTGAAAGTCTTTCTAATCTAATTAATGGAAAAAACTTATCACCAATTAACAAATGTCCTACAAATTTTATAAAATGTCCTCGCCAAAGATAAAAACATGAATACTTATTTATTATTTAAAAGCCTACATTTGGTCACTGTTATTTCTTGGATGGCAGGTTTGTTATATTTGCCTAGGATTTTTGTTTATCATACAGAAAGCCTACAAGATATAAACACATCTAATATTTTCAAAACTATGGAAAAAAAATTATATTATTACATTATGATGCCGGCAATGATTTTGTCGTGGATTTTTGGATTTATGTTAATTTCAATATTGGATTTTACTGTTATTAATGAATTATGGATGCAAATTAAGTTAATTTTGGTAATTGTATTAACAATTTATCATTTCTATTTAGGTAACTGTGTTAGTTGTTTTGCTAATAACCAAAACAAAAATTCTTCAAAATTTTATAGAATTATTAATGAAGTACCTACAATTTTGTTAATTATTATAGTTTTTATTGTAGTTTTTAAACCCACCTAGCTCTTGAAAAATAATTAAGAGCATATATATTAAGCATGTCTAACTAATAAAATCCCACAAGATGAATATACAAGAGTTAAAGAAAAAAAATTCGGAAACACTTATTACGCAAGCCGAAGAACTAGGCGTTGAAAATGCTAGCACATTAAGAAAACAAGAAATTTTATTTGCTATACTAAAAAAATTAGCCGAAAAAGGTGAAGAAATTACGGGGGGTGGCGTTCTTCAGCTTTTACAGGATGGTTTTGGCTTTTTAAGAGCCATGGAATCAAATTATTTGCCAGGACCTGATGATATTTATGTTAGTCCAAGTCAAATTAGAAGGTTTGGTTTAAGGACTGGAGATACCGTAGAAGGACCTATAAGAGCTCCCAGAGAAGGTGAAAGATATTTTGCATTATTACAGGGCAGCAAAATTAATTTTGAAGAACCAGAAAAGGCAAGACATAAAATTGCATTTGATAACCTTACACCGCTTTATCCCAACAAACAGCTGGTTATGGAAATAGAAAGTAACAAGATTACAAAACACCCCGATTTAACACCAAGATTAATTGACCTAGTTAGTCCTATTGGAAAGGGACAGAGATCTTTAATTATTTCTCCACCAAAAGCTGGCAAAACAATGATTTTACAAAGTATAGCTAATTCTATAACAGCCAATCATCCAGAATGTTACTTGATGGTACTACTTATTGATGAAAGACCCGAGGAAGTAACAGATATGCAAAGAACAGTTAAAGGAGAAGTTATTAGTTCCACATTTGATGAACCCGCACAAAGACACGTTGCTGTAGCTGAAATGGTTATTGAAAAAGCAAAAAGACTAACCGAACATAAAAAAGATGTTGTTATATTACTAGATTCTATAACCAGACTTGGAAGAGCTTATAATGCTGTTGTTCCAAGTTCTGGAAAAGTACTTACGGGCGGCGTTGATGCAAATGCCCTTCAAAGACCTAAAAGATTTTTTGGAGCAGCCAGGAATATAGAAGAAGGAGGTTCATTAACTATTATTTCAACAGCACTAATAGATACTGGGAGCAGAATGGACGAAGTAATTTTTGAAGAATTTAAAGGAACAGGTAATAGTGAAACAATTCTTGATAGAAAAATTTCAGACAAAAGAATTTTTCCTGCAATTGATATAACTAAATCAGGCACTAGAAGAGAGGAACTAATTTTTAATAAAGATGACCTCCAAAAAATGAATGTTTTAAGAAGAATTATAGCTCCCATGGGAACTATGGATGCCATTGAATTTATAATGTCAAAACTAAAGAATACTAAAAGTAATAATGAATTCTTTAGTTCAATGAATAAACCAGCATAATTAAATATACTTTAGTTCCCTCATTTCATTTTCAAATTCTCTGTTAATTTTACTTATAATTTTTTTATCAAGACAGTTTTTCCATTGTTCATATTTTCCAGTATTAAAAAAAGGTACATTTTTATTATTGCCTTCAACAAAACCATTTAAATTCTCAATTTTTTTAAGATTTTCAAAATTGGTTAATTCTATGCATCTTTTTATTTTTTTTTCATCTATTTTAATTTTGATTAACTTATTTAAATAAAGAATAATTTTATGAAAATTTTCATAAGGTTTATTAATCAAATCTTCATATCTAATAATTATTTTTTCTTTTAAATTAAAATTTTTCCATGTGTTATAATGTAGTGACCAACTTCCACGTATATCTCCTGTAATATTAGTATCGTCTAAATATCCAACATGATTATTTGCTGTAATTAATTTTAGTGTTTCATCTACTGTTTTATTCATATGTTTAGAGTAAGAAATTAAGACATCTCTTGGATCTCTTACTAAATGAATAGCACCAATGGTATTTTCTTTGTTTGTAAAAGAGTATTGATTCAGTGTTACATAAGAATGATGTGTTTTTAAAAAATTTACCTTATTGTTTGAGTTAATTTTTTTTTGGATTATTAGCCAGGATTTAGCCACATCTTCGAAGTTTTTTGGTTTTATGCCATGAGCAGCAAATAATTTCTTATTTGGAAATGAAGGAATATTCTTAATTAGGTCGAGTGAAAAAGATTTTGTTTTTGAGTCTAAAAATAAATATGAACATAAAAATAATCTCAGCCAAGTATTGCCACTCTTTGGATATGATGCTAACCAAATTATCATGTTATTTTATTTCAATATTTTTAATAGGAAGATTGGAATGATAATTTTTATAAATTATTTTATAAGCAGTTTCTATATTTTTTGTAAATAGTTTTGTATTAAATAGTGGTTTTGTAACTATATTTTTTTCTAATTTTTTTTTTATTTTTTCTAATTTTGTAGGATTTGTAGCATATTGATATATTAACTTTTCGTATTCATCTTCGGTTTGTGTAATTAATTCTTTTAAATCTATTGCGCTTAATAGGCTGCCGGCTACCCTGCTTGCAAACGATTCTCCCATTCTTGTAATCACTGGTAAACCAGACCATAACGCGTCACTACAAGTTGTATGAGCAGTATAGGGAAAAGTATCAATAAATAGGCCAGCAACTTTATGTCTAGCCAAATGGTCAGGTTGTGGCAAACGTTTTGCAAAAATAATTCTTTCAGATTTAACTCCTCTTAACTCAGCTTCATTTTTCAAATTTTTTGTTGCTGTTGGGTTGTCTTCTAATAACCATAGAACGCTTCCTTTTATGTTTTTTAACAATCTCATCCATATTTTAAATACTTTAGGTGTTATTTTATAACTTTGGTTAAAGCAACATAAAACAATCCCTTTTTTGGGAAGACCTAATTCATTTCTTGTAAATTCTTTTTTTGATATTTTTTGAGAAGAATCTCTTACTTGATAAGTGTCTGGTACATAAATTATTTTTTCAGAGTAATATTTTTGATTTTCTTTTGGAATTAAAATTTTATCAGCAATTATATATTCAATAAAGTCTGTTCCTGAGGTGCCTGGATAACCTAAATAATTAATTTGTATTGGAGCACATCTTTCTGAAAAAATTCCTATTCTATTACCTGCTGTGAAGCATGATAAATCAATTGCTATATCTATTTTAAGTTCATTTGATAGAAGTGCTACTTCCGAGTCACTCTTAGAATGAATTTTTATAAATTTATCAAAGGCCTTTGGAATTCTTCTGCTCATTTCATCATTTTTTTCTGGGCCAAATGAAAATCCGAAGAGTTCAAATTTTGATTTATCATGTGATTCAAATAATCCAGATAATAAGTATGACATAGCGTGATTGTAAAAATCAGGCGAATAATACCCAACTCGAATTTTTTTATTACCAGCTATTTTTTGAATTTTTTTTTTATTTTTTATATTTGAACATTTTTCCTTAGCCCATATTTCAGCAGAAATTTTTTGTATTAAAGCAGAATCAAACAATTGAAGCGTTGGGAAAGGAGTAGTTATTTTTTTTTTTTTTAATATTTGACTATTTAATAATATTAAATCTTGATCAAGAGTTTTCCAATCGCAAATTTTCTTTTTTGCATGAATTAATTCTCCAAATAAAAAATCAAAATTAGGGTTAATTTTTAAAGTATTAGAAAAATTTTTTATAGATTCATCTAATTTTTTAATTTTTTGAAGTGCATATCCTTTATTATTATAGGCAGCAGCATAATTAGGGTTTATTTTAATTGCTTTATCATAGTTCTCAATTGCTGGTTCAAATTTATTTAATTGATGCAAAACAGTACCCTTATTATAATAAGCATCAGCATAGTTTGGATCTATTTTTATTGCTTTATCATAGTTCTCAATTGATTCTTCTTGTTTTTTTAATTGATTTAAAGCATTTGCTTTTTCATTGTAAATCTCAGCATAATTAGGATTTATTTTAATTGCTTTATTTATAATTTTAATTGCATCAATAAAATCACCATTTTGATAATGAATAAGATTCAATAGACGTAAATTGTCAAAACAATCAGGTTTGCTACTATAAATATATAGTGCTATTTTTTTTGCACTATTAAGTTGGCCTTTTTCATATAAATTTACAGCTTTTTTAAGTTCTGATTCCATTTATATTATTTATATAATAAATTATTTTATAATTTTTTTGAAATTAGAATATAGTATTTTAGAACAATTGTTCATTTCAAACATATTAGATTTTGCCTCTTTGTCAAATTTTTCTAAAGCTCCTTGCCCCAATTGTTCTTCTAAAGCTTTTTTGTATTCAACCACACAGCCCCAGTCATTCACAGTAGTATCTTTAACTTCTATATGAAATTGAATTCCATATGCATGATTTTGATATTTAAATATTTGATATTTAGTTGTGTTTGAAGATGCTAATAAAGTAACATCTTTAACATTTTCAAGGTTTGTTACTTCAAAAGAGTGCCACTGTAATGCCCTAATTTTATTAGGGAAAGATGAAAAAAGAAAGTCATTTTCTTTTTGTTTTGAAAAATTGATATCAAGTATACCGATCTCAGGTTTTTTAGATTTCATTACTTTTCCGCCGACAATCTCTCCAAGCAGCTGACAACCTAAACAAAAACCCAAATAAGGCTTTTTAAACCCAACAACAAATTCTTTAATTTTTTTTTTTTCATCAATTAACCATGGATATTCATCTTCCATGTGCGTATCCATCGGGCCACCCATACAGAACATTGCATCAAACTTATTAAGATCTTCTGGAATTTTTTTACCTTCATCAAGTTCAATAGTAGTTAAATTTATTCCATCTTTTAGCATTAAATCTTTAATGTAACCTGGATCCTCCACTTTAATATGTTGCAGAATTATTATTTCCATTAATTATATATATCTTAGTTCTTTCATTTCTTTGTTAAAATTTTTTTCAATATTATTAATTAAATTCTTATTTAAGACATTTTTCCAATTATTGTTTGGGCCTAAATTAAAAAATTTTATAGATGAATTTGATGCTTCTTCAAAGCCTTCTATTTCTTCAGTTTTTTTTAATTTTTCAAAAGATGTACTTTTTATTATATTTAGAATTTTTTTTTCACTACAATCAAAATTTATAAATTTTTTAATAAAGTTTAATAATCTAACTATTTCTGATTTTGTATTAAATAATAAATCTTCATATCTAATTATTAGAGAATTTGATGCAATTTTCCATGAATTATAGTGAGTCTTCCAAGATCCTAATAGAGTTATAATATTTTCTTCACTCAGGTCATTATTATCATTTAGATTAAATAAAAATTTTTTTTCATCTAATAAAAAATTTGTACTTTCTTTTAAATTTAGTTGATAGTGATTTGCTATTGAAGTAATTATATTTCTAGGATCCCTAACAACATAAATTATTCCAGTCGTATTTTCTTTATTTGTAAAATCATTACCCAAAAAATTATAGTTTCCATTGTGTGTTTTAAATATTCTTAGTTTACCATCACTATTAATTTTTTTTTGTACATCAATCCAATATTTGCTAATTTTTTTTAAATTTGAATAATCATCTGTAAACTCTTTGAAATACAATCTTTTTGGAAACAGACTTACTTTTTTCAACATATCGAAGTTAAATATTCCATCTTTTGAATATATTAAAGATGCAATAATTCCTCTAACCCAAGTATTTCCACTTTTAGGATAGGATGCACACCAAACAATCATACAAAAAAATATATATTAAAAAATCATTCTAGCTATACTAAACTTATGACAATTTATGCTCTTTCTTCTGGTCTTGGAACATCTGGAATAAGTGTGATTCGTGTATCTGGACCTGAAACCAAGGAAGTAATCGCTAAACTTACAAATGGCGTTTTTCCCAAAACAAGAGAGGCAACACTCAAAAAGATCAATAAAATTAACACTAATGACCTGATAGATGAAGGTATAATTATATGGTTTCCAGGCCCACAGAGCTACACGGGCGAAGATATGGCAGAATTTCATGTTCATGGTAGCAGATCTGTAGTTGAAGCTATTCATCAGTCTATTTCAAAAATTGAAAACTGTAGATTAGCAGAACCAGGAGAATTTACAAAAATAGCATTTCAAAATGGAAAAATAAATTTACTAAAAGCAGAAAGTATTGCTGATTTAATTTCTTCTGAAACAGAAATTCAAAGACAACAAGCTATAAAAGTTATGTCAGGCAAGCATTCTGAAGTTTATAATTCATGGCGAGAAATTTTATTAAAAATTTTATCCAATGTTGAAGCTAAAATTGATTTTCCAGATGAAAATCTTCCCGAATATATTTTAAAAAATATTAAAAAAAAATCTGAAAAAGTAAAAAACGAAATCAACAAAGCATTAGACGATCAAAAAGTAGGCGAAAGAATAAGAGAAGGATTTAAAATTGCTATTGTAGGGCCCAGCAATGCTGGAAAATCAAGTTTGTTAAATTACTTATCTAGAAGAGAAGTTGCTATAGTTTCAGAAATAGCGGGGACAACAAGAGATGTTATTGAAACTCATTTGAATATAGATGGGCTACCTGTTGTTTTGTCCGATACTGCTGGAATAAGAAAATCTAAAGATGAAATAGAAAAGAAAGGAATACGGTTAGCTTTAGAAAAAGCTGAAAATGCAGATTTAAATATAGTGATAATAGAGCCAAAAAACGCCCATTTAACAGGGTTTTTTAAGGATTTATTGTCAGAAAAATCTATATTAGTTATTAATAAGTCTGATCTTGGAATAGATAATATTTTTTATGAGTTTAAAAAATTTAATCCAATTTATATTTCATTAAAAAAAGAAAAAAATTTAGATCAACTTATTAATGTAATTAAAAAAAAATTGAAAAACAAATTTATTACATCAGAAGATATTTTGATAACAAGGGAAAGACACAGACAACATTTAGAGCAATGTGTTTATCATTTAAAAAATTTTGAAGACAAAAATAAATTAGAGGATTTTGATAAAGCTGCTGAAGATCTAAGGTTAGCAACTAGACATCTTGGAATAATTGTTGGAAAAGTGGATGTAGAGGAGATATTAGGTAGTATTTTCAACGATTTCTGTATTGGTAAATAAAACCAGTTTTATGAGGATTTTTGACCATTATTAATGTTTTTTTGTTGATAAATAAGTTTTTTTAAGCATTTTATAAGTTTTTTTTCAGATTTCCTCTCTCATCTTGTAAATATTTTATTGAGTTATAAATTTAGCATATGAAAAATGATTTATCATTTGATGTAGTTGTTATAGGTGGTGGACATGCGGGCTGTGAAGCAGCTGCCGCCTCAGCAAGATTAGGAGTTAACACTGCGTTGTTTACACATAAAATTGAAACAATAGGAGAGATGTCTTGTAACCCAGCAATTGGTGGCTTGGGCAAAGGACACTTAGTCAGAGAGATAGATGCACTTGATGGAGTAATGGGTGATGTAGCAGATAAATCAGGTATACAATTTAGATTATTAAATAGAAGTAGAGGTCCAGCAGTGAGAGGACCACGAACGCAGAGTGATAGATCGTTATATCGTAAATATATGCAAGAAAAGCTGTTAAACTATTGTAATTTAAGCGTTTTTTCAGATCCTGTAGTAGGATTTATATTCGAAAAAAACAGTGTAAATGGTTTTATAACCAAGTCAGGAAAAAAAATTAATTGTAAGAAATTAATTTTAACAACAGGAACTTTTTTAAATGGTTTAATTCATGTAGGAGAAAAAAAAATTCCAGCTGGAAGAATAAATGAAAAACCTTCGACTGGTTTAAGTGAAGAGTTAAAAAAATATAATTTTAAAATTGGCAGGTTAAAAACTGGAACACCACCACGATTAGATTCTCGAACTATTAATTTTAAGAATCTGGAAGAACAGCATGCAGATAACGAACCATATTTTTTTTCATTCTTAACTAAAAAAAAATTTAACAAACAGGTTTCATGTCGAGTGACATATACTAATGAAAGAGTTCATAAAATAATTTCTAAAAATTTAATACGAAGCGCAATGTATTCTGGAACCATCAAAGGAGTTGGACCAAGATATTGTCCTTCTATTGAAGATAAAGTAGTAAGGTTTTCAGATAAGGATAGGCATCAGATTTTTTTAGAACCCGAAGGCTTAAACGATCATACAATCTATCCAAATGGTATTTCTACTTCACTTCCTGAAGTAATTCAGCAAGAAATATGTAATAATATCAATGGGTTAGAGAATGTAAAGATTTTACAGCCCGGGTATGCAATTGAATATGATTTTGTTGATCCTAGGGAGTTATTTTTAAGTTTAGAAACAAAAAAAATTAAAAATCTTTATTTAGCAGGCCAAATCAATGGAACAACAGGCTATGAGGAGGCCGCTGCCCAAGGTTTAGTTGCTGGCATTAATGCTGCACTTTCAGTAAAAAAGTTAGGGCCATTCATTATAGATAGATCTGATGCCTACATTGGAGTCATGATAGACGATTTGGTAACAAAAGGTATTGCAGAACCATATAGAATGTTTACTTCACGAGCTGAATATAGACTTTCATTGAGAGCTGATAATGCCGATCAAAGATTAACTAATAAAGGTAATGAGATTGGTCTAATATCTAGAGAACGTTTGGAAAATTTCTATGATAAATCTTCAAAAATAAGAATTATTGATAAAAAAATGGTAAATTTATACATAACTCCATCAAAAGCATCAAAATATTTAATTAAAATAGCAAAAGATGGTGTTTCTAGAAATGCAGTTGAAATTTTAGCCCAAAAAGATGTTGGTATGAGTAAAATACGTGAAATATGGTCTCAGATACCATTTTATAATAAAGAAATTGATGAGCAAATTGAGATAAATGCTCATTATCAAGGATATTTAAAGAAGCAAAGAGCTGATATATTGGCTTTCAAAAGAGATGAAAATCTAATTATTCCTAATAAAATTAATTATGATAAGTTAAATGGTCTTTCAAATGAGGTTAGAGATAAATTTAAGAAAATAAGACCAAAAACAATGGGACAAGCACTAAGAATTGATGGAATAACTCCTTCTGCTGTATATATTTTGTTGTCACATGTTAAAAGAAAGTCTATTAAGCGAATAGCTTAATGGGTATAAATTTATATAAATATCAAATTTTAGATCAATTTAACGTTTCACGTGAAACATACTACCAATTAGACTATTTCAAAGAGTTAGTTTTGGAAAAAAATAAGAAAATTAACTTAATTAGTAGAAAAGTTATCAATAATTTTATTGAAAGACACATAATTGATTGTGCGCAAGTTATTGATTTTATTGACTTAAATAATAAAATATGTACAGATTTAGGATCAGGAGCTGGGCTACCTGGAATAGTGGTAGCTATAATATTAAGAGATAAAAAAAATGAAACCAGAATGAATTTATTTGAAAAGAGTCATCGTAAAAGCGATTTTTTAAGAGAAATTAAAGAAAAACTTAAATTGGACGTTAACGTTTATGAAAAAGATGTATTTAAAGAAAAGAATTTAAATTCAGGGAGTGTAATTGTGCGTGCTTTTAAACCACTGCCTACAATTTTAGAAATTATGGAAAAAAATTTTATAAATTTCTCAAATTTAGTTGTCTTCATGGGAAAAAATGGAAAACAATTAGTCGAAAGCTCTATTAAGAAATGGGATTTTGACTATAAGAAGAAAAGAAGCATAACAAGTAAAGATTCGTTTTTAATAAATATTAAGAATGTAAAAAAAAAATGAGCAAGACAGAAATTTTATCAATTATAAACCAGAAGGGTGGAGTTGGTAAAACTACAACGGCAATAAATTTAGCTGCAGGACTAGCTCTTAAAAGTAAAAAGGTTTTAGTTATAGATTTAGATCCTCAGGGAAATGCCACAACAGGTTTAGGATTGTCAAATTCTGAAAGTTCAGAGGAAACAATTTATGCGGTACTTAACGGAACAAAAAAAATTTTAGATGTTATAAAAAAAACTCAATTCCAGAATTTAGATTTAGTTTCATCCAATGTAGATTTGTCTGGACTTGAAATTGAGACGGCTGGAGACAGCAGAAGGGCCTTTATTCTAAAAGAACAAATAATGGCTTATTTAAACGATTCCAGAGGCAAATATGAGTATATTTTTGTAGATTGTCCACCATCTCTTAGTTTGCTTACTGTGATGGCTTTAGTAGCATCCAATTCATTAGTAGTACCGCTACAGGCCGAGTTTTTTGCACTTGAAGGATTAACTCAACTAATGAAAACGATTGAAAGAATTAAAATTAATTTAAATTCTGATCTAAAAATTAAAGGGATACTCCTAACCATGTATGACAAACGAAATAAACTTTCGGGCCAGGTTGAAAAAGAGGCAAGGAATTATTTTAAAGAAAAAGTTTATTCAACTGTTATACCGCGAAATGTTAGATTGTCAGAAGCCCCTTCCCACGGAATGCCTGTTTTGATTTATGATAAGTTATGTCCAGGTAGCAAATCATATTTTAATTTTACTGAGGAATTTTTAAATAAAAAAGAAACTTTTGAAAGTGCTGCATAATGGATGCATTTAAAATTAGAAAAGGATTAGGAAGAGGGTTGTCTTCTTTAATTGGAGATAACAAAACTAATACAAATATTAAAAAACTTTTAATTACAGACTTAGTAAGAAACAGATTCCAACCCAGAAAAAATTTTGATAAAGAAAATTTAGTAGAACTTTCTAATTCAATTAAAGAAAGAGGCGTAATCCAACCAATTATCGTAAGAGAATCGAGAGACCATAATAACAAGTATGAAATTATAGCAGGTGAAAGAAGGTGGCTAGCAGCTCAAAATGCAGGTCTTAATGAATTACCCGTTGTAATTATCGAAGCAAATGATCTTAAGTCATTAGAGTTTGCTATAGTTGAAAATGTTCAAAGGCATGATTTAAATTCAGTAGAAGAAGCTAATGGATATCAAAGATTAATAGATGATTTTGGATATGATCACGAAAAAGTTGCTAAATTTATAGGCAAGAGCAGAAGTCACATTTCTAATTGTCTGAGACTATTAACATTACCTAAAGAGGTAATAGAGCTTATAGAGAAAAACAATTTATCACAAGGACACGCAAAGGTTCTTGTAGGACTATCAAATGCCTTTTTTCTTGCGAAGAAAATTATGGATAAAAAATTATCAGTTAGGCAAGCAGAAAATTTAGTGAGATTATTTAAGTCAAAAAAAATGCCCAAATATATTTCAAAGGATCCAAACCTAAAACAAATAGAGTCTACTTTAAAAGATAAAATTGGTCTTAATACTTTTATTAAAAATAAAAAAAATAATACTGGGCTTATATCCTTTGAATATAAAGATCTTGATCAATTGAATAGAATTATAGATGTAATTAAATCTAATTATTAGAAGTTATAGATTGACTTATTATAAAGTTAGATAAAATATTTAGAGAATTGGCAGAATTTTTTTTAATCAATAATTCTGTTTCATTGATATTTTCAATCATATTATTGATTTTTTCTAATGGCCAGTGATTTATTTGTTGTTTTACAATTGTCTTATCTTTCCAAAAAATAGGAGGTTTAAAATTTGTTATAACTTGTTCAATATTTTTATTTTTTTTTAATTCTTCTTGTAATTTTACTATTCTTTTGGCTTTTGTTAAAAGTGTTCTTACAATTAAAATACAGTCTTCATTTGAGTAATTATTTTCATTTAATATATTTGCTGTTTTTTTTATATTTTTAGCAAGACAATTATCTGTAAGTTCTGATGCATTATAGTTTTCAGCAAGATTGCTAAGTTTTAAAATATCTTCCACACTAATTCTTTTTTCGGATTTTGCATAATTTTCTATTTTTTTTAATTCGTTATTTAAATTTTCTCTATTACCCTTACACCTCTCAGCTATCAAGTTAATTGTTTCTTGTGATATAGATATTTTTTTTTCTTTAAAAAAATTAACAGCAATGAAGCTTAATGTTTGATAAGTATCTGCGTAAAAAGGTACACAAATAGTATCTTTGTTTTTTTCGAAATAATTTCTTAATTTTGATTTTTTTTCAAGAATATTAGCTGACAAAATTATTTTTATATCATCTATTTTTTTTAAAAAAATATCTTCAATAATATCTTTAATTTTATCAGTAGTTCTTGAAATTATTATAAGCTTATCATTTTCAAAAAATGATTTTGTTAGGATACTATCAAAAAATTCATCTTTTTTTTCTAATACTTCTTTCTCGTCGTACCTGTATATTTTATTTGGATAAAGTTTTTCAAATTTATTTTTTATAATTTCATTTTTGTAACCCTCATTTTCTCCATAAAAAAGGTACAAATTATATTTGTTAAAATTAATTTTGTCTATTTCGAATGCTTTTTGAATCATTTTATATAATATAGATGTTCAATTAAATCTTTGGATAATTTACTTGCTAGATTTTTTTGTATATTTTTCTCATACATATTTAATTCAAATTTGCCTGACTTATTTTTGTATTCAAAACCTTCTTCCAAAATCGTTTTATTTTTTATTTTATCATCTTGGATTATATCTACATTTACTAATATTTTTATGTAAAATATTTCTGGGTTTCCTTTTTTGTTTTTTGAAGTTATTGTTTTTATAATACGTGAATCAATAATCAAATTATACTTTATCTCTTTATCTTTGTTGTTTATATAATTTACTAAATTATTTTTTAAATATTGATTAATATTACTGTTTCCCGAAAAACCAATATTGGTTATTGTAAAATTATAGTTGCTATCAAGTTTTTCCTTCGAATACATTGGTTTAAAATCACAACTAAGCAATAGAAAGAAAGTTAATATAGTGAAAATTTTATTTATTTTCATTCTTTAATAATTAAATTTAACAGCTTATCTTTAATAAAAATACTTTTAATATTTTTTTTATTTTCTAAAAATTTATTAACTTTTAAATCGTTTTTAATTGTTTTTATTAAAGTTTCTTCTGTTATTCCTTTTTTGCAATTAATAATTGATCTTTTTTTTCCATTTATTTGAATTACTATATTGGTATCTTCATTTACTAGAAATTGTTTTTCTACTATTGGCCATTTTATTTTATGATCAATTTTTAAATCTTCTAAGCATTCAGATGAAAAATGAGGAATTATGGGTGATATGATGGATAGAATTTTTTTGTAATTTTCAAGCAATGAATAACTGTTTATTGGGGTATTTATTTTTTGATTCAAAAAATTGTATGTTTCATAAATGTTAGCAATAATTACGTTATAATTAAACCTTTCTAGATTATTATTTATTCTTTCAATTAATTGATTAGTAAATTTAGAAATTTCATCTGAGCTTTTTTGAGATTTTTCTTTTTCCTTTAATTTAATTTTAATTTTTTTGTGTAAAGTCCATAGTTTCTGAATAAATTTATAACAAGCAATTATTCCTTGTTCAGACCATTGAACATCTTTTTCTGGCGGACTATCAGACAACATAAATAATCTAACAGAGTCAGCACCATAATTTTCAATAATTTGTTCAGGATCTATAGTATTTTTTTTGGATTTCGACATAGATTCTGCGGGTCCAACTACTACTTTTTTTGTTGGTTTTTTTTTTATGAAATAATTTTTTCCATCTTTAGTTTCAACTTCTTCTGGACTTAACCATTTATCATCATCATCTTTGTAAGTTTCATGACAAACCATGCCCTGGGTAAATAATCCCTTAAAAGGTTCTTTTAAATTGAAATTTTTGTTTTTGTAATTTAATGCCATTGTAAAAAATCTTGAATAAAGCAGATGTAATATTGCATGCTCAACGCCACCTATATATTGATCAACAGGCATCCAATATTTTAACTCATCATAATCAAAACCATATTTTTTATTATTTGGAGAACAAAATCTTATAAAATACCATGACGAATCTACAAAAGTGTCCAAAGTATCTGTTTCTCTAGTTAATTCTTTTCCATCTATTTTTATTTTTTTCCATTCCTTAGCATTATCCAATGGATTGCCTTTAAAATTTAGATCAATATTTTCTGGTAACTTTACTGGTAGATTTTTTTTTGGTATAGGAAAAACATTTCCATTTTCATCATAAGCTATTGGTATTGGGCAGCCCCAATATCTTTGTCTTGATACACCCCAATCTTTTAATCTAAAATTAATTTTTTTTTTCCCTAACTTTCTTTTTTCAAGTATATCTGTAGTTTTAATAATAGATTCATCGGGTACTTTTAACCCATTTAAAAAATTAGAATTAATTACAATTCCTGATCCAGTATAAGCTTCTTTATGTGCACTAAAATTATCATCTTCATCAATTGGCTTTACTACTGTTTTAACTTGTAGTTTATATTTATTTGCAAAATCTAAATCTCTTTGGTCGTGTGCCGGACATCCAAAAACTGCTCCAAAACCATAATCCATTAAAACAAAATTTGCAAAATATACTGGAACTTTTTGTTTTTCATCTAACGGGTTTATGGCAAATAAATTTGTTTGAAATCCAATTTTTTCACCAAGAGCAATAGATTCTTCAGTAGTACCAGTTTTTGTACATTCTTCTCTAAATTTAATAAATTCTGGATTATTTAAAAAATGTTTTGAAATAGGATGATCGACAGAAACAGCCAAGAATGAAAACCCAAATAAGGTATCTGGCCTTGTCGTAAAACATTTAATTGTATTAATGGGCAAATCACCTTCTATTTTAAAGTCAATTTCACAACCAAAAGATTTACCAATCCAATTTTTTTGCATTATTTTTACTTTGTTAGGCCAATTTTTTAACTCATCAAGACCTTTTAGAAGTTCTTCAGAAAATTTTGAAATATTAAAAAACCATTGATTTAATTTTTTTCTTTTCACAGGCACTCCAGATCTCCAACCCTTACCATCAATTACTTGTTCATTTGCTAAAACTGTTTGTTCAGCTGGATCCCAATTTACATAGTTTTCTTTTCTATAAACTAAATCTTTTTCATATAGTTCAAGAAAAAAAAGTTGTTGGTGCTTATAATATTCTTCAGAGCAAGTTGATATTTCCCTATCCCAGTCTAAAGATAGACCTATTTTTTTTAACTGCTTTTTCATTGTTGAAATATTAGACTCCGTCCATACTTTTGGATGTAAATTATTTTCTCTAGCTGCATTTTCGGCAGGCAAACCAAAAGAGTCCCACCCCATAGGATGCAAAACATTATATCCTTGCATTAATTTTACTCGAGCTAATACATCTCCAATAGTATAATTTCTTACATGACCCATATGAATTTTACCTGATGGGTAAGGAAACATTTCTAAGCAGTAAAATTTTTTTTTATTTTTATCTAATTTTATTTTAAAAATTTTGTTATCGTCCCAAAATTTTTGCCACTTTTTCTCAACAACTTTAAAATTATATCTTTCCATTTGTTATTAAAATATTTTGTTTTATTTTAAATGTATCTTTTTCTATGTTTCTTTAAAATAATCATTAATATTTTGATGGTGCTTGAGACCCCGGCCCGGTCTCCGAATAATCTTTTTGATGACCGCTAATTTCATCACTTTTAATAATTGCAGCTTTTTTTAAAATTGCTAGTTTTATTTCTTGACCTAAAGTAGTGTTATCTTGTATCACTTTACAACTATCTTTATCATTTTTTTTACAGATTTTTTTGTGAATAATAATTTTAAGTCCGTCGGCTCTAATTTCATTAGATAAAAATCTAACTGTGATTTTTATAGGATCTTGTTCAGAATTTTCACTAAACCAATCAGTTATTATAACTCCTCCTGAATAGTCAACATTTGCCAGCGGAGTAAATTCTAAAAGCTCTAATGATGCGCGCCACATTTCATTTGATGATGCAAATTGAAAATTTCCTCCACCTTTTTTTTCCAATATGCCCATTGCTCGAAAACCTTTTCCTTCACGAATGTTTTTTTCCCTTTTTAATTTTGGATCTCCAGGAGTTTTTCTTAAGTCAACCTTTTTTGGTTTAAATGGACCACATGAAACTAAAAAAAAAGAAACTAAAATTGGTATAAGCACAGAATATGCAATAAAAGATATAATTTTAGCTTTAAAATTGTTGATTTTCATAATGTTATTCAAAGTTTGATTATCATAAAAGTAATGGCATAAAAAAGATATATTTTAGTGATATTTATGCAACATTATTAAAAAATATTAGCATATATATCAATTTTGGCAATAAAGCATGAAAATTATGATACTTTTCTGCCATCTGTAATTTTTTTGCAGATTTAATTAATAATTAATTAATAACAAACAAAGGAGAAAATAATGAAAGACTGGAAAAAAGCTGGTTTAACAGCTCTTGCTGGTTCATTAGTTGCTACTTCTGCGATCGCTGGTGCTGTAACAGTTAGTGGTACTGCTAACTTAACTTACACCGCAAAGTCAGGCGCTCAAGATAACGCAGGAAATGCTGCTAGTGATGCAGAGACAGGAAACGACGGTGCTAGATGGGGTTTAAATAAAACTCTAGCATTCAGTGGTTCGGGTGAATTAGATAACGGTTGGACTGTTTCTGTTTCACAATCACTAAAAGCTGGGACCACAAATGGAGTAGGAATGACTCTTGATATGG
>Ga0187833_10000651_pt1 | contig 40294 bp, 36 predicted proteins | sample ETNtaG_37_FD_167968 | JGI IMG/M metagenome (GOLD analysis project Ga0187833, IMG submission 167968) | Marine microbial and viral communities from oxygen minimum zone, Eastern Pacific Ocean - ETNP2014_SV_400_PacBio MetaG (Illumina Assembly) | ecosystem: Environmental > Aquatic > Marine > Hypoxic...
TAATTGGGAGTAGTAATTTTAGTTCTACTGATTTGAATGTAGTTGGAAATGTAACTGTAAATGGAGATATTTCAATTAATGAAAGTAATTCTTCCTTATTCCAACCAGTTTATGGAAGTGATGATGGATTAATATTGTATCTTCCTTTTAGCGAGAATGGAACCATAAACGGAAATAATATAACATACGATAGAAGTCCTTATGGAAATGATGGAGTATTAACTAATATGAGTTTTAATCAAACTTCAGGTCCAGTTAATGGAAAGTATGGAAATGCTATGTTGTTTGATGGTGAAGATAATAATGTCTTAATAAATGATAACCCTTCAATCCAAAATATATTTGATTCTGGTGGAACGATAGAAGCTTGGATTTATCCAAGAAGTGATGGTGAAGCCAGTTTTGGCAGAATTATGGAGAAATCAAACTCAGCACCAAATCATGGATGGTTCTTTTTAGTAACTGGTGAAAGTAATGGAAAAGTGAAACTCAGGTTTAATTCTATCTGGAGTGGTGGCCAAGGATCTTGGCAAACTACTAATACAGATGTTGAATTAGATAAATGGTCTCATGTTGCTGTAACATACAAAAGAAATTTAACTACAGATAATGCAATTATTTATGTAAATGGTGTTGCTGTTGGCCTAGATGTTACACCACCAGTAGGTTCCGCTTCCTCTGATGTAGGGGATAATCTTTCCATAGGTGATGTTCCTCATACAAGTGGAGGTGCTTTTGATGGAAGGATAGATGAAGTCCGTTTATACAAAAGAACATTAGCAACAGAAGAAATAAGAACTCATTATTTAAGAGGTTCAGGATTTGGGGCTTCTGGAGCAATAACAGCAGATAGATTTAGAATTGTTAATACAACTGGATCAAATATTTTTGAAGTTAATAATAGTGGATTATCCTTCCTTGCAGAAGCTTCAAGATTTGTTGTAGATAATGGTGGAAATGTAGGAATTGGAACAACAGCTCCAGGAACAACATTACATATTAAAGACTCTTCAACGAGTACGCCTCAAATGACAATAGAAAGTAATGTTGGCTCAGCAGGAGATTATATGGGCATTTTATTTAATATCACAGTAGGATTGCCTATTGGTGCAATGATATATGAAATTCCTTCTTCAGGTTCTGGTAGGAAACTGTATCTTGATGTTGCAGATACAAGTAATGATTTACAGAGAATAATGACCCTAGTAGGAGATAATGGCAATGTAGGGATTGGAACAACAACTCCTTCAACAATTTTAGATGTAAGAGGAGAAGGTAATTTCTCAGGAGATATTTATATAAATAATGGAACTGCAGTCTCAACATTAGGAGGAAGTGGGGGTTCTCCTTGGCAACAAGGTGCTGATACAATATACAATGATAGTGCTTCAATTAAAGTTGGAATTGGAACAACTAATCCACTAACAACTTTAGAAGTTAATGGTGCTATTAATGCTAGTGGAGATATAACAACTGCAATATTTGGTGGTGGAGCAATTCTTAATGAATTAGCCTCATCTATTAATCCAACAATTATTCCATACAGTGAAGACATAGATACTGGAATTGGTGGGAATGGTGGGAACACTGGTTATTTAATTGCAGGTGGTCAAGAAATAATATCATTCGCAGCTTCAAATATAATATTTAATAATGGTGGAGATGATAATGATTTTAGAATAGAATCTGATGATAATGCTAATATGTTTTTTATGAACGCAGGAACTAATACTATAGGAATAGGAACAGATGGTCCTACAAGTCATTTCGGAGCAGCTCCGCTTCTTCAGATTAATGGAACTAATCCTGGTATAGATTTAAAGAATCCATCAGCAGTTGATTGGGAAATAATAAACACTGGTTCAGATTCATTCTTAAAAATATATGAAGAAGGAAATGTAAGATTTGTTATAGAAAACGGAACAGGAAGAGTAGGAATAGGAACTAGCTCTCCGACAGACTTACTAAATGTAGAGGGAGGAGATATAAATATTAGTGGAGATCAACCAGGCCTTATCTTTTCTGATACTGCAGGGGCTTCAGACATTATAGTAGATGCTTTTGGTTCTAATTATGGAATGTCTTTTAGAGGTGGTAGATCAGCTAATGATGTGGTAATTCTAAATACAGGAGATGTAGGGATAGGGACAACAGCTCCTAATGAAACATTAACAGTAGTAGGTAATATCTCAACCACTCAAATATTTATAAAAGATAATGGTATTAAGTTTCCTGGAATTGCGAATGTTGATAATAAAGATGTTGGTTTAAGATTAACTGGTAATAATCCTCAGATGATAATTGATGGGACGGCTTATACTCAATGGGACTCATCTGGGACTTTATTTGTGACTCCATTAAGAATAACTGATGCTATTGGAAATTCTCCAAGAGCAACAATAAGTGCTCCAGCCTCAAATGAGATGGCATTTAATATTGGAGATAGTGCAACTGAAGTTATGAGATTAGATTCTACTGGATTTGTTGGAATAGGGGTCTCAACACCATCAACAAAATTAGATGTAAGGGGAGAAGGTAATTTCTCTGGAAGCGTATATTATGATAATGATACTTTAGTTGGATCAGGGGGAGGAGCTCCATCTGGAATGGTTTCATTCTTTGATTTAGGTTCATGTCCTGATGGATGGCATGAATTAACAACTTTAAGAGGAGTATACCCAGTAGGATTACCTTCTGGAGGAACACACAATGCAACAGTTGGAACTGCATTATCTAACTCAGAAAACAGACCTACTGGCCAACATAAACATACCCTTGGACAACCTAACGCACCAGGATGGGGATACACACAGTTGTCCCAAGGTCAAGGTGCAGCACTTAGTGATACTGGTAGCCAGTCATCCACTTTTGATTATGGTTCAGTTTCAGACACCAACGCACCATATATTCAACTCTTAGCATGTGTAAAAGAATGATAGAATTTAGAAAGTAAATTAGATTAGGGAGATGAAAAAAATTATTTTATTTTTTATTTTATTAATTTTGATAGAAGGAAGTTTAGCATTTACAGGCTCATCTACATCATATGATCTTAGAGGAGATGAAGGAGCAACTTCTCTAGAACAAAATTCAACATCATATGGATTAAGATCCTTTGTTGATTATTTTGCTTCATCCTCTAACACTACATTATATAATTCAAGATCAGGAATTTTAAATTCCATACCCTCAATTCCTATCCTTAATTCACCAATAGATTCATTCATAAAATCAAATACAAATTTGAATTGGAGTAATTCAACAGATACAGAAGGAGATCCATTATCCTATTCTATAGAAGTATCAGATAATATAAACTTCCAGTATACTAATTATTCAAATTCTTCAATTGTAGAAACTAAGAACACAACACAAGAAGTTAATTTAAATTTAACAAATGATGGATTGTATTATTGGAGGGTTAAAGCTTTTGATGGAACTGATAATTCAAGTTTTTCAGAGATAGAAAATTTTACATTAGATACAATTCCACCAATAGAATTTAATTTAACTTCACCTGAAAATAATACAAATTCAACAGATCCAACTCCTGTTTTAGTATGGAGTGAAACTACTGAATCAAACTTTCAAGAATATTTAATACAATTTTCAAACGAAACAGATTTTAGTCTAATAAATTTCTCATTTAAAAATGTAAATTCTGTATCTAACAATTCATTTGGTGAGTGGAATGAAACCCAAATATTAAGTAATGGAACATGGTATTGGAGGGTAATAGCATTCGATAAAGCAAAAAATTCGAATACTTCTAACATTTTTGTTTATAATGTAGGTAATGTAGGTAATGTTGGAATAGTTGTTACACAAGATGTATTTACATCGCAAGAATCAGGACAATCTAAATCAAAAGGACCTAGAAGATTACAACAAATAGCTTTAGATATAATACAACCAAGTCCATTATCATTATTCACTAATGATAGTATAATCACCCCAATATTTATAATAAATAGAGGAGATACAACATTAAGAAACATTAATCTAAAAGCTATAACTGATTCAATCAACTTAGATTTGCAATTAACACAAGAGAACATAGGATTTTTGTTTCCAGGACAAACTATTGCTTTAGATTTAATAATGAGATCTAATTCAGAAACTTTGATCTCAGAACATTCAATAACAATAGAAGCAAATGTTCAAGATCCAATATTTAAAGATAGTGCTAAATTCTTTATCAATATTTTAGAATTTGGATTTGGTGAAAGAAAAACAGTAACTGAAAAAATAGAGATTATAAATACATTATTTGATGGAAATCCGGATTGTGTAGAATTAAAAGGATTGATTGATCAAGCAGAAATTGAGTTAGATAAAGAGAATTATAATAAAGCATTATCGTTAGTAGAAGCGGCTATTCAAGGATGTAAAGATTTAGTAGCCTCCTTAGGAAAGGAATTAGTAACAAAACCAAGAAGAGACACAAATATTTATATCTCAATAATTGAAACAATTATTGCTTTAATATTCTTTATGTTTATTTATAGATATTATAAAAAACAAAGAATGATAAAAAAATTAAAAAGAACTAAATAGTAAAATATATATAATCAATAATAATAATTAAACTATAAAATGGCAAGACAATCAACAGAAGAGATTAAAAAATATAAGAAAATATTTGATAACATAAAAAAAGAGTTATCTAAAGTAGTTATAGGTCAAGAAAAGGTTATTGAAGGATTGATAAGATCATTAGTTTCAAACGGCCATACACTAATTGAAGGAGTTCCAGGGATAGCAAAAACATTAATTATTAGAGCCTTAGCTCAGACCACTGGTTGTAAATTCTCAAGAATACAATTTACAGTTGATTTATTGCCAACAGATATTTTAGGTTTGACAACATACGATAATAGGAAAAAATCTTTTTCTGTAATAAAAGGTCCAGTATTTGCTAATTTTATTATAGCTGATGAGATAAATAGGGCTTCTCCAAGAACTCAATCTGCATTATTAGAAGCTATGCAAGAAAGACAAGTAACTATTGGAAAAAGAACTTATAGTCTAGACTCACCATTCTTAGTTATGGCGACTCAAAATCCAATTGAATCAGCAGGAGTTTTTAATCTTCCAGAAGCTCAAGTCGATAGATTTTTATTTAAAATAAGAATATTTTATCCAAGTCCAAAAGAAGAACAACAAATATTATCTAATAATATGACCTTAAAAAAATTTGAGGATTACAATATAAAAAGTATTACTACTCCTGCTCAACTTATAAGAGCTCAAAAATTTGTTAATAAAATATATATTAATCAAGATTTAGAAGACTATATAGTAAGGATAGTCAATGCAACTAGAGAAAATGATAAATTCAAATTTGGAAAATATGTTGAGTATGGTGCTTCCCCTAGAGCTTCTATTGGGATGTTTATAGCTGCAAAAGCAGATGCATTATTACAAGGGAAAAATTACGTTACTCCTCAAAACATTAAAAGAGTAGCTCATGATGTATTGAGACATAGGATTATTTTAAATTATGAAGGACAAGCAGAAAACATAAGCTCAGATGAGTTTATTGATGAAGTATTAAGTAAAGTACCAATTCCATGATAATATTTATATTCTATAAAATAACTATTCTAATATGCCAAAAAGAAAATTAAAGATAGATTTAACAAAAAATATTAAGAAATTAGAAATAACAACAAAGAAAGTAGTAGGTACACATTTAATAGGGACTTACAAAAGTGCATTCAAAGGAAGAGGGTTAGAATTTGCTAGTTTTAGAGAGTATAGTCAAAATGATGATGCCTCTCAAATAGACTGGAAAGCTTCTGTAAGAACAAATAAATTATTAATTAAAGAATTTGAAGAAGAACGTAAAATAGATATTTTTTTCTTAATTGATGTTAGTAACTCCATGGTATTTGGTTCAACTAACAAATTAAAAAATGAATATGCTGCTGAGTTAGCTGCATCATTTGTTTTTACGATTATAGAAGCAGGGGATGAGGTAGGTTATGCTTTATTTAATGAAGATATAGTTAGAATTTCTCATCCTAGTTCAGGAAAACATCAATTTTTTAATCTAGCTAAAGATTTAATTAATCCTGGAAATTATGGTGGAGGATATGATATAGATAAAGCATTAAAATATTTGCTTAGTTTTTTACCAAACGGAACTTTATTAATTATTGTGTCTGACTTTATTGGATTGAAAGAAAACTGGACACATTATCTAAAAACAGCTACTGGAAAATTTGATATTATTGCCATAAAGATAGAAGATCCTAGAGATATAAAATTGCCAGCCGAATCTTACAACATAATGTTAACTGATCCTTACTCTAATAAAACTATAGTTGTAGATCCATTATACGCTAAATTACAATATGAAGAATATACTAGAAATCAAAAAAGAAGATTAGAACAATCGTTTAAAGAATTAAAAATAGACTTACTACCTTTACAAACAGATAAACCATTTGTTCAACCATTAATAAATTTCTTTGTTAGGAGAAAGAAGAAATGGCGATAATTTTCGATAATCCCTCAAATTTATGGTTTTTGTTAGGAATTCCGTTATTAATTTTAATACATTTTGCTACATTAAATGCAACTAAAAAAAAAGCACTAACTTTTGCTAATTTTGATGCAATAGCGAGGGCAACTAGACAAAATTTATTTTTTAGGAATATAACTCAATTGTTTGTTAGATCATTAATAATAGTTTTTATTGTTTTAGCTATTTCTGAAACAACATTAATATATACTGGACAAAGTTCTGATTTTGATTTTATATTAAATATAGATGTATCTTCAAGTATGTCAACAACAGATTTTGATCCAAATAGATTAGAAGCGGCAAAAGAAGCTGCTATAAATTTTATAGATTCTTTAAATTCTCAAGCAAATATAGGGTTAGTAACATTTTCAGGAACAAGTTTTGTAGAAAGTTCTTTAACAGAACAAAAATCTAGAATAAAAGCTTTAATAAAAAATATTGATCCAAAAATTGTTGGTGGAACTGATTTAGGTGGTACAATAACTACTTCAGTTAATCTTTTACTACCCTCTGAAAACTCTAAAGTCATAATTTTATTAACAGATGGTAGAAGTAATGTGGGAGTTCCTTTACAAGATGCAATAGATTACGCAAATAAAAATAGTGTATTAATCTATACTATTGGGGTTGCTACAGAGGAAGGAGGAATTATTCCAGGATTAGAAAACATAGATGCTGCACTTAGGTTAGATGAACAAAGTTTAAAAGATATATCTTCTGCTACAGGTGGGAAATATTTTAGGGCTATTGATCAAGAATCATTAACAAATTCATATAATCAGATAGCCTCTTCAAGTATAAGAAGAATTTCAACAAATTTAAGTTTATTATTTATGATAACTGCTTTTATTTTGTTATTTGTGGAATGGATATTGTCTAATTCAAAACTTAGAATTCTTCCATAATTATTTTTAATATTGAACTATAATTTTTATTATTATGTTTGTATTTTTTTAGTTCTTTCATTAAACTAATTTTATCAAAATTCAATTTTTTTTCTTTAAATATTTCGTAAACATTTTTACTCATTAAAAATTGGCAAAATTGAGTTAAGTTTTTTGGATTTTCAACAAATCTACATCTCTCAAAATCAATCATTATAGGATTTTTATTAATTATAATATGTTTATAGGGATTGGTTAATTCTTTTTTGTTTATCTTTAATTTATCCAATAATTTACATTCATCTAATATTTTTTTAAGTATTATTTTTATTTTATTTTTATTGTTAACTTTTAACCAATCTATGATCCTCGAACCTTTAACATACTCAACTATCAAAATTTCTTCATTGTGATAAATTAATTTTGGACCAATCTTATGTTTGTTTAAAATTTTAAGAAATTTGGCTTCATGTTGAATTGTATTTAGATTAGATTTAGGTTTTTTTATTATAACTTCTTTATTTCTATACAATCCAATATAAACAATAGATCTTTTGCCTTTAGCAAAATATTTTTTGTTTTTAATTTCAATCATATTCTAATTATTAAAATGGGCCCGCCAAGATTTGAACTTGGGACCTCTCGATTTCTTAACCTATGTTTATCAGTCGATTAAGCGAATTAAAAATTCTGTGCTCTAACCAGGCTAAGCCACGGGCCCATATTTAAAATATGTCTAAACTTTATTTATAAGTTTTGCTAAATAAGATAATCTAATAATCAATAAAAATGTTTTCTTATTCCTTCATCTATCTCATTAAAAATCTTTTTTGATCCATAACTTAATCTACATACACCATATAAATGACGGATCTTCCTAACTTTAGGTATTGTTTTAGAAATATAAGATTTAGTGAATTGATTAATTGGGACTTTAAGTTGTTTAGACCAAAAATTTTTAGCCTTTATCTCATCTAAATTGCTCCAAATATATAACCTACATCTAAGCTTATTTTCATCTATTATGAAATACTTTCTTAACCAAACTGAAAAATATTTCAAAATTTCTGGACTAGTATTTGTCAAAGCTACAAAATAATCTTGTGACTTATCTCCTTCTGCCCAATACAAGATTAATCCTAATTTTTTTGACATCTCCATCTTTAAATGGTATATACCACTTATTAAAAAAGTTTTGTTTTTTTGTTATAAATCAAAATTAGTTTAGAATAAACGCCTCAGGGAAGACTCGAACTTCCGACCCCATGGTTACTGTAAAAAATTTAACAGCCATGTGCTCTACCTACTGAGCTACTGAGGCACAGTAAAAAATCACAAAAAACGTTTAAAAACATTTCGATGATAACATTTAAAAATATAAGTAGTATTTATACATAGAGGTGATTAGTATGGTAAAAAAAGTGGTTAAAAATAAAGATCTTTCTTGTGATTATTGTGAAAAGGGTAGTTGTGGATGTGTACAAGGCTACAAAGGTATAATGTTTGTTAAAGGACTTATATTCTTAGTAATTGCATATTTATTATGGAATTCACAAATTACTTTAGAACAAACCATTGCAGTATTAATAGCAATATGGGGTGTAAAAAAATTAATAATGAGTTTTGTAAGCAAAAAAGCTTACAAAATGTAATTTTATTTTTTAAATCTTTCAAATCTATCTATCTCTTTTCCATTTAACAAATCATTAACCATCTCAAATTCTTCATAAATTCCCTCTATTATATCATATTCTTTAGCTTCATCTAAATTAACCCATTTAAAATCTGTAAAATCTTCAATTATTTTAACTTCTCCAGAATCATAATTACAATAATAACTCAAAACAATAACTGGAAGGTTATCTGGCCTTATAAAAGTCATATCGATTAAATATTTAATATCTTTAATTTCTAAATTAATTTCTTCTTTTACCTCCCTCTTTATCAAATCTTCAATAACTCCATACCAATTCATATCTCCTTCTTTAGTTGGAGGTTTATTTTCATAATCTTTTCTTTCTAATTTTCCTCCAGGGACTGTCCATTTTCCAGGATATGCTTTTTCTCTTTCACTTCTCTTTAGAATTAGATATTTGTTATTTTTTACAATAATTGCTGTCGCAACAACGTAATGCAATTTTTTATTTTCCATTTTTAGATAATAAATTAAATTCTTCTATAAATTTGTTTGTTATTTCGCTATTGTGAATTATTAATATATTTTCATCGTTTCTTTCATTGCCCGATTTAGTTGGATTGTAACTACCAAATATAACTGTGTCATCTACTATAAACACTTTGTGATGCAACAACTCCCCATTATACAATTTAATATTCAGATTATTATTTTTCATTTTATCATATTGAGAATATTTTCTATTTTGAAATTTATCAAACAATCCTTTTATTTCTATATCTTCTTTAGATTTTTCAATAATTAAATCTCCTAAAGGATTAGATGTAAAAGAAAAAGTCATAAAATAAATTCTAGATTCAGCATTTTTAATTAAATTAAATACTCTTTGTTCACAATTATCTTCTGGACAAAAATAATTTTCAATTAAAAAATCATTAAATTTTAGTTTAGGATATTTAACTCTTTCACCCCTTCCATAAATTCCACTCCACAATTCATTAAACTCTTGATTATAATTTTCAGATAAATAATTAGAACTTATAACAACTAGATTATTATTATTTTTGTTAAAACCATTATCTGTTGGGTTTAAAGAACCAGTTAAAATAACATTTTTATCATTTTGATTAAATACACAAAATTTATTGTGCATTAATTGATTATTATTATCAAATTTAATAAAATCATGATCTCTTATAACTAATTTGTTGGTGTTATCTGCAACTATTTTAACTTCTATATCATTGTTTCTTTTTTTGAATTCTTCTACAATTGAGTCCATATCATAGATTGCACAATTAATATTATTTGAATTTTTTATTAAATTAGTATAAACTCCTTCACAATCATCTCTAGGACAAAAATAAACATCTATAGAACCTTGTTCACTTGGAGGAATATATTCAACAACACTTCCTATGGATCTAAATCCAAAAAATGTGAATATAGCTATCAAAATTAATAAAAATAAGATTAATATCTTATGTTTCATCTAATCTAAAAAATCCTTCTTTTTTATTTTTTCTGGGAGGTATTTTTCTGAAATAAAACTTATACCTCTAGAAGATAATGCTTGTATTTCTGCTTTAGCATTCATCTCTTTCATCATTTTAAATTGTCTTTGCCATTCTTTATTATCTTTAAACCATTCATATTTAGCTATTTGACTTAATCTAGACGAATCTTTATCTTTAAATTTAATTAGATGTTTTTCTAATTTATAATTTTTAATGTCATCTACTGTTATTCCTAAATATTTAGCTGAAGGGAGTGCTAATTTTTCAGACAAATGAGATAAACTTATGGAACCAAATTTTAAAACAGAATAAATATAAATTCCCCATGGGTCCATATCAGTTAATACATAGATTGGAAGTTTATAGTCTCTATTTAATCTTTGTAATAATCTTCTAATTCCTCTTGTTGTTTGTCCTTGAGAACTGATTATAATACATTTTTGTTTATCCCAAAATTTATCCTCATGCAATCTCTCCCAAACAGCAGCTTTTTCCATATACAAAACATATTTTGCATTAACTTTTAGAAATTTTATATTTTCAACATTTGATGGAATGGACCAACCACCTGAACCCATCTTAGACCAGTCTATTCTATCCCCTCTATCCTCTACAATTACACTTCCAGCTACAGATCCATTCTTATTCGCATTAATGTTTAATACTTCTCTAGAATTTTCTGTTATTAATTCCAAATCTTCTATAACTGAATCAGATTCAGGTTGTTCATCAACAATATTAACTTTAGTACTTGGAATTGTTCTTTTGGCCATATAAAAAACATCTCTTAAACTAGCGTGTTTTCCTTCTTGAATTAATCTTTTACTTATAGCTGCAATTTCTAATGTTTGCATAAATTTTTTGGCATGAGCTACATTAAAAAAAAACCTCTTCGCTATTTTATTGCCCATCATCAATATTTTATTTCTTTTGTCATAACTTACATTAGATAATGCTCTTATTGGAACATCAATATTAGGATTTTTATTTTTATTAATATCTTTACTTACTCTCTTTCCTAATTCTTGTAATTTTTCTTTTGGGTTATCTTTCTTCTTTGCCATTTTGATTATTATTTAAATTTGGAAGATTCTTTTTTAACATTTTATTTAAATTTTTTATTAAATCCTCTTTTTTCTCTCCACTTAATGTAGATAAAGAAGATGCGATTTCAGGAATATACTTTTCAAATAAAGCTATCTTTTCTTTTTGCTCTCTAGCTTTAACTGTTTTTCTTATATAACCTCCTAATTTTCTTCCACAATCTTGTAAAGCTAACTTCATTTCTTTTATTATTTCAGGATAATGCGCTATTGCTTCTTTAGATTCAGATGTAAAAGGAACCCAAACAGAAGCAATATGTACTAAGATAATAACCGGACCTGATGGCAAAGCCTTTTTACTTTGACTTAACCCATAATTATTCCAAGAAGTTTGTATTATTGATCTTATAGAGGCACATGCACTTTGTTGATATAATAAAGGAACCCTATTAGCAAATCTTAGAACTCTAACTGAATCTTCTTTCTCTAAGTCTCCACCATAAGCCATCGCCACTTCTATAAGAAAAGGATTTCCTCTATAAACAGATGGTTGTCTTGTAACAGATGCATAGAAATCTGCTTTTATTTCTTTTTTTAATCCTTTTAATAATAGATCCTCTTCTATAGGTGATAAACAATTTGTAGGAGGGGCCATTATTTTAGTTTCCCTTATTATCTTTAATAATTTATCAGCTTCTTCTCTAGATACTTTACTTGGATGAATTTTTTCTGATATTCCTACCTTAGCCAAAATATCTTTTGCCACTTTAGGACTTACTCTAGAGAAATCGTTAGATAAAAATGAAGATATATTTCTAGATTTAGAACTCTTCATCATATCAATTAACATTCCTAATTCAACCCCATATGGGTGTGGTTTAATTTCTTTAGGTTCTACAGGGAGTTCATTTGCAATTCTAGGAAATGTCATTTTTTTCTTTTCAGGAGTGTAATATATCAAATTTAAATGTGGATTTATTATTGCTGTTTCTTTAATATACTCAAAAACTCCTTGTTTTCCTTTTTGGTAACTTCCTTCTAATTCTAATTCTATTTTAGTTCCATGATCTTTTTTCCATTCAACTTCTTTATCTGAAATTATTTCTGGTTCGTTTTTTTTAGTATCCATATGTAATTCATATTGATGGGCTGGTTTTTTGGGTGATATTTTTGAAACTATTTTAGTAGGTTTGCCTGTAGTTAATTGTGCATACATCACAGATGCACTTATACCAATTCCTTGTTGTCCTCTTGATTGTTTTAAGCTATGAAATTTACTTCCATACAACAATTTAGCAAAGATATTTGGGATTTGTTGTTTTACGATTCCAGGACCATTATCTTCTACAATAATCTTGAATCTATTATCTGTTGTTTGTTCTATTTTAACAATTATATCGGGTAGAACCCCCATCTCTTCACAAGCATCTAAAGAATTATCAACGGCTTCTTTTACAGTTGTTAGAAGAGCTTTTCTTGGATTATCAAATCCTAATAAATGTCTATTTTTAGTAAAAAATTCTGAAATTGATATTTCTTTTTGAAATTTTGCTAACTCTTCCGCTTTTATTTTTTCTGCCATCTTTATAAAAAATCTAAAAACAATTAATAAAGGTTTGTTTTATCGATGATATAAAATATTTCATTCTTTATTTCAAAAATAGAATAGTCTTTTATCAATCTTTCAAACCAAATTAATCTTTTTTTATTTATTTTTCTTCCAGATAATGTTGCAGTTGGAAAACTAACAACTATAATTTTAGAGTTTATTTTATTTAATATTTCTTTGGTTATATCTTTTTTTATGGTTTCTAGAGAGTCTAATGTTTTGAATAAAAAACATATATCTGATTTAGGCAAGTTTTTTATCTCTAATAAATTTAAAGTTAAAGCTTTTCCATCTAATCCAAATTTTTTCATTATACTAAAATATTCATTTAAAAATTTTGTATCTTCATCAACAAATTCTGTAGCTATATAATTAACCTCTCTTAAATTCATAAAAGGGTAAGACAAAGGATTTAATCCAGAAGATAAATCTAAAATTGTTTTTGGTTTAAATTCATGAAATATTTTTTTATATATCTCATCATAAAAAGGAAGTCTTTCATTACTTGATTTGTGTGTTTTCAATAAATTTAGATGAATATTTTTTAGATTGTTGTTTATCTTATCTTTATTTTTAGATTCTTTCTCTAATTCATTTAATAATTCAAATCTATTCTTACCTATATTAAACACACCATAAATATCATGTAAAATTTTTCTTATTATTTTAATTGAAAGTTTAAATTCTTTAGATTTTTTAGGATTAGTATGATCAGATATTTTAATTAAATCTTTTTCATCAATTTTATTTTTTATTAATTCTTCTATAAATTTGTTGTTTATATTAGAAAATTCTTTCTTTCTCTTAATCTGAGAGATCAATAGATTTACTTTTTCTCTCTTGTATTTTTTTGTAGACTTTACCATGAGGCGACCCACTTAATATTGATTCTAATGCAAATCTAGCAATACCAACATTTTCAATTCTTCCTATTATTGAAACTGTTTTGCCATAAACTGAGATGTGTGTATTTGTTAATTGTTCTATATTCTCTCTTGCTTTTCCTGAAGTCCCTATACACCTACTTTTTAATCTGATTAATTTCTTTTTAGAATCTCCAGAGAAATTTTTTATATCTATAACTTCTAATGTGTAATCTTCTTCATTTAACAATTCAGCTATATCTGGGTTGAATCCACGTGCTATTGCTTTAATTATAGGAAGAGCATTAAATAAATTTATACTATCTTCAGCTTTTAATGTAACTAGATTATTATTTGAATCTATGTAAATTTTAGTTTTAGTAATTTTTTCTAGTTCTCTCTTTAGTTCTCCTTTTTTTCCTATTAAAATAGCAATCCTTTCCTTTGGAACTTTTATTTCTTCTTCATACATGTTAGAATTCTTCTATATCTTCTATTCCTTTAATATAACCTTTTTTCTTTAACCATTCTACTTGATTTGGTCTGTATTTATAAATAACATCTCCTTTTTCGTCTCCACCTAATTCCCAAGGTTCAACTAATACAACATCGTTTTCCCTTAACCACAATCTTCTTTTTAATCTTCCAGGAATTCTGCAAATTCTTGTTTTTCCATCTAAACAAGCTACTCTCATTCTAGAAGATCCTAATCTTTGTTGTAAGATTCCAATTGTTTCTTTTCCTCTTGGAGTCCTTACTCTAAACTCTTCTTCTGATTGTTGTGGTTTCATAATATAAAATTAGAAATTTGATTTATAAAACTATTGATTCAATCTAAAACAAACAGTAACTCTATACACTGCTTTGCTTGTTTGTCTATCTCTTGAATGTAATTTTCTAGAAACTTTTACTGTTCCTCCAAATTTATTTTTTAATTTTTTACCTATAGGCATAACAAAAGCTGATTCATTAACATAAATATCAATTCCTGTTTTTTGTTCTACTTCTTTATTAATAAAACAATTTTTTCTGTTTTTTATTAAATTAAGAACAAAATCATAAACTTTTTTGTTAAATGGTCTAAGTTGAATTATAGCTTGAAAATTTCTATCTGTTGTATAAAGATCATCAGAAGACTTGAGCATGTGGAATTCCTTTAATCTTTATTATATTCATTTTTGAAACTATATCATTTTTAGATGCTAAGTCAATAGATTTTTCCCCCACTATATTCAATATATCTGCTTTTTTCATTATTTCTAAAGTTTTAGCTTCATCCATTTTTTCTCCTTTATAGAATTCTTCAGATACATCTAATATTAGTTCTTTTTCTTCAAACTTTTTTCCTAATAAATCTTCATCACAAACCGCAACAATATCTTTGTTTTCAGTTTTGTGTATCTTAACATACATCTTATATCTTACTTCTAATTGGATGCTTTGCCCCACAGACCATACATTTCAAAATTAAAATTTTATCTTCTTTAATTATCTTAGTATCTGGTTTTTTACATTCAACACAAAGAACAAATTCTTTAGCAAATTGCTCTATTTTAGCATTAATTAAAGAAGCATTTATTCTTCTTCCTAAAACTAATCTAGGGCCATCTATTTCAGCAGGAGTAGCTAACTCTCTTTGTAAATATTTTAACAATTGTTGTTGTTCTCTCCCTAATGAACTAGCAATTTGGTTAAAATTAGCAATAATAGTCTTTCCTCCTTGGATATGTCCTCTAGCTTTAGGAATTTCAAATCTTTCTTTGTTTAATATCTCTTCAGGGAGTTTGCTTCTAGCTCTTTCCAATATCTTACTATAATTATAATCTGCCATCAATTTCTTTAAAGAATTGGATTTAAAAGTTTTACTCTAGCAATTTTAGATACTGGGGCTTAGGTTGATAGATTTCTCCATCTTTTAAAAGATCATTTAAGACTTGTTCTGCTTCTTCACCCATTTTAGACTTTTCAATAACTTCATCTTTTTTAGCACCTTGCTCTGTGCTTAAAGACTCTACTAATTCCAATATTTTTTGTCTATTAGCAATTAATTTAGGGTCTTTAATCTGTTCTTCTTCTACATTTTGTGTAGGTTCAACTATTTTTTCACTTTGAAGCTTAGTTGGTTTACCGATTTCATTTAACAACTCTAATCTTCTTACAAGTTCTAAATCAGGATCTTCTAAAATTTTTACAATTTCTGGAATTATATACAACTCTTCATTATATTGTCTTATTTTTCCTACAACTAAAACTAAATCACCTTGGTTAGTATTTTGTAGTAATTTTACATCTTCTTGCCAAGTTTTTAGTCTTATAGAAAAAGTTCCATCATCTAAAGTTATAGATAAATAATTTTTATCATCACTTTCATATCTAAAAACAACAGTTCCAATTAAATTAATTCTTGAAATTTTAAGATTATCAACCTCTACATAATCAGATTGAAATTCTCCTTCTGTTTTAACATAATTTCCATTCAATAAATTAGAAAGCCAAATTTTATAGGCTACATTTCTTTTTTGAATTTGAGGTTTAGTTTCCATTATAGTTTTGAGATTATACCCCTTTGTGGTTCAAAAACTTCACCCTCTCTTTTTAATCTTTCTAAGATCTCTTCTACTTGAGATTCATTAATATTTTTGGATTTAGCAACATCTAATATTTCAGTTATAGGGATAGTTTTCCCTATTTTATCTTCTAAATCATTTATTATCTCTCTAATAACATGTATTCTTGATCTTTCAGAAGCAGGAACCCCTGTTGAGATTATATCAATATCGAAACTTTTTGTTTCATAGTCATAACCAACCTGCATTAAACAGTGTTTCAATAGATCAATTGCTCTTTTTGCATCTTCTTTTGTTACTTTATCTGATAACCTTATTCTTGCAGATGCTTCAGATAATCTCACTAAAGCTTCTAATTGTCTCGCAGAAATTGGAATTGGTTTTATACCCTCCCCTGTTTGTCCTGAAGACCTCAAACCAACATAAAAATTTCTTATTTCATCTACAGCTCCTTTCGTTAATATAGGATATATTTTTTGTTTTACATAAGCAATATATTTTTTTAATAATTCTGTAGAAACTTCAGTTTCTAATGACTTTGGTTCTTGTTGAAGTTTCAAAACAAACTTTGCTATTTTTTCATCCATCTCTTTATTTGGAAGGTCTCTTACTATGAATATTAGATCAAATCTATTAATTAAAGTTGGAGGCATCTCAATTTGTGAGGCTATTGGTTGATAAGGATCAAATCTTCCTAATTTAGGATTAGCTGCTGCCAAAACTGTTGTTTCTGATCTTAATGTAGCTTGAATATTTGCTTTAGCTATACTAATAGTTTGTTGTTCCATCCCTTCATGTAATGCAGAACTATCTTCAGTAGATAATTTATCTAACTCATCTAAACAAGCAATTCCAAAATTACTTAACACTAATGCTCCTGCTTCTAAAGCCCACCCTTTAAGAAATTCATCTCTTACAACAGAAGCTGTTAATCCAGCTGATGTTGCTCCTTTTCCACTAACATATCTAGCTTTTGGTGCTGCTTTAGAAACAAATTTTAAAATTTGAGATTTTCCTGACCCTGGATCTCCAACTAACAAAACATGGATATCTCCTCTTGATCTTGTTCCATCTTCTCTTTCTTTTTTTACTCCACCCATCAATTGGAATAATATTGCTTCTTTAATTCTTTCATGTCCATAAATAGATGGAGCGACACTTTTAATCAATCTTTCATAAATTTTAGGATCTTTAGATAATTTTTCTATTTCTTTTATCTCTTCTGAATCAATTTCTATATCATCAAAAGTTTGTTCTAAAGGCTCAACATAATTTGATTCAGCTATTAAATCATATCTAATAGATTGTGCTCCTGTCTTAAGCAAAACAGGAACTTCTTTTATCACCCCATTTATTCTTATTTTTGAACCAGGTGTTGTTTTCTTTTCCATAATTGGTTCAACCAAATCTTCTTTTAAAAAAACAGCTAATCTTTTTGGTTGTTCCCCACCTTGTAGATCTTCAGGAGCTTCTTCAATAATCAATCTTTGAGCATCTACTAAATCTTTATTTAATAATCTAAATTTTCCTCTTCTTCCACAACTACATCTTGTTGGTTCTTTAAATTTAGTATCTAATTGTAATATTGAAAGAATATTCCCACAACTTGGACATTCAAATCTTGCAGATACAACCTGAGGTCTAATGTCTGAAGCTTGTCTTACTATACCCATAAATGTTAAAAATTTATCAAGATGTTCAGATCTAATGTCTTTAATCATCATCTCTTGAGTTTTAGGAAGATTTCTAAACCTAACTCTAAAAGGATTCTTAATATCAAAATGTTCAAGAGATAATTCAGCAGATTTGATTGTATTTTCAGGATCATTTAATAAATCCTCGGATAAACCTAGATCATTTTCTGCTAATAATTTAAAATCTACAACTAAAGATTTTTTACCTTTACTTAAAACGCTATGAATCTCTTTCTCATAATTGTTTTCTATAAATTCTTGAAATTTTTCTATTTGTTGTTGAGCTTCCATTTTAAAGAGAAGTATGAAAAAATAAAATTTTGCAATATTTTAATACATTATTATACTACTTTATATGCTTCTTTAGATGAATAACCAATTTATCAACAGCTTCATGTAGTTTTTTTTCAGATTTAGTTCCTGTACAAACAATTTTTCCATTACTAAACAATAAGAAAGTTGCATTTGTTCCAGATAACTTAAATACTAATCCTGGGAACTGTTCTGGTTCATATTCTGTGTTTTCTAAAGTCATAGCTAATGAATTTAAGTTTAAATCCATCCCTATTGAGCCAGAAGCTACCATATTTTGGACTTTTATCTCTTTAAGGACTTTATCTACTTTAATTCTTATGCTTATCTTTTCTATGTTCTTTATAATAGCTCTAATTGAATCTTTAACCTTTAACATAGACTTAGCTCCAGTACAAACAACCTTTCCTGAGCTAAATATTAAAGCAGAAGTCTTAGGCTCTTTAATTCTCATAACTAATCCTGGAAATTGTTCAGGATTATATTCAGTATTTGGAAGAGTTTCTGCTAATTTAATTAATGGGATGTCTTGCCATAAAGTAGTTGTAGCTACAATATTTTGGAGTTTTACGTCTCTTTTTGCTTTTTTAGTTGGTTTTTTAACTGAACGAGTAGTTTTTGATTTTGATATTTTAGATTTTGCTATTTTAATCCCCCCATATAGTGTCTTATTTATAAATGGCATAGAAAAGTATTTAAATATGACTTAAATTTTGTAGTCACTCTAAGATTATTATATTTTTGAGATTGAGATTAGAAATTCTTTTCCTTTGATGTTTTGTTTTAAGCTAGTTTTTGTTATTTTATTAGTTAAAGACTTAGCTCCTACCTTCTCTTTTAAATCTTCAATAAATTCTCCAAGATCAAAATTAGTGTTTAGATTAAGAATTATTGAATCTTGTCTCTTTAATCCAGATTTTTTTCTTAAATTTTGGATCCTTCTTGTTAATTCTCTAGCAAATCCTTCTTGTTCTAATTCTTTTGTTAGTTTAGTGTCTAACTTAACTTTTAATTTACCTTTTTTTAATATTAGTTTTTTAATATTTGTTTGATCTTCTATTAAACTTTGTAAGGATTTAATTTTAATAGGGTCTTCAACTGAAATTTCTGCTTTAGGTAAGGGCCACCTAATTCCCATCTTAACATTCTCTCTTTCAGAAAGTATTTCTTGCATTACTTTTTCCCCTAATTCAAAATTTTCTTCTAATTTTTTATCTATTAATTTTTTATTTGAATTAGGCCATGAATTAAGATGAATGCTCTCTTCTTTTAGCTTAAGCTCTCTTCTTAAATTTTGATAGATCTCTTCTGCAACAAAAGGAATTGTAGGCCCACATAACTTTATTAGATTTAAATAAACTTCAGAAAGTACATTTTTTGAAGTTTCATCACCTTCAGCTAATCTATCTCTAATAAATTGTATGTATCCACGACTTAAATCATTCAACCAAAAATCTTGTAATGCATTTACTGCTAGATGTGGATGCAAATCTTCTAATTCAATCGTAACTTTTTCTATTAAAGAATTGAATTTACTTAAAATCCATTTATCCTCTATTTCATATTTTTTCTTTTCTCCATTTTCAACTAATTTACTTATATTGTATAAAATATTAATATTATTTTTTGGTTCTTTTAGATTATTAAAACCAAATCTTAATTCTAAACTTGGATTTTGTAAACAATACAACAATCTTATAGGATCTGCACCAACTTTTTCAACCGCTTCATCAAACCAAATTGTATTGCCTTTACTCTTATGCATCTCATCCCCTTTTTCATCTTTTAATGTCTCATAACCAAATAATGATTTAAAAGGAGCTTTACCGGTTATTGTTGTAGATGCCCAGAATAGAGAATTAAACCATCCACGATACTGTCCAGGTAAATTTTCAGATATCATGTCTGCAGGAAACCATTTTTTCCATTCTTCTCTATCATCTAAATAAGATCCTAAAGTAGATAATGAAGTAATACCTGCATCAAGCCATGCATCTCCAACATCTTGAATTCTTGAAACTTGTTTTTTACATTTTTTACATTTTATCTTAATGTCATCTATCCAAGGTCTATGAATTTCAGGTAGACTATCAACTTTTTTCTTGTCAATAGACTTCTCTTTTAATTCTTTAAGTGATCCAATAACTTCTATTTCCCCGCAACTACATTCCCATATAGGTAATGGAAGCCCCCAATATCTCTTCCTTGAGATTAACCAGTCACTCATGTTGTTAAACCAGTCTTCTTGTCTTATCTTTCCATATTCTGGATACCATTTTATTTTTTTATTTTCTTTAATTAATTTAGGTCTTATCTCACTAGCTTTTATATACCATTCATCAACTAATCTAAAAACAAGTTCCTCTCCACATCTCCAACAATGGGGATATCTATGTTTGTATGATTCTAACTTGTAAACAAATCCACGTTCTTCTAAATCTTTTAAAACTTCTTTATTAACTTGTGAATACTTTTTTTTACTAAATTCTCCAAAATTTTCTGTATAAAATCCTGCATCATTTAATGGAGAGATTACAGCTAAATTAAGTTTTTTGCCCAAATCAAAATCTTCTGATCCACATCCAGGTGCAATATGAACAATCCCTGTGCCTTCTTCTTCAGAAGCTAAATCCCACAAAACAACCTTATGATAGACTTCTCTTTGTACTTCTAGATTAAGATATGGCATCTCATAGCCTATTCCTTCTAATTTTTTACCACTAACTTTTTCTATAACTGTATATTCTCCTTTTAATTCTTCCACTCTTTTTTCAGCTAACCAATAATAATTATCACCTTGTTTAATCTTAACATACTTTAGATTCGCGTTAACTGCTATTGCGGTGTCTGCAGGGACTGTCCATGGTGTTGTTGTGAAGATTAAGAAATATTCATTTTTTTTATTCTTTAATGGAAATCTCATAAACAAGGTTTGATGTGTAACTTCTTTATAACCTTCAGTAATAATATCATGTTTTGAACTTGCAGTTCCACATCTCCAACACCAAGGAACAGCATCCTTTCCTTTATACAACCATTTTTTTTCAAAATAAATTTTCAATAGATGCCAATTATGTAAATTATTTGTATCAGACATAGTATAATAACTATTTTCCCAATCCATCCATTGTCCAAGTCTTATAGATTGTTGCTCTTGTACTTTTGAGAATTTCTCCACTCTTTTTTTGCAAGCTTTAACAAATTTTAAAATTCCAAATTTTTCTATATCCTCTTTATTTTTTAATCCAAGATCTTTTTCTTCTTCTCTTTCAACCCACAAACCTTGACAATCAAAACCATTTTGAAATCTTATATCAAAACCTTGTGATGATTTAAATCTATGATATAAATCTTTGTAAGTTCTTCCCCAAGCATGGTGGACACCCATAGGGTTATTTGCAGTTATAGGTCCATCCAAAAAAGACCATTTTTTCTTTCCTTTATTCTTTTTTCTTAATTTATTAAAAATATTATTTTTTTCCCAAAAATTCAATATGTCTAATTCTATTTTTTGTATATCGTACATTTCTAATTTAATCCATATGAAATTTATAAACCTTTTGTAGAACCTAAAATTATATAAATAAAAATAGACAAACCAAAAAATGCTATTTACTGAAAAATACAGGCCAAAAAAATTTGAGGATATTAAAGGACAGAAGATCATAGTTGAGAGGATAAAAGCTATGGTTGAGAATAAAAACTTAAATAATCTATTATTTGCCGGTCCAGCAGGTGTTGGTAAAACTTCTCTAATTTTAGTTGCCACTAGGGAATTATATGGAGATGGATGGCAAGAGAATACTCTAGAGTTAAATGCCTCAGATGAAAGAGGGATAGATATTGTAAGAAATAAGGTTAAAGATTTTGCAAGAACTAAATCATTCGGAGACATTCCTAAATTATGCATACTAGATGAAGCTGATTCCTTAACAAGAGAGGCACAACAAGCATTGAGAAGAACTATGGAAACTTTCTCAAATACTTGTAGATTTTGTTTATTAGCTAATTATTCTTCAAAAATCATAGATCCTATACAAAGTAGATGTACTGTTTTTAGATTTAAACCTTTAGAAAAAGAAGAAATTAAATTAATAATAGATAACGTAGCTAAAAATGAAAAATTAAACATAGATGAAAAAGCATCGGATGCCTTAATTGAAGTTGGAGAAGGAGATGTAAGAAAGATTGAAAATATTCTACAAAGTTGTGTTGTTGTTAATAAAGATATAACTGAAAATTTAATTTATGATTTAGTTTCTAGAGCAAAACCTAAAGATATAATTGAAATTTTGAATATTGCCATTAAAGGTGATTTTATTAAAGCCAGAGAGAGATTATTAGAAGTGATGTTACAACAAGGATTAAGTGGATTAGATGTTATCAAACAAATTCATAGAGAAATTTGGAATTTAGATTTAGAAGATAAAGAAAAAATAAGATTAATAGATAGATGTGGAGAGATTGAATTTAGAATTGTAGAGGGTAGTGATGAATTCTTACAACTAGAAACTTTATTATCAAATTTTGTTAAAAAATGAAAGTAAATTTTTTTTATTCAGCGCCATATGATAAGATGTTGACAATAATGTCTAATTTTGATTATTCTGTAGAACAAAGTTCTGAAGCAAAAAAGTGTTTAAAAGAGATTGAAAAAAGTTGGAGAAAAGTGGAAAACAAAGTTATGAAAGAGATTGAAAAGACAAGTAAATTAAAATTTAAAGGGAATGCAACTTGTTTTTTAGTTAAACATATGGGCTATAATGCCTTGTCTCACCCTTTAACAATAAAGATGAACAATGATTATAATAAATTCAATGATGTTTTATTACATGAGATGATTCATTTAATATTAGTTCAAAGTGTTGAAAGTAAAGAACTACTATACTCATTAAATAGGTTATATCCAAAAAAAGATAGGTCATTTATTGCTCATCTTCCTTTATTATTAATTGAAAGAAGAGTTATAGAAAATTTATTTGGAGACAAACATTATAAAAATATCCTTAAAGAAGATAATGAAATAGAAGGATTAAGGGAAGTTTGGGAAGAAACAAATAAGTTATATAATAATTTCAAAAATTCTAAAATTGGAATCTTAAAATTCTTCAAAAATGAGCTTGCTAATAAATAAATACAAACCTAAAAAGATAGATGATCTAGTTGGAGTAGATAGAGAAATAAAAGTAATAAAAGATTTCATTTTAAACTTTAAGAAAGGAAAAGCGTTGTTAATTTTCGGACCTTGTGGTTGTGGTAAAACTTCTAGTATAGAAATCTTAGCTGAAGATTTAGATTTAGAGCTTTTTGAATTGAATGCAAGTAATTTTAGAGATAAAGCAAGTATAGAAAATATTTTAGGAAGCGCAATAAAACAAAAATCTCTTTTTTCAAAAGGGAAAATAATATTATTAGATGAGATAGATGGACTTAGTAGTAAAGATAGGGGAGGATTAACTGCATTAATTAAGATAATACAAACATCTGAACTTCCAATAATTTTAACATCCAATGATGTAGAACTAGAAAAATTAGAAAGTTTGATAAAAAAAGTTGTATTACTGGAATACAAAAAGTTAGAAGATGAAAGAATATTCTTAAAATTAAAAGATATATGTGAAAAAGAAAAAATAAAATTCAATTCAAAAGACTTAGAAAAACTAGCAATTGTTAGTAGGGGAGATTTAAGAGCAGCAATTATTGACCTACAAACTTTAACATCAAATAATGAATTAATTGTAGAAGGAATAGAAGACTTTGATAGACTGCAATCAGAAGATACAAATAAAGTTTTGAATGTAATCTTTAAAAAAAATGATATTAGTGAATCTAGAAGACATATTGATTTATTGAATACAAATTTAATAGATGTTTCTAAAAGAAATCTAACAAATGTTGTGTTTAATAATGAAAATGTTTTATATTATTGGTTAGAAGAAAACATCCCTTTTCAATATGACAACAATTCTTTGAGTAATTCATTTGAAATTTTAAGTAGATCTGATTTATTTAGAGGAAGAATAATGAGAAGACAATACTGGAGATATTTAGCTTATATTGTAGATTTATTTTCATCAATATCTTTAGAGAATAATAAAAGTATGTTTAGTAGTTATAAAAAAACAAAAAGAAGTCCTAAAAACAATAAAAAATTATGGTTTTTAGTAAGCAGAAAAAAGAAAGATATTGCTGGAAAGATTGCATTAAGATCTAATATTTCAATGAAAAGAGCATTAAATGATTTTTATTACTATAATCTTATGTTAAATAATGAAGATTTGCAAGATTATCTTGATTTGACTAAAGAAGAGATTGAATGGATCAATAAAAGATAGATGTTTAAGAATCTTTTTATATTTTAATATAACTTAGAGCTTATGCCTTATGACATTATAATAGGAAGAGATGAAGAAGATAGAAAAAAGTTTGGTAAAGAAGGTTCAGTATTTTTAGGAAAAGGTTATGTTAAAATGGGCCAGACTACTTCTTTAAGTAATAATATTTTCTTAGATGTTAACAAACCCCATGTTATACTTGTTGCTGGAAAAAGAGGTTCTGGAAAATCTACAACACTAAGTGTTATGGCAGAAGAGATGTCTAATCTTCCTGAAGAACTTAACAAAAAAATATCTTTTCTTTTATTTGATACCATGGGGATATTTTGGACAATGAAATATGGAAATGAAAGACAAAAAGATTTACTAGCAGAATGGGATTTAGAACCAAAAAGTTTTGATATAAAAATATACACTCCTGTAGGTTTTCATGACATCTATAGAGAAAAAGGATTGCCAAGTGACCATAGATTCTCAATAAAAACAAAAGAATTAGGTGCTTCAGATTGGTGCATTACTTTTGGAGTTAGTTTAACTAGTCCACATGGAGTTTTGATAGAAAAATCCATTAAATCATTAAAGAAAAAAGAAAGTTTTTCTATACAAGATATAATTAATTTTATTAGAGAAGATAAAACTGCAGATAAAAATATAAAAAATGCAGTAGAAAATAGATTCACAGCTGCAGATGGATGGGGTCTATTTGAAGAATATGGAACAGAGATTAAAGATTTGATTAAACCAGGACAAGCATCAGTTATAGACTTAAGTCCTTATACTTCTATAGCGGGAAATTGGAGTATAAAGGGATTGGTTGTTGGAATTATTTCTAGAAAATTAATAGAAGATAGAATTACTTATAGAAAGTATGAGGAATTAGATGAGATAAGAGGACATGCAAGTTTAACTTATTCCAAAGAAACTGAAGAACCATTAATTTGGGTTTTAATTGATGAAGCTCATGAATTACTACCTAGAGAAGGAAAAACTTCAGCTACAGATGCTTTAGTTCAGTTATTAAGAGAAGGAAGACAACCAGGAATAAGTTTAGTTTTAGCTACACAGCAACCTGGAGAGATACATAAAGATGTTTTAACTCAAAGTGATATAGTTGTTTCCCATAGATTAACTTCTAAGATAGATATAGAAGCATTGAATAGTATGATGCAAACATATTTGTTAGCGGATGTTCAAAGATATATGAATGAACTTCCAGATTTAAAAGGATCTGCTCTAGTTTTAGATGATAATTCTGAAAGGATTTATCCAATAAGAGTTCATCCAAAAATGAGTTGGCATGGTGGTGAAACACCAAGTGTATTAAAAGTGAAAAAAGAATTGTTTAAAGAACTTTAAAGTCAACACATATCCTATATTTTCTTGGTGCATATTGCCCACATTTTACAGTTCTTAAAATCCTAAATTTTTTAATTTGTTTTTTTATTTTTTCTTTTGTTTTAGAAAATTCATCTTCATGCTGAAAATCATAAAAATGTATTATTGTATTTTTTTTAGACACTTTTAGTACATCTTTTAAAAAATCTTCAGCATTTTTAGGGAGAGGCATAATTATTCTATCAAATTTCTTATTTAATTTAGGAATTATTTTTTTAACATCTCCTTTTATTAAGTTTATATTATTTAATTTGTTTAATTTAAGATTCTCTAGAGCATATTTATGTGCTTCTTTATTTAATTCAATTCCGTAAATCTCTTTAGCTTTAGAATTTTTTGAGATAACTAAAGGATAAATTCCAACTCCTGAAAACATAACCAAAATTAATTCTTTTGATTTAACTAATTTAGAAATTCTTAATCTTTCATTAGCTAATCTAGGGGAAAAATAACAAGTTTCTATGTTCAATTTTGAGATTATATCATTTTCTTTATTTATGGATTCTTTAGTTTTCTCTCCTGATATAATTTTAATTTTTGGAGTTCTATACTTTCCTTTATAAAATTCAGTTTTTTTTACTACAGTCTTAATGTTTCTATGTTCTTTAAGTAAAATATTTGCAATTAATTTTTCTTTTTTGATTAATTCTTTAGGAAAATCTAAGAATATTGCAATAGATCCAACTACATCAAAAGACATAGGTAGTAATTCTAGTTCTTTTTTTGTTAATTTATTTTTTAATAAATTCTTTAGTTTCATTTTATCTATACTTTCCTTGTATTAGTGTCATTATTGAAGTAAGTGCAAACAAAACAACAAAACTTTTTGTTAAAAGTAATATTAATAATAAAACAAAATGCCCTAATCCTACAAATGTTTCTCTTATAGTTACATGTTCTAAAGCATTTTTGCTTGATTTATCATAAAATGTAGACATGTAAGGTGTCATAAAAAATGTTCTTGATATTCCAGAAAAAGCACTAAAAAAATATGCTAACAAAGATGTTTTAGTATAAATTTTTAATATCCAAGATAGAGCATATAATTTTGATCCATAAGACATTAATTTAAATTTTTTATTTGAATCAGTATATTTAGATGCTGTAAAGATTACAATAAGTGTAGATGCATAGATTAATGATCCCGCATACCCTACAATCAGAAAGCTTTTGAATAATAGATAGATGAACAAAGGCCATATAAAAACTTCAGATAGTGAAACTATTCCCTCACTAAAAAAGAATATTGAATCTTTAAGATTAGATTTATGATATAATCTTTTGAAAGTAAATTTAGATTTAGGATAAATCTCATCAGATTTATACATTGGAATAATTGCTATTAATGTAATGATACTTACAATCATGAATAATACACTAAAACTAAAAAAAGTTAAGATTAATGCTGCAATAATTGGGCCTAATGCCCTCAAACCTAAATTTGAGATCCAAAGAAATCCAACTTCATGTCCTCTATTTTTTTTATCAGAACTATTAATAAAATCAGTATGAAAAGCTGGCCAAAAAGTAACCAATGATAAAACATAAGGAATTAAAGACCAATATATTGAGATTCCAAAAGTACTAGAAGAAAAAAGCAATAAATAAAGTATAACAAGTAAGGGAAAATGTATTATTATTGAGTATTTTATTCCAATTATTGGAAGTAGTTTGGCCATAAAAGGGACTAAAATCATTCTAAAAAACATTATGAATAAATAATATATAATTAGTTCATTAAAGGAATATCCTAAAGTTAGAATATAAATTGGAATGAACATTCCTACCATAGAAAGAACAAGAGATCTGATAGAGATAGCTAAATAATCTAATGATAAATTTTTGTTAAAATCAAATCCTAGCATATGATGATAATTAAACATTAATGAAATCACCTAATCCTTTTTGAGATTGTTTTTGTTTTGAAATATTAAGCTTATCTAAGATTTTCTTTACTCTATCTTCAGAAAAATCGTGTTTATCAACTAATAATTTTAATATTTTTTCTTCATCTGGATCTCGCCATTTCAGTTTGTAATTTTTCATGATAGGCATTGATTTAAACACAGCATAAACCTCTTTCCAATTAAACTCTGCTTCAACTTCTTTAAAAATTTTATCAAAGCTTTTATGTTGTTGAACAATCTTAAGTGCAGTTTTTGGGCCTATTCCTTTAACTCCAGCCCTATTATAATCTGTTCCAACTAAGATTGCTAAAGCTAAAAGTTGATCTTGTTTTAATTTTAGATTTTTTAGTAGATTTTTTAATTCAATCATTTCAGGTTTGATTGAGATTGTAGATCCTCCAGGAAGTTTTTTTCTTTGAGATAAAGTTAGATTTGTTATTAATCTTTTAGCTCCATAGATTAAAACATCCATGTCAGAAGAGGCACAAGCCCAGACATCTCCTTTTTCACACATAAATGCAATTTGTGCATCACTTTCACTAGGAGCTTGTATTACTGGAATTCCTAAATTGTCTATTAATTCTTTAGATTCATTTATAACATCTCTAGTTAATCTAATTGTTTGTTTAGAATATTTATACATTGAATCAATATCTTCTTCATCTTTAGCCTTTTCTAATTTTTCTTGTGCTAATACTTTTCTATGTTCACGAGATTCTACTTCTTTTATCTTTAACAATGGGGGTTTTCCGTCAAAACATACACAAAATTTTACATTTCTTGACATTAGATTAGATAATCTTGAAAGTATCCCTTGTAGATGTGAGGTTATATGTCCATTAGAATCCATTAAAGGGGTTCCATCTCTTTGTCTTATAGAACTTAAAAATTGATAAAGCATGTTAGGAGCGTCTATTGCTATTTTCTTATTAGCTAGATCATCAAAAGAAATTTCTTTTCTTGGAATTAAGTCTCTTAATTTCACTCCCATTTTAATTGTTTATTAGTTATATATATTTAAATTTAACTTAATAAATTTCACCAAAATCTTTATATTATAAATAAAATTTAATTAAAAAAATGGTGATTCAACAAATTTCTTTAGATCATAAAGGAGGGTTTTATTTTTATAGGATACATAATCAAAAAATAAACAAACTTTGTAATGGATTTAATGATCTTAATAATTTTTTAGTTGATATGTTTAAAGATTGTCCTGATCAATTTTTTAATTCTGGTCCAAGAAGTTCTATGTTAAAATTTAAGTTAGATGTTGATGCAAAAAAAATTCAAGGACATGAGATATGTGATTTGGCAAGACATGGATTGATAGCGAATAATGAGAGATATAATAGTAATCATATGAAAGTTCAAAGTTTTATGTTAGAAAATGATTCAAATACTATAGCTGTTGAGATCCCAATTTGGTTAAGAAATAATGAAGTAGATTATTATTTAGATTTGTTTAAAACAATTCAGCCATTAACTGGGCATATTGATATATTAAGGTTAGAAGATGATAAAATATGGGTGTGGGATTACAAACCTAATTCACATAATGAAGAATTTGCTTCTACTCAAATCTATTTTTACGCATTAATGTTAAGTAAAAGAACAAATATTAGTTTAGATAATTTCAGATGTGGTTATTTTGATAAAAATTATGCTTATGTCTTCAAGCCAAAAGAAAATTTACTTACAAAAAATAAAAGGATAAAAGAATTCTTGTAAAAAGGTTTATAAATTTAAGATATAAGCATTGTAGATGGTAAAAACTGTATTTTTCCCATTAGATCTGGACTACAAAGATGATGATGAATTAGTAGTTAGAATATTTGGAAAAACATTAGACAACAAAAAAATCTGTGTTTTAGACTATGATTTCAAACCATATTTTTGGGTCATTCCTAAAAAAAATGCAAATTTAGCTAGTTTAACAAAAAGAATCAAAAAAGAAAGAGAAGAAGATCTTGTTGTTTTGTATACTAAATTAGAAAATAAGAAATATTTTGGAAAAGAGATAGAAGCTATTAAAGTTGTAGTAAACAAACCGAAATTTGTCCCCATATTAAGAAGTTTGATAAGAGACTATAAAGAAGTTGAATCTGTAAATGAAAATGATATATTATTTGTTAGAAGATATTTAATTGATAAAGGAATCTCTCCATTAAATGCTTATGAAATTGAGGGAGATTTAATAGAAACTAATTTAGATGTAGATTTTTCATTAAAATTAAAATCCATTAAAGAAGGTGAGGGTGCTTTCAGTGATCCTAAACTATTAAGTTTTGATATAGAAACATATACTCATGGAGACCAATATTCTAAGGATAATAAAGATCCAATAATAAGCTTAGCTTTAGTTGGAGATAATTTTAAGAAAGTTATTACTTGGAAGAAAATTAAAACTGAAAAAGACATAACTTTTGTAAAAGGAGAAAAAGAATTAATAGAAGGATTTGTAAAAATTGTTAAAGAATACAAGCCAGATTTTTTAGTTGGTTATTTCTCAGATGGTTTTGATTTTCCATATTTAAGGGCTAGAGCAAAAAAATATGATATAAACTTTGAAATTAATTTAGATAAAACAAATATTAAATTATCAAAAAAAAGTTTTGGTTCAGTTAAAACTGTTGGAATAGTTCATATTGATGTGTATAAATTCATAAGAGGAATAATGAGTGTTTCTTTACAATTAGATAGTTATGGCTTGGGAGAAGTAGCTAAAGCGTTGATAAAAGAGGAAAAATTAGAGATAGATATTAGTAAACTAGCATTAGTTTGGGATTCTGGAAGTAAAGAGATAGAAGATATATGCGAGTATAACTTACATGATGCGGACTTAACATATAAAATATGTAAAGAAATCTTATTGAATATATTTGAGTTATGTAGATTATTAGGTCAAACACCTCATGATGTCTGTAGGACAAGTTATGGACAATTGATTGAATCTTATCTACTAAGAAAAGCAAAAGACTTTAATGAAATAGCTCCAAACAAACCTTCAGGTTCAATGATCGGAAAGAGAAGATTAGATAGTTATCAAGGAGCTTTTGTTTTTCAACCTAAACCTGGATTGTATGATGATTTAGTTGTTTTTGATTTCAAAAGTTTGTATCCAAGTGTTATTGTTTCCCATAATATTGATCCAAGTTCTTTAACAAAATTAAAAAAAGATTCTTATAAAACTCCAGATATATTTGAGGGAGATAAAAAAGTAAATTATTATTTTAGTCATAAAGAAGAGGCATTAGTTCCTTATGTGATTAAAGAATTAATATTAAGAAGAAATAGAATTAGAGAAATTCTAAAAGAAAATAAAGACGATAAAATTTTAGATGCAAGAAGTAAAGCATTAAAAATTGCAGCTAATGCGGCTTATGGGATGTTCGGGTTTTTTGGAGCAAGATGGTACAGTAAAGAATGTGCAGCTGCAATAACAGCTTATGGAAGGGATTATATTCAAAATGTAATAGAAAAATCAGAAAAAGAAGGGTTTAATGTTATTTATTCTGACACTGATTCTATTGTAATAGTTTTAGATAAAAAAAGTAAAGAAGATGTGTTAATATTTATGAATAAAATTAATAGAGAACTTCCAAGTTTAATGGAAATTGAATTAGAAGATTTCTATAAAAAAGGAATATTTGTTACAAAAAAAGGAGAATCATCTGGAGCTAAGAAAAAATATGCTTTAATATCACAAGATGGTTCTATGAAAATAAGAGGATTTGAAACTGTAAGAAGAGATTGGAGTTATTTAGCTAAAAATACTCAAATGAGAGTTTTAGAAATAATCTTAAAAGAAAATTCTATAGAAAGAGCATTTGAATACGCAAAAAAAGTTATAGATGATGTAAGGAAGAAAAGAATTCCAATAAAAGATATGGTGATAAGAACTCAATTGAAAAAAGATATTTCAGACTATGAAAATATAGGACCACATGTAAAAGTTGCAGAAAGGATGAAAAATAAAGGAATGTCAGTGGGTATAGGAACTATGATCAGCTATGTTGTTGTAAAAGGCGATGGATTGATAAGAGATAGGTCAAGATTATTAGAAGAATGTGAAGAAGATGGTTATGATAGTGAATATTATATTAATCATCAAATTGTTCCAAGTCTAAAAATGATTTTTGGGGCTTGTGGATTAAAAGAAGAGGATTTATTAATGGACAAAGAACAAAAAACTTTAGGTGAGTTTTGATGGATGATTGGAGTAAAGCAGGAAGGATAGCTGCAGAAGTTCTTGAATATGGTAAAAAATTAATAAAAATAGATGAATCAGTATTAAGCATTATAGAAAAAATTGAGTCTAAAACAAAATCTTTAGGTGGAGAACCGGCTTTTCCAATTAATGTTTCAACAAATCATATTGCTGCACATTATACTGCATATAAAGACGACAAGACTATATTCAAAGAAGGAGATTTAGTAAAATTAGATGTGGGAGTTCATATTAATGGAGCGATAGGTGATAATGCTGTTACAATAGATTTAGGAGAAAATAAGTTGTTAGTTGAAGCAAGTAAAGAAGCTTTAGATGAAGCTGTAAAAATTGTTAAAGAGGGATTGGAAGTAAGGGAAATTGGAAGAGTTATACAATCAAAGATACAAGAACATGGATTTGCTCCTGTAATAAATTTATCAGGGCATAGAATGGACATTTTTAATGTTCATGCTGGATTAACAATTCCAAATTATGATAATGGTGATAAAACAAAACTAGAAAAAGATATGATAATAGCTATTGAACCATTTGCAACTAATGGTGAAGGAAAAGTTATTGAAGGAAAAGGTTCAGATATTTTTAAATTACTAAATAAAAAACCAGTTAGAAATGAATATGCTAGAAAAATTCTAAAAATTATTGAAAAATATCAAGGATTGCCATTTGCAAAAAGATGGATTGATTCTCCAATGAAAGATTTAGCATTTAATATTTTAGAAAGAGAAAAAATAATACATCAATATCCTCAATTAATAGAAAGTTCAAGAGGATTAGTAAGTCAAGCAGAACATACTGTTATGGTTGGAAAAGGAATTTTAACAAAAAAAGAATAAATTTATCCAAAATAACTTGGAAGGTTTTTACTTATTGCTGCTTTAGCATTTCTAAGATAATCTTCTTCCATAGATTGATATTGTTCCATTATATCTTTTCCCACTGAAGGTTTTACTTTTATTAATGCTTTTTCAAAATATTTTTTAGTTACTTCTTTTGATTCTATATCATCTCTTAAAGAAAGCATAGCAGCTTCTCTACATACTGCTTCAATATCTGCACCAACATATCCTTCTGTTTTTTCTGCTAATTTTTTTAGATCAACATCTTTAGCAAGGGGCATTTTTTCCGTATGAATCTTAAATACATCTAATCTAGCCTCTTTACTTGGAGGAATTGTTAATAACAATCTGTCAAATCTTCCAGGTCTTAATAAAGCTGAATCAATTATATCAGGTCTGTTAGTTGCTGCAATAACAACTACATCATTTAATTCTTGTAATCCATCAATTTCTGATAGTAATGTATTTACAATTCTTTCAGTTACTTTATTTCCTGATTCAAAACCTCTCTTAGGAGCTAACGCATCTATTTCATCAAAAAATATTATAGCAGGAGATACTTGTCTTGCTTTCTCAAATATTTTTCTAATTCCTTTTTCTGATTCACCAACAAATTTATCTAATAATGAAGGGCCTTTAACTAAAATGAAATTAGCTTCAGATTCTTTAGCTACAGCTTTTGCTAATAATGTTTTTCCAGTTCCTGGAGGACCATATAATAAAATTCCTCTTGGTGGTCTTATTCCTAATCTAGAAAATGCTGCTGAGTTTTTTATAGGCCATTCAACACTCTCTTTAAGTTCTTGTTTTAATGTTTCTAATCCACCAATATTACTCCAATTAACATCTGGAGTTTCAACTAAAACTTCCCTCATTGCACTTGGTCTAACATATTTTAATGCTTCTTTAAAATCATTTGGAACAACGACAAGTTTTTCTAATACTTCTTTTGGTACTGGTTCTTTTTCTCTAAGTTTTAGATTAGGAAGAATTTTTCTTAAAACATTCATAGCTGCTTCTTTACATAATGCGCTTAGGTCAGCTCCAACAAATCCATGAGTAATATCAGCCATCTCAGTTAATTTAACTTTTTTTAGAGGCATGTTCCTTGTATGAATTTTTAAAATATTTAATCTTCCTTGTTTATCAGGCACACCAACAGCTATTTCTCTATCAAATCTTCCAGGTCTTCTTAAAGCAGGATCAATTGCATTTGGTCTGTTGGTTGCAGCAATAACAACAACTTGTCCTCTAGATTTCAATCCATCCATAATACTTAATAATTGAGCTACAACTCTTCTCTCTACTTCACCATGAACTTCTTCTCTTTTTGGAGCGATAGCATCTATTTCATCAATAAAAATTATAGATGGTGCATTTTTTTCAGCTTCCTCAAATATATCTCTAACTCTTTTTTCAGACTCTCCATAATATTTATTCATTATTTCCGGACCATTAATTAACATAAAATTAGCTTCGGATTCATTAGCAACTGCTTTTGCTAATAATGTTTTTCCTGATCCTGGAGGACCATGTAATAAAACTCCCTTTGGTGGTTCAATTCCTAATTTAGTAAATAATTCTGGATATCTTAATGGAATTTCTACCATCTCTCTTATTTTATGAATTTCATCACTTAATCCACCAATATCTTCGTAAGTTACATCAGGAATTTTCTCTTCTGAAACATCAACAGCTTTTGGATTTACTTTAATATTAGTTTCTTCTGTTATGATAACAGATTGTTTTGGGGATGCATCTACAATTACAAATTTCAATCCACTAAAACCAAAGTCACCCATAAAACCAGGTTCAAATATATCAAAAATATCTTCAAAAGGACTTCCTGAAAAACTTCTTCTTCTACGTCTAGCCCCTCCCAATGCTACAATATCTCCTTTTACAACTGCTCTTCCTAACAATCCTCTCTTGAAAACATCAGGATCTGCTTGAACCATAACTCCTTGTTGTGCTGGTGCTATAGAAACAAACTTTGCTTCTTTTACTTCAGATTTTCTTACTTTTACAGATTCACCAATTCCAGTTTTAGCATTTCTTCTAAGAATTCCATCCATTCTAATAACAGTTTGACCAACATCTGTTGGATAAGCTCTATCTGCTATCCCTACAGTAGACCTTCCACCTTCAATTTCAACTATATCTCCTGGACGAATACCAATTTGATACATAGTTTCAGCATCTATTCTAACTATTCCTTTGTATGCTTCTTCTTGTAAAGCTTCCATAACTTTTAATCTAACTTCTTTCGCCATTTTAATCAAACATTATTCTTTTTGAAAAATAAATACTTAATTTTTCAGGTTCTTCTAAACTTAAACTTATAAGTTTATTAATTTTTTTCTCAAAATCATTATTAAAGTTTATTATCTCTCTTGGGATTGAAATTGTGTATGAATTTCCTACCATTCTTAATTTAACATTAAATATCTTTTGTTTAATTCTTTCAAACTTTTTATAATTTTCGATATCTGTAGGGTGGTGCCATTTTTTATTACAATCCGGACATGTAGCTGTTCTTATTGTGAATCCTTCTTTAACTATCTCAGTCTTCTTTGTTTTTTTATTACAATCATCACATAAAATAGTTGTATTGAACATATCTGCCATTTTGTATATATTCTAAGTGTATACATCGTGTATATAAATCTTTCGTTTTAATTAGCTTTGTAGAAAAACATGAAAATAAATATAAACTTTGAAGAATGTTTAGAATTATATTTTAAAAATAAAGATGAATAAGATTAAAGAAAAGAAAATTATTTCAAAAAATATTTATGTTCTCCCATTTAGTGAGAAACTTAATCTAATTCCAGAACCAGCTCATTGGCATAATGAACAAAATTGGTCAAAAAATGCTCTTGATTTTTCCATGCCTAAAGGAACTTCTATTCTTGCTGCTTTTGATGGAACTATTTTTTTAACAATAGATAAATATACTAAAGGAGGTCCAGACAAATCATTTTTGTATTTGACTAATAGAATTATCATCTCTCATGAAAAAGGAGAGTATACAGATTACGTACATCTTAAGAAAGGTTTAAAGGTAAAAAAAGGAGATGTTGTAAAGAAGGGACAAATAATTGGTTATTTTGGATCTACAGGACGTTGTACTTATCCTCACCTTCATTTTGCAGTTATGGTTAAATTAAAAAGTAAATGGCAAACAATTACACCTAAATTCAATATTAAAGGTAAGATAATTAAGTTACAATCTCCTGATCTTAGATAAATCCCTTCTGTAGAGAAACACAACTAGTTTTTCTACAAAGCTCTTTTAATTAGTTTTTTAGAAAAAATTATTTTTTGAAACGTCTATATGCATAATAAATTATAGTTATTGTTATAATCCAAGGAATTAAAGAAAAGAATAATTTTATTAGACTATTAAGATTATTTACAAAAGTTCTTGTTATCTCCGAAAATTTAACAAATACAATATTAGCATATTCTGATTGTTTTTCTGTTATAGATAGGTGTAATGTTGAATATTGAACTCTTTGATCAACATTTTCAAGAGAATCTTCTAAAAACTTAACTCTTCTTTCTTGATTGAATGTTCTATCATTCAATTCAATTTTGTCACTTATTTCTTTTGCTTCATTAAGCATTACATTAAAACGTTTTAATCTTGCTTTTTCAGTATCTAATTCTATTTGTAAATTTGTATGTCCCCCTGTTATATCTAATACATTTTCATTAAATGATTGTACTTCCCCTATCTCTTTTAATTGAGATACAATAGAATCATATTTAGAAACTTCAACTTTTATTTGATAACTTCCTGAAAAATATGAATTTTTTTTAGTTCCATGTTTATTCACATTTTGATTTAAGATAAAAGAATCTGATGATTCAATTATTGCTTTTAATTTAGCTTCTGATTCATGAAAATCTCCTCTTTCAATTTCAGTAGATAATGATGCTGTCTTTGTTATGATACGTTCTTCAACTTCTGGAGCAAAATCTTGACTTACTGAAGGTGAAATTCCCCTTCCACCAAAAGAAGCTGATTCAGCAAATGCCATATCATTTGATAATAAAGCTGATTTATTACTAAAAGTAGATAGAGGATTAGAAAATAATAAGAATAATGCTATGATTATAACTATCAAAAGCCAATTATCTTTAATTTATCAAATTGTTTTTTTATTGTCACAATACTAAAATAATATACTGAATAATAAATATTTCGTTTATTTTTATTAGAAAGAATTTTAAATTTCTTTATTATATTCAAATGATGATTGATACAGGAAGTAAGGATTTAGATGAATTTTTAGGTGGATATGGAGACCATATAAGTGCATTATATGGAAAAGCTGCTACTGGAAAGACTACATGTTGCATGTTAGCTACAATTAATTTACTAAAACAAGATAAAAAAGTTATATATTTAGATGTAGAAAATAGTTTTTCTTTAGATAGATTAAAACAATTAGCTAAAGAAGATTATCAAAAATATTTAGATAATTTATTTTTATTAAAAATTAAAAATTTTAAAGAACAAGGAATTAAAATTAAAGAATTAAAATCATTAACAGAAAAAGGAAATTTTTCTTTAGTTGTTGTAGATACTATTGGGATGTATTATAGAAGAATGGTGAAGAGTCATAGAGATTTAGCTAATAATATGTTAAATTCTCAATTAAGGAATCTAAAAGAATTAAACATTCCAATTTTAATAACGAATCAAGTTTATAGTAACATAGATCTTGATGAAAAAATGATGATAGGCCACAATATTGTAGAAAGATATTGCAGTTGTTTAATTGAATTAGATAAAAATATTAAAAGAAAAATAAAATTAATCAAACCTAATAAAAAAGAAATGTATTTTGAGATAAAAGACGATGGAATATTTAAAGAAGGTGACTAGCTTCTTCTTCTAATTTTTTATTATATTCCTCTTTAGTTTTACAATTAGGATTTATACAAAAATTGTAAGGTCTTTTACCTTTTCTTATCATAGCCACAACAGGGGAATTACATTCTTTACATGGATTAGTAGTTGATTTCGGTAAAGCGCCTCTTGGAAGAGAAAATATAGTTTTACAATCAGGATATCCACTACATCCAATAAAATAAGATCTATATTTTTTTGAAAAAGTTATTTTTAATTCATTATCACAATTTGGGCATTTTCCAATAAGATTTGCTTTATCCCTAGTTTCAACATGTGCATCAGCTAATAATTTTCCAATCTTCTTCTCATTATCTTTAAAATGTTTTAATATTTTAGTCAAAACTTCTTTAGCTTCATCTATTACTTCATCACCTTTTTTCTTATCTTCCATTATTTGTTCCATCTCTTCTTCAAAATGTCTAGTTAAATTTTCATCAAGGACTTCAGGACAATATTTTTCTAAAGTTTCTATAGTTTTAATTCCTAAATCAGTTACTTCTAAAGATCTTTCTTTAACATAATCTCTTTGGTATAGGGCATCTATGATATTAGCCCTTGTAGCTTTAGTCCCTAAATTTCTTTTTTCTAATTCTTTGATTATTGAAGCAGGTGTGTACCTCTTTGGAGGTTGAGTTTCTTTAGCTAACATAGAAATTTTTATTATTTTCAGTTCATCTCCTTTTTCTACATATGGAAGTTCTTGTTCTTCTAACATTACATAAGGATGATAAAAATGATGCCATCCTTCTTCTATTGTTCTTGTACCTTTTGTTATGAAAATTTCTTTATTAATATCTATCTCAATACTAACTGTTTCTCTTTTTGCTGGTGTAGAAAATGTTGCTAAAGTCCTTTTTACAATTAGATCATATAATTTTTGTTCTCTTTCTGTAATGTCTTTTGGAACCTCTCCTGTAGGATAAACTGCAGGATGTGCAGGATCTGTTTTCTTTCCATTATTTGGAATTAATTTACCTTTAAGAATCTCATTTGCTAATTTTTTATATTTAGCTTGTCCTGTTAAACCTTTTATTATTTCTTTATAATTTAATGATTCTGGAAGCTGATTGGAACTTGTTCTTGGATAGGAGATATATGAATTTGAATACAAACTTTGAGCTAAGCTCATAGTTTCTTTTGGTGAGATTCTTAATGTTTTATATGCCTCTAATTGTAAAGCTGTTAAGTCAAAAGGATTAGGTGGATTTTGTAAAAATTCTTTTTTATTTACTTTATCAATAATTGCTTTTTTTCCTTTTGTATTTTTTAAAGAAGTATCTGCTTTTTTCTTATCCCAAAATTTATCTTCTTTATGTAATGCAATTATTTCTTTATCTTCTGCTTTAGCTTTTAATTCTAATTGCCAAAATGGAACTGGTTTAAATGATCTTATTTCTAATTCTCTTTCTGCTAAAATTTTTAATGAAGGTCCTTGTACCCTTCCTGAACTTAATATTTTATGCATTCCAGTTGAATTTTTTATTGCTAAAGTTAAAGCCCTTGATAAGTTTATTCCATAAAAATGATCTAAAAAATGTCTTGTGTTTCCTGCTTCAGCTAATTTAAGATCTATAGTTGGAGAAGCATTTTCGTAAGCTTCAATTAATTCTTTTTTTGTTAAAGTTGAAAAGTGCATTCTCTTAGCATTTTTCTTTTTGAATAATTGTGTTAAAACATTCTTAAAAATTAATTCTCCTTCTATGTCTACATCACATCCATTATAAAATTCATCTACACCTTTTCCAATTTTCTTTAGAACATCTAAATATTTTTTTGTAAATGCGGATTGTTTTGAAATTTTATAACTTGGACTCCAATCAATATCAAATACTGGATATGTCCAACCTTTTCCTTTTACTTTTTCATCTAAATTGTATAAATGCCCAACTGCACATCCAACTAATATTTTTTCGCCTTTGTGTTCTAACTCATAATAATATACTTTATCCTCTTTTTTCTTAACTAATTTTTTATCAGATAGAGCTTCAGCTATCTTTAAACATGAT
>Ga0187833_10000652_pt1 | contig 40247 bp, 29 predicted proteins | sample ETNtaG_37_FD_167968 | JGI IMG/M metagenome (GOLD analysis project Ga0187833, IMG submission 167968) | Marine microbial and viral communities from oxygen minimum zone, Eastern Pacific Ocean - ETNP2014_SV_400_PacBio MetaG (Illumina Assembly) | ecosystem: Environmental > Aquatic > Marine > Hypoxic...
TGCAGACTCCTCCCAATCTTCAACCAGAAAAGCACAATCCTCCAATGTGGTTGAGTGAAGAATAAGAGTCGGAATTTTTTTAACTTTGCATAGTCCGTAAATAACGTAATCCGGAATTTCATGAGGCATGATTCCGAAGATCGCAACGTTGATCCTGTTTTTTTCTATAAAGTCGTTCCAAACTCTAAGGTGCAGGTAATACATTCGCTTTCGCTCATCGAATGTGAACTTTCTAGCATGCTCCAAACGAGTTACCAGATTCATAAACACAGCCTCAGTCGATCGCATCGCATCGATCAGTTCTTCGTCTAAAGGTAGAAGCTGATTTAGATCCAAGCTTTCGTAATGACCGCCTCGGATGTCGCTTGAATTAAACCAAGGCTGGTTTTCGGAACTGACCTTTGAGTATTCGCACTTCTTGTCTCCAATGCTTGCTGAGAACTCAAATGGAATCTGTTCCATCAACTGTTCGATCGCCGCATGTGCGGATTCGTTTGTGAAGCGGAGGATGATGGCTCTGGTTGAATTCATGCCCGAGCAGATTACATATATATTAAGCTCCTTAACACTATTTTCCACAAATAACCGATTCTGGGCGCACCCTCCCCCCAGGGGTGGGTTAAGCTTCAGGGTGGCGGGGTGGTAGTTATATATGGTGATCTCGAAAAATTGCCAGTCAACCCCATCTCAAAAAAAACTTTTTACTGCCCCAACTTTTCCCCTAGCTCTAGGGCTGAAATAGGGTTTATACGGAAGTGGAACAGTGCTAATTATCTCCCCTCTTTGCTTTCAATTTGGGACCTAAATCCCTAAAATCACGCTCCAATGCATAAACGCCTGGAGCCAATAATCATCAGCCCACAGACCACCGTTCGCGATACGATGAATGTTATCGAGAATGGGGTAAGGAACGATCCTCCTGCTCCATGGGGCATCGCACTTGTAATGGAGAATAATCAGCTGGTCGGGATTGTGACTGACGGAGACATTAGAAGGGCAATCTTGCGAGGTGTTTCTTTGGAGAATCCAATTGGAACGATAATGACCCGCGATCCTCTGACCGTTAGACATTCGGAAGATCCTGCTGAAATACTGGCTGAGTTCCATCGAATTATCAGAGAAAGAAATATGCCGGAAAGTCGTTTTCATCACATCATAACTTTGGATGATGCGGGGAGACTCGCTGACGTGATTACTCCTTTTGAACTCTGGAGAAGGAGCGAAGTGAAGATCAAAACTGTTGCAGTAATAGGACTTGGGTATGTGGGTCTGACGCTTGCACTTACGCTTTGCGAATTTGGAATCAGAGTTATTGGAGTTGATTTGAATGCGGAAGTTATCGAAAAGCTTAAACGCGGAGAGCCTCACTTCTTCGAAAAAGGTCTGACTACCCTGCTTAAGAAACACGTTAACAAGAATCTGCTTCTGAGCACGAAGCTCAATGAACATGCGAGCGATATATTCATCGTATGTGTTGGAACTCCTGTTAATGATAGAGGAAGATCCGATAAGAGTTATCTGATTAGCGCAATCACCGAAGTTGGAAAGATAATGAAGCCACATGACCTTGTTATCCTTCGCTCAACTGTTCCAATAGGAACTTGCAGGAATTTAGTAGTTCCAATACTGGAACGCGAGTCGGGCTTAAGCCATGAAACTGAGTTCATGTTGTCTTTCGCGCCGGAAAGGACGATTGAAGGCAAGGCGCTTGAGGAGCTAAAGACTCTTCCACAGATAATCGGAGGAATAAATAAGCAGAGTTTGGATAATACATCGAAGCTTTTCCAAGTTTTCGCACACACAATCGTGTCAGTTGATAGTTTGGAAGAGGCTGAAGCTGTAAAATTACTGAATAACACTTTCCGCGACGTTAGCTTCTCTTTTGCAAATGAAGTTTCACAAGCCTTGGATGGATTCGGTATTAGCGGAAGCTCCGTAATTCGTGCAGCCAACAAAGGATACACAAGGAACCCAATTCCTCTGCCAAGCCCCGGGGTTGGTGGCGCTTGTTTGGTTAAGGATCCGCACTTGTTTGTGGAGTCCGCACGCTCAACCGGTTACAACCTTCAACTCCCTTTGCTTTCCAGAAATATTAATGAGTCAATGATCGACTTTGTTGTGGAAAAGATTGATAAGTTTGTAAGTGAACACTGCATTGATCCTGGGAGAGCAAAAATATTCCTGGCCGGCATGGCATTCAAAGGAAATCCGGAGACCTCTGACCTCAGGCACTCCACATCAGTGGATATTTTGAATATCCTTAGGAGTAGTTATCCAAATATCGAAGTTTTTGACCACGTTGCAAGCAGAAACGATTTGATGGCTCTTGGAGCAAATGTAGCAGAAAGTCCCGAACAAGGATTCAGAGGAGCCTCATGCGTTCTGATACTTAATAATCACCTCGAATACCCCGAATGGGACATATTTGAGCTGGCATCGACTATGCAAAACCCGGGAATGATATTCGATCCATGGGGACATTACGGCAAAGAACAATTCCACGGACTGCCCCAGATACAATATACTGGTTTATAGATGGACAGTCAGATCATCATTTGCAATCCCGGATACGGAAACGGACCGTACCTTAGGTGTGCGGAGATTGCCTTGGCTCTGAAGGAGAAGTTAGGTGAATGCAGAATTGTTATGCCTCTGATTTACGGAGATAAACAGAAGGCAATATTAGAAGAAGAGTTTGGAGCAGGCCACAGAATTGAATTTGATGAATGGCTGGGGAAGTTAATCGATTCAATTTCTTTTAAACATGAAAGTTATGAAAATTGGCTCTTAAGTTGGATTGAACATGTCGATCACACTCAAGATGAGATCAAATCACATTTAGCTGAGCATTACGGCTCTGACTTTATAGAGATTGCAAGATCTCCGATTGTAAGTCTTGGAGGAAGCAAAAGCTTTGCAGTCCTCTTTACTCGATCTTCAGAAATTCTTTCACGTGCAATAGATGAAGATGCAATTACAATTGATAAAGAACTTCTCAAAAAAGCTTCTGACCGAATGAGACAACTCGAAAATGGTTTCACAAAAATATTTATTACCGATCCCGGAACTTTCAAAGCTTCTGAGCCTGATGAATCTGTACCGCTGACGGCATCACTTAAAGATAATTCAACTGAAGTTTCTGAACCAAGCGTCTATGTTTCAGTAAGCGGTATTCCAAACAAAAAGTTAGATGACATTATGAATAAGATTGATCTTCCTGTTTTCACAAACAAAGATACATCACCTCATATAGTTGCCGACGAGAATATCGTGTTACAAGTTGCCCGCTCAGGCTGGGGCGCATGCTGGATGTCGCTTCTCTCCGGAACTCCGCTCGTCGTTGCTGAATATGATCCATCTGACGATCCTGAAATTTACTTTAATAATAAAAGAACTGAAGAGCTTGGGATTGGGCTAATTCATAAAGGTGAGAAAATTAGCGAGCTGATGTCTAAGCTTCCGAGGCTGAAGAAGTCGATTGAGGATTACAGGTCAGGACTAGAAAAGAAATATGGCACTCTGGATGGGGCTGAGTATGTTGCTGGCAAAATATCTGCATCAAATCATTGATTCTCCCACAAAAAAGCATAGTATTACCGCCATGGTGAAAATAATCGCAGAAGTGTGCCAAAACCACGGCGGATCTCGCGATACCCTTAAGGAAATGATATCTGCAGCCGCTGAGGCCGGAGCTGATTACGTGAAAATGCAGACCATTTACTCGGAGGACGTGAGCTTTCGAGAGAGGTTTGAGGAGGGAGAAACACTGCCTGATGGAACTGTTAAGACAATCAAAAGACCACAGAAAGATGAAGTTGAGAGACTCAGGAAATTGGACCTGACTGAGGATGACCACATCTTCTTTATCGAGGAATGCAAAAGAAACAATGTAATTCCATTCACAACTGTTTTTGCAACACACAGAATTCCATTTGTCGCTTCCCTCCCCTGGCCGGAGAAAGTTATAAAGGTAGCAAGTTATGACTGTGCAAGTTTGCCGATGTTATCTGAGCTATGCGATAACTTTGATCATTTGATAATTTCAACTGGCGCAACTTTCGATGAGGAGATCGAGAAAGCCGCTGAACTTGTTAAGAGTAAAAACAAGAAACTTACATTCTTGCATTGTGTAACGAGTTACCCCAACACAATGGACATGTGTAATTTGAGTAGGATGCAGTGGCTTAATAAATTCACTGACTCTGTAGGCTGGAGTGATCACACTTTGGTTGAAAAAGATGGAATCAAAGCAGCTCAAGCTGCAATTGCACTTGGAGCCGAGTGGATTGAGAGGCACTTTACGATTTTGAACAAAGACCAAACTAAAGACGGTCCGGTTTCTATTAATCCCTATCTTCTAAGAGAACTTAGAAAGTTTGCGAACTTAGATAAAGAGGATCAACTTAAGATCGTAAGAGAGGAAGTTCCCGAATTTGAGGTAATGAAAGGCATGCCTGTGCGTGCGATGACCCCAACTGAGCTACTTAATCGCAATTATTACCGCGGAAGATTTGCAACCAACATTGATGGCGAATGGAAATACAATTGGGAAGAATCTCCCGTGGCTTCAACTGCATAATATGGAAAATAATCCCAAAGTCTTAGGCATTATCACAGCACGAGGAGGATCCAAAGGGATTCCACGCAAAAACATCAAACCTCTCTGCGGAAGACCGATGATTTGCTACATGATTGATGCAACCTTAAACAGTAAATTGCTGACCAGATGCGTGGTTTCGACCGATGATGACGAGATTGCCGAAATTGCACGCGAAGCAGGGGCAGAAGTGCCTTTTAAGAGGCCTGCTGAACTGGCTCAGGACGATACAAGGGACATGCCCGTCCTTCAGCATGCAATCAATTGGATTAAAGATAATGACGGTCAGGAGTTTGACGCGATTATGATGATTCACCCCACTTCCCCGCTTTGCTTGGGCGAGGATATTGATGCTTGCATAGAAAAAATGATTGAAACTGATGCAGACTCCGTAATGAGCATGGTGGAAGTTACTGATTTTAATATCAAGAAACTCAAAGCAATCCGAGATGGTCAAATCGAATCTCTGTTTGCAGAGGAGGGCCGCGAACCGATACCAAGAACAGCGGGACCAAAAGTGTATAAAAGAAACGCAGCATTATATCTAACAAAAACTCCCCTGATTATGTCCGGCGATATGATAGGCGAACGAAGTTTCGCGCACATAATGCCACTGGAAAGGTCTGTGGATGTAAATACTACTATTGATTTTGATATAGCCGAGTTGCAATTGGAAAAACTTAAAACTAAAACTCCAGTAAGCTAATGGAACACAAGATTCTTTGTTACACCGGCTCTCTATTCGCTCCCGAAGGCAAGGAAGTGCTCAAAAGCATCGGATCTGTTGTATTTGAGGAACCTTCCAAAGAAAATCTTGCTGACAAAACGATGCTCGTAGTCCAACTTGGAGTGAGCGTTGATAAAGAGATGATCGACTGCGCTCCGAATTTGAAGTTCATAGCTACAGCAACGACAGGACTTGACCATATTGATACCAAGTATGCCCAATCTAAGGGAATTGAAGTTGTAAGCCTTAAAGGAGAAGCCGGATTCCTAAACACAATTACCTCAACCGCCGAACTTGCACTTGGTTTAATTATCTCTCTGACAAGACAGATACCCTCCGCTAATAAGTCAGTCCTGAATGGTGAATGGAACCGCGAGAAGTTCAGAGGAAGTTCTTTAAGAGGAAAGACTCTTGGAATCGTAGGATATGGAAGGCTTGGAAAGATGATGGAGAGATTTGGAAAGGCGTTTGAGATGAATGTAGTGTTTTCTGACTCGAATGTGCCCGGAGGCCTTACTCTTGAAGAGCTTTTGGAAATTTCTGACGTAGTCTCGCTCCATGTTCCGCTTGATGAAAGCACAGAAGGATTGATTGGGACTTATGAATTGCAGATTATGAAACCAGACGCTATCTTGATTAATACTTCACGTGGAAAGATAGTTGATGAAGACTCCGTGATCGGCGCTCTTAAGAGCGAAATACTAGGAGGATATGGAACCGACGTGCTTTCTGATGAACTTGATTTTTCCGGAGACGAAATTAGGTCGCACTTAGTCAATTATTCAAAGAGCAATCCAAACGTTTTAATCACTCCTCATATTGGAGGGACAACAGCTGAATCGAGAGAAGCTACTGATATCTTTATAGCCAAGAAAATTAAAAGCTTGGTGCAAGAGAGCGTATTAACAAGTGGTTAAATTGTTAAATTGCTCGACAGAGCGAATTAAATACCCTGACACAAATAATAGAATCATCGATCATGCGTAACGCTCTGACGAACAATTTAGCAATTTAACAATTCTACTTTTTTCAACAAAATTCTTACAAAACTATCTTATTCAGTTAAACTTGATTCATGAGTCAGAAGGCTTTTCATAATAAATGGGCAAAAATCCGCGAAGGCGGGAAAGATAGTAATCTCGAGGAGAGATCTATTTACGTTGAGAAAGGAAATAAGCCCCGCACGCAAAGGCAACTGAGTCTTTATTATTATTTCAGATTTATCCAAAAGCATTTGGAGAAGATTGGAGCGAAGAAGGTTATCGAGCTTGGGTGCGGACGAGGAACAATAGGACTTTATTGCAAGACATACATGGGATTGGATGTTTCTCTTATGGATAACGAGGAAGATGCAATAAAGATTGCACGTGAGGCTTTTGGAAGCAGAAATTTGGATGCCGAATTTATTGTTGGAGACGCTCTTGATAGCACAATTCCTGAAAATATCTATGATGCAACGGTTTCAATCGGCCTGGCTGAACATTTGGACAACGTGGACGATTTGTACAGAGAGCAATTTAGAATTCTGCGCCCCGGAGGCGTAATGGTATCGCTTAATATTCCAAAAAAGTTTTCCGTTCAGGAATTAAACGTAGTTATGCGATCAATTAAAAAAATATTCGGACTATATAAGGATAGTGCAAGACGCGACTATTATCGAAATACATTTAGCGCCAAAGAATATGAAAAGTTTGCCAAAGATGTCGGATTCACAGACACCAAAGTGACTCATGTTTGCCCGTTCCCGATCTATGTACCGCTTCTTAGGTCGACTGACCGGTTAGTTACAACTATAAGAAGAGGAATTCTCAAAATCAGATCTCTTGTAATGAGGTATCCGTATAAAACGAATCGCGTGATAGCACATGCGCATTTTCTAGTAGCATTTAAACCCATTTAAGTAGTTCCCCTCTCCTTTCTTTTGTCGATACAAAAGAAAGGAGACAAAGAAAAAATCAAGGCAAACACAAACTCGCTCGAAAGCATAATTAGAGATATATAGGGGTGCAGAACGAATTGGATGCACTCGGAATTAGAGGCCTTTAGATGTAGAGCCTCATCCAATTCGTTCTTGCGCTAAAGAACTAGAAATACAAGGCTTTCGAGCTCAAACAGTGTGTTTGCCTTTCTAATAGTTATAGAAATGGAGGGGTCGCCCGCCACGGGGGGTGCGAGGGGCAAGTGGGTGGGGATTGGCGGGCGTTGATTTTTTTCTTTCCCTCTTTCTTTTTGTATCAAGACAAAAAGAAAGAGGAAGCCTTTTGGTTACAAAAGAAAGAACAAAGGTTTTTGTATTAAAGACAAAAGAAAAAACATCAAAACTTCTGTTCCTCCCACAAACCATGAAAAGCGCCTTTTTTTGCAAGCAACTCATCAAGTGTTCCTTGTTCCTTAATCTCCCCATCTTCCAAAACCAAAATCTTATCTGAATGCTGAATAGTGCTGAGTCTGTGAGCAATAACGATTGCAGTTCTATCGGTCACAGCTTCATCAATCGCTTCTTGAATTAATTTCTCGGTCTTGGAATCAAGAGAGCTTGTAGCCTCATCAAGAATTAGTATTTCTGAGCCTTTAAGAAGCGCACGCGCAATCGAAACTCTCTGCTTCTCTCCTCCGCTGAGTTTAACTCCTCTATCTCCAATCAAAGTATCCAGTCCTTCCGGAAGCAAGCTGATAAGTTCACTGAGTCGTGCACGTTCAACTGCCTCTCTAAGGTCTTCTTCGCTGACCTCGCTAAGTCCATAAGTGATATTGTTCTTGAGGGAATCGTGGAGTAGTAGTGTTTCCTGGCTTACAAGCGCAACATGCTTAAGGAATGAATCGAGAGTGAATTCCCGCACGTCGTTTCCGTCGATCATAATTCTTGCAGGATCACAATCGTAGTATCTCATTATCAAATTGATCAGAGTTGATTTGCCGGAACCTGTAGGACCTACAATTGCCGTCATCTTTCCCTTTTTGACGCTGAATGAAACATTTTTGAGCACTTCTCGCTCATCAGCATAAGAGAATGTAAGGTTCTTAAATTCTATATTCTCCTTCAATCCATCGAAACTCTTATCACCATCCTTCACATAATGCTTTCCTTCATCAGAGAAGATCTTCATCACTTCATCCAAGGGCCCAGTACAAGCCGCAATGCTTCCGCGAAAACCTGATATTGTTCCAAACTTATGCGAAGCATTCAGAATAATGTAAAAGTAAATGACAAGTGCAGGAGCAGATGCCACTTGTTCGCGCCCAAGCCACATAAGTGCCCCCACAAAGATTGCAACCGCTGCAAGAAGAGTGATTACTTCCTGCGACGGAAGAATTAGCGCCTGAAGAATACGAATTTTAAAATCCAGTTTCGCTTTTTCGTCGCTTATATGCGAGTAATGATCCTGTTCCAACCGTTCAGTTCGGTATGATTTAACTAGAGGAATAGTGGAGAGTATTTCAACTGACTTTTTGCCAAGTTCACTCCCCCTCTTTGCAAGCACACGAGAGATTGCCTTGATGCGCGTGATCATAAACTTGATTGCAAAGTGCAGGAATACAAATAATGGGAGCGCAATCAAAGTCAGCCTCCATGAAATCATAAACATCACTACCAAATAAATTGCGAGTGAAAATAATGCATTTATGTATCTGTCAATGATAAGCATCGGATGAAGAGCATGCCGCGAGAACTCCGTAAGAAGAATATTGTGATGTCCAACATTGGATGTATCAAAGAAAAGTTTTCCGAAGCTTAAGTACCGTGTGAAAAGAACTTTTCGCAGGTGGTGCAAGGCGCGCTCAGAGAAATAGCCGACGCTTACTACGGAAAGATATCGGGTTACAGTCTTTGTGATGTAAACAACAACGAAGCCTCCGAGTAATATTCCAAAAAGCATTCTGTCATTGGACTGGATGTGCTCCGGAAGCGCCATAAAGATTTTTCCAATTATTGGAGCATCCGCAATGAAGGCAAAACTCTTCTGCAAAAACCCATTTAATATCGGGATTAGGAGCCCCATACCAGCTCCCTCAAATACGGCAGAAAGCAAAGATAACCCTATAGGAACCGCCAAATAGATAGGCTTAATATGCATCTGCTTGAGCAGAAACATCATCTTGCCAGCGACGGAACGATCTTGAGCTTCCAAATCAGGAAGAAACTAACGTATAGAGCTTTTTTCTTCAAGGATTTGGGTGATTTACTATAAGCTATGGCCATGCGAATCTGCCTTCTCAACGACGATTCCCTCCCCTCCGCCCGCGGAGGAGCGGCAGTGATTGTTGATCTTTTGGCAAAGAAGTATAAAGAGAAAGGACATGAAGTTACTTTGATCACCACTCACCAAGATAAGGAAAAAGATGTTGTGGAGAAGACTGAGAATAAAATAAGCATCTATTCAAACTATCCGCTAAAGAAGAGACACAAACATTGTCTGGGTGATCCGAAGATGAGCGAGGTTTTGAGTGAGATTTTTGAGGAATTAAAACCCGACGCAGTTCACGCGCATAATATTCATACTCATCTGACTTATGATGCACTAAGAGTCGCAAGAAAATTTACTGACAAAATAATTCTGACTGCGCACGATACATTTCTGGTTTCTTTTGCGCGAGTGAACTCGAAGAGGTACCAAAGACTCGCAAGTAATAAAAAAGCAATGAAGATGCGCCCATGGGAACATCTGTTTGCAGTTGGGAGAAAATATTATCCCGCAAGAAACAGAACAATCAGAAAAATCCTGAAGGAATCGGGGACTAGAGTAATTGCTATAAGCAATGCGGTTGCAAAATTTCTGGAAGCTAATGGAGTTGAAGCTGCTAAAACTATTCCAAACGGAATTGAAAGCTGGAACGCGCCATCTGAAGCTGAGATTGAAGCTTTCAAAAACAAAAACGCAGTCACAGGACCTTCGGTTCTATTTACCGGACGCGTCCGCAAAGACAAAGGTATTGATGCGTTTCTAAATGCTGCTGAACTTGTTATGAAAGATGTTCCAACTGCGCGGTTTGTGATAAACGGTGAACAGGAGAATGTAGAACCTCATCTGAGCAAAATCAGTCCTGATTTAAAACAAGCTGTTATCTCAACCGGCTGGCTTGATCGTGATCAAGCTCGCCTTAGTTACTTCGCATCTGACGTGGTAACCGTTCCCTCCCTTTATCTGGATAACTTCCCGACCGTTAATCTGGAAGCAATGAATGCAGGAAAACCCGTCGTTGGCACCTGTTTTGGAGGAACGGCTGAGATTGTAGTAAGCGGAGAAACGGGACTTATTGTGAACCCACGAAATACGCTCGGATATGCCCAGGCGCTTGTAAGACTCCTGAATGATTCTGCTCTCGCTAAAGAGATGGGAGAGAAGGGCAAAAAGCGGGTAGAAACCGTGTTTTCTCTGGAAAAGCAGGCTGAAGCTTACTTAAGCTTTTTGAATAACAAATAGCACTGTATGTACATTGTACATACACTTATCTAATCACATGCAGAAGCATTCTGATTAATGGGGTCGCTTCCACTCCACCAAATTCAGGAAGTTCAATGTTTTGAACGAATGCTTGCCTTCTTATCTTCGCCGTCTCTTCTTCCGAATATCCCATTATATGCGTTACACCATAATACGTGAACGGAGCACTTAGCTCTCCTCTCTCAGACAAAAACTCAATCGCAGGATTATGGATCGTTACAGGAGTTTGCGGAGAGAAGAAGAAGAATTCAGCCTTGCGCGGATGTGCAATGACTGCATCTTTTGGAATGTTTTTGAGGACTTCTGTTGCAGCGAACATTTGTGGAACAAATGAGCGTTCGTAAAGACGGGTGAACAACTTTCTATTTGCTTGAACTAATTGAAGGCTGACTATGATTACAATCACAACTGCAATTCCGGTTGCGGATAATTTTTTAAACTTTCCTTTAACAGAATCGGAAACCGTTGCGATTCCAATTGCACTGAAGAGCGCAAGCATCCATCCAACATCAATTAAGTGATCACGTCCGAAGTGGAGAATGAATCTGATGATTAGCTCCATTGAAAGCCAAAGGCCAAGCATCATCCAAAGTAGTTTTCTTTTTTTCTTATAAAGAACAAAGATTCCAGGGATTATAAGGAGCCATAGGAAAATGCCACCAACTGTTTCAGTTAGAACTAACGGAGGGAGAATATTAACGAACAACCAAATTCCATTCAGAATTTCATCAATCTCACTGTTATCCCCTACTCCAAATAACATTCTGTAGTGCCGGTCTTCTTGCCTGACGAGGAATGACTTTTCCGATGCAATTCGCTCCTTTGTATATTCATCAAACTCTTCCCTGTAATTCTCGAAGATATATTGATCGGGATAAAGATGTCCTTCTCCAGGTGTTTTCTCATTTAATGACGGAAGGAACACTTGCACTCTTTCTACGGGTGACATTCCCCGCCCCAAAGCATTCGGATATAAAGGCAGAACAAAGAACGCATATGCAACAATCAGATAAATGCCTGACTGCATTAAAGCTTTCTTCCACTTCTTCTTGTTCAAATAAAGAAAACTGAGTACGAACCATGGCAAAAATGTTACGAACGTGCTTCGTGATGCAATTGCGGCTCCAAAGCACGCGCCTGAGAGTATGAGCGCAAGAAGCCTCTGCTTCTTTTGAAACTTAATGAATAGCGCGAAGCCTAGGAATAGGAATAGTAACGCGAATGTGTATCCCTCGAGCCTGAGTGATTCCGCCCAATACATCGGCATGAATCCCATTACGACCATCGAAGCCCAAGCAATCCTATTATCAAACAGTTGCTTAACCGCCCACCACCAAGCAATCAAAGCCAGCGCAAAAGCTCCCGCACTTACTGCTGACCATCCCAGAACATTCTCCCAACTTAAAAGAGGATGAATGTATGTCATCACCAATGTAACTAACCTCATTTTGTCTTCCGTAATTATCCCTGTTTCAGCCAATTCCCTTGCACGGGGGATTATCGCGCTTACCCAATATGGATATCCGGCAAGCAACGCAGGGCCCATCCATACCAAGAGCATGAACAGTGCGAATAGAGGAAGAAGCAGATATTTGAGTTTAGGCATGGGAATATGATAGCACCTAAGCCGAGAATACCGCGAAAATAGTGGTCATTGGCCCCTATAATCCACTATTCTATTGTTCTAATGAGCCTTTCCATTGTCATTCCGGCATATAACGAGGTGGGAGTTATCGCGCAGGTTCTCAGGAACCTTATTTCATATCTAAGTGAGCACGCTATCCCTGCAAATATAATCGTTGTGGATGACGGATCAACGGATGGGACACTGACCCAAGCACAGATGGTTCTTGGGGTTAAAGTAATCCCCCACAAATACAACAAAGGATATGGTGCGGCGGTTAAGACAGGAATAAGAGCAGCTGATACGGACTGGGTAATTACATACGATGCGGACGGACAGCACACTCCTGACCTTGTAGAGAAACTATTGCCCGAACTTAATGAATCCAATGACATGGTCGTAGGAAAACGCGAAGGTTATAAAGGTCCGCTTATCAGACAACCAGGCAAGAAGGTACTGAGCTTAGTCGCAAACCATTTATCTGAATATAAAATTCCGGATTTGAACTCCGGCCTGCGTGCTTTCAGACGAAATACTTTCCTAAAGTACGCACACCTGTTTCCAAATGGATTCTCGATCTCGACCACAAGCACTGTTTGTTTCCTTAGGGAAAGACTAAATGTTTCTTACGTTCCAATCTCCATTCAACCAAGAACCGGAAAGAGCACGGTTAAAGCAAGAGATGCAATTAAGACTCTTATGTTGATTGTAAGGCTTATGATGCTCTTCTCCCCTCTTAGAATCTTTCTGCCTCTGACTTTTATTAGCGGACTTACCGCAATCAGCCTCTTGGTTATCGAACTAGCTGTTCATCAGAATGTTTCCGATAGCGCAGTCGCACTTATTACTCTGACTTGCTTTCTTTTCTTCTTCGGACTCTTGGCAGATCAGGTTGCTGCCGTAAGAAGAGAGATCCATTCATCTTGAGATTATGAAGAAATTTTTTTCATATGCCATCAAAGGGATAGGAATCATTCTGTTTATCTGGATCCTGACGCAAATTGATGTTGGAGAACTCAAAAGAAGCTTAACATCGGTTAGCCTTGTTCATTTATTACTGACGTTGATTCTCTTCCCCGTTATTTACGCTATCAAATCTTATCGCTGGCATGTAATGACATCCTCAGCAGGAGCGCAAACCAATGTAAGATCATCAACTCAGATTTATATGAGCGGACTATTTCTTGGAATCGCTACTCCCGGAAAGCTGGGGGAAGCGATGAAGATTCCTGCTCTTATGTCCCGTGGACTGAGCTTTAAATCAGCAACCGGGATCACGATATTGGACCGTTTACTGGACGTCGCGATACTTGGAGCTTTGGGCATATGGGCTATAGGAGCTTTGGTTTCTGTAAAGCTCGCTATATTGATATTGATCATTGTAGTTCTGTTTAGTTTAATTGCGATATTATTAAGAAGGCTTACTCTAAAACTCTTACCAAAGCTGGATGTCCGCAGTTGGTCTCTGGCAATATCTCTGACTGTAGTGAATTGGGCAGTTTACTTTCTTCAGCTTTGGATTTTGGCAGTAGGATTTGGAATTTCGATTGACGTTCCAACTTTTATTGCGATCATGACTCTTGTAGGAATCATAAGCATACTTCCGATCGCTCCCGCAGGGCTCGGAACACGTGATGCCACACTTCTATTCTTTTTTGGAAGCATGAACATTCCAGCTGAGCAATCAATTGCTTTTTCCTTTACGATCTTTGTACTAACTATTGTGGCTTCGAGTATTGGAGCTTATTTTTGGATTAAATACCCTCTAAAAAAGATTAATGCGCAAGAACCTCTTCAGAATTGAGCAAGTCCGTGAACATTGGGATCAAGTTTCAGGTAAATACGATCGTATTAATCAAGGATTTAGTTGGACTCATACAGAAAGATTTCTAACGATGCAGAAGTTTTTTCCAAAGGGAGATAATTTGCATGTTTTAAACGTATGGTCCAGAACAGGAAGTGCTGTTAAATATATAAGGGAACTTTGCCCGAACGCGGAGATAGAAAATCTGGAAGCTTCTGAACAAATGATCAAGATTGCACGAGAAAGATTACCTGATGAGGATTTTAAACAGACCGATTTACATGACTTGCCGTGTGAAACCGAGTCAAAAGATGTGATTGTTTCACTCGAAACACTTGAGCATGTACCTGATCCGCTTCACTTTCTACTTGAGTGTCATCGAGTACTCAAAGTTGGAGGAACTTTGATTATGTCATGTCCTCCCGCATGGTCAGAGTTGCCTCTGAGAGTGTATGAAAAGTTTTTCGAGAACCATGGCGAAGGTCCTCACAGATTTTTGAAAGTTTCTGAAGTACTAAAAGCTCTGAAGAACTGTGAGTTTGAAGTAATTCATCACAGAGGTACTGTTTTTCTTCCGGTTGGACCTGCCAAACTCAAACAGTTAGTCGAAAAAGTGCATCTGAGTCTTCTTAGATTTATTGGATTTAACAGAATGGGCATACGCCACTTTTATATCGCGAAGAAAACCGCGAGTCGGGATCCCATTTGGGCAAAGATACATGAAGAGATCATCAGGCCCGGATTAAGTATGCACAGCGGCACATGCATCGGACTTTCCAAGGGGAGTCTGAAATTATCTGATCCTGACGGGAAGTGCCTGCCTGAACTTACCGGTATCGGATCAGTACCCGAGATTTGCTACGAAGCCTGCCCTGAAGTGAATCTATCTGAGTTTCCATCAAACTCCATGCTTGGGGAATATAAAAGGATAGCAATCGCACATCATAAGGACGAAGGAGTCAGATCGAATGCTGCAAGCGGAGGGATTCTGACCGGAACTCTGGTTTATCTGCTGGAAACCGGGAAAATTGAGGGGGCAGTTGTTCTCAAGATGGATGAGAGTCGACCATGGAGATCCGTTCCTACTATTGCCCGTACACGTGAAGAGATTCTGGCATCAGCACAAAGCAAGTATGTAGTTACCCCAACAAACACAATCTTGAGTGAACTGTCGAATGACACCGCAACCGGGACGCCGTCGTCCCGGCTCGCATACGTCGGCCTCCCACACCAAGTCCTCGCCATTAGAAGACTTAAAGCACTGAATCACCCATCAGTGAGTTCAATTAAATATATTTTGGGACCCTTCTTTGGAAATGAGCTTTATGGAAGCTCTGTTATAAGTTTTTTAAGGAAGTTCAAAGCCAAAAAGGAGGATGTAACCTCTCTTAGCTTCCGAGCAGGGCAATGGCCTGGCCACATGGAAGCACATCTCCGGGATGGACGTGTTGTGAGCATGCCAAAGTTCCATGCGAATTACTTAATTCCATTTCACATTACAAAGAGTTCACTTATTTCACATGATCTGACTAATGAACTTACTGATATTTCCGGCGGAGACGCGTGGGCTCCGGCCTATGAAGAGCGCGGAAAGGGATTTTCTCTTTTAATAACAAGAACTAACCTTGGCGATCAGATAATTAAAGAGATGGAAGAAGCCGGCGAGCTTGAATTGAAAGATATAACCGAAGATGAGGCAATCGAAATGCAATCGCATGGACTGGACTTTAAAAAGCGCGGTGCATACCTGCGAGTTAAAAGAATGCAAAAGAGAGGAAGGCGCGTACCTGACTATAAGATGACGCCTCCACATATAACTTTCAAACGCAAAGCATTCGAAGTAATTCTTGATTCAATATTTTTAGTATGCAGACAACCAATCAGTAGAAGAATTGCTGATCTTACTCCGAATTGTGTTATTGGACCCCTATTTCAGCAAACCAGGAAGATTTGGAAAGCCTCAACAAGAAAAATAAAAAGGTCGAGACTTAGATAGTTTTCAATTATCAATTTACAATTTTCATTCAAAGTCCAATTTTTCAATATTCAATTCTTCTATTAATGAGTGTTTAGAAATTGATTATTGGATCTTGAATGTAAATTGAAAATTATAAATTGTAAATTCTTTTCAATATCTACTTTTCTTAGTATTACGTGATACTCTATCTACATGCTCTCCCTAATAATCCCATGCTACAACGAGGAAGGAGCAATAGAAGACATCGTTAAAAGATGTGATGCGGTTCTTCGGGATGAAGATGAAATTATTGTTGTTAATGATGGAAGCACAGATGGCACTTCGGAGATTCTGAACAATATGAATATCGAAAGATTGAGAGTGGTAAGCCACAAAAAAAATACCGGCAACGGGGCATCTATTATGACCGGATTATCAAACGCACGCGGAGAGTGGATAGCAACTATTGATGCTGATGGAACTTACTTCCCAGAAGAAATTCCAAAGCTCTATCAGTTGGCTCTTACCGGAGATGCAGATATTGTTACCGGACTTCGGGAGAGTCTGATGCAAGGACCCTGGCTTCACTCGAGAGCACGCAACTTCTTAAGGAGACTCACCGAGATGGCGGCTCATCAAAAAATCGCTGATGTTAATTCGGGACTCAAGATTATTCGCAAGGAAGTAATTGAAAGATACCGCAAGTACATTCCAAAAAGATTTTCTCCTCATATTGTACTGACCATATGTGCAGGCAGAGATGAGTGCGTCATACAGTACGTTCCTATCCAATATGGGCCTAGAATTGGCTTTAGCAAGCTATCTAGCGGTATCCACGGTCCTGCCAATTTCATCAAATTCATCCTTCTGATTTTCTGGACTTGGATAAGAAAACCAAAAAAAGTAATTAAACAGGAATAAACTGCTTGACCTCCTATATTCATACATTAAAATTGCTTAGCTCTCTCCCGAACCCCACTGCGCTCCCATGGAGCTTCGCGGGGAGGGAGGCGAGAATCCTTTATCCCCTTGCGAATCTTTAAGTCGGCTTCTGCCTTCTTGCATGGGGGTAGGAGTGATTTTGAAAGCTCATTCACATCATCGCAGAGTAGAGAAGCTTAAATCCTACGGATTTACCATCAACACATGCGCTACGCGCATTCTCAACAATCAACTCGCTACGCTCTCAACAGAGTTGTTGATAGTTGACTGTTGATTGTTGATTGTCATCCGTAAGGATATTAACCTCGATACTATTTCTTTTGAAATATAATATACTACACAATTTAACTAACGTTTAACGACCTAAGTTAGGTCAAATCTTTTTTAAAGAGTTTGATCCTGGCTCAGAGTGAACGCTAGCGGTGCGCCTAACACATGCAAGTCGACTGTACTTCGGTACAGGGCGAACGGCTGAGTAACACGTTGGAACCTGCCCCGAACTCAGGGATAACCCGGCGAAAGTCGGGCTAATACCGGATAGCCTCGGTTCCTCTTTGTTCTTAACTCAAGATTATATGATAATTAAGATAATCTTGATAAATTTTCAATTATCAATTATCAATTTTCATTCAAGATCCAATTATCAATTTTCAATCATCTGCTATTAAGAGTATTGAAAATTGGTGCTTGAAAATTAAATGAAAATTCTAAATTGAAAATTAAAAATTTTCTCCGACCACCTAGTGGTCTTAAGCCCAAAGAGGAATCGAGTAAAGATTTATCGGTACGGGAGGGTCCTGCGGCCTATCAGTTTGTTGGTGGGGTAATAGCCTACCAAGACTATGACGGGTAGCTGGTCTGAGAGGACGATCAGCCAGAATGGGACTGAGACACGGCCCATACTCCTACGGGAGGCAGCAGTGAGGAATATTCCGCAATGGGGGAAACCCTGACGGAGCGACACCGCGTGAAGGATGACACCCCTTGGGGCGTAAACTTCTGTTCTGAGGGACGAAATTTTTGACGGTACCTCAGGAGAAAGCACCGGCTAATTCCGTGCCAGCAGCCGCGGTAAGACGGAAGGTGCAAGCGTTACTCGGAATCACTGGGCGTAAAGCGTCCGCAGGCGATCTTTTAAGTCCGACATTAAAATGCGCAGCTCAACTGCGTAGTGTGCCGGAAACTGGAAGAATTGAGTCACCCAGAGGCATCTGGAATGCCATGTGAAGGGGTAAAATCCGTTGATCCATGGTAGAACGCCAAAAGTGAAGACAAGATGCTGGGGGTGTACTGACGCTCAGGGACGAAAGCGTGGGGAGCGAAGGGGATTAGATACCCCCGTAGTCCACGCCCTAAACTATGCGTGCTCGGTGTTGGGAGTTCAATCTTTCCCAGTGCCCCAGCTAACGCGGTAAGCACGCCGCCTGAGTAGTACGGCCGCAAGGCTAAAACTTAAAGGAATAGACGGGGACCCACACAAGCGGTGGAGCATGGGGTTTAATTCGATAATAAGCGGAGCACCTCACCCAGACTTGACATCCCGAGAACGTTCTAGAAATAGAACAGTGCCGCAAGGAACTCGGTGACAGGTGGTGCACGGTCGTCGTCAGCTCGTGCTTTGAAGTGTACTGTTAAGTCAGCAAACGAGCGCAACCCTCATCCTATGTTGTTATTTCATAGGAGACTGCCGCCTCCAAGGCGGAGGAAGGTGAGGATGACGTCAGATCTGCGTGTCCCTTACGTCTGGGGCAACACCCGTGCTACAATGGCCGGTACAAAGGGCAGCGAACCCGCGAGGGAGAGCCAATCCCAAAAAACCGGTCTCAGTTCGGATTGAAGTCTGCAACTCGACTTCATGAAGTTGGAATCGCTAGTAAACGTGAATCAGCTACGTCACGTTGAATATGTTCCTGGGTCTTGTACTCACCGCCCGTCAACTCATGAAAGGCAGGGGCGCCCGAAGCACCTTTATTCTTCGGAAGAGGTACCACGGTGAAACTGCTGATTGGGAGTAAGTCGTAACAAGGTATCCGTAGGAGAACCTGCGGATGGAACACTTCCTTACCAGGGAACACTCGCTTCGCTCGAACTATCGACACGTCCCCTTTGGGGACTGTCAACAATCAACTATCGACAACTGTCGATTGTTGAAAGCGCACGAAGTGCGCGTGTTGATTGTCGATTGTTATAGCGTAAGCGTTATAAATATGCTCTGATTGATAGCAATTTAAATCATCATATTACTTGATTGCTCAGGTGCTATCAGCCTGAGAGCTCCTCTACTCTGCGATGGTGTGAATTATTAATTGAGAATTCTAAAGAAACTCAACGCCAGTTTTCGCTTGCGCCAATTCTCAATTCTCCATTCGTAACACCATCAACTCCCTCATCCTTCACAAACTCCAAAAACGACTCCAGTTGCCCCCACATCTTATATTTTTCAACTTCGTGGCTATGTCCCCACAAGTGGAAATAAGGTTGGTCGGTTTTTTTGGCATATGTGAATATTGCTTTAGCAAGACTCAGCCAGCTTGTGCATGACTTAATGGAGATCCCAAGTTTTCTAATATCACCATACAATGCACGCGCAGGTCCGAAGTGATCGAGTGGATGCCACCACAGCGTCCACTTCTTGCGCCATGGAAATGGAGTGATCTGCAAGCTAGTCGGCATTGCCAAAGGGTCTGATGAACTAAATTTAATATTCTCCACAGTTCTGGCATTTTCAAATCCTGCATCCCTGACGAATCCTTTAACTTCGTCATTGTGCAAACCAAACGGATAACAAAATGATTTGCATTCCTCGCCTGTAATTTCTTCAATCCACTTCTTGCTCGATTCTATTTCCCACTTCGCTTCATCCAAACTGACTTTCGTAAGTTTAGGATGCGTCATTGAATGCGCACCAACTTCGTGACGGGAATTTAAATCTTTTATCTGCTCCGGTTTTAGCATATCTCTGTTGTGCTGTTCTTCCGGACAAATATAAAACGTGCCCTTGCAATCATATTTTTCAAGTAAGCTTGCAATTGCAAGATCCAATACATAGCCGTCGTCCCAGGAGGTCGTAAATAACATCAGGAAGGAGAGTACTGCAAAAATCCTTCCACCACCATTTCCTTCGCCTCTTTTTCACTGACTCCTCTCGAGGTCAAATAAAACAAATCCTCCGGATCAATTCTTTTTACACTTGCGCAGTGGCTGACAACCACATCATCATTCTTTATTTCTAACCCCGGAACTAAATCTACTTGAGCTTCCTGATCGAGCATCAAAAAATCTTCCTTCAAGAATCCTTTAAATCCTTTACATCCTTTTTCAACTTCTAAAACTCCTTTGCAATTAATTCGAGAGCTACCTTCGGCCACGCCCTTCAAAATAATATCCCCCTTACAATCCTTCTCCTCAAATTTACACTCAACATCAATGTCTTGATCACAATCAACCGTATGAAATACTCCGTCTAATTTTAATTCTCCCCCCTCTTCACATTTACTTCTGAGTTTAAGCTTCCCACCTTTTGCAAAGATTTTTAAATCAATCTTCTCATTATTTTTCACAAGTACATCAATCTTCGCATCGCAGGAATCCAGGTTGATTGTTTCTGATGACACAACCACCAAGGGAATCAAATTTACGCATTCTGTAGCCGATTGTTTAATGGTCTTATGAGCCATGATTTAAGTGGCATTATATGGTACAATAATCTGATGGGTATTGAACCATTAAATGTAAGAATTACTCCCGGCACAGAGGCAGATACAGCCAAATCTGATGCAACGAGAGGGCAAAACTCTGAAACGTTACAGATATCTGTACCAGAAGAAATGTTTCTGCCAGTAGATGGTCTCGTTACAGCCATTGCTGATGGAAATAAAGGATTAATTAGAACAGCTTTGGATAAAACCGAAGGCCCTAAACTGTGTGATGCTATCGGATATCTGCCAGACGATTATCAAAATGCACTAGCAAAATATCTAAGGGAAATGTGGGATGGAGCCGAACCAGGATCCTTGGGTGAAATTATCAAAAAATTATATGCACTAATGGGATCCGGTGCTGTATTGGCATTAACTGCACTTATTGCAGAAATGAACAAAAAAGAATCTCCTCCAGAGGAAAAGAAGCAAAGAAAAGATGGAGATGGAGATGGAGATGGAGAAACGCAAGTAGATATGTATATATAAACTTTAATAGATAGATTACTAAAGCAATTCCAAAGAAAAAGGAGTAAAATGTTTTGATGTGAGTAAACAACTCAGACTAGACTTTGAGGCCGCAGAAAGAAAGCATCAAGCTGCTGATACAAATTCGAGTGAAAATCCTGACTTGAAAATCGGAAATAAAAGAGCATGGTACAAAAATAGAGCCTTTAGAGCTGCTGGTTCATTTAGATGGCAGAAAGGACAACAAATACTTCTAAGAACATTGCGAGCAGGAGGTACGGTTGAAGATGCTACGATAGAAATTAGAGAGATGCTTAGAAAGTATTACGCAGATGAAGAAAAAAAACGTGCAAGGAAAAGAAGAAATACATCAACAATCGAAGAATGATTATTCTACCCTACAGATCCTTCCATCTCTAATTCAATCAATCTATTCATTTCTACCGCATATTCAAGCGGAAGGAGTCTGACTATTGGATCCATAAAGCCATTTACGATCATTGCTTTTGCCTCTTCCTCAGGAATCCCACGGGAAGTTAAGTAGAACAAATCTTCTGCGCTGAGTTTGCCGACTCTAGCTTCATGCGCGATTGTTACATCATTATTTCTGACTTTTATGTCAGGAATTGTATCGGTTCGACTTAGGTCATCCAGAAGCAACGCATCGCACTCCACGCTTACAGTGCAATCTCTTGCATTATCATTGATCCTGACCGAACCACGGTAAGTGCATGTGCCACCTGCTTTTGAAACTGACTTTGACACAATCTTTGATGATGTATGCGGAGCGCAGTGGATTACTTTTGCACCGGTATCCTGCCATTGCTTACCCGATGCAAATGCAACGCCGAAGTGATCACTTCTCGCTCCTTCACCTGCCAGAACTGAACACGGATAGAGCATAGTAACTCCTGCTCCTAAGTTTCCTCCGACCCATTCTATAACCGCATCTTTTTGTACAATCGCTCTTTTAGTATTTAAGTTATATGTATCCTTACTCCAGTTTTCAACTGAGCTGTATCTGACCTTCGATCCTTGCTTTGCATAAATCTCAACGCATCCAGCGTGAAGACCCTGATGACCGAACTTCGGCGCTGAGCATCCTTCTATGTAATGAGCTTCGGCACCTTCATCAACAATTATCAGAGTGTGTTCAAACTGTCCCATGTTTGGAGCATTCATTCGAAAGTAAGCTTGTAGTGGCTCTGTTACAACTACTCCCTTGGGGACATAAAGAAATGTTCCACCCGACCAGACGGCACCATGCAGAGCTGCAAACTTGTGATCTGAGTTTGGTACGCATTTCATAAAATATTCATTGACGATTTCCGGATGTTCTCTGACTGCTTCATCCATATCTAAAAATATAACTCCTGACTTCTCCCACTCCTCATGAAGGCTGTGATAAATAATGTCAGATTCATACTGAGCACCAACTCCTGCAAGCCATTTATGTTCTGCTTCTGGTATTCCAAGGCTTACGTAAACTTCTCTTATGTGATCCGGAAGCTCTCCCCAATCATCAGTCGCATCAATTCCTGTAGGTGCGTAATAAATAATTTCATCCAAGTTCAATGCCGAAAGATCCGGACCCCAGTTTGGCATTGGCATTGATTCGAATTTTTTGAGTGAGTCGATTCTGTGATCACGCATCCACTCAGGTTCATTCTTATCTGAACTGATATGTTCGATTATCTGCCTAGTAAGGCCTTTTTGGAGGAGGGTGGATGGCATGGAGTTGGAAGTATACATGACGACCTCGACCGACCTCATCCCCCTGGCCCCCTTCTCCTGTGAGCAAGGAGAAGGGGGAATAAGGAATATTTCCCTATAAGCCCCCTCGCCTCCGCAGAGGAGAGGGGGTTTGGGGGTGAGGTCGTTCAGAAAATCATTGATAAATAAGCCAAAAAGCTCATAATTGAGGCTCTTGAACCTTAATTGCCGAAATGCTCATTTTATGCTATAATTACAGTAAATAATGAACCTTGAAAACGTGCCTCCAGAGGCTCCCAAAGCGCATATCTTCAAACGATGGACCAATAAGATATGGATGATGCTTAGATTCAAAATACTCCCCTTCTGCAAAAGGAGGTGGAAGTTATTGACGATTCTGACTGTAATAATAGTGCCATTCCTTCTTTTGCTCATATGGATTTTTGCTCCGGAGAGTCCGGAAGTCGTTATGGCAACAGCGGAAAGAAGTGATTTGGTGCAGACTGTTGAGGCTGTTGGAACCGTAATTTCGGAAAAGGATCTAAAACTCAGATTTCCACTAACAGGTGTCGTCGGCAAGGTGCTGATTGAAGAAGGCGATAGTGTTGAGGAAGACCAGGAGCTTGCTTATCTGAGGAACGAAGCTTTAAAGGCCGATGTGACTGCTGCGCAAGCGAGTCTTTCATCTCAAGCAGCTCAGCTCAAAGAACTTAAAGAAGGAACTCGTCCGGAAGATATTCTTATTCAGGAGGCAGAAGTGGAAAATAAGAAGGCGGCACTTAAGTCTGCCCGTGCAACTTTTGATGGAGCCAAAGAGAAGCTGGAAGTCTTGCAACAAGAAGCCGATATCAGTCTTTTCGGATATATATCAACCGCAAACAGCGAAGCATCGGAACAATTGATGAAAATAAGGTCAGCGCTAAGAACAATTGAAGATGTATTTGAAGACTCAGCATTAAACAGAGCTGCAACGTACAACGAACCTACAGATTTCGAAATGCTAAACAGAAAAAAGGTAAATTCAATTCATGATGTGGAGCAAAATATCAAATTCCTTCCAGCTAAGTTTAAAGATTACAAAGAAGCAATAAGCCAACTGCGAAAAGTACGTACTGCTGCCGCAGAAGCATCTTCGACAATTTCGAAGATGTATTCATTCATAGCCAATATGCAGCTTTATCACAACTACGATTACAGCGATCGCGAGACGCATAAGGCTACGCTGACGACTCAGAGCAACACGATTCAGGATGCGTTATCTTCCATTGATTCAACTCTCAAGACGATTCAGGACGCCAGTGCAAACTTCGACACACAGATCGCAAGTGCTCAGACCACAATGGAAACTTCCCAGGCAGATATTCAAACTTACGAAGCATCACTAAGAAAACAGGAGGCTGAACTCTCCAAAAAGAAAGCTGGTGCAAGACCGACTGAGATTCAAGCCCAACAAGCAAGAGTTAATCAAGCTTACGCTGAGCTGAATCGTGCTAAAGCAAAACTTGAAGATACTATTATCAGAGCTCCAATTGCTGGGACAATAACAAAAGTTAATCTGAAAGAGGGTGAGTTTACAGGCGGACTGGATTTGAATGAGTTTGCACTAAGCATGCTCGGCGCTTCCCCTTACCGAGTGGAAATGTTTGTTGCGGAAATTGATATTCCAAAAGTGAAATTAAGCCAAACAGGATCAATAGATTTGGATGCATTCCCATCCGAAGAATTTGCAATGAAAGTGAGCGAGATAGATCCGACAGCAACCGACAAAGATGGAGTATCCAAATACCGCGTAAAACTCGATTTCCCTTCTCAGGATATTAGATTGAAGATAGGAATGACCGGAGATGCGGAAATCTATACTGACTTTAGGAAAGACGTTGTGCACATACCAGGCAGAGCCGTCTTTACGGACGAAAAAGGAGATAAAATTGTGAAGATATTAAAAGACAATAAAGTAGTCGAAAGGAAGATAGAAACCGGAATGGAAGGAGAAGGCGGAGACACCGAAGTTGTTGAAGGAATCGATGAGGGAGAGACAATTATTCTTTTAATAAAGGACTAACCCTAACCCTAAAAGTGCCATCGACAAACCACTCCAATGGCTTAAACGGTAACGGAAATTCTACTCTGATAGAAACTAGGAAGCTCTGCAAATCGTATTTCAATGATGAACTAGAAACCCCCGTACTTTTTGATATTGATCTGACTATTAACAAAAATGAGTTCATAGCAATCATGGGACCATCGGGCTCGGGCAAATCTACACTTATGCACATACTCGGATTTTTGGATCATCACACGGGCGGAGAATATCTTTTCCACGGCAAGCATGCACAAGAGATGGACGAAGATACACTCGCAAAAGTCCGCGCAACAAGAGTGAGTTTCGTCTTCCAGGCTTTTAACCTGTTGCCGCGCGCATCGGTCCTTCAAAATGTAATGTTGCCTTTAATTTATCACCCAACTATCCCTGCATCCGAACGCCTGGAAAGAACAAAAAAGGCAATTGAGGCCGTAGATTTAACCGATCACTCTGATTATTTGAGCAATCAATTATCCGGAGGTCAAAAACAGAGAGTGGCAATAGCAAGAGCTCTTGTAACTGAACCTGAAGTTATTTTTGCAGATGAACCGACAGGAAACTTGGACTCGACATCCGGAATACAGGTGATGCAAGCGCTTCAGGAACTGCATTCAAACGGACACACGATCATTCTTGTAACTCATGAACAAGCAACAGCTGATCATGCAGATAGAATTATTGAATTATTTGATGGAAGGATTACTAAAGATACCAACAAGTTTAAAACGAGGAAGGCAAAAAGAGAAAATTCCCTAAAAAAATAATGCAATGCTTCTGCGAGACCTCTTCTCAACGGCAAGCAAAGCAGTGACTGTTAATCGCATGCGGTCGCTTTTGACCATGCTTGGAATAATCATCGGAGTTGGAGCTGTGGTATTGATGACTGGAGTTGGAAAAAGTATCGAAGGAGTAATTTTGGGCCAGATAGATTTTATGGGACCGAAAACAATGGCGATATTCCCGGGGAATGATGGGCCCGAGGGGGGAAGCACTACCATGCGTCCGGACTTTGATGCACTCACATTCGACGATGCTGAAGCTATTGATGAACTTACCACCGTTACAAGTATAGCTCCCGTAGTTTTTGTACCTGGTGATGCCCGATATGGCAGGGAGAAGGCAGACCCTAGAATTATTGGTTCATCTCCGGAGTATTATTTGAATCAAAACATAGAAACTTCTAAGGGAAGGTTCCATGATGCCAAAGATGAAGAGTCTTCGAACTATGTAGCCGTTATTGGTTCGGAAATTGCTGACGACTTATTTTTTGGTAGGTCGGCAGTAGGCAAAAGAATTGAATTGGCGGATAGAAAGTTCACAGTAATTGGAGTACTGAAACCGGTTGGAATGGTCTTCTTCCAAAATATAGATGACAGGATAATCATTCCCCTTTCGACTGCGGTAAATATGACAGGCAGATCGCACGCTGACATGTTCACTCTGCAATCAACCAACGGTTTTGAAATTGCATTCGCTGATGTAAGGGCTTTGCTCAGACAGCGCCATGGAATAACCGTGCCTGAAGATGGATCTACTGATAATGATGACTTCCTTGTAAGGTCAGCTGCGCAAGCAGAACAGATTTTGGGGACGGTTTCTATTAGCCTGACCGTGTTTATAACAATGATTGCAGGGATTTCTCTGTTTGTTGGTGGGATTGGGATAATGAATATAATGCTTGTATCTGTTACTGAGCGCACAAGAGAAATAGGATTAAGAAAGGCTGTCGGAGCAAAAAGAAGAGACATACTGCTTCAGATACTTATCGAGTCAGTATTTTTGACTCTCCTTGGCGGGCTTATTGGAATTGCAATAGGAATAGGCATTGATTTCCTTCTGGCAAAAACTATCGAGAAGTTTTTAGCCGAATATCAATTTGCCATAAGCATTGGTGCGATATTCCTCGCACTCGCAATGGCAACTATTACCGGAATTGCATTTGGAATATATCCCGCAAGGAAGGCTTCTAAATTGCATCCTATTGAAGCTCTTAGATATGAATAATTATGCTAATTAAAGACACGTTTTCAGCGGCATTCGAAGGACTTCATCGCTCAAGGCTTAGATCCATGCTTACCACGCTTGGAATTGTTATCGGAGTCGGTTCGGTCGTACTGATGGTATCGGTTGGAGCAAGTTTTGAGCGTTATATACTGGATCAGGTTGAAAGTTTTTCCGGTGATACTTTCGAAATTCATGCAAAGGGCATTCAAGATGTTGGAAAGGATGTCTTGAGTATTACATTTGGAGACCTAGAAGCTATAAGAGATCTAACCACTGTGCAAAATGTAGCACCTGCAATCTTTTTGACTGACCGGATCAGTTACGGACGCGAAGAGATAGCACCATTTATTTTTGGAACTACAAAAGAAATATTTATTAACTGGTCGCTGAAGATTGATCAGGGAAGATTGCTCACAGACGGAGATGATAAGGGCGCCAAAAGTGTGACCGTTCTTGGGTCACAAGCTGCTGAAGATTTATTCCCTAACGAAAATCCATTGGGCAAAAAAATTACTGTCGGCTCACGTAAATTTACAGTAGTTGGAGTTATAGAAGCCATGGGCTCTCCGTTGGCTGAACAAATGGATTCAATTGTCTATGTGCCGTTCTCCGTAGCCAAAGCAATACAGGGTCGAAGTACATATATCGACTACATAGCTTTGCAATCGAAGGGCGGTGATAATGAACTGACGAGGAGGGACATCGTCGCACTTCTAAGGCAAAGACATAACATAGATAACCCCGAAGATGACGGAGATAAGGATGACTTTTACGCACGTTCTTTTGAGCAGGCAATGGACATCATCAATACCGTGACGATGAGTATTACGCTATTCCTAGGGCTAATCGCGGGCATCTCCCTTTTGGTTGGAGGAGTAGGAATCATGAACATCATGCTTGTTTCGGTAACTGAACGAACCAAAGAGATAGGACTAAGGAAGGCAGTCGGCGCACGCAGAATGGATATACTTCTTCAGTTCCTTTTGGAAGCAATTGTACTTACTTTGCTTGGAGGAATAATCGGAGTTATTGGTGCACTTGGATTTGGACTGCTTCTGACCGCAATCGCAAACAAACTTTTGGGAGGCATTACTTACGCAATCACGTTGAGTTCGATTCTTCTTCCTCTGATTACCGCAATAGTTGTAGGGCTTATTTTTGGAATTTATCCGGCAAGGAAAGCAGCAAAACTTAGTCCAATTGAAGCTATGGGATATGAGTAGTTTTATGCACTTGCATAACAACACCAAGTCAGTTAACAATACTATTCGTATTACTCTTTTCCCCCAACGTATATGTTTTTCGACGGTGACGGTTGTGGTTGTGGCGACGGTACATGTCCTCCAGGCGGAGGAGATGACGGCGGAGCACCACCAGCCGACGATGGCGCAGCAGGTGCACCTCCTCCACCACCAGTAGAGGAGCCACCAGTAGACGCTCCTGCGGAGCCCGAAGTTCCTGCTTAGCCTATTTGCGAAAAACAGTCCCTGTCTGAATGGCAGGGCTTTTTTCGTTGGCAACATTTTCATACAAATTAACAGCACACAGAGTCTTACTCATGATAAAACTTTGCTTTGCTTAAAACGAAATCTTTCAAGGCTTGGTAAGGGCGAGTGGATAGCTCCGCTGTCTACTGTACTAACAATTATCCTTGCATTAATAACCGCGGACTTCCGCGGCGCCTTTGGCTTGGGGTCTGCTGAATGGAAAGCAATGTTTGTCATCTCCGGTTTTATTACAACCGGTTGGCTGGCCTTTACAATGCGCAAATCCATCCGGTCACTTAGTATGAATGAGGTTGTATATAACACGGTTGAGCAATTGGGTGGGAAAGTAAATTATTAGGAAACAGAGGAAACAGAAGAGTCAGAAGAATCAGAGGATATCATTTTTTACATAAAACTTGGTTTTGAGCAATAGCCTGTGCTCCTCTGTTTCTTCTGTTTCCTCTGCATCTTCTGCTTCTTTTGATGGAAATAAGCCAAATTTTAGGTATTATTGACCTCAATCATGCTTCTACTAGTCCGAATTCAGCAATGGGAAGAGCGAGCGGCCAAGCCTGAGCCGCATTTCTCACAATTGCTCAGAAACCTGCATGAACAGCTTAAGGGAGCCAAAATCAGCTTCGAGCTAGCTTCGATCAACCAGCATATCTATTTCTTTTTAAATGTCCCAAATCAATTGAAGGAGCTAATGGTAGGCCAGATCTATGCCATTTATCCTGATGCTGTTATAGAGGAAGTTGATGGAGATTATGCAAACTCAAAAGCAATCTCCGGTTCTGTAATGCTTTCTGCTCAGCTTGGAATGCGCCGTCCGGACATTTATCCCTGGAAAAGATTTGATGAATTTGAAGGAGACAGCCTTGCAGGATTGTTCACTGTAATGAGTAAATCTGAGGAGGGTCAACAACTTTGGGCACAAATTGTAATGAAACCGATTGATGATAATTTTGGATTTAACTTGAGGCGCACTGTTAAATCATTCGTAAATAGATTCAGGAAACTTATAAGATTCAGGGATTTTGTAAAAGCACGCGGACAAAAAGGGTTCGGAAAGCGTGAAAAAGATGCACTCGCACAGAAAGCAGAAGAAAGACAATATAATGTCGCCGTGCGTGTTGCCGCAATCGCAAAGAGTCAGGAAAGAGCACAGGGGCAATTGAATGCTCTGACTCAAGCCTATGCGCAGTTCAACACTTTGGATTACAACGGATTTAAAATCTGTAAAAAGTCGAAAAATGAAGCTGCGCTTAAGCGATGGCAAGCTCGATTGATGGATGATGCTTCATGGATGGGAATTTCGGAAGCGGCCGCTGTGTATCACTATCCTGACCCTGATATTGTTCCACATATAGTGCACGTTATGGCCAGGAGATCGGAACCGCCTTTGGACTTGCCAAAATCTGACGGTTCGGAAGTTGTTCCTTTTGGAAAATCCAATTATCACAACCAACAAATCCCGTTTGGACTTTTGCGAGCTGACCGTGCTCGCCACCTTTATGTAGTTGGAAAGTCTGGTACTGGTAAGTCAAAGATGCTTGAGCTTTTGATAGCCACTGACATTAAAGCCGGAAAAGGAGTCTGTGTAATGGATCCTCATGGAGATTTGGTCGATGCAGTTATTAAACATATTCCAAAGGAAAGAGTTGAGGATGTAATCTACTTTAATCCGATGGATACGGAGTTCCCAATTGCGTTTAACCCTATGCAAGCTGTGGATCCGAAACTCAAACTGAGAGTTACTATCGGTTTTATCGAGATTTTCAAAAAGCTATTCGGTGCAAACTGGACGCCTCGCCTTGAGCATGTGCTTAGGCAGACAACACTGGCACTTTTGGACTCGGAGGGCACAACTGTGTTCTCCATTTTAAAAATGCTTTCGGACAAGAACTACCGCCAAAAGATTGTTGCAAAGATAGAGGATGCGGTAGTGAAGAACTTCTGGGTAAATGAATTTGCGGCATGGAGTGAAAAATTTGATAACGAGGCGATTACGCCTCTTTTAAATAAAGTTGGACAATTGGTTTCCACTAACCTGATCAGAAACATCATCGGACAACCATACAATACGTTTGATATTCGCCAAGTGATGGATAACGAGAAGATAATGCTTGTTAAACTCAATAAAGGACTTCTGGGAGAAGAAAATGCCGCTCTCTTGGGTGCGATGTTGATTACAAAGATCGAGCAAGCCGCTCTTGAACGCGCTGACACTCCCGAAGAGGAACGAAAAACTTTCTATCTGTATTGTGATGAGTTCCAATACTTTGCAACTGATACTTTTGCAGAGATTCTATCCGAGGCGCGCAAATATAAATTGTCTTTGACTGTTGCTCATCAGTACATGGGACAATTAATTGATAAAGTCCGAACAACGGTATTTGGAAACATCGGAACAATCGTAAGCTTCCGTGTTGGAGCAGAAGATGCGGGGATTCTGGAACAGGAATTTAACCCCATCTTCAAGGTTCGCGACATTATTAACCTCGCAGTAAGGGAGTTTTATATAAAGATGAGCGTGAAAGGAGAAACGCGCGATGCTTTCTCGGCAACTACAATGGATTGCACGACTCCGAAAGACGAAGACAGTTATAAAGATGAGATTATTAATTTCTCTCGCAAAACGTTCTCTAAACCTAAGGACGAAGTGGAAGATTTGATGAGGAAATGGGACGAAAGCGGAGGAGACATCTCACAGGAGGCTTGGTACAGCGGTGCATTAGACGAAGATTTCGCCCCTCCGATAGTATAAAAGGCATGCTGAGCTCGTCGAAGCATGCTCCGCCAATAGTCTAATAGTGGTACAATCAGCGCCTGATGCAGAAATCCTGCGTTAAATGCGGCTCGCAGTTCGAAGTCACGGATGATGACCTCAAGTTTTACGAAAAGGTATCGCCGACTTTCAACGATATAAAAATTCAAATTCCTGCTCCAAATCAATGTCCAGATTGCCGCTTGCAAAGACGAATGGCGCACAGAAATGAATGGAGTTTGTACAGTCGTAAATGTGATTTAAGCGATAAACAGATTGTATCAATCTACTCGCCTGATGTTCCTTTCGAAGTATATGAACAATCAGAATGGTGGAGTGATAAATACGATCCACTTGAGTACGGAAGGGAGTTTGACTTCAGCAAAACCTTCTTTGAGCAGTTTAATGAGCTAAATATGAGTGTTCCAAAGGCTTCAATCATAAATGCGAAAAGCGAGAACAGTGCTTACACCAACTATTCAGCTGAGAACAATAACTTATATATGGTGGTTGGAGGCCTTGGTTGCGAAAGATGCTATCACAGTTATCGCATATTTTACTCAAGTGACATTTGTGATTGCTATGACATGTACAAATGCGAACGATGCTACATGTGCAATGAATGTTCAGAATTATTTGACTGCACTGGATGCCTTAGATGTCAGAACGGCTCCGATTTGAAATACTGCCTTGATTGCAACGGATGCAACCATTGTTTCGGCTGCATAAATATGCGCAATAAAAAATATTGCATCATGAATAAGGAATACTCAGAAGCAGAATATGAATCTAAAGTCGTAGAATTAATGAAAGATCCAAAAAAAACATTAGCTGATATTAGTAAATTCCAATCAAAATTCCCCAGAAGATCGTCATACATAATTCAATGCACCAACAGTACCGGTGATCGATTGATGCAATGTAAAAATTGCAGCAACTGCTACACAGTCACAGACATGGAAGATTGCAAATACACTCAAATAGCTGTGGGAAGCAAAGATTGTGTAGATTGCAATTTCTCGGATAATTGCGAACTTATGTTCTTTTCTGCTAACAATGAGAAAAATTACCACATTCTTTACGGTTGCATGAATTGGTACAACAAATACACAATTTATTGCACCAACTGTTTTTACAGTACCAATCTTTTTGGTTGTAGTGGAATGAAAAAACACAATTACTGCATATTAAACAAACAATATTCAAAGGAAGAATATGAGGAATTGATTCCAAAGATTATCGATCATATGAAAACTACAAATGAATGGGGCGAGTACTTTCCTTTTGAACTCTCGCCATTTGCATACAATGAAACCGTAGCGCATGAATACTACCCTCTGACTAAAGAAGAAGTGGAAAAGCGAGGATTCAAATGGAAAGAAATGAAAGATGAGATCCCAAAAGTCGAAAAAATAATCAGTGCCTCTCAATTACCGGATACAATCGAAGACATTCCTGATGATGTATTAAACTGGGCCATTAAATGCGAGGAAACTGACCGACCATTCAAGATCGTTAAACAAGAACTTGAGTTTTATAGAAAGATGAAGCTTCCTATCCCCCATTTGCATCCCGATGAGAGGCATAAAAGAAGAATGGCACTAAGGAATCCTCGCAAATTATGGGCCAGAACCTGCGATAAGTGCCAAAAAGAGATTCAGACGACATATGCGCCAGAAAGACCCGAAAAGGTATTTTGTGAGGAATGTTACTTGGCTGAGGTATACTAATACTGATGTCCTCCTGCACCCAATGCGGCACAGACTTCGAAATTACGGATGATGATCTGAAGTATTACGACAAGATATCTCCTGTTTTTAACGAAACAAAAATTTCAATCCCTCCCCCAACGCATTGTCCCGGTTGCAGACAACAAAGAAGATATGCAATTCGTAATGAACGCAATTTGTATAAAAGAAGTTGCGATCTTTGCGGAAAAGAATCTCTATCCATGTACTCGGAAGAAAAGCCTTTCCCCAACTATTGTCCCGATTGTTGGTGGAGTGACAAGTGGCACGGCTCCAGTGTTGCAATGGACCTTGATCTTAGCCGATCATTCTTTGAGCAATTCAGAGGATTACAGGAGAAAGCTCCGCGAATAGGTTTGTACTTGGTTAGTTCCGAGAATTGCGATTACTGCAATTGCATTGGCGACTGCAAACGATGTTATTTGTCCTTTGGAACAGTATATTCAGAGGATTGCATGTACGGATCCGCATACTACTCGAAGAACTGCGTTGATAATTTAGTAACTCGTGAGTGTGAGTTGTGTTATGAATGCACGGACAGCAGAAAACTTTATAGCTGTATCGAATGCCAGGACTGTTACAACTCCGATCACCTGCTTTATTGCTATGACCTTCAGGGTTGTAGCGACTGCATCGCATGCGCTGGCCTTAGGAACAAGAAATTTCATATAGAAAATAAGCCCTATTCCGAAGAAGAATACAAAGAATTCAAAAACAAAATAAATTACTGCGACAGGAATTGGATGAATGATCTAAAAAAGAAAACGGAGAACATAAAACTAAATACAATCAGACATTATATGCCCAGTTCCAACACTCAGAACGCAACCGGATCGCACATTTACAATTCAAAAAATACATTCAGCTCTTTCTTTGTGGATAGATGCGAAGACTGCTCATATTGCATGCAGGTTGTGGACCTTAAGGACTGTTATGACAATAACTATACCGAGGAGAATGAGCTCTGCTGCGATTATCTGGGAATGTATGGAACGAAGAGGACACATTTCTCAACATTTTCGCGTCACACATTCGAAGTTTACTGCTCTGAGTATTGCATTAACGGCAAATATCTTTTTGGATGTTCAAATTTAAGGGACAAAGATTACTGCATTCTTAATAAGCAATATTCCGAAGAGGAATATAACTCTCTCGTTCCAAAAATTATTGAAGGAATGAAACAGCGAGGCGAATGGGGCGAGTTTTTCCCCGTCGCTCTTTCTCCATTTGCATACAACGAGACAGTTGCACAAGAATACTTCCCGATGACCAAGGAAGAAGTATTGGAAAAGTGGCCTGCCAGCCGTAGCTTTAGCGGAGGCTGGAAAGATGACATTGGCCAGATTCCAGATGTTGAGAAAATTATTCCCGCTGATCAATTGCCGGATGATGTTGATGAAGTGCCGGATGATATTTTGAACTGGGCGGTTAAATGTTCAGTTTCCGGCAGACCTTTTAGGATAATAAAACAGGAGCTGGATTTTTACAGGAGATTCAAGCTTCCGATTCCTAAATTACACCCCGATGAGCGCCACAAAGCCAGATTGAATAAAAGGAATCCTCGCAAATTATGGGCCAGAACCTGCGATAAGTGCAAAAAAGAGATGCAGACCACATATGCGCCGGAGAGGCCCGAGAAGGTATTTTGCGAGGAATGTTATTTGAAAGAAGTTTATTGAAACCCCCTGTCTGAACCATGATTAAAGGATTTTAGGATAGACAGGATTATGAAAGGCTAAATCGTTGTATGTACATTGTACATACAGCTAATAATTAAGCACGTGTTGCTATAATCAAGTTAATCCTGTAATCATGTGAATCAAGGTTCAGACAGATGTATACTAATACTGATGTCCTCCTGCACTCAATGCGGCCAAGAGTTCGAGATAACTGATGGTGATTTAGAAATGCTAGATCAGCTAAGCCACACTATTGGTGGAATCAAACTGGATCTTCCGCCTCCAACCAAATGTCCAGACTGCCGATCGCAACGTAGAATGGCGCACGTAAACCAGCTCAATTTGTATGAGCGCAAATGTGATCTAACCGGAGAAAACATCCTCTCGAATATTCGACCGGATTCTCCGTACAAAGTTTACAGACAAGAAGATTGGTACAGTGACAAATGGAATTCGTTGGATTACGGTAAAGAATTTGATTTTAATCGTCCGTTCTTTGAGCAATGGCAGGAAGTACTTACCAATACTCCGCGGCCTAATTTGTTCACAGGATATCAATATGATGAAAACTGTGAATACACAAATCATGCGGGAAAGAACAAGAACTGTTATTTGATTTTTGATTCAGATGAAAACAGAGACTGCTATTACAGTTACAGCTTGAACCAGTGCGAGAACTGTGTTGACTGTTTCCGCACTCGAAAATCTGAACTCTGCTACGAATGTGTAGATTCTGTTAAGTGCTACGGAAGCACATACTTGCAGGATTGCGACAACTGCTCTGATTCTATGTTTTTGAAAAGCTGCACAGGATGTAAACATTGCCTGATGTGCAGCAATATGAAAAACAAGGAGTATTGCGTAGAGAATAAACAAGTTAGCAAAGAGGAATTTGAAAAATTCCGTGCAATGCTTGGTTCTTACTCTGCATTGCAATCGGCCCAGCAGAGATTTGAAAAACTTAAGCTGGAATATCCGCAAAAATATTTGCACGGCATCCAGAACGAGAATGTCACTGGCGATTATTTGGTGAACTGCAAAAATGCACATTTATGCTTTGATTCGGAGGATTTGTGGGACTGCAGACATGTTACTCAGGGCTTTATGCCGCTTAAGAATTGCATGGATATTCATGAATGCGGCGATGGCGAGCGATTGTATGAAAGCTCGGTTGCAGGATACGGCATTCACAGTTGTTTGTTTAGCAATCATACGCTTGCACACATGAACGACATGATTTACTGCACATTATGTAATCATTCAAAAAACTGCTTTGGATGCGTAGGCATACAACGAAAAGAACATTGTATTCTTAATAAACAATACACGCAGAAAGAATATGAAGAATTGGTTCCCAAGATTGTAGATCATATGAAGAGTACCAAAGAATGGGGCGAGTTCTTCCCAGTAACAATATCTACATACGGATACAACGAATCACTCGCACAAGATTACTATCCTTTAACCGAAGAAGAAACCAAAACACGAGGATGGAAATGGGTAAATGACCTGGGGAAGAAGAAGGCAGCCGGATCAAAGGTAGAATTACCAGACAACATAAATGACGTGACTGAGGATATCTGCGATAAGATTCTCACGTGCGAAGAAACTAGCCGACAATATAAGATTATTCCCCACGAATTTAAATTCTATAAGCAATTACATGTGCCGTTGCCTCGAATTGACTTCTTCCAGCGCTACAAGAAGCATCTCGCTATGCGCAACCCGAGAGTTTTACATGATCGCAAGTGTGATAAATGCGGAGTAGATATTCAGACTAGTTATGTACCCACAAGACCAGAGAAGATATACTGCGAGACTTGCTATCAGCAATCTCTTGAATAATGCAGAATACATGTACAAAATGCGGCGTTGAGTTCGAGATCACTACTCGTGATGAAGAGTTCTACGAAAAGATGAAAGTACCTCCTCCAACACACTGTCCAGACTGCAGATTGCAACGCAGGCTTGCTTGGAGAGTGACGTGGACTCTCTATATAAGAAAGTGTGATATATCTGGCAAAGATATCCTTTCAATATTTCCACCAGATGCACCTTACACAATTTGCCATCATGAGGAGTGGTACAACAACAAAGCAAATGCATTGGATTTCGGCCAAGACTTCGATTTCAATCGTCCTTTCTTTGAACAATTCAACGAAGTTCTTCACAGGGCTCCCCTGCAGAGTTTGTCCGTTGATTTTCTACAAAATAGCGACTACGTAAATGAAGCTGGGCATTTGAAAAACTGTTACTTGATAGTTGAATCTGACGGGAACCAAGATTCGTTATATTCATATCGAATATTAGGAGCAACAAGCTGCGTCGACTGTATATTTGTTAAGGATTCTGAATGGTGTTACGAATGCACCGACTGCGTCACATGCAATAAACTTCTTTACGGCCAGCTCTGCGAACAATGCCGTGACAGTACATTCCTCTTTGACTGCAGAGGATGTCAAAATTGTTTTGGATGCGTTGGCCTTCGAAAAAAACAATTCTGCATCTTCAACGAACAACTTACGGAAGAAGAGTACAAAACACGGGAAGCATCATTAGATTTATGCAATCCCGAGCACGTACAAACAGTAATGGCCAGATTTGAGGAACTTAAACGTGCACATCCCCGAAAAGCAATTACAGGGGAGCAAAACGATAATGTTTCTGGAGAATACATCAATGAAAGTAAGGAATGCTTTGACTGCTATGACATTCGACAATGCCGCGATTGCAAGTATTGCCATATGCTAATGGAAGTAAATGACTGTATGGATTACTACGTTTGGGGGATGGGCGGTGATCGCATCTATGAATGTCTAACTTGTGGATATCACCCTCACTCACTTAGGTTTTGCGTGAAATGCTGGGAGGGTGTGCACAATCTTACGTATTGCTTCCAGTGCACATTGGGAACAAACAACTGTTTTGGATGTGTCGCAGTGCACAGAGGCGAGTACTGCATTCTGAATAAACAATACTCAAAGGAAGAATATGAAAAGCTAGTTCCAAAGATAATTGAACACATGAAAAAGACAGGTGAGTGGGGAGAATTTTTCCCGGCATCTATTTCACCCCATGCATACAATGAAACATCCGCACTTGAATACTTTCCACTAAACAAAGAGGAAGTTATAAATCGTGGCCTAAAGTGGCAGGATAATCTGCCAACAACAACTGGGAAAGAAACCGTTTCTTGGAATGACATTCCATATGATATCGATCAAGTCACTGAATCAATTTGTGATGAAGTGTTGGCATGCGAGAGAACAGGTAAAAACTTCCGGATTACAAAACAAGAGTTGGCATTTTATAAACAAATGCGTCTGCCAATTCCCAGGATCCATTACTACGAAAGGCATTTGGATAGGAAGAACCTCAGAAATCCAAGAAAGCTTTGGAAACGAAGTTGCGATAATTGTGGAACCGAGATAATGACCGCCTATGCGCCCGAAAGGCCCGAAATTGTGTACTGTGAGACGTGCTATCACAAAGAAGTTTATGGATGATGCCCCCCTTGATTAGAAGGATTAATAGATAGACAGGATTAAAGAAATTGGATTGTTTGTTGGTTATTTATAAATACATTAAGATAATTCTCTGTAATCAAGCTAATCCTTTAATCTTGTGAATCATGGTTCAGACAATTTGTAAGCAATGCGGCACCGCGTTTGAGATCGCTGATGAGGATCTGAAGTTTTATGAACAAGTGTCACCGGTCTTCAGTGGAAAGAAGTATCTAATTCCTCCTCCTAAATATTGTCCGGACTGCCGACAACAAAGAAGGCTTGCAATGTGCAATGAACAAAACCTTTATAATTCAACCTGCGACCTATGTAAGAAAGAAATGATTTCACAATTCCAGCCCAATCAAACCTTTCCTGTCTACTGTCGTGACTGTTGGCATAGTGATGAATGGGATCCCAAGGAATGTGGAAAAGATTTTGATTTCTCCCGTCCTTTTTTCGAACAATTCGCAGAATTACAAAAGTCCGTGCCAGCGCAAGGACGTGATGTACAAGGTACTGTTATTAACTGTGAATACATCCACTTTGCTGGATTCTCCAAGAACTGCTATCTGATAATGCATGCTGATTTTTGTGAGGATTGCCTTTATGGATATGGCTTCAAGAAAAATATCGCATGTGTTGACGGTTTTTATAATCTACACAGTGAACTTTGTTATGAATGTATCGATGCCCATAAGTGCTATGAATTAATTGGTTCACAGGAATGTGTAAACTGCAGCTCAAGCTGGTTTCTGCGCGACTGTATAGGATGTAAGAACTGTATTCTTTGTACAGGACTTCGTGATAAAGAATATTGCATAGAGAATCAGCAATATTCCAAAGAGGATTACATGGCGAGAAAAAAGGAAATGGATTTAGGATCTTACAAAACGTATCAAAGACTTAAAGAAAAACTCCAGGATCTGGAACTCAAGCACACATTTAAAGAATACCAAGGACACAATTTACAAAACTGCTCCGGAAATCACCTATACAACTGCAAAAACACTTTCGAAAGCTTTGATTGCGAAGATGTTGAAGATGGAAAATACTGTTACCAAATGGTACTGAGTTCAAAGAACATATATGATACGTATCAGTATGGAACCAACCTGCAGGAATCCCTTGAAAGCTGTATCTGTGGAGATAATGGATACCACATCTTATTTTGCTTTGGAGGACACGTAGATAGCACCGATCTTTCATATTGTTGGTATATGGAATCGTGTAAAGATTGTTTCGGATGTACATTCATGCATCACCAACGCTATTGCATCTTTAACAAACAATATACAAAAGAAGAATATGAAGAACTTGTACCTAAAATTATTGAGCATATGCAAAAGACAGGAGAGTGGGGAGAACATTTCCCAATGAAAAATTCATTCTTCGGTTACAACCACACAACTGCAAGTCTTTACTATCCACTCGCAAAAGAAGAGGCTCAAAAATGTGGAGCCAGATGGTCAGATTATGAACCACCACCTCCAAAAGTAGAGAAAGTAATCCCAGCCGATAGACTTCCAGACAATATTGATGATATTCCTGATGATGTACTTAACTGGGCTATCACATGCGAGGTAACAGGTAAGCCATTTATAATTACTCAACAAGAGTTGCGACTTTATAGACAAATGCGTGTTCCTCTTCCCCGCCGCAACTGGCAACAAAGACAACTGGAAAGATTCAACAAAAGGAATCCTCGCAAACTCTTTGAACGAAAGTGCGACAAATGCGGGAAAGACATAAAGACCACTTATAGCCCCGAAAGGCCCGAAATTGTGTACTGTGAAGACTGCTACCACAAAGAAGTTTACGTATAAAAGCATGCCTGTCCGCCGTAGCCCGAAGGGCGAAGGAGGGCTATCATAAAGAGGTATATGGCTGATTGTAAACAATGTGGCACGGCATTTGAGGTTACTGACGATGATCTGAAGTTTTATGACAAAGTATCACCTATTTTTAATGGGAAGAAATATCAGATTCCCCCTCCAACCTA
>Ga0187833_10000653_pt1 | contig 40223 bp, 42 predicted proteins | sample ETNtaG_37_FD_167968 | JGI IMG/M metagenome (GOLD analysis project Ga0187833, IMG submission 167968) | Marine microbial and viral communities from oxygen minimum zone, Eastern Pacific Ocean - ETNP2014_SV_400_PacBio MetaG (Illumina Assembly) | ecosystem: Environmental > Aquatic > Marine > Hypoxic...
GAGATGATCCCTGTTGCGCAGATCCAATCTGTTGCGGAGAGTATACCTATGCCTGTGATTGTAGTGGTTATGATTGTTGTAAAGAAAATGAAAATCTTTGCCCTTCTGAAGAAGGAAATGGAGGAGGTCCTCCAGGCATTTTAATATAACATACACCATACAAAACTATATAAAGAATAATTTTTAACAACAAATAAAAGATGATAAAAATCCCTTATGAGCAGATTATTGAAAGGATAAAACAAGAAGGAAAGATTTCTGAAAGTGAAATTAATGGGAAGATAGATGCTAAGATGAAGCAGCTTTCCGGGTTAATAAGCAAAGAAGGGGCGGCACATATTGTTGCCAATGAATTTGGAATAAAATTATTCGATGCTTTTACTGGGAAACTACAGATAAAAAACATTCTTGCAGGCTTAAGAAATGTGGAGACTGTTGGAAAAGTACTGCAAACTTATGAGTTAAGGGAATTCAAAACAAATGAAAGGGAGGGCAAGGTAGCTTCTTTGGTTATTGGAGACGAGACTGGGACTGTAAGGGTTGTGATGTGGGGTGAGCAGGCAGAAAATATAAAGAATATAAGCAAGGATATGTCATTAAAAATAGTTGGGGCTTATGTTAAGGACAATAACGGGAATATTGAGCTGCATTTGAATGACCGAAGCAAAGTGATATTGAATCCGGAAGGAGAGATTATAAAAAGTGTAAAACAATATACTGCTGAAAGAAAAACTATTGACAAGCTGACAGAAAATGACGGTATTGTAGAAATTTTAGGTACAATAGTGCAAATATTTGACCCAAGGTTTTTTGAAATATGCCCGCAGTGCAGCAAGAGGGCAAAAAATGCTGAGGGCGTATTTTCATGCCCTGAGCACAATAATATCGAGCCTGATTATTCTTATGTCTTAAATCTTATTGTTGATGATGGAACTGAAAATATAAGAACAGTATTTTTTAGGGACAGTATGGAGAAGCTCATTAATTCAAATAAAGAAAAAATTTTAATGTATAAAGATAATCCAGAAAAATTTGAAGAGGTTAAGACAGAACTATTGGGAAATATTGTTAAAATAAATGGCAGGGTTAAAAAGAATCTCTTTTTTGACAGAATAGAGATTTTAGCAAATGAAGTCTTACTAAATCCAGATCCTGAAGAAGAAATCAAAAGATTAGATGATGAAGTGAAGAAAGTAGAAAGTAATTAATAATATAATTCTTTATTTTTCTTTAATATGATGTATTATACTCATTTAGCATTTGGACTTTTAGTTGCTTTATTAGCATTAGATTTTTTTAATATTCAAAATAAACTGCTTTTTGTTTTAATTGTAGTATTTTTCTCTATTTTTCCGGATATCGATGATACAAAATCAAAAATTGGGAAGAAAAACAGGCAAATTTCAAGAATAATAAATATTCTTTTTGGCCACAGGGGATTTTTCCATTCGATATATGTCCCGTTAATATTATATTATATTTTTTATTATGTAAATAAAGAAATTGGAGCTGCTGTTTTAGTAGGCTATTTCTCCCATTTATTTATGGATGCATTGACCAGGAAAGGGATAAAACCTTTTTATCCCTTAATTAATAAAAGAATCAATGGATTTTTCAAAACAAACTCTTTATTGGAGAAAATATTCTTTTTGGCTGTTATTTTACTGGATTTGTACATACTATTGACTTATATCTAAGAAAGTATATGCTCTAGAAGCACTGGACATTCTGAAACCTCAAAATATTGGCTTTACAGAGCTTATAATGCGCAAATTCTGTATTTAGGGTGCACTGGACATTCCCGGACGAGGTATATAAATAAGGTAGTCCCTATAGTATTTGCTGTATGAAATTGCTCGTACAGCACCTCCATTCCTGGAGTTGTGAAGTCTATACTTTGCATACTCATAATTAAGGGGATGTTGAAACAAAACGCGAAAGCAACGAGGAAAGTAAAATGAGCACAAAAATAGAAACTGAAAATATTTCTGGGAATATACCAGAAAAAAAGTTTTCAACAGGAGGCTTAACAGCTACTGTGTGGGAAAACCAAGGAAAAAGCAAAACTGGTGAAGAAGTAAGTTTTAGAACTGTTTCTTTTCAGAGAAGATATATGGACAAAAATGGCGAGTGGCAGAGTACAAGCACTTTAAGAACAAATGACCTTCCAAAGGCTTCTTTAGTGCTGCAGAAAGCCTACGAGTATCTTGTCATGAAAGAATTGGGAGGTGCAGCTTAATTTTATTTCTTTATTTTTTTATATCAGGAAACAAAAAATTTAAAAGGTGATAATAATGAAACAAATCTTAATGGAACAAAAGGCTATACCAAGTAATGAGAAAAAATCCGAAAAGAACCTGAAATCAAAAGTTACAAAAACCAATGATCAGGAAAAACAAATTGCTAAAGAGAAAACATTAAGCGACTTACCCGGAGTGGGTCCAGCTACTGTTGAGAAACTTGAAACAGTTGGTTATAACGACCTAATGTCTGTCGCAGTTGCAACTCCTGGAGAAATTATAGAAGTTACAGGAATGGCAGAGGCTGCAGCAAAAAAGATTATAGCGGCGGCAAGAGCTTCTTTGGATATGGGCTTTGAGTCCGGTGAAGAAGTTCTTAAAAAAAGAGCTAATGTCTTAAAGATATCTACTGGCAGTAAAGCTTTTGATACTCTAGTTGGCGGTGGTTTCGAATCAGCAGCTATAACAGAATGTTTTGGTGAATATGGTTCTGGGAAAACTCAAATAGGACACATACTTGCAGTTAATTGCCAGAAGCAATTTCCAGGATCTACTGCAGTTTACATTGATACTGAAAATACCTTCAGGCCAGAGAGAATTGGGCAACTTTGTAAAGGCGTTGGTTTGGAACCAGAAAAAGTTCTGAAGAATATAAAGGTTGCTAAGGCATTTAATACAGACCATCAGATGCTGTTAGCAGAAAAAATTGAGGATCTTATAAAAAAGCAAGGGTTAAATGTGAAACTTGTTATTATAGATTCTTTGACAGCACACTTCAGGGCAGAGTATATTGGAAGAGGAACATTAGCAGAAAGACAACAGAAGATAAATAGGCATATGAGAGATCTTGCAAAGTTGGCGCATATGCATAACTTATGTGTTTATGTTACAAACCAAGTAATGGCCAGACCAGATATGTTTTTTGGTGATCCTACACAAGCTATTGGCGGCCATATTGTAGGACATGCATCAACCTTTAGGATATATCTCAGAAAGGGAAAGAAAGGCAGCAGAGTTGCTAAATTGGTTGATAGCCCTAATTTGCCAGAAGGTGAAGCAAGCTTCTATGTTGAGGGTAGTGGATTAAAAGATATTTAGTTTTTAAATTATTTTTTCTATTTCTTTTGCATATCTTAAAAAGTTTTTTAAACACACTTAGATTTCACTAAAATATGTTTAACTACTATTTGAACAAGTTTGTTTCCAATATATGCTGTAAATTATTGCTAAAGAAAATCAATGGTCTAAAAAATCTTCCTACAAAAGGAGGGTATATAGTGGCAGCAAACCATGTAAGCTATTTAGATATCTGGGTTATGTATGTTATGTTTTTAGATAAAGCAAAGACCTATATACGATTCATAGCTAAGAGGAGGTTAGTAAAAGACGCGTATTTTAGAATAACAAAATTTCTATTTGGGAATGAGAAAAATAAAGTGATTATATTAAACGCGAAAATGCCAGAAAAGGCTTTTAAGGAATCGACAACTGCATTGAAAAAAGAAAGTATAGTATGCATCTACCCTGAAGGAGAAAGAAGTCCTAACGGAAGAATACAAAAAGGAAAAACCGGGATGATAAGATTAGCATTGTTGGCTAAAGTACCAATTATTCCAGTCGGACTCAAAGGCACATTTGAGCTCATGCCGAAAGGAAAATCAATGCCCAAAATTAAAAAAAATGTAATAATTAGTATAGGAAAACCTATTTACTTTGATTATTACTATAATAGAAAAATGACAAAGAAATTATTGAGAAAACTAACAGATGATGTCATGAAAAATATAGCAAAACTAATAGGACAAGAACATAACTACTAAAAATGGTTTACCCGATAGCTAAAGTAATGTTTAAACCCATAGTCAATCTTTGGGTTAAAGAAGTTGGTGGACTGGAAAATCTACCCAAAAAGGGCGCTTTTATTGTAGTTGCCAATCATGCAAGCTATATGGATCATCTAATAATAATGTGTACTTTAGTTCCACATTTGAATAGGAAAGTGCATTTTCTTTCAAAAAAGGAGCATTTTAGCAATCCAATAAAATCAATGTGGCACAGATGGGCAGGCGCAATACCTCTTGACAGGCAGGCAGGCGGTAAAGAAGCATTAAGATGGGCTGTAAAGGCATTAAAGCAAGGAAAAATTATTGCGATTCATCCAGAAGGGACAAGGACATTAACAGGAAAACTGCAAAAAGGAAAAACAGGTATTGTAAGGTTGGCTTTAGCAGCAAAGGTTCCTGTAGTGCCTGTAGGATTAATCAGAACTTTTGAAATTTTACCAAAAGGTAAATATATACCAAGATTAAAAAGAGCAACAATGAATATAGGAAAGCCAATGTATTTTAAAAAATATTATAATAAAAAGATAACAAAAACATTATTAAGAAAAATAACAAAGGAGACCATGAAAGAAATTGCAAGATTATGCAATCAAAAATATAATTTTTAATACAATGGCTATGAAAAAAATATCTATTATTGGAGCAGGAGGCTGGGGAACGACTTTGGCTGTATTAGTAGCTGAGAATGGCTATGATGTTACCTTATGGGCAAGAGAAAAAGAAATTGTACAATCTATTAATGAGAAAAGAGAGAGTAAAAACTATCTCCCAGGAATTAAAATACCTAATAATGTTTATGCTGAGAGTTCTATAGAGAAAGCGATCTTAAATTCTGATGTGGTAATTAATGCTGTTCCGGCACAATTTACAAGGGAGGTAGCTAAAGAATACTCTAAGCATATCAATTGCGATATTGTTGTTAATGTTGCAAAAGGTATAGAAGTAGGAACTTACAAAAGAATGTCAGAAGTTCTTAAAGAGGAGTTACCTGATAAAGTTTCAATAGTATCTCTTTCAGGGCCTAATCATTCTGAAGAAGTAAGCAGAAAAATGCCAACAGCAACGGTTATAGCATCTAATAATGTTGACTGTCTAAAAGATATTAAAAAAATATTTCATACAGATTACTTCAGGGTTTTTACACATGATGATGTAATTGGAGTGGAAGTTTGTGGCTCTTTGAAGAATATAGCAGCATTAGCAACAGGTGTGTGTGACGGTTTAGGTTATGGGGATAATACAAAAGCAAGCATCATAACACTAGGATTAATGGAGATGAGCACTTATGGGAGACTTTTAGGGGCTAAAAGAGCAACTTTCTATGGTCTTGCTGGTGTAGGTGATTTAGTGGCAACATGTACAAGCAAATACAGCAGAAACAGGCTTGTTGGAGAAAGGATTGCAGAAGGAAAGAATATGGAAGATATCAGAAAAGAAATGAAAGGTATGGTTGCAGAAGGTATACAAACAACAAAGGCTGTTTATGAGTTCAGCAAAAAAAATAATTTTTATATGCCTTTAACGGAACAAGCTTATGGGGTGCTGTACAAAAACAAAGATTTGAAAGAAGCCATATCAGATTTGTTGAAAATAGAATAAAAATTTGGGGGCGGATAATTAATAAATCCATTACTCCACCGTAAAGTCTTCTATTTTCTCCTTAAGTTCTTCGTTTTTCTTTAAAATTCCACGGTTTCTTAAATACTCCCTTGCAAGTATCCAGAAAAATAAACCTAGGCTTTTTTTCCCCTTGTTATTGCTTGGGACTACAAGATCTATATTGTTTGACTGATTATTTGTGTCGCATATTGCAACAACAGGAATGCCCATCTTTATGGCATCCATTACAGCGTTTCTATCCGGTCCGGAGTCAACAGCTAGAAGGACTTTGACTTCAATGTAATTGTCTAAGTTGGGATTTGTTAAAATTCCTGGAGGATATCTGCCGGCAAAAACCTTTGCTCCAGTAACCTTGTTAAACATTTTTATTGGTTTCCATGCGCTTTCCCTTCTACCAACAACTAAAATATCTTCCGGATTGTATTGCGCTAAGAATTTGGCTGCTATGTTTAATCTTTCATCAATCTTTTGTAAGTTTAGGACTGACAAACCATCGGGCCTTGTTTTGTAGATGAGTTTTTCCATGTATTTAGTTTTAAACTTTGTACCTATATGTATTCCCGACTTTAGATACTCTTCTGTAGGTACCAAAAATTTCTCTTCTGCCATAATAATCACCTTTAATTTGAATAACAGTTCAGAATATGAACTGCAGTTTTTATTACCTCATGCAGCGTTATGCAAACCGCAGTTTGCATGTTGGTAATATACTCTGGGAAGAATATCTTATTTAAAAAGGTTTCTTTATTTGCCAAATACCTCCAAGTCCTCATAAATTGGCCCTTGCGGGGTTAAGGTGCTTTTTATTAATTTAAAGCAGCTTATGTCCATTTTTTTATTTTCGATTTTTATATTTCTTAGTTTGTCCACGAATTTCTTTTTATCGTCAATAAACTTAACTCTTGCTAGGGTAAGATGGGATTTGAAGCTTTTCTCTTTCTTGAATAATTTTTTTAAGTTTTCATCAATACCTTTTTGTATCTCCAATATTGGCTCTTCTGGCTTTAAACCCACCCATACAACTCTTATGTAATTTTCACTTGGAAAAACACCAATTTTGTCCAGATAAGCAGAGAAAGGGACAAAAATTATTTTTTTGATGTTATTTTTTATCTCTTCTACCTTATCAGGTTGGACATCCCCAAGAAATTTTAGTGTCAAATGAATTTGATCTTTATTTACACATTTAATCTTATTTGCAGTATTGCCATCTAGTTTTTCCTGTATTTTAGCCAAATATTCTTTTATGTCTTCTGGGATTTTGATTGCTATGAAGAGCCTCATAATAAGAATTTAAAGATGCATCTATTTAAAATTAATTAAAAAACAAAATAAAAAGAAGTAAATTTATTCTTTCTTCTCTTCTTCTCCGAAATCTTCTGTATCTTCTACTTTTTGCTCTTCAGACTCTTCAGCCGCAGGTTGCTCTGCTTCTTGTGCAGGTGCACTTTCTTCTGTTTGCGCATCTGGCTTCGCTTCTTCTTTTGGAGCTCCTTCACTTTCACCAGCCACTTCTGCAAAACCTACCTTTCGCAATACTTTTGTTACTCTTATCTTCACTTCCTGGCCTTCTTTTGTGTTTGGGACAAACAAAACAAAGCCATCTTTCTTTGCAATACCGTCTCCCTTCTCGCCTACAGCTTCTATCTTCACATCCAGCTCGTCTCCAACGTTAACTGGAGCAAACTTTCTGGGTCCTCTATCTTGGTTGTACATATTTTATTTCTACCTCACATTTTCTAAGTTTCTTAAGAAATTCCTAAGAAAACTTACTCTTGAGAATGGGGGAGTTATATATAAATATATGGGTTTTTATAGGACAGTTCTGATTCAGAATGCTAAGCCTCCATCAATATTTATTACAGCACCAGTAATATATCTGGCTTTATCTGATGCCAAAAATGTGATAACATTAGCGATATCTTCTGGTTCGGCTTCTTCTTTTAATGGAGTCATATAATTTATTATTTTTTTCCTGAAAAAAGGTATATCTTTTGTTATACTGGTTTTTACAAAACCCGGGGCAACAGCGTTTACTGTTATCTTCTTTTTGCCGAGCTCTTTTGCCAAAGATTTTGTAAACCCTATAATGCCTGCTTTAGCGGCTGCATAATTACACTGCCCAAAATTCCCATATTGACCAATTATGGATGATATGCTTATTATTCTTCCACCCATCTCCATTAAAGGCAAAATGGATTTGGTCACATAAAAAACACCATTAAGATTTGTATTTATAACTGCATTCCATTCATCCGCAGTCATATTTTTTAATGTTCTATCTTTTACAATTCCGGCGTTGTTAACTAGGATGTCCATTTTTCCAAATTTTTTCTTGATTGTGTCAGCCATTTGATTTACTTCATCAAAATTTGACACATCTGCTTTAACTGCTAAACTTTCAACACCATACTTCTTTACCTTATCGACTACATGTTGAGCTTCTTTTAGATTATTATAATAATTAATAATGACATTTGCATTATTTTTAGCAAATTCAATAGCAATAGATTCTCCAATACCCCTGGATGCTCCAGTAATTAATGCAGTTTTTCCTTTTAACATTTTTATGATATATTATTTTTTGTTGCTACAAAATAGACCCATTCACATTGATAGCTTTTGTCGTCTGCAAGAGGATTCAAGGTTTCCAGTTCTTTAAACAGTTTATGCGCAGCCATTGTAATCAAAGTGTCCCTGTCTTTTTCTTCTTCTGGTGAGGGTTCTTTTCCTCCAACTTCCGGTAAAATTCCAGCTTGCAATCTTCTGACTCTTAAGAATTTAAGCCAATCATCGTATTTGAGCTTAAAACATTTATAATATGGTTCTATATATTTAAAGCCCGCTTGCTTTAAAGCCTTTAAGTAATCCTGCATGGGTCTTGGGTAGGGAAAAATAAATTTTCTTTGGGCTATCTGGGCTTTTATACGTTCATTAAGGCCTTTCCTGTATTTTGAGAATCTAGAATTTTTACGTATAATTTCTACAGCTATGTCATGGACTCTATATACTGTTGAATCAAGCATAAGGGCACCTTTTTGTCTGCCTTCCCTAGTAATATTTCCGCTATTGAAGATGAGTGTCCCATTACGTTTTAAGGCTTCTGCAATACCCTTAAAAGCCTCTTTGAGGTTAGGTATCAGATGGAATGTATTTGCCGAGATTACGCTGTTTACAGCCTCTTTTCCTACAGTCTCTGATAGGGTAGCATATCCATTACCTTTCTTTTTTAAGATAAAAAAATCCACATTTGGGTAGGATTTCAAATATTCATAGGCCTTCCCTAACCAGGCCGGAGAATTATCTACCAACCATAATTTTATCTTAGTTTTCATTTTCTGTAGAATCCTAATAGAAGATGTACCTGTGCCGGCCCCAAAGTCGACAACTATGTTATTTTCATGGATATTTGGTTTGGCAATAGAGATAAGCTCATCCAGACAGTTATGGTTCCATGATGCATCAATAACAGCAGTATGGAATGCTGTGGCACCTCTAGAAACTGGTCTATCCGGCTTCCACGATTTTGGTTGTTGCGTAGTCATACTCATAGCCATTTAGTTAAAATAGTGTAAATAATAACTTTTTAAAGTTTCCCATTTTCTGTTGAATAAAGCGTTAGATTTATTAATAATATATAGCTACTAGAGGAGACAAGATGAATAGTAATGACATCAGAACTGAAGTTGTTGTAATAGGTGCAGGTCCAGGAGGTTATGTGGCCGCTATAAGGCTAGCTCAGCTAGGTAAAAAGGTTGTTTTGGTTGATGAGGATAAGCTGGGAGGAATATGCCTTAATTATGGTTGCATCCCATCAAAAGCTATGATTTCTGCATCCGGTTTGTTCAATAAAATAAAACAATCTTCTAAAATTGGTATAAAAACCGGCAAGGTTACAATAGATTTCTCTAAAATGCAGGAATGGAAAGACGGAATAGTTTCCAAACTTAACAAAGGTACCGAATTTCTATGCAAGAAAAATAATGTGACAATTGTCAAAGGAACTGCTGTTTTTGAGAATTCCAATAGGTTAAAGATAAGTAATGGAAAAAATAGTTCTTACATTGATTTCAAAAAAGCAATAATTGCAACAGGTTCAAAACCAGTTGAGCTTCCAAACTTCAAATTCGATGACAAGAAAATCATAAGTTCCAGAGGGGCATTGTATCTGAAAGAAATTCCAGAGAATCTTGTTGTCATTGGCGGAGGTTATATAGGGTTGGAGATCGGAACAATCTATGCAAAACTCGGAAGCAAGGTCAGTATTGTTGAGATGGAGGACCAGATTTTACCGGGATTTGACAAAAATGTTGTTAATGTCATTCAAAAAAATCTTGAGAAGCTTGATGTAAACATATACGTTAATGCAAAAGCAGATAAAATTGAAAATAATAAGATTGCAATAGATTCAAAAGAAAAAGGCAAGGTTCTATTAGATGCAGATAAGGTCTTAGTTGCAGTGGGAAGACATCCTAACACAAAAAATTTAGGACTTGAAAATACAAAAGTAAAATTAAACGAAAAAGAATTTGTCGATGTTGATAAGAATCTAATGACTGATGATGAGAATATATATGCTATAGGTGATGTTTCTGTAGGACCTATGCTGGCTCATAAGGCTTCTATGCAGGGAAAAATCGCCGCAGGGATAATAGCCGGAGAAAAAGTTAGTTATGATAATTTTGTTGTACCAGCTGTCGTCTTTACAGATCCGGAAATTGCAAGTGTAGGTTTAAGCGAAGATGAAGCAAAGGATAAGGGGATAAAAGTAAAAACAGGAAAATTTCCTTTTAGTGTGTCAAGCAGAGCAATGACAAGAGAAGAAACACAGGGTTTTGTGAAAGTTATTGCCAATGAGGCAGATGATAAAATAATTGGTGTTCAAATTGTTGGGAGTGATGCATCAGACCTAATAAGTGAAGCATCTTTAGCGATAAAAATGAATTCTACTATTGATGATTTAGCCCTGACAATACACCCCCACCCAACACTAAGCGAAAGTTTAATGGAAGCATCAGAAGCGACTATGGGCAAAGCTATACATATATTGAAATTGAAGTTATAATTTTTATCGGGCAGATTTTTATAAGCAAAGTTTTCATAAAAAGTAGGAACTTATACTTTTTGCTGACTAAGAATTTGTCTTTTTAAAATAATTGATTTGGAAAAAATTTATATATCATAATAATAATTTTCTAAATAGAATGAGTTTAATTGATTTTTTTACTAAAACAAAGATTCCAATAGATGATCGTGGTTTTGAATTTGATGAGTCAACAGACAATACTTCAACGGGTAATACTCCAAAAGTTAAAAAGAAAGTTGATGATAAGACAAAAAAACTACTTAAAAAATGGGACGATTTAGAAAAAGATATATTGGCTGATGAAGTCTTAATTAAAGTCACTATTGAAGCATTTAAACAACTTGAAGAAATTTTTGATTATGGTAAAAAGAAGGGAAATAATCGAATAGTTGGAATGTATAAAAGTGAAAAACAACAACTTCATGGGGAAGAAGAATGGTTGAGGAAGTTGTTATATTTAAAATTGAAGAGGGATAAAAGAGAAAAGCAACAACTTAAAAATATATCTGGAATTCATGCTCTCTCTATGTCGGATGGAAACATTGCTATATTTAGAAGTTCTCTCTTATATAGATTCCTTGAACAGACCGGAGCAGGTAAAGGTATAAAAGAACTTAAAAAACTCAAAGAAGAAGTTAGAAAGCTAGAACCATTTAACGAAGAGACTGACATTACACAATCATATTGGTTTAGAGAAAAAGAAGATATACGTAAGGCTGTTGATGAAGTTTTAAGAATTCTTAAAAACAATTTTGATTATTTAGAATACAATAAGAAAAAAATAAGAGAAGATGGCAGTTACACATATACTTTAATTAATGTAATCACTCACGAAATAATTCATAAGTTATGGGATGGAAAATCCAGTAATTACTTTTATCGACAAGGGATGGAGGAATCATGGACCCATATTCTTCAAGTACTAAGATATTTATATGATAAAAAAATAGTTATTACGGAAGAATTATTAAATAAAGAAATTAAAAAAATATATGCTTTAATTAAGGATAAATCCAAGATTAAGGCGTATGCGGGGGAAAAGGGATCTTTGTCTATACACACATTTATGAGTGCATTTATGTGGTTATTTGGGGCCCTAGTTTTAATTGATGTTATATTAAGAAAGGAAGGAAAACCTGGTAGAAAATTCTTAGGTAGAAAATACTTCAATCTAGCTTTTAGGTCTACAAATATTCATCAGATATATTTATGGACATTAAAGTCCCTTGAGAAATTAGACAATAAAAGACTAAAAGACATAATCCATGAAAGTTTAATTAAAGAATTTAAAACAGTAAATAAAAAGATTACACAAAAAATAATTGAGGAAGTGAATTATTATTTTGAATCAATTAAAAATGCCACTTGGTGGGATTTACAAGGAATATTAAAATCATTTCTTGAACTTTTAGATATACTGTCGTTATTAGATAAAAATAACAAAAATTTAGTAAATGGGTTGAAAAAAGAAATGGAAATATTAATTGAAAAACATTTAAAAAAATATTTTAATAAGAACAAAGTTGCTGAAATTGTAGAAGGCGAGATCAAATCTATAGACAAACTAGAAAAATTATTTAGTGGCCAGACCAAACGTCTTAAAAAGTTGCGTCTTGAGTTCTTGAAATCTTCGATGACTACCTAAAAAGAGATGCCCTAACTATATACTTTTGTTATATATCCCTTATTGGGCTTTTCTTAAGATATGCACCGTTGTTACACATCCTGCACCACCAATGTTGTGTGCAAGAGCATATTTTATGTTGTCTACCTGCCTTTTTCCAGCTTGGTTTCTTAACTGCAGAACAAGTTCATAAATTTGAGAGATTCCAGTAGCGCTTATAGGGTGACCTTTTGCCTTTAAGCCTCCACTGGTATTTGTTGGCAAATATCCATTGATGTTAACCTTACCTTCTCTTATCAATTTAGCTCCCTCCCCTTTACTACAAAATCCAAGGTCATCATAAGATATTAGCTCTACTGACGTAAAAGCGTCATGGATTTCAGCAATGTCAATATCTTTAGCAGTTGTTCCTGATTGGTTATAGGCGTTTTTTGCAGCATGAATTGTAGAACTCCATGAAGTCAGGTCTTCCCTTTCAAAGCTGGATAGTTTACTTGTGCTCAATGATGATCCTGCAATTTCAATATCTGTTTTATCTCTGCTTATTATTACAGCAGCAGCGCCATTGCATGGTATGCTACAGTCAAAAAGCCTTAGTGGAGATGCAACTATTGGTGATTTCTTTATCATATCCAGGGTAACTTTCTTTTTATAGAACCGCGCTTTTGGATTGTCAAATGCATTTTCGTGGTTCTTTAATGCTACAAGCGCAAGATCGTCAGAAGTTACGTTATATTTCATCATATATTGCTGGGCAACCAAAGCATTTTGTGCAGGAAATATCATACCCTCTGCCTGCTCGTAGATTCGTTCCCCACCTCTTAACATCTCATCTGTAACTTTTTCTGATATGTTTGCAACAAGTTTTTCAAAACCTATGGCTAAGACATTTCTCGCATTATTTACCTTTTGGAAATTAATAGCATCCCATAGTGCTGCACCCCCTCCACAACACCCTGCAGGAACAGAAAGTATAGGAATTTTTTTCTGAAACATACTACTTACCATTGGGCCTGCATGTTTTTGCCTTTCCCCATTAGATTCTGCTTCACTTGTTGATATAAATATAGCATCAATATCATCTAATGATACATTCCCAGAATCTAGGGCTTCATTTACACATTCGTAAACTCTTTCGTAAGATGCTTTTTGGCTCACATCAAACTTTGACATACCTACTCCTTTTATATACGACATTTTTAATGCTAGAACTTTTTCTTTATCTTCATTCCAAAACTCGCTACTTTTGATTTTAGTTTATCTGCTACAGTAATTTCCTTTTTGTTGGGACTTTGTAAAATACTTTTCAACAGCATTACCTTTTCTGTATCATCCATATTCTCGGGAATTTCTGCTATCGCCTTTACTCTGAGTTTTTTCAGTTGTTCTATAGCATCTTTTCCATATGCTACTAGCCTGTTTTTTTTCTGCAGCATCTCTTTTGTTATTAATGATCCTATAACCAGGTTAACTTCATCACCTAATAAGCCTACAAGTTTTGCTGTCATCTTTAATGCAGTGTTGTAGGTGTAAGGGTTTGCATTTCCATCAATAAGCTTTATTTTGGTGTGGGCAGTCGCATTTTTTTCAGCTGGCTTTAGTGAGCATTTTATCGCTTCCAGTTCATCTCCAACAATCTCTATCTTTTTTGTATCGCAATTCCCTACATCAAGCAAAGATGCTATTTTGACGTACTGTGGAATTGTAAGAATTCCCGATTCAGCGAAAACAGCATCAAGAGCCACAGGATCTTTGCTTAAGAACAACATATTCAGGAATGCTGGTTCGCCTAATAAAGTAGGACCATTACCCTGCAAACCTATAGTTGCGTCACCTATAGTCAGGAATTCAGGAAGAGTTTTGATTAATTTTGGCAGTGTTTTATTTATGTCTTTTTCAAACATTCCTTTTTGGGTATCTTCATCAACTACCCTGAGCATATTTTCCATTGCCCCGGAAATTATAATCTGGGAATTGGTCTTCATTACTGGCATGTTTATTATCTTTCTTTCGAGAATTTCCCTTGCAATCCTAAAATTAAAGTTATCATATGTTTTTTCCAGATATTCTGATTTGGCCAAGTCAATAAAAGGTATTTCATGCTTTTTGCAGACATCAAGAACTCCTGCTTTTTTTGCAGAGGCCATAGTATCATTACCCAGCATTGCTTGTTCTGCAACAACAATATCTTTGACCTCTTTTTCCTTTAGGTATGTAATTAAAGCATTTAACAATTCAGGATTTGTTGTTACAGCCCGGTATGGGTATGTTGGCTCTATTATGCTCGGCTTTATTAGAATCTTGTCTTCAGGCGAGATGCTGTAGCTGTGCAACAACTCCATAGATTCCTTCAGATATTCATAAACATCATACTTTATTTTTGTTATTATAACCGCATCATCAGTTGTGGCAGGTTTTATTTCGTAGTTACCCCCTATTTTATACTCTCTCATCACCTTCTTCGGAATCCTGTTGCCATGTTCATCTTCCAGAAGCAGAACATAATAAGGTATTATTGGGTGCATTGGCGATGGAATATTAACCTTTGTTATGCCTATGACATTTGCCTTTTTGCTTACCTGCTTTACAATTTTGCCTTTAGTATATATGTCTCTCTTAATAGGGTAGATCCATTTTCTCTTTCCATCCTCAGAAACCCATCTTATTATCATCTTAACCACTTATGTGTCTTAGTATATGCACAGTCACAGTGCTTCCAACTCCACCTACATTATGCACAAGACCGACTCTTGTTTTATCAAGCTGCCTCTTTTCTGCCTGGCCGTGCATCTGCTTTACTACCTCATAAATCTGAGAAACCCCAGTAGCACTGACAGGATGGCCTTTTGCCTTTAAACCGCCACTGGTATTTACCGGCAATGCCCCGTTTATTTCTGTAATGCCCTTCCTGATTAATTTTTTTCCTTGACCTTTTTTTGCAAAACCCAAATCTTCATAAGCCATCAGCTCTACAGGTGTAAAAGCGTCATGGAGTTCAACAAAATCAACATCTTTTGGAGTTATGGCTGCTTGATTATAAGCGGATTTTGCAGCAAGTATAGTTCCTTGCCAGGAAGTCATATCTTCCGATTCAAAAGCAGGAAGCCGGTCTACATATAACGAGGAGCCAGCAATCTCTATATCTGTCTTGTCCTTGCTTATTATGGCTGCAGCAGCTCCATCTACTGAAATGCTACAATCAAACAGCCTTAATGGAGATGCAACTACTGGAGATTTCTTTATCATATCAAGAGTAACTTTCTTTTTGTAGAACCTTGCCTTTGGATTGTCAAATGCATTCTCATGGTTCTTTAAAGCCACTAGTGCAAAATCTTTGATTGTTGCTCCGGATATTATCATATACTGTTGTGCAATGAGGGCATTTTGCACAGGAAAACTGAGGCCTTCTGCCTGCTCATAGATTCTTTCTGAGGCCATCATTAAATTATCAGTGATATATTTTGTAGGACCTGACGTAAGTTTATCTACACCAACTACCAACGAGTTTCTGGCTTGCGAGTTAATTATGTTCCATAGTGCTGCACCACCACCGCTGCATGCAGCTGTTACTCTTATTATTGGTATATTTTCATCTTGCAGTATGCTGCTCATTACACCTTGAAATAGCCGTTGCCTTTCACCATCATTTGCAGAATCACCTTTTGCTATTATGATTTCATCTATTTCTGATAGAGGCATATCTGCATCATCTAAAGCCTCCATTATTGCATCATAGCAAAGCTCCTGCGTTGTTTTTACATGAGTCCAAAACTTCGTCATTCCAACACCTTTTATGTAGTGCATTTTAGATTAGAATTGAAATTATTTTTTGGTATACCTTTCCCTGAATTGTTTTTTGTCAACAATGGCCAAGACCATATTTACCTTTGAAACCAATTTTTCTTTTCTGAAAACGCTTCCACTTACAAAAGCTATTTTTTTGAACATAAAAGTAAGTTTAGCTTCAAACGTCAGGGTATGCCCCGGAAATGTTGGTCTGAAAAATTTTGCGCCCCTTATTTTATATGCCAAAATATCTTTCTCTTCGTGATTGGGAATATTATACCTTACGAGCATTGTTGCAGATTGCCCGAGACCCTCAACAATTAAGGCTCCTGGCATTATAGGGAAATCTTTGAAATGGCCTTTAAGGTAGCTTTCTTCTGCTCTTACCTCCCTTATTGTAACAATATCCTTTTTGTCAAGCTTTAAAACACGGTCAATAAACAAAAAAGGCTCATCATAAGGTATTATCTGCTTAATTCCATCTACATCTATTTCTCCGTTGGCATCCTTAAATTTGTCTATAGATTTCATGCTGGGACTAACGTTGGCAGGTTTAAATATGTTTCGTCGAAAGGCAAATATTTATAAAATGAAAACCAATACATTAGACTATGGCAAAGAGAAAAAATAAGGGCCAGAGTATTAGGGATAGGGTAGTTTCATCTTTGAATAAAAGCATGATTCCAGCAGAGTATTCTTATAAGGCTTTTAAGAAGGTGTTTAACAAAATAAAAAAGACAGCTCCTTTGGTTTATAGGGAAGTTGAGGCCTTAATTAAAAGCAATATCATCACAGTTGACAAAAGGAAAAAGTTATTCAAAAAAACCGGGTTGGCAGATCTTGGGGGTACAATAACATCAAGCTTAATCAGAAAGCTTCCTAGTATGGATGAGGCGGAGCTAAAGAAGATAGTAAGCAGTAGATCTTCCCAGACATTTATTGATATGCTTGCCCGCGGCTTAAGTGCCGGCAGCTTTAGCGAGAAAGAGTATACTGTGCTGTCTAAAGAAAAAAAATTTAAGAGGGTTTTGATAGCTAATAGGGGGGAAATTGCCTTAAGGGTGATAAGAGCATGCCGCGAGTTGGGAATAGAAACTGTTTTAGTCTATTCAAAACTAGATAAAGATACACTTGCAGTTAAATTTGCGGATAAAGCATGCTATATAGGGCCTGCTGCCAGTTATTTAGATATAAACAAGATAATAAAAATTGCAAAAAAGACAAAAGCGGATGCTATACACCCAGGTTATGGGTTTTTAGCAGAGAATGCAAAGTTTGCAAAGTTGTGTGAGAAAAACAAGATTAAGTTTATAGGACCCTCATCAAAAACAATAGAGCTTTTAGGCGATAAGGTGATGGCAAAGAAGACTGCGCTTAAAGTCAATGTCCCGGTTATTGAAGGGACCGGTACAGCATTGAAAAATAAGAAGCACGCACTTAAACTTTCCAAGAAGTTGGAGTTTCCAGTTATTATTAAAGCTGCAGCAGGTGGTGGTGGAAAAGGAATGAGGATTGTTGGAGATGAAGAACAACTGGAAAAGTCTTATGAAAGTGCAGAGGCAGAAGCATTTTTGTCTTTTAGAAACAAAACATTGTATATGGAAAAATACATTGAGAGTCCTAGGCATATAGAATTCCAGATATTGGCTGATCATTATGGAAATGTTGTTCATCTGGGGGAGAGGGATTGCAGCATCCAGAGAAAGCATCAGAAGCTTGTAGAGGAAAGCCCCAGCCCAGCTATAAGCGATGAGTTAAGGGAAAAGATGGGAGAGGCAGCAGTAAAAGTAGTATCAGCTGCAAAATATAGGGGTGCTGGTACTGTGGAGTTCTTGCTTGACAAAAAGAAGGATTTCTATTTTATAGAAATGAACACCAGGATACAGGTTGAGCATGGTGTTACAGAGATGGTTACTGGTGTAGATCTTGTTAAGGAACAGATTAAATTAGCAGCAGGAGCAAAACTTGCATTTGACCAGAATAATATTAAGTTGAACGGCTGGGCTATAGAATGCAGGATTAATGCAGAGGACCCTTTGAGTAATTTCTCCCCTTCAACAGGGACAATAGTCAATTATCTTCCTCCTGGAGGTCCTGGTATAAGAGTTAATAGCATATGCCATTCTGGTTATAGGGTGCTTCCTGATTACGATTCATTGCTGTCATTACTTATATGCTCTGGAAGTAATAGGCATGAAGCTATTTCGAGAATGAAAGGAGCCCTTAAAGAATATCTTATAGAAGGGGTAAAGACAACTATACCATTTCATTTAGCTGTTTTACACAACAAAAATTTTGCTAAGGGAGGGGTTACAACATCATTCATAGAAAAAAATGACATACTTAGATCTGTTAAGAAATATTCTGGAAAAAAACGCAATGAGTTGACAAATGGTCAAAAGACAATTTTGGTTACTACAGCAGTATCCAAATATATGGAGAAAAAAAATCATAATAACAAACCAAAGCCTTGGGTTGTGGCTGGCAGACAGGAATTAATGGAAAATGAATAATAATGCATTAGATTTTAAATTCTATAATTTTAAAATCCTTACATCTACTAATGATAAAGCCAAGGAGTTAGCAAAGAAAGGAAAATATAATTTAATAATTATAACTAAAAAGCAGAAAAAAGGCAAGGGGAGGTTTGGAAGGAAATGGAGTTCTGGGCTAGGAGGTTTGTATATGACAATACTTTTGAAAGAGAAAAATTTGGATAAGGTCAGGTATCTTACATTGATTGCTTCTATTGCTGTTGCAAAATCAATAAGAAAAATAACAAAATTAAATGCTTTAGTAAAATGGCCCAATGATGTATTAATTGACAATAAAAAAATATGTGGCATCTTAACAGAAACTGTTTCTAATGCTAACAATTATACATTAATCGGTATTGGGGTTAATATTAATCAAAAAAAATTTGATAAAAAAATTATTAATAAAGCAACATCCTTAAAAATAGAGATCAATAAAAATTATAACATTAAAAATATATCAAAAACAATAATAAAAGAATTCAATAATTTATACAATTATTATAACACAAAAAATTATAAAAAAATAATTAATATTTGGAAGAAATATTCTCATACTTTTGGGAAGGAGATAAAGGCCAAAACTCTTTCTGGTGTTTATATTGGAAAAGCTGTTAATATTGATGATAATTGTAATTTGATGTTAAGGTTAAATAATGGAAGAATCAAGAAGATAGTTGAAGGAGATATATTTGTTGTCTAATTTTCTAATGCTTTTCTTAACTCATCTGGAATTTTAGTAGACTTCATTGTTTTTGTGTTATATCTATTAGTTTTACTAATGATTAATCAATCAAAATCTTTAAAAAGAGGATACTATTACTTTGGGAAGTTATAAATGACATTTTTAGATCAAGTACCTTTTTTGAAAAGAATGCTGGAGATGGGTTATACTATAGCCCTGGTTGTGTTAATAAGCGGCATAGTTGGTATGGTTCTGGCATTTCCAGTTAAGTGGCTATGGAATTTTGTTTTTGGAAGTGTTTATTCTATAAATGTTTTTCAGGCATGGGCATTGAATGTCCTTATGGGGATATTATTTGGAAACAAAACCAATGGGAAAAGGTGAGGTTTAATGCATGAAGTAGAAAATAAAACAATATATGAAGTGATATTTAAGCAAAGAAATGTTCTTTTGGATGTAGCTATGATTGCTCTTAGCGTAGTTTTTTTAGCTATTATAGCTAAAATCAGGATTCCTTTATGGCCCGTTCCTATAACAATGCAGACTTTTGGTGTTTTTACAATAGCCTTTTTCTTTGGTTCATTTAGGGGTTCTGTATCGCTATTAGCCTATGCTTTGGCAGGTTTATTGGGTTTAAGTGTTTTTGCAGGCTTTAACGCAGGTTTACCAGTATTTCTTGGCCCTACTGGGGGCTATATTATTGGTTTTATTTTTGCTGCTTTCGCAGTAGGCTATTTAATAGAGAAGGGTTATGGAAGGACATGGAAATCAGTTTTATTGGTTGTTTTGGTTGGCGAAGTAATAATTTATGCTTTTGGTCTGCCTTGGCTAGCAGCGGCTTTACCAGAACTTACATTTTTTGGTGTGTTAAAAGCCGGTCTTATTCCCTTTATTATTGGTGATACTCTAAAGGCATTAGGAGCAGTCGCTTTGTTTCCTTATTTGTGGAAAGGAGCTGAGAAAATTAGTCAATAATTATTAAAATATCTCCTCTGTTTACACTATCTTTATTTTTTACTTTAATTTCTTTTACTGTCCCTGCTTTTGGCGCTGTGATTTCATTTTCCATCTTCATTGCCATGAGTTTTATCAATGGCTGCTTTTCCTTTACTTTTTGGCCTTTTTTTACCTTTATTTCGTAGATTGTCCCTGGTAAGGGCGAGGTTACTATTCCAGGACCTGTTTCTTTTGCTTCTTTCTTCTTTAGTTTATCGAATATATCTGCTTTGGTCGGTTTTGAATCTACCTCATATACGTCTCCATTACAATGCACCAGAATTCTTCCATCCTCTGTTTCTTCTACTTTAACCCAGTATTCCTTGCCATCAACCTTAATTATAAGGTCTTCCATTTTTATACAGGTATGTTGCCATGTTTTTTTGCAGGCATTTTTTCTCTTTTCCATTCTCTTTTTGTCATTAACATCTCCAGGCAGCTTATCAGGGTTTTTCTTGTGTTCTTTTTTTCTATTATTATGTCAACCTTACCATGCTTTGTTGCCTCGTAAGGGTTAAGGAATTTTTCTTTGTATTCTTTTATTTTTGAAGCTTTGTTTTTTTCTTTTCTAAAGATAATGTTTACTGCTTGCTGTGCTCCCATAACAGCAATTTCTGCATCTGGCCATGCAATTACCTTGTCAAAGCCCATATCTTTTGATACTAATGCTATGTATGCACCCCCATAGGCCTTTCTCATTACCAGGCTTATTTTTGGTACTGTTGCCTCGGAATAAGCATAAAGTATCTTTGCACCATGCCTTATTATGCCGTTATGCTCCTGGTCAACTCCTGGCAAATAACCAGTGACATCTACAAAATTTATTATTGGAATATTGAAAGAGTCGCAAAATCTTACAAACCTTGCTATCTTGTCTGAGCTGTTTATGTCTAAGCAGCCTGCTAGGACATTTGGTTGGTTAGCTACTATCCCAATTGTGTTGCTGTTTAATCTTGCAAAGCCTGTTACTGCATTTTGCGCATATAATGGCTGGGTTTCGAGGAAGGTGTTTTTATCAACAACCTCTTCTATGACCTCTTTAACATCATATACTTTTTTTGTGTCTTTTGGTATTATGTCTTTTAGTTTGTTGTTTGCTCTTTGCGGATTGTCATTTGTGTTTATCAGGTTGGGGTTCTCCATGTTGTTTTGCGGCAAATAAGAGAGCAATAGCTTTACTAAATCAAAACAATCTTTTTCATTTTCTGCAATAAAGCTTGCAACACCAGATTTTTCGTTGTGTATTAAAGGTCCTCCTAAGCTGTTGAAATCAATATTTTCTCCTGTAACTGTTTTTATTACATCTGGACCTGTTATGAACATGTTGCTTATTTTCTTTGTCATGAATGTAAAGTCAGTTAATGCTGGTGAGTAAACTGCGATACCTGCGCATGGCCCTAAAATAACAGAAATTTGCGGAATAACACCAGAAGATAAAGTGTTTGTTTTGAAAATTAAACCACCTGTGTCTAGACCATGGATTCCTTCCTGGATTCTTGCACCACCAGAATCAAGTAATCCAATAATTGGGCAGCCTATTTTTAATGCATGCTGCATTATTTCAGCAATTTTTAAATTATGCATCTCTCCCATTGAACCTCCCATAAAGGTAAAGTCCTGGGCATAAATGCAAACTTGGTTTCCGTTTATTTTTCCAACACCAGTTATAACTCCATCTCCAGATTTCTTTTTTTCCTGTAAATCGTAATTATGGGATTTTAGCTCTACAAGTTGATTTAACTCTGTAAAAGAGTCTTTGTCCAGCAATAAGTCTATACGTTCTTTTGCTGTCAGCTTGCCTTTTTGGTGCTGTTTTTTGATTGCTTCTTTATCTGCCTTAGAGTTATTTGCCATATATTTAACCACCCTTAGAGCCTGGAAGTTAGCTATATTGCTTTAAAAATGTTGTGGAAAATGAGAGTTTATAGAAAAGGTGCGTATAACAAATTTTTTAAAGCGCGCGGGTTTAGGCGTAACTATGGCACTTTTCGGTATTTTTGGCAAGAATAATGTTAAAAAAGAGGCAGTTGAAGCACTCAGATTTCTTAAAGCAGATGAGGTAGTAAGTGAGGAAGAAAAGAGAAAACTTAAGGAGCTTTTTAAAAAAATTAAAAACGGAAAAAAATTTCTAATGCACAATTTTAAAAATATTGAAAAATTTAGAAAGTCGTATATTGTCGGTTTTAAAAACCCCGCCAATACTGATTTACAGAATCACATACAAAAGCGTATTGACGATATCAAATCTTCAGAATCTGTATTGGGAGAGGTAATATCAAAAGTCAAAAAACTAATTGATATATCTATAGAAGTTGTAAATATTATTACAGACATGGAGCTAAAGGAAGAAAAAAAATTAAAATCTTTGCATAATAAAGAAAAAAAACTTGTTTTAAAAGGAATAGAGTTAGAAAAAAATGCTATTGAAAATATGAGAACAAAATCAATATCCTTAAACATCTTAGATGATCTTTTATCAGGAATTAAAGCCTTAATAACTAAAATCTATAATGATTTGAGGGATGCATTGATTAGTTACTTACGTGCCCGTTCCGTATTTAATGCTAGCTATGACAAAAATGCTATGAAGACGCATCTAAAGAGGATGGAAGATTCTTTGAGGTTAGCACTGGATAAGTTTATCAGGGCAGAAAAATTATTAGAGAAATCTATTGAATATATATCCAAATTCAAAAAATATCTTTTGGACATTGAGGGCGATATTAAAAAAGTAAAGGAATATGAAAAATGGATTAAGAGGTCAATTAATATAAAGAATAATCATTAGAACAACTTAAACCCTTTTCCTTCTTTTGTTCCGATGATTCCTCCTTCTACTATCTTGAAGGTGATATCTTTTTCTTCTTTTATTGCGCGGTGCTTTCTGATTATTGCTCTGCGATTTCCAGAAGGAGTTATCTGCAGCTCAATAAGACATTTGCTTCCATATTTTAATAAATCGCCACCAACCATGTTTATCTTTTCCTTGTCCTCAAAATCAGCATAAACCTGGTTAGTAATTAAAACAGGAATTCTTTTTTTGCTCGCAATCTCTTTCAAATAAGCAATTTGCTTGCCTAGTTCCACATTGACTTCATATATATCCTTGTTCCTTCCCAGTTCCAGCCTATAAAGCATTGCTATTGAATCAATAATAATCAAGCCAATTTTGCTGCTTATAAGGTCTCTAAGTTTTTCAAAAGTCTTTTTCTGCTCCTCAAAAGAAGCTGGTTTTAAAAAAACAATATTGTTCAATATTTTTGCATAGTTTAGGTTAATTGCCGAGCATATCTGCTTAAATCTATCCAAAGAAAAATTATTTTCTGTGTCAATATAAATTACCTTTTTTCTAACCCTGGCAGTATTTACACAACAAAGAATGCATAAATTTGTCTTTCCAGAGCCGGCAGGACCATATAAGGTTGTAATTATATCTTTCTCATAGCCACCGTCAAGCATCTTATCCAGAATCCTGCTACCAGTGGGTAATTTGTCCATAACTACAGGAATATTAGTACAATTTATTAATTTTATCTAAATATGTAATATTCACAAGAGCCATATCTAATATAGGATTTCAAAGTAAGTTTCTCTTTAAGCAGTTCAATAAAATTATTGTGTTTCTGATTACAGGAATCATCAGAAGTAGGGCATGGCAGCAAATCGCAACTGTCGATTAAAACATGCTTTGCATTGTCAATATCATCAATTAAAGTATCAATTTTTTCTGAATTATATAATGGATAATAGACAGGTTCTGCTTTGGCATCAGAATAAGCTATAAATGCTGGGTTTGATATCCACAAACCATCAGATATTTTTCCATTATCAATATAATCATAAAACACATCTAAATTGTCCTCGTATTTGTCAAATTCTAATTTCGGTATTGTAAGAATTAAAAAAATAATCAATAATAATGATAATATTAATGATTGGCTTTTCTTAAAAAAATCAATAAAATAAAAGATACCGTAGCTGGCCAATATATACAAGAAAGGCAATGCTGTTATTAATAACCTCATTTCCTTGTGTGCAACAAGATTGTAAGGAATAAAAACAAATAAAAATAATACAGCAAGGGAAACTTTTTCAAAGTTAGATTTCTTAAAAATAAAAATTAAAGCCAAAACAGAAAACAAGACTAAGGCATTTTCCTTTATAAGAGCAACAAAATAAAAATAAAATGGCTGGGAAAAAATCCAGCCAGTATATTTAGACATCCAAGATTGTAACAAAAAGGGATAAAAAATATTACCATATAAAAAATAATTCAATATTAAATAAGGTATAATAGGAATTAGAAAAAATAGGGAAAAATAAAACAATATACTAAAAGATCCTTTTTTCTTCATTATTAAATAAGATAATAATAAAAACAATGAAATAAAAGCAAATATTTGGAAGAATCTTGTCATAAATGCTATTCCAAGCAACAAACCTGAAAAATTATACGTTTTCTTAATAAAAAAATAGAATCCAAGCAAAACAAAGAATGTTGAGGGGATTTCAGAGTGCAAGACATTCCCAAAAACAAAGAATGCTTGTGACAAGGAGAGAAACAAAGCAGCAACAACAGCTATTTTCCTATTGAATAATTCGTGAGCAATAATGTAAGTTAATATCAAAATTCCCAAACTAAAGAGAATTACTAGTAATTTTCCAAAGAAAATATAATCCAAACTTAATTTCCAGAAAAAACCTAAAATTAAGGGCCAAATTATTGGTCTGGAAGGCTCCCACAAGCCAACATTACCAAAAGAATAGATATATTTGCTCATGCCAACATAAACAGAAGAGTCCCACCAGATGTCATGGCCAGCAAACAAAGAAAATATTTTTATAATTAAAAATAACAAGAAAATCAATAGAAATAATTTATGCTCTCTCAATTCCATTTTTCAATATAAAAAAAGTTATTATTTAATTCTTTCTTAAGAACATACTGACAAATCCTTATAATCGCAGAGCCTGTCTATAAGCTTATTCTTATTATGCAGCTTACAGTAAGTGTCATCTTCTATTACCAGGCATGGATAGGAATCAATATTATAGAACAACTCAAGCGTCTTTACAGAAGGAAGTTCCAGGTCAGAATCAAAAGAGAAAATAGCTATTTCATCATCAATTTCTTTGTTTAAATCTGTTAAAACAAAAGCCTGACTATCACAATCAGGACAATCTTCCTTTTTCTTATAAAAATAAAGAATTATTGTTTGGTTAAACTCACACCAATCTTTCATTTCCTTAAGCATTGAAAGATATAAGATTTCATTTCTGTTGAACTTCTGTTTCTGGTTGAGGTAAAATGGGTCTGCAATAAATTTCTCAGTGACTTCCCTGTAACTATCAATTTTTACTCCTGTATCCCAGAGGGTTTTATCCATATAAGCTAATCTCTTTTCTAAAGACAAACAAGTCATTTCCTTACCAAAAACATCAGACATTAATGATAAAGTTTGTAGCTCTTGATACTCATCAAGAACATCTTCCATTCTATCAATAATAACTCGCTCTCTTTGCGTATTCAAGAACAAATTAAATGAGTAAATAGAAACAAACAGCATTATTGTTATCACAGCTGCTACAATGAAAATCCCTTTGTTAGTTACCATCTTACTTTTTTCTTAAACAATACAAGGAAAAATGAAGAGAGCCAGAAAAACTGGTACAGAAAAAAGAGCAAAAAGTATCCAAAATAAGTTGAGATTTTTTTCTTTTTGACGTTTCTTGTAGTACTCAACCCGAATGTAACCAGGACTATCATGCCGATTATGCCAAAAATTCCAAAAAAGGAAAAAATGCTTATGTTAAGAACATCAAATTCCAACAACAGATTAGAGAAAAAATTATAGTTCGTCAGAGAGTAAAATGAAAGATTCCTCATTATATTAGAAAGGGAAAGGTAAAGCGATAATAAAAACAATCCTAAACCAAAAGTTATCAAAGCGTAGTTGAATGGCATGAAGTAGCCAAATAAGCCTGTTTTTTTCCTGAACAAAATACCTCTATGCTTCCATAAAGTCAATAACGCACCTGAATACCACCTTCTTCTCTGCTTGTATAACAACTTGAAGTTGTGTGGAGTTATGGTTCTGACACAAGTGTTCATACAATTAACTATCTGATAGCCAGATTTATGGAGCCTATAGGCTATTTCCAGGTCTTCTGTAATATTATTCACATCAAAACCATTAATCTTTTCAAGGACAGACTTTCTGTAAATAGAAAAAGGTCCTGGAGTGACATGGATGCAGTTGAGAGATGAAAAAACCTTTAAAAAAAGGGACAAACCAAGCAGGTATTCAAGTTGTATTATCTTCTGCAGGAAGTTTTTGGGCTGCTTTACTTCTACAGAAACTGTGACAGCCCCTACACCTTGGTTATCAAAGTAAGGTATGGTCTTTTTCAATATATCTTCTGGCACAACAGAGTCAGCATCCATACATGCAACAAATTCCCCTTTAGCTAAAGAAATTCCTTGGTTTAAACGAGTCGCTTTACCTTTATTTTTTTCGTTATCGACAAAAATGATATGTTTTCCATCAGCATATCTCTTTACAACTTTGCTTGTTTTGTCTGTACTGCCGTCATTTAAAATAATTACCTCATAGAGGTCTTCTGGGTAATCAATGGATTTTAAGGATTCTATAGAATCCGAAATCTTCTTTTCTTCATTATAGGCAGATATGATTATGCTTACCTTAGGAAGTCTTTTATTTATGTTAAGCTCAGGGGAGTCATAAAGTTTGTCTCTGTTTCTAAACAGAGCCAGTAGGAAAACTATAATAAAATAAGTAGATAAAAACCATACAATATAAACCAATATCGAGTAACCAGGGTTCATTTTGGATCTTGTAGGTAGTAATAAAACTACAATCAAACTATTTAAAGCTTTATGTTTATTTTCCCTTTATGCACAAAAAGGCGGTTTTCGCCTTTTTGGCATCCTGAAAAATCATTTAGGGCGATTTTTCATGATTTTAATAAAATCACCTATAGTAAAAGAATCTGTTTTCGACTTAGCTTGTTTTTCATGTTTTTCTTCATATTCTTCTATTAATTTTATTCTAAGAAAATTTCCAATCTTTTTTGCAAGAGCTATGGAAGGCTCAAAATGACCAGATTCTATTTTTTGTATCAGTGATTCTTTTTCATTCATCTTTTTTGCAAACTCCTCCTGCTTTAATCTAAGATGTTCTCTTTTTTTCCTGATTCTTTCTGCGTAATCATTAACCACCATTTCCATTGCTTCTGTCTCAGGTTCTTTGCTCTTAGCTTTCTGGGCTATTTTATCAGAAATTTGCTGAACAACACCAGTCACCTTGCCAAACTTGCTGCATTCATGGCATACATTTAAGTGGGCACCTTCTATTGTTGCCTTGTACAATTTTCCTTCAGAACCGCACATCTCACATTGCATTTAATCACCAACAATCTGAACAACAATTTTTCTATTACTCCTGGGACCATCCAATTCAAATAAAAAAACAGATTGCCATGTACCTAGCTGCAAATGCCCATTTTTTATAGGTATTGTTTCAGATGGTCCTAATATTGCAGATTTTATATGAGAAGCAGCATTATTATCTATTCTGTCATGTCTCCAAATACCTTCTCTTACTACCTTGTTTAATGCGTCTATTATATCAAGGCATATATTCGGGTCAGCATTCTCATTTATTACTATAGCAGCAGTAGCATGCATTGCAAAAATATTACAGACACCTTCTTTTACCTTAGATTTATGGACTATTGCACTAACGTCTTCTGTTATGTCTATCAATTCCTGCTTTTTTGATGTTGAGATGGTTATTATTTGTTGCATTGAGGCAAATCAATATTATTTGATTTAAAAATATTTTTATTTTTTACATATAAAATAAACAATGTTTAAAAATGGATATATATGACTCTGCTATATGAAAGTAATAATAATTACTGGATCAGTTGGAACAGGAAAAACCACATTATCAAAGCTGTTAGCTAGAAAATTGAATTTCCATTACATAGATGTCAATAAAATAATAAGAAAATATAATATTTCAGAAGGCTATGATAAAAAAAGGAAAACAAATATTGTTGATATTAATAAATTAAATAAAGCATTAATTAAAGAAATAAAAAATTATAAAAACACAATTAAGAAAAATTCAATAATCAGTTCTAATAAAAATATATCAATAAAAAACAAAAGAACATTTGAAAAAATCAATGAAAAAAATAAAAATAATAAAAAAATAAAGAATGGCATAATTATCGATTCCCATCTTTCTCATTATTTACCTAAGAAATATGTTGATTTATGCATAGTTACTAAATGTAATCTGAAAGTGTTGAAGAACAGGCTAAAAAAGAAAAAATATTCTAAAGATAAGATAAGGGAAAATTTGGATACGGAAATATTTGATGTTTGCTTAAACGAGGCTAAGGAGAACAGGCACAAAATAATTGTTATGGATACAACAAAAGGTATAAAAACACATCTAGAGTCCTTTACGAAACTAATAAAATGAACACACAGGCTGAAGAATTGAACAAAGAAATAATGAAAGCAAATCCTGCTGTCATGGAAATGCTTTCAGATAAGGGGAAGAATATATTTTTCCCAAAAAAAGGTATTGTTGCCCAAGGTATAGAAGCAAAAGATTCTAAAATAAATGCTTCAATAGGCATTGCTTTAGAAGAAGATGGAAGTCCAATGAGGCTTAAGTCTATTGCGTCAAATGTTAATCTGGATCCAAAAGATATATTTCCTTATGCACCAAGCTTTGGAAAACCAGAACTAAGAGAGGCATGGAAGAAACTTATATATAAAAAAAATTCTTTGCTTAAGGGCAAAGAGATAAGTCTGCCAATAGTTACTAATGCTTTAACACATGGATTAAGCATGTCTGGTTATCTTTTTGCTGAATCTGGAGATAAAATAATTGTTCCTGAACCATTTTGGGGGAATTACAAGCTTATTTTTATAAATGGTTACGGAGCTGAACTGAAAACTTTTCCCCTTTTCGACAACAGCAGTTTTAATATAAAAGGTTTTGAAAAGGCACTTTCTGAAGAAGGCAAAAAGAAAATTGTGCTGCTTAATTTCCCAAACAATCCTGCAGGATACACACCTAAAGAAAATGAAATAAAACAAATTGTGGATGCTATAAAAAAATCTGCTGAGTCTGGAAACAATGTTATTGTTTTAATAGACGACGCATACTTTGGTCTTGTATTTGAAGATGGTATTTTTAAGGAATCAATTTTTTGCCTTTTAACAGATATTCATGAAAATGTTCTTGCAGTAAAATTGGATGGTGCAACAAAAGAAGATTATGTATGGGGCTTTAGAACAGGCTTCATTACCTATGGTATTAAGGGAAGTAAGGAAGCTCAGAAGGGTCTTTATACTGCATTAGAAAATAAGACATCAGGAGCTGTAAGGGGCAGTATATCCAATGCACCCCATATCTCACAGTCACTTGTTTTGAAAGCATTTAAAGCTCAAACTTATTGGGATGAGAAAAAAGAAAAATATGATATTCTTAAGAGGAGGTATACAAAAGTTAAAGAAGTATTAGAAGAACATAAGGAATATGAAGATGTTTTTGAGGCTCTTCCTTTTAATTCTGGTTATTTTATGTGTATCAGATTAAAAAATAATGATAGTGAGAAAATAAGAAAAATACTTCTTGATAAATATTCAGCTGGAGTAATATCAATGGGTGATTTGATTAGGGTTGCTTTTTCTGCGACACCAACTGAAAAAATACCAGAGCTTTTTGATAATATATATAATGCCTGCAAAGAGAGATGATTGTTATCGTAGTAACATAATATTTTTAAATAAAGTCAAAAAATAAAATGAAGATGGGGTTGGATAATGAATATAAGCAGCAATTTAATTGATGAAGAAAATCTGAAAAAATTGAAAGAGATTAACAATAAATATGTAGAAGAAATTGTAGAAAAGTATGTTAAATTATGCAAGCCAAAGAAAGTAACTGTGCTTACTGGTTCTGAAGAAGATATTGCTTATGCCAAAAGACTGGCTTTAGAAAACAAGGAGGAAGTTCAGCTTGAGATAGAAGGACATACAATCCATTTTGATGGGTACTATGACCAAGGAAGAGACCTAATTAACACAAGAGTAATGCTTCCCAAGGGAAAAACACTAAGCAGATCCATCAAAACAATAGATAGGGACGAAGGACTAAAGGAAATCATGGAATTACTTGACGGGATAATGGAAGGGAAGGAGATGCTCATATGCTTCTTTTGTCTGGGTCCAACCAACTCAAAATTCTCGATACCTGCTTTACAACTGACAGATTCAGCATATGTAGCTCATAGTGAAGCGATACTCTACAGGCAAGGATATAATGAATTCAAACAGCTAAACGGCTCGAACAAATTCTTTCATTTTATCCATTCAGCAGGCACTTTAGATGACAGAAAAAACCCGATAAATGTGGACAAAAGAAGAGTTTATATGGACTTGGAAGAAGAGCGTGTTTTCACAATAAACAACCAATATGCAGGAAACAGCGTAGGCCTGAAAAAACTGGCATTAAGGCTTGCAATAAGCAAAGCAAGCAGAGAAGACTGGCTCTGCGAGCACATGTTCATCATGGGAGTTCATCCAGAAGGAAAAAATCGTGTAACTTATTTTACAGGAGCATTCCCAACAGCATGCGGCAAAACATCTACTGCAATGGTTCCGGACCAGACCATTATTGGTGATGACATAGCCTATATAAGGCCTGGAGAAGATGGAACAGCAAGAGCAGTCAATGTAGAGCAGGGAATATTTGGAATAATTGCAGATATCAACCAGAAAGACGATCCTTTAATCTACAAAGCCCTCACAACACCAAGAGAAGTGATATTCTCAAATGTTCTAGTTAAAGATAATGTACCTTACTGGCTTGGAATGGGAAAAGAAACCCCAAAAGATGGATTCAACTTTTCAGGAGAATGGGAGCAAGGAAAAAAAGATGAGAATGGAAAAGAAATACCTCCTGCGCACAAAAATGCAAGATACACTATAATGATAAATGAATTGGATAATGCAGATAAAGACGCAGATAATCCAGAAGGTGTTCCTGTAAGTGGATTCATCTATGGAGGTCGCGATTCAGACACCTCTGTTCCAGTCCTGCAATCATTAAGCTGGCCGCATGGAGTATTTATCGGAGCAGCAATAGAATCAGAAACAGTAACAGGAACCTCAGACAAAGCAGGTGTGAGAAAACATAATCCGATGTCCAACATAGAATTTCTAACAGTCCCTTTAGGGACATATATTAAAAATCACCTGAAATTCGGAGAAGATATAGACAATGAACCAAAAATATTTGCAACAAACTATTTCCTAAAGGAGGACGGAAACTTCCTTAATGAAAAAACAGATAAAAAAGTCTGGCTTCTATGGATGGAAGGGAGGGTCCATGATGAATATGAGGCAATTGAAACCCCTAGGGGATTTATACCTAGATACGAAGATTTGAAGAAATTGTTCAGCAAAGTTTTCGGTAAAGACTACTCAAAAGAGGAATACGAAAAGCAATTTTCTATAAGGATTCTTAAACTCTTAGAGAGACTGGATAGGATAGAATCAATATACAAAGAAGAAGAAAACATTCCAGAAATGTTCCACAAGCATCTTGAGCAACAAAGGGAGCGCTTAAAAAAAGCCCAAGAAAAGTTTGGAAAAGATGTAATAAGCCCTTTTGAGCTTGAATAGATTTATATATTCTTGTTCTTTTTTGTTCTGTATGAAAACACAATTAGCGTCTTTAGATATACATTTTGTTCTGAAAGAATTGAAAAACTTGGAGGGCTCTAAAGCAGATAGAATATACAATAATGGCAAAGAAGAGATTTATATTCAGCTTTACCAAAGCAATGTCGGAAAAAAATTATTAAGAGTTATTGTAGGAAAAGCTATTTTTCTTTCTAGCGAAAAAGATGTTGATGAAAAGCCTTCTGGTTTCTGCATGGGTTTGAGGAAAAATCTTGAAGGAAAATTTTTGGATTCTGTTAAGCAGCCAGAATCTGAAAGAATATTAAAATTTGTTTTCAAGGCAAAAGATGAAACAAAGAAACTTTATCTGGAATTTTTTGGCAAGGGCAATGTGATTTTATGCAATAATGATGATATTATAGTAGACTGTTCAATCAAACACAAATTCAAAGATAGAGCTATAGTTCCAAAAGAGAAGTACAAATATCCTCATATGGAATACAATGTTTTTGATTTAAATAAAAATAATCTTATTGATTTATTGAAAAATTCAAAAAAAGATAAGATTGTCACTTCACTTGCTGTTGAATTGGGTTTAGGCGGAGTTTATTCTGAGGAGATTTGTTTGTTGAGTGATATTAATAAAGATACAATACCAAAAAAAATCAATGATGACGAAATTAAAAAAATAATCAATTCTATAAAAAAAATAATTAAAAACAAGAAAAACTCAACTATAATCTACAAAAATAAGGAAGCAGTGGATGTTGTGCCTATTGATTTGGAATTCTATAAAGAATATGAAAAGAAAAAGTTCTCTGATTTTAATGAAGCGTTAGACGAGTATTTTACAAAGGAACTCAAGATTGTAAAAAAAGGAGAATCTACTTATGAAAAAAAGATAAATGAGCTAAAAAGAATAATAGAAGAACAAAAAGCTACAATAAAGAATATGAAGAACAAGGAAACAGAAAACAGAAAAAAAGCAGAGATGATTTATAATAATTATCAACAAATCAAGGAAATTCTAGACGAAATAAACAAAGCAAGCAAGAAATATTCATGGGAAGACATCAAAAAGAAATTGAAGGGGCATAAGGTTGTTAAGGATGTTGATGTGAAGGAGAAGAAATTTGTTATTTATGCTGGTGAGAATTCGTAAGTTTTTTAAAACCATAACCATTACTTATTGTTGGACGGCCATAGGGGCTTGGTTCACCCGATCCCATTCCGAACTCGGAAGTTAAGCAAGCCTCCGTTTCTAGCTGTACTGTACTTCGTATGGGAAACTAGGAAAGCTGTCCACCTCTTTTTTAAGTTTTAATAATGGTAACCTTTTTAAACGAAATTTCTATTCCAAGATAAAGAATGAAGGTTTCAGTAATTGGTACAGGATATGTAGGATTAGCTACAACCACAGTATTTGCGGACCTTGGGAATGAGGTAATAGGTGCAGATATTGATAAGGGCAAGATAGAGGGGCTGAACAAGGGCATAATGCCCATATTTGAGCCAGGGCTTAAGGAGTTAGTTGAAAGAAATATAAAGGAAAAAAGATTGCGTTTTACTCATAATAATAAAGAGGCAATAGAGCATGGGGAAGTTATTTTTATTTGTGTAGGAACTCCACCAAAGGAAAACTGGGAAACAGAACTAAAGTATGTGGAAAATGTTGCTGTGGAAATAGCAAAAAACATGAAATCTTATAAGGTAATTGTACATAAGAGTACAGTACCAGTTGAAACAGGAGATAAAGTTAAAAAGATAATAGAAGACAATGCTGGGAGAAATGTCGAGTTCGATGTTGTGAGTAATCCTGAGTTTTTAAGAGAGGGCACTGCTGTGGAAGATACACTACATCCAGATAGGATTGTTGTGGGTGTAGGAAGTGAGAAAGCAAAAGAGATAATGAAAAAGCTTTATGAGCCTATCAAAGCTCCATTAATTATCACTGATATAAGGAGTGCAGAGCTGATTAAACATGCGTCAAATGCATTTTTAGCAACTAAAATTTCTTTTATCAATTCTGTAGCGAAAATTTGCGAGCTGTCAGAGGCTGATGTGGAAAAAGTAGCAGAAGGGATGGGTTATGATAAGAGAATAGCAAGAGACTTTCTAAATGCTGGTATAGGTTACGGAGGTTTTTGCTTTCCTAAGGACTCACAAGCATTCATCAAGATAGCGGAAAAATACGGCTATGATTACAAGCTGCTTAAGGCAACAAATGAGATTAATGAAGAACAGAAAAAAAATTTTGTTAAAAAAGTGAAAAGTACACTGAAAGATGTTAGTGGAAAGAAAATTGGAGTTCTCGGTTTATCATTTAAACCAAATACAGATGATATGAGGTTTGCTCCAAGCATATATATAATAGAAGAGTTACAAAAAGAAGGTGGAAAAATAAAGGCTTATGATCCAGAAGCAATGGAAAAAGCGAAAGAAGTGCTTAATGATGTTGAATACTACAAGGATCCTTATAAGGTTTGTGAAGGTGCAGATTGTCTGCTTATACTGACAGAATGGAATGAATTCAAAGAACTTGATCTGGAAAAAATAAAATCTTTATTAAAAATCCCTTTAATTATAGATGGAAGGAATATATATAATCCCGAAGATATGAGAAAGCATGGCTTTTCTTATATCAGTATTGGAAGAAAAGATGTGCTTGGAATACGTCCAGCACCAACTCCGTAGGCGATATAGATGGATGCTATTATACTAGCAGCAGGTTATGCAACTAGGCTACACCCATTGACAGAGAATACACCGAAACCTCTGCTGAAAGTGGCCGGAAAGCCCCTAATAGAACACATAATGAATAAATTAGAAGGGTTAGATGTCATTGATAAAATCTATATTATAACTAATGATAAGTTCGAACAAAATTTTATAGAATGGCTTCACAATTTTGATGCAAAAAAACCAATAGAAATAATTAATGACGGAACTAAAAGCAATGATGACAGATTAGGTGCCATAGGGGACATGCATTATGCAATAGCTGCAAAAAAAATAGATAATGATCTTGTGGTAATTACCGGAGATAATCTTTTTGACTTCTCGCTGCTGGATGTTATTGACTTATTCAAAAAAAAAAAGTCCAATATAGTTGTGCTACATGATGTAAAGGACTTCGAATTAGCAAAGCATTATGGCGTTGTTGAAATTAAGAATGATGCTATTGTAAATTTTGAGGAGAAGCCCAGTAATCCAAAATCTACTCTGATTTCAACCGGAGTCTATCTGTTCCCAAAAAAAACATTATCCTTAGTAAAAAAGTATATTGACCAGGGCAACAATCCAGATAAAACCGGAAGTTTTATCGAATGGCTTCATAAAAGAGAGATTGTTTGTTCCTATGTTGCTGATAAGGCATGGTATGATATAGGGAACTTTGAGCAGCTGGAAAAGGTAAATAAATATTATACGGGATAAAAATGAAAATAGTACTAATAACTGGAGGTGCTGGTTTTATCGGGAGTCATTTATGTGATTTTTTGATAGATAAGGGATTTAAGGTAATATGTGTGGATAATTTTGTAACAGGAAATAAAAAAAATATCGAGCACCTGAAAGGAAACAGCAGTTTTACTTTAATTAAGCATGATATAAGCAAGCATATAAAGATAGATGAACATGTTGATTATGTGCTACATTTTGCAAGCCCTGCAAGTCCGATAGATTATCAGAAGATTCCGATACAAACTTTAAAAGCCGGCAGCCTTGGTACTCACAATACTTTGGGACTAGCTTTGGCAAAAAAGGCAAAATATGTACTTGCTTCTACATCAGAAGTTTATGGAGACCCTTTAGTTAATCCACAGCCCGAGACTTATTGGGGAAATGTTAATCCAGTGGGTCCAAGGGGATGCTATGACGAGGCAAAGAGGTTTGCAGAAGCACTTGTGATGGCTTATCACAGAATTCATAATGTCGATATAAGGATAGCCAGGATTTTTAATACATACGGTCCCAGGATGAGGAAAGATGATGGGAGAGTTGTCCCAAATTTCATAAACCAGGCATTAAGCAATAAATCCCTTACAGTGTATGGTGATGGCAAACAGACAAGAAGTTTTTGCTATGTCAGTGATTTAATAGAAGGAATCTACAAATTGATGCTATCAGATATTAATGAACCTGTAAATCTGGGAAATCCTGATGAGTATACTATGCTGGAGTTTGCAGAGATTGTAAAAGATTTAACACAGAGTAATAGCAAAATTGTCCATAAGGATCTACCTATAGATGATCCTCATGTAAGGTGCCCAGATATAACGAAAGCAAAAAAAGAGCTTGGATGGGAGCCTAAGGTAAGTCTTGAACAAGGTCTTAAGAAAACTATAGACTACTTTAAATAGTTATTTTCTCCATTTTTCCTTATAATGATGCTTTCTTACAGTATAAATTTGCTGGAATGCGTTTAGGCTTAATATTATTATAAACCATAACGATAATATTGCCTGATTGATTAAGACAAGAAATCCAAATATGTTTACTACTAGCAATGTAAATGGAAACACTGTTTTAAATCTTGATTCTTTGAACAGAGTAATATCTTTTTTTAATTCAAATAAAATTTTTTTTGTTTCAGATATGTACAATGAAAAAATCCATAAGAAACCAGCAATATTGCCTAATATCAGGTAGAAAGGTTCATTAGTTATTTTGTATACCCCCAAGGTAACTCCAAATACAAAGAAAAACTTATGGAGTTTATTGCCAAATTTGTCAAACCAGCTGCCAACTATTGTTTGATTATTGGTATATCTAGCTATAGCACCGTCAACGTGGTCTAATATTATGGTCAGTTGCAAGAAAATGTAACCAATTACTAAACTTTCCCAGTTTCCTAATGAAAAAAATATACCAGCTATAATTGAAGTTATTATGCTGACAATAGATATTTGGACTGATGTTACATTTATTTTAGATAATTGTATAACTAAGGGGCTAGCGATTTTTCTATATACATATTTAGCTAACCAGTTCTCATTTTCCCTCCCAATTTTATTAGTTTTTCCCATTTTTTCAACTTATGGAATATTAAGCATTCCTTTTTCGTTACCTTTATCTTATTTTTAAATTTATCTTAATTTTTGGTATAAACTGCAGAGTAATCCATGTTTATTCTAACGTTATAATATTTTTATTTTTTAAAAACTCAATTAATTTATTTTTGCATTCTTCAATAGATTCTTTGTCTGTATCAAGAACTATATCAGCGTCTTTAGGCTCTTCAAAATCTAGTGACACTCCAATAAAATTTTCAAATCCTTTTTCCTTGTTTTTTGCTTTCTTATAATGACCTTTGACATCACGCTTTTCACATACTTCAATCGGACACTTTGCATAAACAATGACTATATTCTCAAGTTCTTGTCTGGCATACTCTCTAGACTTTTCTGTTGGTGAGGCTACACACGCAATACACAACAAACCTTTTTCTGTTGTTATTTTGCATAAATCTACTACCCTCTTCATATGAGTGTTTCTATCTTCTAAGCTGTACCCTAAATCAGCAGATATGGTCTTTCTCATTTCATCTCCATCAAGAAGGACAACCTGGATATTATTCTGCTTCAATAATTCTATCAGTCTTGCAGCTATTGTTGATTTTCCTGAGCCATGAAGCCCTGTAAACCAGATTGTCCACCCTTTCTTTAAGTTACCCATGATCTGGAAGATGGGTCAAAACTACTTAAATCTTACTGAAATATGCTCTAAAAATAGTCGGATATTGAATAGAGTAAACTTTATATAGGCTTAAAAATAAGCTGTATGCCAAAGAGAAAGTTTTTATTAGGGGGTTATTTCCAAAGAATATAACCAATTGAGGCATAACTATGGTACACTTTTATGAATCTATATTAATTGATACTGTTGATGGGCTCCAGTGTAAGTCATATTCAAATGAACATCCAGAAGGGTATATAATAGTAAAACCCAAGTATATCCCAAAAAATGTTATTGAAGGAGAGGGTTTAAAATACAGGTTTTTGTTTGAAAAATGTCTAGTCAGGTTTAATTTATTTATCAAAAAAGAAAAACTTCTTGTTTATATAGACCAATTCAAAAAGAAATTTCCTGACTATGTCTATCATTGCAAAGACACAAAAAACTGGTTTTTTGCTGTACCTAAAGAAAAAATAAAAAAAATTCATGATTCCAGAAAAGGGCTGTCAGAATTAATGCAGGTTCCAAAAAAAGATTTAGATGAATATTTAACTCTTGTCAGAGAATTAATAGACTTTTTAACCAAGAGCGGAGTAAGTGTGAATGATTTGGGAATAACTCATTCTACTTTAATGGGAAATTACACCCCTAAAAAATCTGATATTGATATCATTATTTATGGTAAAGATAATGGATGGAAAATTCTTGATTATTTGAAGACTGCTAAACACAAAAAACTACATTGGAAAACCGATGAAGAGTGGGGTGAATATTATAAAGAACACCAAACCTCTGAGACTGTGCATTTTACAGAGGAAGAATATGTTAAACATATGAGAAGAAAAAGATATGAAGGAATGTTCTCTAGTACGGTTTTTACATTATTTACAGTAGAAGAACCAAATGAAACTTGGTTTAAATGGGGAGAAGATAAATTTGATCCGATTGGGGCAGTAACAATAAAAGGAACTGTTGCAGACCATTACAATAGCCACGTCAGACCAGGGTATTATGAGATTACAAATGGAAAGATAATCTATAAACACGGAAAAGATATAAAAATTGACAATTCTTTAAAAATAAAAAGGGTAGTAACATTCTCAATTCCTTTTGTACAACAAGCGCTTAAAGGAGAAGAAATAACTGCCTGTGGCCTACTAGAACTTGTAACTCCAAAATCTGGAGAAAAATATTATAGGGTGGTCGTAGGTTATTTTGATGCATATATAACTGACAGGAGGGAAAAGGAACTCATCAAATCCGATATTTAGAAAATGCATTTTTACGAATCTTCCGTAATAACGACAACTGATGGTCTTCATTGCCAAGTTTATGGTAATGAGCATCCTGATGACAAGATTTTAGTTAAACCCAAGTATATACCTACTGACAAAATATCCAGCGATTCATTACCCTACAGATTTATTTCTGGAAGAAAGATGAATAGGCTCGACCTTTGGACAGATAAAGATAAACTTAAGCAGTATATTGATGCTTTTACCAAAGCTTATCCGGAGTATATATTTAAAAGTCCCATGCATGAAAAAAGCCCATTATTTTTTGTCATACCAAAAAAAAATATTGAGAGAGCTTACTCACCAAGAGTAGGATTAGCCGAACTTATGAGTATGCCTAATAAGGATTTGGATGACCATCTTAGGAAAGTCGTTGATCTTATGTCCTTTCTTCTCAAAAACGATTTAGAGTTAAAAGATTTTGGGGTTACATATTCAACCTTGATGGGGCATTATTCCCCAAATATGTCTGATATAAATATTGTAGTTTATGGGAAAGATAAATTCTGGAAATTGATGAGATATTTACAAGAAGCCAAACATGAAAATCTTAAGTGGAAAACTTATGAAGAGTGGGAGCAATTTTACAAGAAAAGGAACAGGCATATGATTCATAAAAAAGAGGTCTATATCCAAAATATGTATAGGAAAAAATCCGAAGGTTTCTTTAAGGAAACATTATTTATAATTTTTGCAGTTGAAAATCCAGATGAGGTGTGGTTTAAGTGGGGAGAAGAAAAATATAACCAGATGGGTATAGCCAGATTTAAAGGAACAGTTATTGATAATAAAGACTCCATAGTAAGACCTGGTTGCTATGAAATTACTGACACAGAATTTATTGATGGAGACGAATCCTGCAAAGGTTTGCCAGTAAAAAAAGTAGTATTTTATTCAAGAGATTATTGCATGCTTGCTTATCCTAAGGAAAAAATAGAGGCTAGCGGGGTTGTAGAAGAGATAATACCAAAAAAAGGAGAAAAATATTATAGGGTAGTCGTAGGTTATTTTGATGCATATTTGAGTAAAAGAAGAGATGAGGAATATATAAGAGTTTTAGACGATTAAAATGAAAAATTCCAATGAAACTGGTAAACTATTTA
>Ga0187833_10000655_pt1 | contig 40089 bp, 35 predicted proteins | sample ETNtaG_37_FD_167968 | JGI IMG/M metagenome (GOLD analysis project Ga0187833, IMG submission 167968) | Marine microbial and viral communities from oxygen minimum zone, Eastern Pacific Ocean - ETNP2014_SV_400_PacBio MetaG (Illumina Assembly) | ecosystem: Environmental > Aquatic > Marine > Hypoxic...
TGTGAAAGAGAGCCATCCCTTTCAGCTTTCATTATTAAATCAGCTAAAATACTGGCAGTCTCATCATCACATCCATTAGTTAACAAAGTTTTTTTTGCTAATTCACGAATTTCATTAAGTGATAAAGAAACTGTAGTCATATTATTTATGTTTAGATTTTAAATCTTTTTTTAGATCTTCATGATCACCAATTGCAATGTGATGTTTGCTTTTAACAACATATTTATCAAGGAAGGGAATAATAATTAGAGGAACTAGACCACCAAGAACTATTCCAATTGCTGCGGATCTTAAATTTTGATCTAAGGTGGCAGCAATATAATCTGCTATTACATGAGCAATTATTACACCGATGATTCCTGCTATATATCCATTGGATAGAATTTTTAACATTCTATTAATGCTCCAACCCGAATAAAAGCCTATAAGAGGTATTATTGTATGAACTAATCCGAAGACAAAACCTCTAAGCCAACCTTTGTCTTGCAGCCATACTATTTCATCGATTAAATGTTCCATATTAGTTTAAAGAATAACCAGTAGATCTAACGTTTCTAATTAACTCTTTAGTTCAATTTATATTTATTGCTTTTCATAAACGTATAATATGTACGCCTATAGTCCGGTTTTCAACATTTATATTATCTGACCAAACGTTATCTAATAATTGATTTCTAGAATAAACTCTTTTTAGATTTAGCGAGAATAATAATTTGGTCAATCAATTCATCAAGAAATTTCATTTCCTGAAATTGAAAGTCTGATAAATTATTTATTAGCAAATAATATCATTGTTAACTGGACATTTATTGTATTTAATAAAACCTCAGGTAGCAGAATATCTTGCAAATTAAAATTGTAATAAAAATTTAAATATATTAATAAACAAAAAAAAATGAATCTTACTTTAATCTATACAATTGTTGGTTTTGGACTTGCTGGATGGTCTGTAATTGCAAATGACTCTATTCAAACATTGGGTACGTTTATAGCATCTAAAGAAAAGTGGTTTAAATGGTATACACTTGCAGGAGCTGCCTCTGCAGCTATGGCTGTTACTATAACATATGGATGGTGGAAATATGGAGGCGACATATCATATGGAAGATTAACAAGAATTCCTTATCAGGAAATTAGATGGTACCACGCGGTAGCTCCGGGAATACTGCTTTTATTAACCAGAATTGGAATTCCTGTATCAACAACTTTCTTAGTTTTATCTGCTTTTGCTTCAACTGTGGTTATTGAAAAAATGCTTATAAAAAGTGTTGTAGGTTATGGTCTTGCAGCAACTCTAGCTTATATTTGCTGGATTGCTATTTCAAAATTCATAAATGAAAAATTTGATGAGATTACAGATCAATGGAAAATTAGTTTTTGGCGAAATTCAGTCTGGGTAACTTCAGGATTTTTATGGGCTACTTGGTTAATGCATGATGTTGCAAATATAGCTGTTTATCTTCCAAGAGAGCTTAGTCATATTCATTTATTAATTGTTATTATTTATTTTACTATTCTAATATTTTATATTTTTAAAATTCACGGTGGAAAAATTCAAAAAGTAGTTTTAGATAAAACTGGCACTAGATATGCACGATCAGCAACTATAATTAATATCATATATGCTGCTGTGCTTTACTTCTTTAAGGAATTAAATGATCTACCAATGTCAACAACCTGGGTATTTGTTGGACTGCTATGTGGAAGAGAATTAGCAATTTCTACAATGAACAAAGATTATAAATTTAAATATGTTTTCCCACTTATAGGAAAAGACTTTATTAAAATGATCTTTGGGCTAAGTGTATCAATTGGAATAGTATTGGCTATTCATTATATAATTATTCCGCACGGTTTGTTTTTAAAATAAATCTATACTAGACACAATTAACACAGCATTGGTCTACCCAGTGTCCAGCACTAACTTCAATTAAACCCATTTCTATATTTCCTTCTTTGCAATCATGTGTAGGATTGGGACATCTTGTTCTAAATACACAACCAGATGGTGGATTCATTGCACTAGGTATTTCTCCTTTTAGTTCTATAGCATTAGATTGTTTTTCTGGATCAATAGAAGGAATAGAGGACAACAAAGCTTTTGTGTATGAATGCCTAGGATTTTTAAATAGTTCTCTTGAAGGTGCCATCTCAACTATATGACCCAGATACATTACAGCAACTACATCACAAACATGAGCAACAACACTCAAATCATGGCTTATAAAAAGATAAGTTAAATTTAATTCTTTTCTTAAAGATTTTAATAAATTTAGTATGTCTGCTTGAATAGATACATCTAAAGCCGCAACACTTTCATCAGCTACAATAAATTTAGGATTGCTGACAAGAGCTCTTGCAATTGATATTCTTTGACGCTGTCCGCCCGAAAAAGCATGAGGAAATCGCCTTAAATGTTCAAGATTTAATCTACATTTTGAAGCAATTTCTCTAACACGTTTGTCTGTTTCTTCTCTTGTGTTTGTAATTTTCATTACTTCCAATGGTTCAGCAATAATGTCTCTAACTGTCATACGTGGACTTAGAGCAGAATAAGGATCTTGAAAGATTAATTGCGCTTTTTTTCTATATTCTTTTAATTCTTGTTTAGAAATATTTGTTAAATCATAGTCCTTATCATCATCATGAAATATCACTTTTCCAGAACTAATTTTATTGGCAGCAAGTATTGCACGACCTAGAGTAGTTTTACCCGAACCCGACTCACCTACTAATCCCACAAAAGATCCTTTTTTAATGTTTAATGAAACATTTTTGACTGCTCGAATTTTTTGCTTTTTTGATAAAAAATTTTCTTGAAAAGAAAAATCAACCGAAATATTTTTAATTGCTATTAAATTTTGGTCACTATTCATTATTATTAACCTTAAAACATGCTACAGTATGTTCTTTTTCATATTCAGAAAGTGGGGGAACGGCATTATCACAAACCCCTGACTCAAATAATTTACATCTAGTGTGAAAAACACATTCTGTTGGTCTTTCAAGTGGACTTGGTATGTCACCTGGAATTGGTTTTAATGGCTTGTCTAAATTATTTAAATCTGGAAGTGCTTCAATTAAACCTTGTGTATACGGGTGTTTTGGATTGGAGATAATTTCCCGTACTGGTCCACTCTCAACAATAGTACCTAAATACATCACGGCAACATAATCAACAGTCTGTGCAATAACGCTCAAATCATGGGTAATAAAAATAACTCCCATCTTATATTCAGCAACAATATCTTTAATCAAGTCGATCACTTGTGCTTGAATTGTTACATCGAGTGCAGTTGTGGGCTCATCTGCAAGCAAGAGTTTTGGCATAGTTGATAATGCCATTGCAATCATTGCTCGTTGACGCATACCTCCTGATAACTCAAATGCATATTGCTTAAATCTTTTATCAGCATCTGCAATACCCACTCTATCCAGCATGTCTATTGATATGGACTTAGCTTTTTCTTTTGAAATTTTTTTATGTAATAACAACAGTTCAATCATTTGTTCGCCAATAGTAATAGCAGGCGCAAAGCTAGCCATAGGCTCTTGAAATATCATAGATACTTTACCGCCTCTAATTACTTTTAAATCCTGATTTTCTTTGAATTTTAGGACGTCTTGTCCTTCAAGTACAATTTTGCTGTTATCTCCATAAACAGCATTGTCGGCATTTAATTGCATAATTGATTTTGCCGTCACAGATTTTCCAGAACCCGACTCTCCTACCAATCCTAAGATTTGACCTTCTTGTAATTTAAGAATGACATTATCCACAGCTAGTATTCTTCCTTCGTCTGTATCAAACTCTACTTTCAGATTATGAATATTTAATAAGTCTGTCATTTTTTTAGAACTTTATATGGATCAGCTGAATCACGAAGGCCATCACCAACAAAAACAAAAGAAAGAACGAGAACTATAAAAAATATTACTGGAATAAAATACCATTGATAGTTGAGTAACACATCGGCTCTAGTTGCGTTTTGTAACAACACACCAAGAGAATTTACTGGTTCACGTAATCCTAGTCCAATGAAACTAAGAGCAGTTTCAGATAAAACCATGTAGGGAAAGGAGATAACTAGATCAACTATTATATAACTTGTAAAACTTGGTAATAGGTGTCGACTTATAATATGAGACGGAGAGGCTCCGCATAATTTAGCCGCTAATACATATTCCTGACTCCTCTCCGATAAGAGATGCGTTCTCACTCTCCTTGCAAGTGTGGGCCAACCAATTAACCCCAAAATAGAAGCTATAAAGAAAAAACGAGTCTCTGAACTCCATTCAGAAGGAGCAAATGAAGCTAAAACCATAAATAATGGAATTGGGGGTATTACACGCACAGTATCTGTTATCATCTGCATCACACCATCAATCCAGCCCCCAAAGTAGCCTGATATCCCTCCTATGATCAGGGCTAAAACAAACGCAATAAAGACTCCTATAGTCCCAACTGCTAATGATATATAAATTGCATGAAGCGTCCTTGAAAAAATATCTTTTCCTGCCTTATCCGTTCCAAATAAGTGTATACCGCCTGAGTCAATACCAAAAAGATGTCTTTCAAAAGTAAATCCTGGAATTTTAAAATCAAATTTTTTCCCAGGTAAGTTTACATTAAATGCTAATGCTTTATGCTTCCATCCTTTAGGGAAAAGATAAACATATCTTCTTTTCTCTTTCTCTTTATTTAATTTATAGACCCATCGAAAATTAGTGTCTTTTCCACGGTAACGTTCAAGCGTATATAAAAAAGGTCTTAAAGAAAAACCATTGTCATCCCAAAATAAGGGTATTTGAGGAGCTCCATGTTCATAATCTTTATCTCTTCCTGCAATCGTTGGATCATAAGGAGATATAAAATCTGCAAAAACACCTAAGAAAACCATGATTAATAAAAATAATCCCGCAATCATCGCTGACCGGTTGGAACGAAAACGTGCATAAATTAATTGAAATTGTGTAGCTGAAAAATAAGCTTCTTTTGCTTTAATGTCTTTGTGAATATTTTGAATTTTAGCTTCCACCCATTACTCCTTTTCTTATGCGAGGATCTATGACAGCTAGAAGAACATCTGTTAAAAAATTAAGCATTATAATTGTACCTGTTAATAAAATAATTATGGCTCCAGCTAGTTGCTGATCATTAGTTCTTGCTAATGACTCCACCAATAAAGCTCCCGACTCTGTCAACATCAGAATTAATGCTACGATTGGAAGTTCATTGAAAATTCTATTCAAATCGAAACCTAATGAATTAATGATTGGACCTAAAGAATGTTTAGCTGGATATTTCCATAACAAAGTCATTCCAGAAATTCCCCTAGCTTTAGCTGCTACCACATAAAGTTTTTCATATTCATCAGAAATTAATGCTCGTACTGTCTGCAGAGCAAAAGCTGTTGCTGACCAACCTAGAATAAAAATTGGAAGCCATGCACGGCTAAGAAAGTTTTTAAATTTATCAAAGGACCAGGGAGCATTAACATATTCAGGAGTGAATAAACCCGTCATGGTGTCACCAAAATAAATGACTGAGAATAGCATGATCATTAAGGCTAGTAAAAAATTTGGCATGGCCAAACCAAGATAACTAATAAACTTCAAAGTATTGTCTAGTGATCGAAATTTTGTTGTGGCTGAAATTATTCCGACAGGAAGTGCTATGAGATAGGCAAAAAATAAAGATGTAAGACAAATACCAAGGGAAAGAAAAAATTTATCTTTCATCAAATCATTAATTCTCACACGCAATATACAGCTATCTCCAAAGTCTCCTTTAATTACTATATTAGAAACCCATGTGCCCCATCTAACAAGAAAAGGTCTATCAAGACCCAATCTTCTTTCTTCAGCTTCAATATCTTCAACAGTAATGTTCGATCCTTGGGTGTTTTTGAAAGCTAGGTAACGTTCCGCACAATTGGCTGGAACTAATTCCATTAGAGCAAAAACAATAAAACTGACAGCTAATAATGTGATGATGGCAAGAAATGCTCTTGTGGTTATAAACTGAATAAAATTTATCATGTCTCAATAAGAGTAGTAATTATTTCAAGATGTTAACCACAAAAAAGAAAAGCGGCAACCGAAATTGCCGCTTTTCATAAACTTAAGTATAATATCTACTACTCAGATATAAACCACTGTTGTGGTCTATATGGATACGTTCTGTAGTATTCATAAGATGCTGTTTTAAACTTTGTAAAGTTTTTCAACGCATTTCTATGAAATACAGGATAAGGCGCCTTCACAGTACCAATGAAAAGAAGATTTCCAGTTAAATTTTTAACAAGATTAGCTCCTCTTTTGTTTGATTCATCTGTGCCTGCAACCAATGATTGGAATACATTAATATCCTCAATCATTTCCATTGCATAAGCTGGCGGTTTAACACCTGAAGATCCATTACTATCAATATATTCTGCCCATAACATAGCGTTTCTGTGGCCAAAATAATTTTCGTATGGAGGAACAAACATTTCGTTAGTTCCCAAAACTATTGCAAGGGGCTGACCTTTAATCCACACAGCAACATCTAATTTGTTTGCTGATTGTGCAGAACGATACTCATCTGGAGTAACTTCTTTAAAGTTAGTCTTAATTCCAACTTCATTCCAAGAACGAGCAACTAATTCAACTTCACCAACACCAATTCCTTGAGTAGCAAAGCCAATATTAAGAGCTAGAGCGTCTCCGTTAGGGAGCTTTCTAAATCCGTCACCATCTCTGTCTGCCATACCTACTGCATCAAGCAAAGAATTTGCTTTCGCTGGATCATATTTAATCATGTAATTTAACCATTTAGATTCAACAAAGTCTGGTACTGGACTGAAGCCAACATACTGTTGTTCTTCACCCATTCCGTAGAACACCACATCATTGATCTCAGCACGATTGATAGCTAATGACATTGCCTGACGGAAACGTATATCATTAAAAACTTTACGCTTTTCAAGATCTTCTGCTGTTACGTTAAAGCTAAATGCTCCTGCTGTAATACCAGGTACTACATCTACAGAGTAATTACCTTTTTCTGCTCCATCCAGTAGTTGCGGGACGGACTCAAGATTTAAAGACTGAGCTTTATACTCAGCTTCACCATTAACCAATTTAAGGATTCTCATCTCATTATCGTTAATGTATCTTTCATCTTGATAGTCAATATAAGGTAATTGATTACCCGCTGTATCTACCATATAGAAATATGGGTTAGCAGCATATACTCTTCCTTCAGTTGTGTCTTCAATTGTAACAAAAGACTCCAAAGAAGGTTGAACTGCTGATGGAAGATTAGCTACTTTATCAGGAGTTGCAAGTAGTGGAGATGGCGTATCAGTCCAACAAGAGTTACCGTAGTAAGCTGTTAGAACTGCATAACCATTTTCAAAGCCAGCATCTTGAGCAAGCTTGTCGGCATTAGGATTAACATCTGGATGGAATTGTCCTAGATGATGTTTAGGTGCAAAACCAAGACAATAAGATGTAGCAAACATTGCTAATAATCCAGGCTTAGGAGCTGGTAGATTAAATCTAACAGTTTGTGCATCAATAACATCAACTGTCATTTTTTTACCAGCAACCAAAAGATAGTCATATGGTTTTTCTCTAATTTTACTATCCATCATTAAATTATCATACCAAAACTTAACATCATCAGCCGTAAAGGGTGCTCCATCAGACCACTTATGACCTTTTCTTAGACTAAAAGTTAATTGCGTAAAATCATCATTCCACGAATATTCTTTGGCAACATTTGGAACAATTGTATTCAAATCATCCAAATATCTTACAAAATTTACATGACGAGTTGAAAGTAAATCAGATGTACCTGCCTCTGTTGCATTTGACAACATTCTAAAAGTTCCACCATAAGAACCAACAGAATCATATGGTACAACAACTAGAGGTTCTTTCGGGATACGTTTTGTTACACCTGGCAAACCTTTGTTTCCAACTATCGTTTTATTAATGCTTTTAATTGATGGATTATCAGAAAATTTTAGCTTACAACCTGCAGCTTTTTCAAATTCTGATAGTTCGTATTGTTGTGGATATTTTCCTCCAGCCACACCTTTCATATCACTTACTGTGATTGAAGGGCAACTTGCAGCAAAAGAAGCTGTGCTAAAGCCTGCAACCAGAAAAGAAACTACAACAATTTTTATAAATATTTTCTTCATTTTACCTCCATTAATATTCTATAATCTTATTTAATTTCAATTTTACATAAAAGTAAACTAGAGTAAAAATTAAATTCAATTATCAATTGAATTAAATAGTTAAATATTGTTATATTTTTATTAAGCCTTTTCAACCTGACGTTTTAATTAAAAATTGAAAACTCTATATTATTGCTTTTTTATCTTAAATATTTCTATACCTAAAGTTTTCATTTTGAGATTTACGATAAATAAAAAAATTATCATTGATAAATAATTAACTATTAAAATACCAAACCACAGTCCTTGTAATTTATAATTTAGATAAAAACATAATAACCAAAAAATAATTACTGCTCCCACAACTTCTTTAAATAAACTAATAACAGTTGTATAGATTGGTTTTTTAAGTCCCTGCATAAGAGAGATTGAAATTTGTAAAGTAGTAAATGCTGGTATAAATAATGCCGATACCTTAAGATAGTAGGAACCTATTTCAATAACATTGAGATCATTTGTAAATATTTTCATAAAATAATTTGATCCAAAAAAAATAATTAATCCACCACTTAACATCAAAATTAAGCCGTATTTTAAGCATGTTAAATAACCATCTCTAATACGTTCATATTTCATAGCTCCAAAGTTTTGCCCAGTTAAAGAGAGACAAGCAAAATTTAGACCAATAGCCGGTAATAAAATAATTTGCTCAATACGAAGTGCAATCCCATACGCTGCTACTGAAGTGCTACTTGTTTCTTGTGATGGAAAAAAAGAAGCAAAAAAAGTAATAATAAAAAAACCTGAAGCAATACAAAGCATATTTAAAGAGGCTGGAAAGGCCTGTTTTATAATATCTATTTGATATTTTATTCTTGGAAAAAAATCTTTAAAAGAAATATCGTCGAAATAGTTAGTAATTTTTTTTAATCTGTAAAATACATAAATTGTAGCGGCAAATTCAGCAACAATAGTTGCATAAGCAATTCCTTTTACCCCCATAGGAGGTATGAAACCATAACCATAAATAAACAGTGGGTCTAAAATTAAATTTATAAAAAATCCAATAATAAAAGTATTAGAATAAGTTTTCGTATCACCTACTGCATTTAATCCAGCAGTTGGTGTTGAGTCTAAAATAATGAATATACATCCATAAAAAATGATGTTTGTATATTGTACAGCAAAATTAAAATAGTCCCCTTTTGCATGTAAGAGTTTAAATAAATATGGAGCAGATAAAATACCAATTATCATAATTACAATTGAAGCTATGACGGAAAAACTAACTGTTTGAACTAGATATTTTTTTGCTAAAACTTTATCATTTGCACCTTCTGCGTTGGCAATTAAAGCAGTTGCTCCTTCACGTGTTCCCCTAGAGATTGTAATAATCATTAAATATATTGGAAAGGTAATTGTAATAGCTGCAACTGCTACCGAACTAATTTTTGAAGCAAAGTAGGTATCAACCACATTAAACATTGTATGGAAAAAAAAACCAATGCTAACAGGCACTGCCATTTTTATTACTAAATTAGGAATTGAGTCTTTTGTAAGGTTTAATTTTTGATTTTTCATTAGATTATTAAATAGATTATATTTATGTAAAACATAATACTATGCAAAGATTAATTTTTGATTTAATTTTATAATTAAACTATATTTTTAGATGAAAAAGTCAGTTTTATTTATTTGTGCAGATCAGTGGCGTTGGGACTGCTTTGGTTTTATGGGGCATAAATATGCTCAGACTCCAAATATTGATAAGTTAGTTTCAGAAAGTACAGCTTTTACCAAGCATTTCACAAACATTATTCCTTGTGGACCTTCTAGGGCAACTATGCTTACAGGTTTATATCCATTTATTCATCGTTCAGTTATTAATGGAACTCCTTTGGATAAACGTTTCACTAATATTGCTTTGGAAGCAAAAAAACTTGGCTATCAACCAACACTTTACGGCTACACCGATACTTCTTATGATCCACGTGAATTAAAAAAGAATGATCCTCGGCTTTTTACTTATGAATCACCTATGAATGGATTTGATCCAATATGTCATTTACCACATAGCAATCCAGAACCTTGGGCTGATTATTTAAAAAAAAAAGGTTACAAAGTAGAAAATCCAAAAAAACTATATGTGAATCAATCTGCAAAAAATGAAGAAGGTTTTGTTTATAAAGCATGGGAATTTCCTACTGAAGTATCTGACACTTCTTTTTTAGCAGACAGAGTAGTTGCTGATTTACAGAATGCTAATAATCCATTTTTTATGCATGTCTCATTTTTAAAACCACATCCACCGTATCGAGTTTCAGAACCTTGGCATAGTTTAATTGATCCATCAAGTTTAGAACCACTAATTACAAATATAGAAAAAGAAAAAAGGATTAAACAACACCCTTTAATGAAAGACATTATCGAATACTATGAAGTTAATGATAATCATCCTCCAGAAATAAATTACTCAAAACTCACAACAAAAGATATTGCAAGAATTCAAGCTATATATTTGGGAATGTGTGCAGAAGTAGATTTTAATATCAATAAAATTTTAAAAGCGCTTAATGATAGCGGGCAAGCGAATAACACTATGGTAATTTTTACAAGCGACCATGGGGAAATGTTTGGAAATCAATGGATGTTTGGTAAAAAAGGTTGGTGGGATCAATCGTACCGTATCCCTTTAATTATTCATACTCCAAATTGTAAAACGCAAATAATAGATCAAATGACAGAATGTGTAGATCTTGCTCCAACTATTATTGATTGGTTAGGTGGCGAGATACCAGTTGACTGGAATGGAAGGTCTTTACTTTCAATAGTTGATTCAGGTAAAACAAAAATACCTTCTCGTGAATATGTAATATTTGAATGGGATTTTCGTGAACTTTATGAAAATAAATCACTAAAAAAAATAAAGATAGCACCAGAAGAATCTAATTTGGCAGTTATAAGAAGTGATGAATGGAAGTATGTTCATTTCCCTGCTTTTATTCCTTTACTATACAATTTAATCAATGATCCTTACGAAAAAGTCAATTTAGCTACAGATCCTAAGTATGATAATATTAAAGCTGAGATGCTCAGTAAACTTTTAAGTCATCGTATAAGACATTCTGAACGTCAAATGACAAACATGAGATTAACCTATGATTATTTTTAATATTTTTTAAAACTCTTCGTATTAATTTTATAATTAAACTATATTTTTAGATGAAAAAGTCAGTTTTATTTATTTGTGCAGATCAGTGGCGTTGGGACTGCTTTGGTTTTATGGGGCATAAATATGCTCAGACTCCAAATATTGATAAGTTAGTTTCAGAAAGTACAGCTTTTACCAAGCATTTCACAAACATTATTCCTTGTGGACCTTCTAGGGCAACTATGCTTACAGGTTTATATCCATTTATTCATCGTTCAGTTATTAATGGAACTCCTTTGGATAAACGTTTCACTAATATTGCTTTGGAAGCAAAAAAACTTGGCTATCAACCAACACTTTACGGCTACACCGATACTTCTTATGATCCACGTGAATTAAAAAAGAATGATCCTCGGCTTTTTACTTATGAATCACCTATGAATGGATTTGATCCAATATGTCATTTACCACATAGCAATCCAGAACCTTGGGCTGATTATTTAAAAAAAAAAGGTTACAAAGTAGAAAATCCAAAAAAACTATATGTGAATCAATCTGCAAAAAATGAAGAAGGTTTTGTTTATAAAGCATGGGAATTTCCTACTGAAGTATCTGACACTTCTTTTTTAGCAGACAGAGTAGTTGCTGATTTACAGAATGCTAATAATCCATTTTTTATGCATGTCTCATTTTTAAAACCACATCCACCGTATCGAGTTTCAGAACCTTGGCATAGTTTAATTGATCCATCAAGTTTAGAACCACTAATTACAAATATAGAAAAAGAAAAAAGGATTAAACAACACCCTTTAATGAAAGACATTATCGAATACTATGAAGTTAATGATAATCATCCTCCAGAAATAAATTACTCAAAACTCACAACAAAAGATATTGCAAGAATTCAAGCTATATATTTGGGAATGTGTGCAGAAGTAGATTTTAATATCAATAAAATTTTAAAAGCGCTTAATGATAGCGGGCAAGCGAATAACACTATGGTAATTTTTACAAGCGACCATGGGGAAATGTTTGGAAATCAATGGATGTTTGGTAAAAAAGGTTGGTGGGATCAATCGTACCGTATCCCTTTAATTATTCATACTCCAAATTGTAAAACGCAAATAATAGATCAAATGACAGAATGTGTAGATCTTGCTCCAACTATTATTGATTGGTTAGGTGGCGAGATACCAGTTGACTGGAATGGAAGGTCTTTACTTTCAATAGTTGATTCAGGTAAAACAAAAATACCTTCTCGTGAATATGTAATATTTGAATGGGATTTTCGTGAACTTTATGAAAATAAATCACTAAAAAAAATAAAGATAGCACCAGAAGAATCTAATTTGGCAGTTATAAGAAGTGATGAATGGAAGTATGTTCATTTCCCTGCTTTTATTCCTTTACTATACAATTTAATCAATGATCCTTACGAAAAAGTCAATTTAGCTACAGATCCTAAGTATGATAATATTAAAGCTGAGATGCTCAGTAAACTTTTAAGTCATCGTATAAGACATTCTGAACGTCAAATGACAAACATGAGATTAACCCCTGAAGGCCCAAAAACATTACATGGACCTACATTAAGACAAATAGTATAAACTTGTAAATGCTTACAACTGTCATTGGTTCATATCCAAAACCTTCTTTTCTTAAATTGCCTGACTGGTTCAATGCAAAAGGAGGCACGGATACAAAACACCCAACAGAAGATTATAATAATGCCATAAAAAGCATGGGTGATGAAGCAGAGTCAATATTTCTAAAGGCAGCAAAAGAAGTCATTGAAGATCAGATAGAATGCGGTATCGATATCGTCACAGATGGTGAGGTAAGGCGAGAAAACTACATTCATTACCACTGCCGTCATCTAGAAGGCATTGATTTTAATAAGTTAACAAAAAAAATTTTAAGAACAGGTAATTATGAATGTTGGCTGCCAACAATTACAAATAAAGTTGAAGCCAAAGATTCATTTTTAGTGCATGATTGGAGTGTAGCACAAAACATTTCATCGAAACCTGTTAAAATCACCATGCCAGGACCCATGACAATTGCAGATACTATTGCTAATGATTATTACACCTCTAATAGAGAATTAGGAGAAGATTTAGCGAAAGCTATCAATCTTGAATTAAATAGATTAGTTGATGCTGGTTGTAAATATATTCAAGTTGATGAACCCTTGTTTGCAAGAAAACCAAAGGAAGCAATTGAGTATGGGATGGAAAACCTTGAAAAGTGTTTTGATGGCATCTCTAATCCAGAAGTTGAAAAGATAACTCACATTTGCTGTGGTTATCCTGACAAATTGGATGCGGTTAATTATCCAAAATCACCTCTTGATTCCTATCATCAAATTGCGGAATTATTGGATAAGTCAATTATAGATTCAATATCAATTGAAGATGCTCACCGTTATAATGATCTGTCCCTACTAGAGAAATTTAAACAATCAAAAATTATTTTTGGTCTTATTAAAATTGCAAGCAGTGAAGAAGAAACAATTAGTGAAATACAAAAAAGAGTTAAAGATGTGTTAGAACATATTGATCGTGAGCGTCTTATTGCAGCTCCAGATTGCGGACTTGGTCATCTGCCACGTGAGTTAGCCATGAAAAAACTAAAAACAATGGTAGAGGCGTTAGATAAGTAAAAACTTCAGATTTTTAGATAGTTGTCAAAAATATTTATTATTTTTTACAACAACAAATGAAAAAACATAATTGCTTAAAAAATTTCAACACCTAAAAAATTTGATTATTCATCTTGTTTAACTATAATCGTCTAGCTATGTTTAATTTCAAAACAAAATCATTATTTGGACAATCAAAACAACTTGAGCAACAAATTGATCAATTTGTCGATATTCTCTCAGAAGTCGGCCTTGTATTTAAGTCCATTATTTCAATGTATTTAAATAATGACAACACGGATAAGTTTGATGAAATGGTCAAACAGGTGAGCGGGATGGAGAGTAAGGCTGATAAAATTACAAAAGATGTGGAGCGTGCCTTATTTGAGGAATCTTTAATCCCAGATGCGCGAAGCGATGTATTACGATTATTAGAGCACATGGATGAACTGATAGGTATGTATCAAGGTAACTGCTATCATTTCTCTATTCAAAAACCTAATTTTCCAAAAGAGCTTCATAAAGACTTAATAAGTCTATCAGAAACAGCTGTTAAATGTGTAGAGTCTCTATGTTTAACTACCAGGTCATTCTTTCGAGATATTAAGTCTGTTAGTGATAATGCCCATAAAGTCACTTTTTATGAAAAAGAATCTGACAAAAAATTTACATCTTTTGTAAGAAAAATTTTTGATTCCGAGCTACATTTAGATCAAAAAATGCATCTTCGATATTTTGTTGAAAAAATAGATCGCATTTGCGATCAAGCAGAAGATATTGCAGATGAAATTCAGATCTACGCTATTAAAAGATCAATGTAAATAATTTATGGATTTAACAATTATTATATTTCTCCTAGGAGGATTATTTCTAGGATGGTCTCTTGGTGCGAATGATGCAGCCAATGTTTTTGGTACCGCTGTAGGTACTCGCATGGTCCAATTTAAAACAGCAGCCCTTGTCTGCAGTGTATTTGTAATTTTGGGCGCTATTATTAGTGGAGCTGGTACAACAGAAACGTTGGGAAAATTGGGGGCTATTAATGCACTACCTGGTGCTTTTGCTGCCTGTGTTGCAGCCGGACTATCTGTTTATATAATGACAAAATTTGGATTACCAGTTTCTACAACACAAGCTATCGTTGGAGCCATCGTGGGTTGGAATATTTATACAGGATCTTCCATAAATATAAAAATTTTATTCACAATTATTGCTACGTGGTTTTTATGTCCCATCATTGCTGCTCTTATTGCCATGTTATTTTTTATTATCACCAAACAAATATTAAGAATAAGTAATTGGCATCTTCTTCGACTTGACGCTTACACACGTACAGCGCTGTTACTTGTTGGAGCCTTTGGTGCATACAGTTTAGGAGCAAATAATATTGCCAATGTTATGGGTGTTTTTGTTCCAATCTCTCCATTTACTGATATTCACTTTATGAATGTTTTTTCTTTTTCTTCGAAAGAACAATTATTTTTATTAGGAGGGATTGCCATTGCTGTTGGTGTTTTTACTTATTCAAAAAAAGTGATGTTTACCGTAGGCAATGATTTACTTAAACTTTCTCCTCCAGCAGCCTTTGTTGTTGTGTTAGCCCATTCGATTGTGTTGTTCCTATTTGCTTCACAGGGAATAAGTAACTTTTTACATTCTATAAATTTACCTGCAATACCTCTGGTGCCTGTTTCTAGTTCACAAGCCGTAGTGGGTGCTGTCATAGGTATAGGAATTCTTAAAGGAGGAAATGAAGTGCAATGGGATATTGCTGGTAAAATTTCTATAGGGTGGTTTCTTCTTCCTGTGATTGCTGCTTTGATTTCATTTATAATCCTTTTTGTATTACAAAATATATTTAATCAGACAGTTTACTTTTAAATTAATTAATAAGTCTATAGGATATAATATAATAAAAAAATTTTATAAAAAATTAAAGATGGATAAGAAATTACTAACTCCAGGTCCACTTACAACATCGTCTAAAACCAAAGAAGTGATGCTTCATGATTGGGGTTCTCGCGATATTGTTTTTACTAAATTAAATAAAGATATACGTCAATCTCTTGTTGAGCTTATAAATGGTCAAAATATATTTGAATGTGTTCCTATGCAAGGAAGCGGTACTTTTGCCGTTGAAGCCATGATTGGATCATTAACAAATTCTAAATCCAAAATATTAATTTTAATTAATGGGGCTTACGGACATCGAATGAAAAAAATATGCTCTTACATTTCAAGAAATAACATTTCTTATGAAGTCGCCGAACACGAAATTCATGATTGTAATAAAACCCAAAAAATAATTGATGAAAATAAAGACTTAACACATATATTTGCTGTTTATTGTGAAACAACATCAGGTATTCTTAATCCTATTCAAGCTATTTCGGATTTAGCAAAGAAAAAGGGAATATCTCTTTTTATTGACGCTATGAGCGCCTTTGGTGCCTTACCTTTGGATATAAATAAAACGTATTTTGATGCTGTGGCTGCTTCTTCAAATAAATGCTTGGAAGGAGTACCTGGAGTTGGTTTTATTTTAGTTCGTAAATCAGTTCTTAAAGTTTCAAAAAACAATTCTCATTCACTAAGTCTAGATTTATATGATCAATGGAAAGCTATGGAAGCTAATGCGCAGTGGCGTTTTACTCCACCAACTCATGTTTTGGCAGCATTTAATCAAGCTCTAAAAGAGCATTCAAAAGAAGGAGGAACCAAAGAACGTTTTAAACGTTATAAAGAAAATTGCAAAATAATTTGCGAAGGAATGTCAAGCATGGGGTTTAAGCAATTGCTACCAGACAAAATACAAGCTCCTATAATTATTACTTTTTTACAACCTGATCATCCTAATTTTGAATTTGAAAAATTTTATAATTCACTAAGTGATAAAGGTTTCTTAATTTATCCAGGAAAATTAACTGTGGCAAATACATTTCGAATAGGTTGTATTGGACATTTAAATAAAAAAGATATGCATCATGCAATTGATGCGGTTAAAAAAACTTTAAAGGAACTTGACATAAAATTAAATTAGGATTATCAGAGGCATAAGAATAAAAAATCCTACTATTTTGTAATAAAAAATTAATGAACAAACATTTAGAAGAAAAAAGATATAAAGGAAAAGTTCAAGCAGTAATTCTTGACTGGAGTGGAACAACAGCTGATGCTTATGTTGTTGCGCCAGCAGTAGTTTTTGTTGAAGTTTTTAAACGTCAAAAAGTGGAAATTTCTATGGTCGAAGCCCGAGGGCCAATGGGTTTAAGAAAAGATTTACATATAAAAGCTTTAACAGAAGTTGATGAAATTAAAGAAAGATGGAAAAAAATTCATGGCAAATATCCTGATCAAAGTGATGTTGACCGAATGTTTGCTGACTTTGTACCTTTGCAGCTAGATTGTTTAAGAAAATATACAACTCTACTTCCGGGAGTAGCTGAAGTTACTCAACGTTTGCAAAAACAAGGTATTAAAATTGGAAGCACAACAGGTTTCATACGCTCAATGGTTGATATACTAGAAGAAGATGCGGCAAAACAAGGTTATAAACCTGATGCTTCTGTAGCAGGAGACGAAGTAACTAACGGTGCTCGTCCATCTCCTCATATGGTGTATAAAAACTTAGATATGTTAAATATTACTCCTATTCAATCTGTAGTAAAAGTTGATGATACTGCTTCAGGTGTAGGTGAAGCTGTAAATGCTGGTTGCTGGGGAATTGGCGTTACAAGATATTCTAACTACATGGATGTTGATACTCCTGAGGACGGAGAAAAACTTTCAGAAGTTGAAATCAAAAAACGAGTAGCTAAAACAAAAGATATACTTGAAAAAGCTGGAGCTCATTACATCTTAGAAAGCATAGCAGATATTGAACCTGTTATTGAAGATATAAATAAACGTTTAGCTAGAGGCGAAAGACCTTAATTTTTTTGAATTATCAAATATTAACAATGTAATTAAAAGATAAATTTTTAATTACTTTTAAATGGATAGCTTAGTATTTTTTGTTGTATTACTTGCGGCCCTTCTGCATGCTTCGTGGAATGCTTTAGTCAAAAATCATAAAGACAAATTTTTAGGTCTTGCGGCTATCGTGTTTGGTCAAGTACCCTTGGCACTTATATTAATTTTGTATGTTCCTTTCCCTTCTGATAAAGCTATTCCTTACATAGTATTAAGTGCAATAATACATAATGGATACTATTGGTTTTTATTATCTGCATATAGATTTGGTGATTATACTGTTGTTTATCCTATTTCTCGCGGTTCAGGTACAATTTTGGTAGCTACAGTTTCTTTAATTCTATTTGGAGTAACTTTATCTAATTTTGAGTTACTAGGAATATTTATTGTTTGTCTGGGCATTTTATCTTTAAGTTTTCAAAATTTAAGTGGGTTAAAAAAACATAAAGGCATTATTTATTCTTTAATAACTGGTGTCTTTATTATGTCTTATTCATTAACAGATGGATATGGAGCAAGAATAAGTGGTTCCTTCCTAAGCTACATGGCCTGGTTATTTCCATTAGAAGCTATTTTGTTTCTAATTCTTTTAACTATAATGAAGCAAAGACAAATAATTAACAGAATATCAAAGAATGGAAAATTTACATTTTTTGTAGGTGGCTCAATTTCTACCCTAGTTTATATAGCTATTGTATGGGGATTTACAAAAGCACCTATACCAATAATAACAGCCTTAAGAGAAACTAGTATTATCTTTGCACTATTAATTGGTGCTTTATTTTTGAAAGAAAAATTTACACTACTAAAAATATTTGCTGTATTAAGTATTTTTTTTGGAGTAATTTTATTGAAATTTTTTTAAAGTTTTAATTAATTCGTCCATAAATATCTTTAAATCTAACAATGTCACTTTCTTTTAAAATTGATCCTGTTTGAATTTCAATTATTTTAACAGGTTTTTTAAAGTAATTTTCTATTCTATGTATTGCGCCTTGTGGAATTAACACTGTTTCATTTACTTTTTTAAAAAATTTCTTTTTGTTTATAGTAATTTTGGGTTTTCCTTGAGTTATCATCCAATGCTCCGACCTGTGGTGATGTTTTTGAAGGCTTATTGATGATTTAGAATTGACAGTTAATTCTTTAACAAGGAAATTCTTTCCTTCAAATAAATTAACATATCTTCCCCAAGGTCTATAATAAACGTTCCTTTTTTTAAAATATTTCTTTTTATCTCTCTTATAAATTTTAGATATTTCTTTCCAATTTCCTAGATCTGTCCAGGGTATATCTAATTTAATAGCATAAATTTGTTTTGTTTTTTCTAGAATTGCATAATCAAAAGATTTTTCTATTGATTTTTCAAATGATAATTTGTTTAAATAATAGGTATTATTTTTTAGTTTTGCTTTATTTACGGCTTCTAGGCAACTTTTATAAGTTTTTGCTTGGTATTTTTTAAAGTTATTTGTTATTGAATTTTTCCTTAAAAAAAACACTCCTGAATTCCAGTAACCGTTTTTCTTTATTAGTAGTTTTGCCTTTGATTGTTTGGGTTTTTCAATAAATTTGCTTACTTTATTAATATTTCCATTAATTTTTTTTGTTAAAAAATATCCATATTCACTTGAAGGATTTGTGGGTTTAATACCAAAAATAAACATATTTTGATCATTTAAATTTTTCTTATTTTTATTGATTGATCTATTAAAGGTGCTTGTTTTTTCAATTAAATGGTCAGCTGGAAAAAATATTAAAGTCTGTTCATTAGGTATATCTTTAATTAAAGCGGACGCAAGCATTGCAGGAGCAGTATTTTTTTTTGCGGGCTCTAAAACAATCTTATATTTCTTGATTTTATTTATTTTTAGATAATATCTAACTTGTTTTAAATATTTAAGATTAGTGCTTATAATTGGATAATCATATATTGGATTATTGATTCTATCTAAAGTTTTTTGAATTAAGGTCCACCCACCAAAATCAATAAATTGTTTGGCTTGATGATTTGTTTGATTTAGCCAAAGTCTTGTGCCTGCCCCGCCACATAGAATTACTGGTCTGATTCTCATCAAATATCTGCGTATACCTTAACTTCATTTTTGCCACCAGGATGTGTTGGTGCTCCTAAATAAGCTGGACCAACAGTTTGAGCATATTTCCACAATGTACCACTGCCAAAATTAATTTTTCTTGGTTTCCATTTTTTTAATCTTGTAGATAATTCTTTTTTGGAAAGTCTTACGTTTATAGTTCCTTTTTTAGCGTCAATATCAATAATGTCTCCGTTGCGTAAAAGAGCTATAGGGCCGCCAACTGATGCTTCAGGACCCACATGTCCGATGCAAAAACCTCTCGTTGCACCAGAAAATCTTCCATCGGTTATTAAAGCTACTTTCTCACCTTTTCCCTGACCATAGATAGCTCCTGTTGTTGATAGCATCTCTCTCATCCCAGGGCCTCCTTTTGGTCCTTCATAACGAATCACAATTATATCGCCATCTTTATATTTTTTTTTTTGGACCGCATTGTAAGCTGCCTCTTCGGTTTCAAAACATCTTGCTTTTCCAGTAAATTGTAGTTTCTTCAAGCCAGCAACTTTGACAATTGCTCCTTCAGGAGCTAAATTTCCTTTCAATCCCATCACACCACCATCAGCAGATAAAGGATTATTATATTTTCTCATTACTTTTTGTTTAGGATTAAATTTTACATTCATTAGATTTTTTTTCATTGTTTTTCCAGTAACTGTCATACAATTACCGTGAATGTATCCACCATCTAAAAGTGTTTTCAAAAGCATAGGAACGCCGCCCGCCTTCCACATGTCTTTTGCAACATATTTTCCTGCTGGTTTTAAATCTGCTAGATAAGGAGTTCTTTTAAATATTTTAGCAACATCCATTAAATCAAATTTAATTCCTATTTCGTTTGCTAACGCTGGCAAGTGTAACGCTGCATTAGTCGAACCTCCTGTTGCAGCCACAACAGTTGCAGCATTTTCTAATGATTTTCTAGTTACAATATCTCTAGGTCTAATATTTTTTTTCAACAAATTCATTACAGTTTTACCACTTTGATATGCATATTTATCTCTTTGTTCATATGGAGCAGGCGTTCCTGCAGAATATGGTAAAGCTAATCCTATGGCTTCTGAAACACATGCCATGGTATTTGCTGTAAATTGACCTCCACATGCACCTGCACTAGGACATGCTTTTAATTCTAATTTTCTAAGTGCTGCAGCTGTCATTTTGCCTGATGAATATTTCCCTACTCCTTCAAATACATCAACTACAGTAACATCTTTTCCATTAAATCTACCCGGAAGTATTGAGCCTCCATATATAAACACACTAGGAACATTTAATCTGACCATGGCCATCATTAGGCCGGGTAAAGATTTATCACAACCAGCAACTCCAACTAAAGCATCATAACAATGGCCTCTTACAGTAAGTTCTGTTGAATCTGCAATAATATCTCTTGAAATTAAAGAAGATTTCATTCCTTCGTGTCCCATTGCAATTCCATCAGTAACTGTGATTGTGCAAAATTCTCGTGGTGTTCCACCTGAATTTTTAACGCCTTTTTTAACAGATTGAGCCTGTCTCATTAAAGCAATATTGCAAGGAGCAGCTTCATTCCAAGTAGAAACAACACCAACAAAAGGTTTTGCAACATCTTTTTCAGTTAGTTTCATTGCATAATAAAAGGATCTTTGGGGTGCTTTATCAGCGCCTAAAGAAGTGTACCTGCTGGGTAGTTTTTTTTTGTTAAATTCGGCCATTACAAATTTTCAATTGTTAATTGTATTTTTTGAATATCGTTTTTTAGATGATTATAGTTACTTTTTTCCTGATCGACAATAATTTTCGGGGCTCTATCTATAAATCCTTTATTGGAAAGTCTTTTTGAAATTTTGTTTAGCTCTTCTTGATACTTTTTTTGTCTATTCAACAATTTTTCTTTAATTAAATTTAAATCTACTTTTTGGTCAAAATATAATTTGAATATTTTCCCAGATATAACAAGAGTCGCGGCAGATTTATTTTGATCTTTATTGAGAATATTATTTATTCGACCTAGCTTTTTTATAACTACACTATTTTTTTCAAAAAAAAGTTTATCTTTGTTATTTATTTTCTCAATAGAGATATCAATCAAAGAGCCAGGAGTAACATTTAATTCATTTTTGAAAGATCTTATTTTAGTAATAATATTAATTATTTTTTCAACTTCTTTCGAATATTTATCTTTTTTTGGTTTTCCTGACATCCAATTTGTTAACATTAGATAGTTTTTACCCGAATTATCTAATCTATTTTTCAACCAAATTTGTTCAGTAACAAATGGTATAAATGGATGCATTAAGATTAAAACTTGCTTAAATATATAGCTAGATACTTCTCTTATTTCTTTAGTTGCTTTTTTATTATTAGAATAAAGAATTGTCTTAGAAAGCTCTAAATACCAATCACAGTAAGAGTGCCATACAAACTGATAGGCATTTCTTGCTGCTTCATCAAAACGATAATCTTTAATATTTTGTTCCACAATATTTTTGGTTTCTAAAAATTCTGCTTGAATCCATCTATTAATGTTAATAGATATTTTTGGTGCTTTATTTGATAAATTAAAGATACATTTATTCATTATTAGAAAATTATTAGCATTCCATAATTTGTTTAAAAAGTTTCTGTAACCTTTAACTCTGTCTTCAGAAAGTTTTACATCTCTTCCAGGTGAAGCCATAGAGAGTAAAGTGAAACGTAAAGCATCTGCGCTATACTTTTCAATTATTTCTAAAGGATCAATTACGTTTCCCTTAGACTTTGACATTTTTTGTCCTTTCTCATCTCTAACTAAAGCATGAACATAAATATCTTTAAAAGGTTCTTTATTTATAAATTCCATTCCTAACATAATCATTCTTGCTACCCAAAAGAAAATAATATCAAAGCCAGTAACAAGAACAGTTGTTGGATAAAATTTTTTTAAATATGGATTATTATTGGGCCATCCTAATGTCGCAAAAGGCCATAGACCTGATGAGAACCAAGTATCTAAAACATCTGGATCTCTGGTTAACTGTACTTCTTTTTTGTAATGTTTTTTAGCATTTTTTTTTGCTTCACTTTCATTAATGGTTACAAAAATTTTTTTATCAGGACCATACCAAGCAGGTATTTGATGTCCCCACCATAATTGCCTTGAGATACACCAGGGTTCAATATTATTCATCCATTGAAAATAAGTTTTTGACCAGTTGCTTGGAAAAAAATTAGTTTTTTTGGATTTAACAATTCTTTTTGCTTTAACAGATAATTTTTTTGCATCAACAAACCATTGTTCAGTTAAAAAAGGCTCTATTATAGAATTTGATCTATCTCCATATGGAACTTTATTTTTAATATTTTCTTCTTTAACTAAAAATTCTTCTTTTGAAAGTTGTTCTAGAATTTTTTTTCTAGCTTCAAAACGATCAAGACCTATAAATTCTTTTGGCGCTTCTTCATTAATTTTACCTTCGTTTGTCAATACATTAATTATCTGAAGTTTATTTCTTTTACCAACTTCGTAATCATTAAAATCATGTCCTGGAGTTATTTTAACTGCTCCAGTCCCTTGCTCTGGATCAGCATAATCATCTTCTATAATTTTAATTTTTCTTCCAACTATTGGTATCGTTGCATATTTGCCTACAATATTTATATATCTTTGATCATTAGAATTGACCGCTACAGCTGTATCACCAAGCATAGTTTCAGGTCTAGTTGTCGCTATTGTTATAAATTCATTCAAGCCATTTATTGGATATCTGATATGATATAATTTAGAATTAACTTCTCTTTGATCTACTTCTAAATCAGAAATTGCGGTTTTAAGAACAGTGTCCCAATTAACTAATCTTTCAGCTTTGTAAATTAATTTTTTTTTATATAATTCTACAAAAACTTTTATGACAGATTTAGATAAATTGTCATCCATTGTAAAAACATTTCTCGACCAATCACATGAGCATCCTAGTTTCTTTAATTGATTAATTATTATGTCACCGTATTGTTTTTTCCATTCCCAAATTTTTTTTATAAACTTTTCTCTCCCTATTTCTTTTTTAGTAATATTTTCTAATGCTAATTTTTTTTCAACTATAGCTTGGGTAGCTATTCCAGCATGATCGGTTCCAGGTTGCCATAATGTTTCAAAATTATTCATTCGATGAAACCGTACTAAAAAATCTTGTATTGAATTATTCAATGCATGTCCCATATGCAAACTTCCAGTTACATTGGGTGGTGGAATTACTATGGAAAATTTTTTCTTATTTGCTTTAGGTTTAAATAAATTATTTCTCTCCCAATAGGAATAAATTTCATCTTCTGCTTTGGAATGTATGTATTTATCTGTGTTCATTAATATAGATAAGTTTATAATTTAATAATTTTAATTAACAATAATCAATTAAGGTTTAAATTAGATAGACTATTTGTAAATATTTTATATATAAAGAGTAATTAAGTTGATTTATTATAAAATTTGATGGCAACGTGGCGGAATGGTTACGCAGAGGATTGCAAATCCTTGTACCCGAGTTCGATTCTCGGCGTTGCCTCCAAAAAAAAGTGTTGTTTTAGTTTTAAAAAAAAGTAAGTTCACCTTTCCAACATTCCTCGGTAGCTCAGTTGGTAGAGCAGTTGACTGTTAATCAATTGGTCGCAGGTTCGAGTCCTGCCCGAGGAGCCATAATTAAATTACTTTTTGAACCCCAACCTTTGATGATTGTAAAATTTTATTTAATTTTATTTTTTGCTCATTTGTTAACTCTGAATACAACTTAACTATAAAGTTATAATTTATATTCATGTGAACGTGACCTATCGATGATTTTTCAATGTTAATCAAATATTCTGAAAAATCTTCAAAGAAATAATTGATTGGAACTTTAAGATAGTTAGATAATTGTAACAATCTTATTGAACTAACTCCGTTTGTTCCTTTTTCGTATTTTTGTATTTGTTGAAAAGTAACATTAATTGCTTTTGCTACTTTTGTTTGTGTTAGACCTAAAGCCAGTCTTCTAAGTTTTAGCTTGCTCCCTAAATGTTTATTAAAATTTCCTTCCATTAAGACCCCTCTTAAAAAATGCTAGTTAATTCTAAATAGAAATTGATTTCAAGTTAAAAAATTATAAAAAACTAACAAAAAGTTAGATTTTTGTAATCGTGTCAATTAATAATTTTAATAATAAGTTGCTTTGTTTACAGTATTTGACTTAAAAATAGCTTAGTTCTATCACTTTTTGGGTTAGCAAAAAACTCGCTTGTAGCAGCCCTTTCTACTATCATTCCTTCATCCATGAATATTACCTCATCTGCAACTTCTTTAGCAAATCCCATTTCGTGTGTAACAACTATCATTGTCATTCCAGCTTTTGCTAGATTAACCATTGCATCTAACACTTCCTTGATCATTTCAGGATCTAAGGCTGAAGTTGGTTCATCAAAAAGCATGATTTTTGGTTCCATACATAAAGCTCTTGCAAGTGCAGCTCTTTGTTGTTGACCACCAGATAATTGACCAGGAAATTTTCTAGCTTGATCAGATATTTTAACAGCTTCCAATTGTTTCATAGCTAATTCTTCTGCTTTTAATTTTGGAATTTTTTTTACCCATATTGGTGCTAAAGTGCAGTTATCTAAAATTGATAAATGTGGAAATAAATTAAATTGCTGAAACACCATACCAACTTCAGCTCTAATTTGTTCTATATTCTTAGTATTTTCAGTAAGTTCGATTCCATCAACTATAATGGTTCCTTCTTGATGTTCTTCTAATCTATTAATACACCTTATGAGTGTAGATTTTCCTGAACCCGATGGTCCACATACTACAATTTTTTGTTTTTGCCCAACAACTAAATTAATATCTTTTAAAACTTGAAAATCTCCAAACCACTTATTTACTTTTTCCATTTGTATAATTTTTTCAGACATAAAATTTATCTATCCGTTTTATATTTTTTTTCTAATCTTTGACTATATCTGCTCATATTAAAACAAATAATCCAAAAGAGTATACCCGCAAAAACATATCCTTCAGAAGCCAAACCTAACCATTCAGGATTTGTTTTTGCCATATCTATCATACCCACTAATTCAAGCAATCCAACAACTAAAATTAAAGGAGTATCTTTTACTAAAGCTAAAAATGTATTCGCTATACCGGGAATAACAAGTTTTAAAGCTTGTGGTAAAATTACGAGCATATGTAATCTCCAATAACCCATCCCTAGTGATTTAGCAGCATCATATTGTCCTCTAGGTAAAGCCTGAAGTCCACCACGTATAACTTCAGCCATATAAGCAGCTTCAAAAAGTGTGATCGCAATAATTACTCTAAAAAGTTTATCCATATATACTCCATCTGGTAAAAACATAGGAAACATTACAGAAGCCATAAATAATACTGTAATCAAAGGAACTCCTCTCCAAAACTCAATAAAACCAATTGAAGAATATCTCGTTACTGGTGCTGAAGATCTTCTGCCTAAAGCTAAAAACATTCCTATAGGAAAACAAAGTATTAAAGCAAAAATCGAAATAATAAATGTAAGAGAAAGCCCACCCCAAGCTGTAGTTTCAACCCATTCCAAACCAAAATTACCACCATGGATTAAATTAAACATGATAAATGGAAAAACAAATATTAAAAAAATAATTAAATATTTTTTTAATTTAACTGGAATATAGAATAAGGCTACAACTAGTGTGATTAACATAATAAATGAGGTGTTAATTCTCCAAAGTTCAGCATTCGGATACAATCCATACATCAAGCGTGGAAACCAAATTTTAATGAAAATCCAACATGCCCCACTATCTGTACAATCTTTTTTTGTTGTACCTATAAAATTAGCATCAATGATTAGCCAATTAAGGAGTGGCGGGATATTCTTGATTAAAACAAAAATAATTAACAAAGTTAATATAGAATTAAACCAATTAGAATTGATATTTATATTTAATTTATCCAACATTTTATTTCCTGAAAATTCTATTCTTAAATAATAAAGGCCCAAAAAACCAAAAATTAGTGGTGTAAAATAATTTAACCCTCTTGGAAAAAATGAAGTAATATTTACATCAAAAAGCGAATTAAGAGTTACATCAATCAAACCTAATGATAATAAAAAAATTCCTATTGGAAAAAATAGGCTGAATTTTTCTCTACTTGGTTTTCCTAAAAAATTTATATATTTAATCATTTTTCTTTAATAGCTATTTTTTTGTTATACCAATTCATAAAAATTGAAATTGCGATGCTAAGACTTAAATAAGTAAGCATTGTAATAGAAACAATTTCAATAGCTCTACCTGTTTGCATCATTGCTGTTCCAGCAAAAACTAAAACTATATCAGGGTACGCGATTGCTGCAGCTAGCGAAGAATTTTTAGTTAAATTTAAATATTGATTAGTTGTAGGTGGTATAATTATTCTTAAAGCTTGTGGCATTACCACTAATCTTAGAATTTGTCCTGGTGTTAAACCTATTGATGCAGCGGCTTCCTTTTGTCCTTTTCCAACACCCATTATTCCTGCTCTTACACATTCAGCAATAAATGTAGCTGTATATAAAGATAATGCGGCAGCCAAAGCCATTAATTCTGGAATTATTGCTACTCCACCTATGTAGTTAAAAATTGTTTTTGATAATTGTTTAAGTTCAGGATGTTCAAAGGTTAAAGAAACTCCTCCTATTAAAAATGTCAATAACGGTAGTACAATCAATATCCCCAAGGATATAAAAAAAGCTGGTATTCGTCTGCCCGATTTCTCTTGCTGTATTCGTGTGTATTTAAATACAAAAAATATTGCAACTAATGATGCAACTATTGAAAATAAAAAAACTGAAAAATTTATCCAAACAAATTTAGGAACATAAAGTCCTTTTATCGATAAATAAGCTATATCAAGAATATTAATTGCTTCTTTCGGTAAAGGCAGAGCTCTTAATGCAGCAAAATACCAAAAAAATAATTGAAGCAACAAAGGAATATTTCTAAAAATCTCAATGTACCATTCTGAAACTTTTGCAATTAAATAGTTTGAAGATAGTCTGGCAATACCTATAGTCACTCCTAAGATTGTAGCAAAAAATATACCTACAACAGCAACTAAAATAGTATTTAAAACACCAACCAAATAGGCTCTCGCGTATGAACTTGCTCCACTATACTCTATCAATGAAAATGAAATATCAAACGATGCTTCTTCACCTAGAAAACGTAAGCCAAAGTCAATACCTCTATTGTCCATATTGACTTGGGCGTTATATGTAAAATATCCAAATATAAGTATTATAAATAAAAGAGTTATAACTTGAGGAAAATATTTCTTAATTTTTGGTTTATTATCCAAGAAAGTAGTTATTCCCAAGTTCATATTTCCAATTTTCTTTAATACTGAGCATAAAAAAAAGGGCTAGATAAATCTAGCCCTTTTTCAAAGTATTTATTCGTAATTATCTAGCTGGTGGTACGTAAAGAATACCGCCTTTTGTCCATAATTCATTTGGACCTCTGTCAGGTAATATACCTGTATCAGCGATATTACGTTTATAGCTTTCACCGTAATTACCAACTTGTTTGATAATTCTTAAGCTCCAATCGTTATCTAATCCTAAAGCTGCACCTAATTCACCTTCAGCACCTACAAGTCTTTTAATTTGTGGGTTTTCTGAAGTTTTACTAGCATCAGCATTTGCAGAATTAATACCATATTCCTCAGCTTCAATCATAACGTTTAATGACCAACGAACAATGTCTTCCCAAACAGCATCACCTTGTCGAACAACAGGGCCTAGAGGCTCTTTTGAAATCGTTTCTGGTAATACTATATGATCATCCGGATTTGACAGCTTAGTTCTTTGTGCTGCTAAACCAGATTTATCTGTTGTATAGGTGTCGCATCTTCCTGAATCATAAGCTGCTACCACTTCATCTGCTTTTTCAAAAACAACTGGTTCGTATGTAATTCCGTTTGCAGTGAAAAAGTCTCTCATGTTTAGCTCGGTAGTAGTTCCTATATTAACACACGCAGAAAGTCCGCTTTTGAAATCACTTGTAGATGTAATACCAGATGATTTTCTGACCATAAAACCTTGACCATCGTAGAAATTTACTCCAACGAAAGTAAGACCTATGTCAGCATCTCTAGAAAGTGTCCACGTAGTGTTTCTTGATAAGATGTCAATTTCTCCAGCTGTTAAAGCTGTAAATCTTTCTTTAGCACTAAGTGGTGTGAATTTAACTTTACCCGCATCACCTAAAACTGCCGCTGCCACAGCTCTACAGACATCAACGTCTACTCCAGTCCAATTTCCTGATGCATCAGCATTAGAAAATCCTGGAAGGCCTTGAGAAACTCCACATCTTACAAAACCCTTTTTCTGAGTGTTTTTAAGTGTCTTTGATTTTTTAGCTGCCATTGACTCCGTGGTAAAAGCAAAGATAACTGCAATCACAGCAACTAAAGAAGTTAATCGTTTTAAATATTTAAACATTTCTCTTCCTTTATTTTTAAGTTATTTGTTAACAAATAATCTAAACTAAATTTAGATTATTTTTATTATGTATTAATCAGATATTTGATCAACCGTAAATATCAAGTATAATAATTAACAACCTCTAGTTTAATCAGTAATATAAAATTCTATATTTTGTTTTTATTTTTTTATTTTATCTACATATTGATTTTATAATGGCGCGCCCTAGAGGATTCGAACCTCTGACCCACGGTTTAGAAAACCGTTGCTCTATCCAACTGAGCTAAGGGCGCTTTAAGCATTTGGTGTTAAAGTGGTGCTAACCAAATGTTCAGCTTTTTAACATTATTCCTATATTTTTCAACCTCCATTAGCAACTTATTAATATCAAAAAATAATGGATAGAGAAGCTTTCTTTGTTGTTGATGCTCTATCCGTTATAAAATTAAAGTTATTAATAAATAAAACTATTTATTATTGATAAGTATTTGTAATAGCAGCGATTTTATGAATAAAAGTAAAAAAATTATTTTTACAGGTGGGTCTGGAAGATTTGGAAAAATTTTTATATCTTTAAAATATAAACATAAAATATATTTTCCAACAAAAAAACAATTTAATGTTTTAAAAATTTCAAATATGAAAAAATATTTGAAAAATAAAAAACCTAAATATCTAATTCATGCTGCAGGACTTTCTAGGCCAATGTCCATTCATAATAAAAATATTAATAAAAGTATTGATTTAAATATTATTGGTACTGCTAATATAACTAAAATCTGTTCTGAAAATAATATAAAACTTATCTATTTATCAACTGCTTACGTATACCCAGGAACAAAAGGAAACTATCGTGAAATAAGTCCCTTAAAACCATTAAATAATTATGCGTGGTCAAAACTAGGTGGAGAAAGCGCAGTTCAAATGTATAAAAATTCACTAATTTTAAGATTGTCAATGACAGAGAAACCATTTGTGCATAATCATGCTTACGTGGATTTTAAAACAAACTTTATGTTCCATATTGATTTTGCTAAAATTTTATTAAAATTAATTAACCAAAAAGGTATAGTTAATGTTGGAGGACCAAGTCAAACGGTTTATAGTTTTGCAAAAAAACTGAATCCGAAAGTAAAAAAAATATCAATAAAAAAAACATTAGGAAAAAATACACCTAATAATATTTCTATGAATTTGGAGCGATTAAAAAAAATTTTATCTAATAATTAAATTTTTTGGTTATTAATAATCGAAATAATTATTGATAAAATTGTTCTTTTATAGATCTTAACATGTATTTAAAATTATTAGAACTATTATAAATTTTTCTCTGCTTTGTGGATCCTGCCTCAGTATTTAATATTTTTTCTAGTGTTTTGAAATATTTTTTTGAATCTAAAGAAATAATTGCTGGTTCTACAAACATATAAAGATTCTCAATTGCTTTTCGCATAGATAATTTTTTAAAAGTTTTTGGTTCAACAAAAACACCGTCTAGACCATAGCGTGCAGCTTGCCATTTATTGGATTGAAGTATTTGTATATGTGTATCTGGATATGGATCTGAGTTTATTAATGTTACAACAAGAGCTTGCATTAAAGCAACTAAAGCTATTATTTCATTAAAATTTATAGGAATATCACAAACCCTTAATTCAACAGTTCCAAATCCTGGATGTGGTCTAACATCCCACCAGAGATCTTTAACAGAATAAATTATACTAGCGCCCTCAAGATGTTCAGTTAAATTTTCAAAGTGCTTCCAGCTATTTAAATAGTCAGGCATTCCTGCTAGCGGTAAAGCTTCAAAAAGTTTTGTTCTATATGAATGAAGCCCAGTGTCTTCTCCTTCAAAAAATGGCGAAGAAGTTGAAAGAGATAGAAGTAAAGGTAAATATATTCTTAATGCATTATTAACTTTAATGGCTTTCTCAGCATCTCCTATGCCAATGTGTACATGAAGTCCTTGCGAAATAAAACGTTTTCCTACCATCTGAAGATCGTTCATTATTCGTTTATAACGATCATTGTCGGTAACAATTTGATTCTTGCCTATTGCAAAAGGATGAAGGCTGCTACAGTTTAATTCACTTTCGTAATTTTTTAATATTTCTTCAAGATAATTAATAGTATTTTTAATGTCTTTTTCTGCTTCTTCAACATTTGAGCAAATATCTGTATTAATTTCTATCATCGATTCTACAAGTTCACATTTAATTTTATCTGAAAATTCTTTATCCACATTTGCAAGTACTTTTGAAGATATATTATTTAAATCTAAATTGTTGTTGTCTACTAATTGAATTTCTATCTCAACCCCTATAGTTGGTTTTGGGCTTGAGTTAAATTTAATCATTTAAAATCTATAGTTAATTCTCAAATCAATATTACAGTCTTCGTAACCTTTGTTAATTACGTCGATATAACTCTTGGGTGGATTCTTAAAAATATATTTATTCATAATATAAAACATAACTTTTTTTCCTCCTAAATAGAAATATTCCTTTTGGTAAATATTAGGAAATTGCTCATAATTATCTAATATTTTCTCATGTTCCTTTGTGATTTCCCAGATCGCCCCTGCTACTTTAGATCCTTTTTTTTTTATTATATTCGCATAGCCGAATTTATTTAATTTATTTGGATGACAGAATATCAATTTGTAATCTTTAAAAAAAAAAGCTTTTAAATATCTTGATCCAAAACATCTAATATTTTTCATTTGATGATGATTTAGATTGCTTCCATAAGCAAAATATAAAATTTTACTCATTATCTATTATTTGTATATTTTTTTGATTTACAAAATATAAAATTTGAGAATTACAAATATCAATTTTAGATTGTTCTTCTGATCTAATTACAATAGCAACTCCTAATTTACCTGCTCTAAAAAAAGGATAACTTCCAATTTCAACATCTTTATTATTATTTTGTACTGAGGCTAATGATTTAGCTATTTTACTCTCGACTGTTCTAAGGTTAATTGTGTGACTAATTATTGGTCTTCCTCCAGAAATTTCATTTTTTAATCCTCCCAACATTGATTTTAAAATAGAAGGCACACCTGGTAAGCAAAACACATTATCCATAATAAAACCCGGAGCTCCACTTGTTGGGTTTAAAATCAATTTAGCTTTATCTGGCATCCAAGCCATTTTTTTTCTTCCTTCAGTAAATTCTTTATTTTTGTAGTAATCTTCTAATATTTTATAAGCTTCTTTATGTACTTCATATTCTACATCAAATGCTTTTGATATTGACTGCGCTGTTATATCATCATGTGTTGGACCAATTCCACCGGTTGTAAAAACATAGTTATATTTTGTTCTTAATTGATTAATTGTACTTATAATTACTTCTTCAATATCTGATATTATTCTTACTTCTTGAACTCTTACTCCAAGAGAGTTTAGCCATATTGCAATTATGCTTGTATTTATATCTTTTGTTCTTCCAGATAAAATTTCATTACCAATAATAATAATTGCAGCATTAACTTGTATGTTTTTAGCCATTTATAAATATATATTATTCAAATATGAAATTTAGCAAGAGATTAATAAAAGGCAAACTCATCAAAAGATATAAAAGGTTTTTTACTGATATAAATATAAAAAACAAGATAATTACAGCTCACTGTCCTAATACCGGATCCATGATGGGTCTATTAGGTAAAAATAATGATGTATGGATATCAAAAAATAATGATCCAAAAAGAAAATTAAAATACACGCTAGAAATAATTAAAGTAAAAAATAATCTGGTTGGTGTTAACACGCTTTTAGCGAATAAAATAGTGTATGAAGGCCTTTCAAACAATTTAATCAATAAATTTAAGAATTCTGACAGTATTAAACCAGAAGTTTATTTTAACAAAGATACAAGGTTTGATTTTTTAGTTAATAAAAACAATCAAAATTACTTTATTGAAGTTAAAAACGTTACTTTATTTAGAAATATTAACACAGCAGAATTTCCAGATGCCGTGACATCGAGGGGTTCTAAACATTTAAAAACTTTGATTGATGCAATTAAAAAAGGTTATAAATCATATGTTTTATTTTTAGTTCAAATACAAAATATAGATAATTTTAAAATAGCAAAAGACATAGATAAGGATTATTATAAAAATTATTTGCTTGCAAAAAAAACTGGAGTTCAATTTCTTGCATATAGATGTAAAATTGATCCAGCTGAAATTACAATAAAAAAAAAATTAAAAATTATTAATGAGTAGTTATTCTGAAAAATTCGAGAAGATGAGAATTGCTGGCAATCTAGCGGCAAAAACTTTAGACATGTTAACTGAACATATTAAACCAGGAATATCAACTGACTATATAGATAAACTTGGATATGAATTTATTAAAGATAACGGTGGATATTCAGCTCCTTTATTCTATAGAGGTTTTATTAAATCATTATGCACATCTTTAAACCATGTTGTTTGTCATGGAATTCCCTCTGATAGAATTTTGGATGAGGGTGATGTTTTAAATGTCGATGTAACATCAATAATAGATAATCATTATGGTGATACTAGCAAAATGTTTTGTGTTGGCAAAACATCTGTTAAAGCAAATAATTTAATTGACGCAACCTATGAAGCTATGATGCGAGCTATTAATATTTTAAAACCAGGAATTAGGCTTGGTGACATTGGTTATGAAATACAATCTTATGTAGAAGAAAAAGGTTTTTCAGTTGTAAGAGATTTTTGTGGACATGGAATTAGCAATGTTTTTCATAAAGCCCCAAACGTTCTTCATTATGGAAAAAAAAATACAGGAATGGAACTTAGACCTGGATTTACATTTACAATAGAACCAATGATCAATGCTGGAAAATATGATACAAAAGTACTCGGTGATGGTTGGACTGCTGTAACTAAAGACAAATCTTTATCTGCACAATTTGAACATACAGTAGGAATTACAGAAAATGGTTATGAAATTTTTACAGAATCTGTTAAAGGTTATTCTAGGCCCCCATACTTATAATTAATGATAGCAAGATACTCTAGAAAAGAACTCACAATAATTTGGTCAGAAGAAAACAAATATAAAATCTGGCTTGATGTTGAAATAGCTGCCGCTAGAGCTATGGAAAAAAATGGTCAAATTCCAAGGGGAGTTGCGTCAATTGTAAAGAAAAAGGGTAAAATTAATGTAAATAGAATTCATAATATTGAAGCTAAAGTAAAGCATGATGTTATTGCATTTTTAACATCAATCGCTGAGAAGGTTGGAATTAAAGCTAGATACCTTCATCAAGGAATGACTTCTTCAGATGTTTTAGATACTAGTTTCAACATTCAACTAGTTCAATCTGGAAAAATTCTGCTAAAAGATATTGATCAAATTTTAAAAGTATTGAAGAGACAAGCAAAAAAACATAAGTTTACTCCGTGTATTGGAAGAAGCCATGGAATTCACGCAGAACCAACAACCTTTGGTTTAAAACTTGCTTCATTTTATGAAGAATTTAAAAGAAATAGGAAAAGACTGATCGAAGCAATTGACGAAGTATCAACTTGTGCGATTTCTGGTGCTGTTGGAACTTTTGCCAATGTAAATCCCAATGTAGAAAAACATGTGGCAAAAAAATTTGGTTTTAAAGTTGAACCAATATCAACTCAAGTAATACCAAGAGATAGACATGCATTTTACTTTTCTGTGCTTGGTATAATTGCTGGATCTATAGAAAAAATTGCTATTGAAATAAGACATTTACAGAGAACAGAAGTTTATGAAATTCAAGAATATTTTTCAAAAAACCAAAAAGGTTCTTCTGCAATGCCTCATAAAAAAAATCCTATCCTCTGTGAAAATTTAACTGGTCTTTCGAGGATGGTTAGAAGTTATGTGATTCCTGCGCTAGAAAATATTTCTCTGTGGCATGAAAGAGATATATCTCATTCTAGTGTTGAGAGAAATATTGGTCCAGATGCAAATATAATTTTAGATTTTGCCTTAGTGAGACTTGCAAATATTTTAGATAAAATGATTATTTATCCAAAAACAATGTTGACTAATTTAAATATGACAAAAGGGTTAATTTTCTCACAAGAAATGATGTTGGAATTAACAAAATCAGGAACTCCAAGAGAAAAAGCTTATAGAATTATCCAAAAATATGCTAATCAAAGTTTTACAAAAAAAATTGATTTGGTTGAGTTATTAAAAAAAGACAAATTAATAAAAAGAAAAATTTCTACTAATAAAATGAAAAATATATTTAATTACTCTAAGCATTTTAAATATGTAAACTATATCTTTAGAAGAGTGTTTAATTAATGAAAAAAGGAAAGAAACTATACGAAGGAAAAGCAAAAATTCTTTTTGTTGGTCCCGAAAAAGGAACTGCGATACAGCACTTTAAGGATGATGCTACTGCTTTCAATAATTTAAAGAAAACCACTATAGAAGGCAAAGGTATTTTAAATAACAGGATTTCTGAACATATCCTGTCAAGTCTAAACCAAGTAGGTATTGAAACTCACTTAATTAAAAGAATTAATATGAGAGAACAATTAATCAAATTAGTTGAAATTATTCCTGTTGAATTCATTATAAGAAATATAGCTGCTGGATCATTGACAAAAAGACTTGGTATTGAAGAAGGAACAGTTTTGAAAGATCCATTATTAGAATTCTGCTACAAAAATGATGAATTAGGAGATCCTTTAATTGCAAGAGAACATATTCTTGCTTTTGGTTACTCTAGTGTAATGGAATTAGATTTTATCACTCAGTGCTGTTTTAGAGTAAACGATTTTCTTCAAGGAATGTTTAGAGGAATAGGAATAAAGTTAGTTGATTTTAAATTGGAGTTTGGAAGAATAAGAAAAGAAAATGGATCAATAGAAAAATGGTTAATAGCTGATGAAATTAGCCCAGATACTTGCAGATTGTGGGATGAATTAACAGATAAAAAATTAGATAAAGATGTATTTAGAAATGATTTAGGTGATTTAATTAAAGTTTATCAAGAAGTTGCAAGAAGATTAGGAATATTGCATGAACAATCTAACATAAGTCCAATAAAATTTACTAAACCGACCGCTGTAAAAATTAAAAAAAAATAAATGAAAGTTAAAGTAATAGTAACACTTAAAAAAGGTGTTTTAGACCCCCAAGGAAAAGCAATTCAACAAACGTTAAATGGAATGGGTTTTTCAAACGTTACAGGAGTTCGTCAAGGTAAATACTTTGATATTGAAATTGATGAAAAAGATGAATCGAAAGCAAAATCTAAAGTTGAAGACATGTGTAGCAAACTTTTAACGAACTTAATTATAGAAGATTACAAAATTATCTAATTATTAATGAAATCATCAGTAATTATATTTCCAGGCTCAAATTGTGATAGAGATATGGACGTTGCTCTTAGAAAATTTGGTTTTAATAATCAGATGATTTGGCACAACGATCATGAGATACCAAAATGTGATTTGATTATTCTTCCTGGCGGATTTTCATATGGTGATTATTTACGATGTGGAAGTATTGCCGCAAAATCGAAAATAATTAAATCGATAATCAATTTTGCCAATTCTGGAGGATTGGTTATTGGAATTTGTAATGGCTTTCAAATATTAATTGAAACAGGCCTTCTTCCTGGTGCTTTATTGAGAAACAAATATTTAGAATTTATTTGCAAAAATGTATTTGTAAAAATTAACAATTCGGAAAATAAATATTTTAAAAATATAAAAAAAAACATTCTTGAACTTCATATAGCTCACAACGTAGGTAATTACTTTTGTTCTGATGATGAACTAAAATCTATTAATGATAACAATCAAATTGCAGTAAATTATTGTGGTAAAAATGGCAATGTTTCAGAAGAATCTAATCTGAATGGTTCAATAAATAATATTGCTGGAATATTTAACAAAAATAAAAATATCCTTGGAATGATGCCTCATCCTGAAAGAATGATTGACTCTTATTTGTCTGGAGAAGATGGATCAATTTTTTTTGAAAATTTAATTGAAAATTTAAAATAATGGAAGTTAACGAAAAAATTGCAATCGAACATGGACTTAAAAAAGAAGAATTTGATAAACTTTATAAGTTATTAAAAAGAGTGCCTAATATTACTGAGCTTGGAATTTTTTCAGCAATGTGGAATGAACATTGTTCTTATAAATCTTCAAAATTGCACTTAAAAAAAATGCATACAAAGGGAAAAAAAGTTATTCAAGGACCTGGGGAGAATGCTGGCGTAATTGATATTGGTGATGATGATGCTATTGTTTTTAAGATTGAAAGTCATAATCACCCTTCTTTTATTGAACCTTATCAAGGTGCTGCGACAGGTGTTGGTGGAATAATGAGAGATGTTTTTACAATGGGTGCTAGACCTATTGCGAATTTAAACTCTATTCATTTTGGTTCACCTCACCATAAAAAAACTAGAAATTTATTAAGAGGTGTTGTTCATGGAATTGGTGGATATGGAAATTGTATAGGCGTACCAACGATTGCAGGCCAAACTTGTTTTGATGAATCTTATAATGGAAACATTTTAGTTAATGCAATGACTTTGGGTTTAGTTAATAAAAATAAAATTTTTTATTCTAAGGCTGCTGGTATTGGAAAACCTGTTATATATGTAGGTTCAAAAACTGGTCGAGACGGAATACATGGTGCGAGTATGGCTTCAGCAATTTTTGACGAGAAAATAGAAGAAAAAAAACCAACAGTACAAGTTGGAGATCCATTTACTGAAAAATTATTGTTAGAAGCTTGTTTGGAATTGATGGCTGATAAATCAATTATTTCAATACAGGATATGGGTGCTGCAGGTTTAACTTCATCTAGTGTTGAAATGGCTTCAAAAGGAATGCTTGGAATCGAATTAAACCTAAATGAAGTTCCCTGTAGAGAGAATAATATGAATCCCTATGAAATAATGTTATCCGAAAGCCAAGAACGAATGTTGATTATTCTTGAAAATGGCAAAGAAGAAAAAGCAAAAAAAATATTTGATAAATGGAATTTAGATTTTGCTGTAATTGGAAAAACTACCGATAGTAAAAAAATTGAAATCTATTTTGATGAAAAAAAGGTTGTTGATATACCAATTAATTTTTTAGCAGAAAATGTCCCTATATATGATCGAAAATGGAAAAAAACAAAACTTCCTCAAAAAATAAAATTTAATGTAGATAATTTAAAAAAATTAAAAATTACAGATGTATTAAAAAAAATATTAGAGAACCCCAATGTATGTGACAAAGAATGGATTTGGCAACAATATGATCATACGGTTATGGGTGATACAATTCAAAAACCGGGAGGAGATTCTGGGGTAGTAAGAATTCATGGAACTAATAAAGCTGTAGCTGCATCCGTTGATTCCTCTGCTATATATTGCTATGCGCACCCACTAACTGGTGCAAAACAAATAGTTTGTGAAAGTTGGAGAAATTTAATTTCAGTAGGAGCGGAACCAATTGCTATCACTAATTGTTTGAACTTTGGGAATCCGGAAATAGAAAAAAATATGGGCGAATTTGTAGAATGTGTTCAAGGAATTATTGAAGCTAGTAAATATCTAGATTATCCGGTTGTCTCTGGAAATGTTTCTTTCTACAATGAAACTAAAGATAAAGGAATTAAACCCACTCCATCCATTGGTGGTGTTGGACTAATCAAGAATTATAAAAAAATGGTAACAATGGATCTAAAAGGAGTTGATAATTTAATTATTGTAGTAGGAAAAACCGAAGGTCATTTAGATCAAAGTATTTTTGCAAGAAATATATTGTCTGAAAAAAAAGGACCTCCGCCAGAAATTAATTTATTTAATGAAAAGAATAACGGAGAAACTATATTAAAATTAACTGATGAAGGTTTGGTTAAATCTGTTCATGATATTTCTTTAGGAGGTATTATTATTGGTTTAGCAAAAATGTGTATTAAGGGTAAAAAAGGAGTTAAAATTAACAAAATAAAAACTTTAGTTAACAAATTTCAATATTTTTTCGGTGAAGATCAAGGTCGTTATATAATTGAAATAAATAAAGATAATTTGAAAAAAGTTAAAGAAATATTAAATAATAATTCAGTTTATTATGATGAACTCGGAATTGTTGTCGAAAAAGATATAATGATAGATGATGAACGAATTCTAAGTGTTGATGAATTAATGTATTTTAATACAAAGTGGTTAAAAGAATATATGGTTCAATAATGGCTATGGATTTAAAAGAAATTGAAAAATTAATAAAAGAAGCATTACCTGAGGCTTCTGTTGAAATACGAGATTTAGCTGGTGATGGCAATCATTACTCAGCAACTGTTACTTCATCTCAATTTTCAGGAAAAAGTATGATTGAACAGCACAAAATGGTGTATAATTCATTAAAAGGAAGAATGGGAAATGAATTACACGCTTTAGAAATTAAAACCAAGGAGTGAAATGGATCAACAAATAAAAGATTTGATTAGTAATGAAATTGAAAATAATGAAGTTTGTCTTTTTATGAAAGGTACACCAGATTCACCACAATGTGGTTTTTCAATGGTTGTATCTAATATGTTAAAAATTTTAGAGGTTAACTTTAAAGGTATTAATGTTTTAGAAA
>Ga0187833_10000657_pt1 | contig 40064 bp, 36 predicted proteins | sample ETNtaG_37_FD_167968 | JGI IMG/M metagenome (GOLD analysis project Ga0187833, IMG submission 167968) | Marine microbial and viral communities from oxygen minimum zone, Eastern Pacific Ocean - ETNP2014_SV_400_PacBio MetaG (Illumina Assembly) | ecosystem: Environmental > Aquatic > Marine > Hypoxic...
ATGTTCATGTTTTGATTCAGTTTAGATTCTTTTTTGGACTCAAAATACAACCAATTGTGCGTATTGTGTATATCTTGCTACCTACCTTTTTATACTGTAGTTTAGAACAAAATAGGAACATTATGAAACTACTGCTACCATTTCACTTACACAAAGTTGGAGCCGGTTTTCCTTCACCAGCTACAGACTACGTGAAAGATGATATTGACCTCAACACTCACTTGATAAAAAACATCCCTTCTACATTTCTTATTAGAGTTCAAGGTAAATCTATGAACAGTGTCGGAATTCACAATAATGACCTTTTGATAGTAGATAGAAGTTTAAATCCAAAAAATTTTTCTACCGTAATCGCCAATGTAAATGAAGAATTAGTTGTAAAAACTTTTATAAAAGAAAAAGATAAATCGTTTCTAACCTCTGGCTCAAAAAGATTGAAAGATAAAATTAATTTAACTGAAAATCCTGAAATCTTTATTTGGGGTGTGGTAACTTACGTAATTCATGCTTTGCAATAAAAATAAAATAGCTTTGGTAGACTGTAATTCGTTTTATGTTTCTTGTGAAAGGCTATTCAATACGTCAATAATTAAAAAACCAGTTATTGTATTATCAAGTAATGATGGATGTGTAATTTCTCGATCAACAGAAGCTAAAATCCTGGGTATTAAAATGGGAGAACCATATTTTAAAGTAAAAAAAATAGTAAAAAAAAATAACGTAAAAGTTTTTTCATCAAATTATTCACTATATGGCGATATATCAAGGAGAGTTATGAAAACGTTAAAACAATTCTCACCAAAAATAGAAATTTATTCGATTGATGAAGCGTTTTTGGATTTATCTTCAATTAAAGATAAAGATCTGCTTGAGTATGGCAGCAGAATTAGAAAGACTATTTTGAAATGGACAGGAATACCAACGAGTATTGGTATAGCAACAACAAAAACTTTAAGCAAAATAGCAAACCATATTGCAAAAAAAGATAATTTAGGAGTTATTAATTTAATTAACACACAACAAATAGATAAAATACTTAAAAAAATTAAAATAAATGATGTTTGGGGAGTTGGACGTCAATTAACTCAATTTTATATTAAAAATGGAATAAATACAGCATATCAGCTTAAAAAAATGCCTGATGACTGGATTAAAAAAAATACAAATGTTTTCGGAGGACGTACTGCAATGGAACTAAAAGGACTATCATGCATTTCTTTGGAAACATATCAAGAAAAAAGAAAAAATTGTTGTGTATCAAGATCGTTTGGAAGAAAAGTTACAAAATTAGAAGAATTAAATGAATCTGTAACAACACATTGTCTTAACGCAGCAGAAAAAATCAGATTAGACAATCAAACAACAAAAAAAATAACTGTCTTTATAAAAACAAATCCTTTTCAAAAGGATAAAAATTATTATGTAAATTCAAAAGATATAGATTTGCCGATCAGAACAAATGATAGTATTGAATTAGTTAAACAAGCCTTAATTGCTCTAAAATGTATATACAAAAAGGGATACAAATATCAAAAAGTTGGAATAATTTTTTCGGCATTAAACGATGTTGATATTTACAAAAAAAATTTATTTTCATTAATAAATAGTGAAGAAAAGAGAAAAAAATTAATGAAAGCGATTGACTATACAAATAATAAATATGGTCGTAATGCTTTAAGTATTGCACACGCAGGATTAAAGAAAAAATGGAATATTAAAAGACAACACTATTCCAAAATTGATACCGCTTGCTTTGATTTTTTACCTATTGTTAAAATCGCTTAAAGTTTGAATATTATCAATATTTTCCAAAGAATTATTTAATTGTTCAATATTTTCACGAGAAGAAGTTTTGATAATTAGAAATAAAAATAAGAGTATAGCCAGTACTGGAAAAAAAGTAATAACAGATAGATTGCTGAAAACAAAAAATAAATAAAAAATCAAAAATAATACAGAACGTACTATTACAGATCCTTTAAAAACCGCAATAATAGAAAAAGAATGTATCAAAAGGTTAAAAAAACTCATTTGAGATGGACCAAAATATCTTCGGCCTCTGATAGAAGATATTGATACTCGATCATGGATAATTTTTGATACAGAACCAGAAAAGCTACTCCAGGTACAAGCTTCCTTGATTAATTTGGCAACTGCATCTTTGGGCAAACAACTGTAATTCCCAAATTTAATAAGATGACCAGTAAACACATAGGTCAAAATTTTATGACATTCATACATTAGTTTAAATAAAAGGCCTTCAGAACGTCTAATTCTATTAGCAGTAACTGTTTTTTGGGGGTAATCGCTAGATTTATTAAAAAGCAAGCTAAGTTCTTCTGGTCTATCTTCTCCGTCTCCATCCATCAAGATAACATAGTCAAAATCTTCTTTTTCCATTAAAAATTTTAGACCAGCCGCGTAGCATCTTGCGTGTCCTCGATTATTTTTCATATTGATAATTCGAGCTGACTTTATATTTTTAAAGTTTAATTCAGTTTTTGGTTTCTTTTCAGTAGAAGCGTCGTTAACTATTAAAACTGAAACACTTGCATTCCATTCTGTAATTTGCAAATCGATATTTTTTAAAAGTTCAAAAACTGATTTCCAATCGTTATATAAGGGTATTATTATTACAAATCTTTTCATTTTTTTCCAAACATACAAATATCATTGAAATGTTTGATTTGATACAGGACACCTTTGCAATTATCTATTTTATTAAAACCTTGAATCCAAATAGTTCCAACATTTATTTCGTCTTTAAGTTTGGTTTTCCATTTTGGCCTTGATTCAAGATGATAAGATAGATTGCCTGCAAACCATCCTCCATTTATCCAACCATATCCGACCACTACTTCAATTTTATTCGAGAAATTGCTTTTCCATTTACTTTGGATCATTTCTGAAATCTCTCTACCAGGATAATCTGTTCTTTGGTTTGTTTGATTATAAGACACAACATAATAAGCCATCGGAGAAAAAATAAATAAAAATAAAAATACCAAAAAGAAACTTTTGAGTTTTTTTAGATTAATACTAGTCTGATATATATAGATAAAAAATACCCCTATATATAAGTAAAAGGAAGTCATCCACATTGTTCTAATTCTTGCTCCTGTAATTAGAGAAGTGAAGAACATGAAAACCAAAGGTAAAATAGTAATCGAAATCAAAAATAAAAATTTTTTATCTCTATAATTTATTTTTGTTTTAAATTTTGTAACAATAATTAAAAACATAAAAACAAAAGGTATAAGTAACCCGATTTGTTTCGCTAAAAACAAAAATGGATAAAACAAATGGTCTAAAAGTTTGGGACCTTCAAATCCTGACAAAGGATCGTCAACCGATCTAAATATGGCATTATTAATAGTGATATAATCATTATCTACTAACCAAATTAGGTGAGGTAAAAGTATTATAAAAAAACTGAATAAAGAGATCAGATATTTATAATTAAATCTTTTTTCCTTAACTATAATATAAATAAAAAACAATACTAGCGATAACAACAAATAAAATGTCAAATAAAAAGATAACATCCCCAAACCAGCAACAACTCCTAATAAAAGCCAGCTGATATTATCGTTTTGTTTAATTCCTCTCCAACAGTAATAAACTGTTGCTGCCCAAAAAGGTAATTGGCAAACGTAGACATTAAATTCTGGAGTAGTAAAATTATAAAAGTAAATACCTTCCAACAACAGTATAGATAATAAACTATAAATTTTATTTTGAAAAAAATTTTCTGAAAATTTAAAAATAATAATGAAACTCATTATAACGAATATTTGACTAAGAAAATAATATGCCCAGTCCTGACTTCCAAATATTTGGTAAAAGAACTCAGAAAACCAGGCGCTGAGTGGTGGATGTTTATGATACCCAAATTGTAGCTCGTTTCCCCAAGCTAAAGCTTCTATGGTGTCCAAAGGTAAGTTGGTATTTGAGATGCTTGGTACTAATGTCCAAACGATAAGATGAACAAAAAGAAAAAATATTAATATCTTGTTAACATTTTTTTTTTTAATTTGCATAACTTCAATTTATACAAGTTTATATACCTTGACATCCAAAAAAACCCCCATATACTCGCCAAATTTAAATAATTATATTATAGCAGAATGTCAAAAAAATATATTCCCAACTTAAAAGAAAAGTATATGTGCGGGAAACAGAAAACATATTTCAAAAAAAGATTAATGAATTGGAAAAAAGAGATTATAGAATCTAATAGCAACAATCGCTACTTAAACGAGGTTGATCAAGAAATTTCTGCATCCGATATAGTTGACCAAGCTTCTTCTCAGACTGAAAAAACAGTAGAAATGCGTACATTGAATAGAAAGAGAAAACTTTTATCAAAAATTGATAAAGCTATAGATAAAATAAAAAATAACACCTATGGTTATTGTGAAGAAACAGGTGATCCTATTGGTGTAAAAAGACTGATTGCAAGACCGATAGCTACCCTCTCAATTGAAGCTCAAGAAAAACACGAGAGAAATGAGAAAATATTCGCCGATAATTAATTTAAACTTCTGGTATTTTTTCACCATTATTTAAACAATCATATCCTTTTTTCACAGCCTGTCTACCAGATATGATTTTGTACCATCTTGTTAAGTTTTTATAATTTTTCAAACCTATGTCATGCCAGTCGTGTCTTGCAATCCAAGGAAAGGTCGCTATATCGGCTATTGAATAATTTTCACCTGCAAGATATTTTGATTGGCCTAATCTTTCGTCTAAATCTCCATATATAGTTTTGGTTATTTTAAAGTATCTTTCTTCGCCCCATTTATCTTTACCAGAATTATAACGATGAAATTGATGGTGTTGTCCTAGCATTGGACCAACATAACCCATTTGAGCCATTAACCATTGGTTAATTTTTGTTCTATCTTTTTGTTCATAAAATTTATTACTTTTTTCTCCGAGATACATAAGGATAGCTCCGGATTCAAAAACAACTTCTTTATTATTATCATGATCAATAATAACTGGAATTTTACTAAAAGGACTAATTTCTCTAAATTCTGGTTTAAATTGTTCACCCCTTGAAAATTCTCCTCCAGGATTAAGTTTTATTTGAGTAACTTTGTATTCAAAACCAATTTCTTCAAGCATAATTGAAATTTTTTTTCCATTTGGAGTCGCTGCATAAAATAATTCAATCACTTTTTTTAATTCCTAGTCTTTCCTGCATGTCTTTTGAGGTTGTAGTATATTCAAATCGATATTTTTTGTCAGGTTTTGCCAGTTTAAAACAAGCTCGTGCGGCAAGAGCCCCTTCGTGAAAACCCGATAAGATCAATTTAAGTTTGCCGGGATATGTACATATATCTCCGATTGCAAATATACCCTCTTTGTTAGTTTGGAAATTTTCCGTATTCACTGGTATTGCTTTTTTTTCTAAGTTTAATCCCCACTCTGCAATAGGACCTAGTTTCATTATTAAACCAAAAAAACCAAGAACGAAATCGGTAGTAATTTTTTCGATTTTTCCATCATCGCTTTTTATGTTTATTGCATTCACTTTATCCTGACCCTCAATTGAATTAATTTGAAATGGAGTTTTTATTTTTAATTTTCCTTCTTTTTCAAGTTTTCTTACTATTTCTGTGCTATGTCCTGCTCCTCTAAATTCATTTCTTCTATGCACCAAAATTACCTCAGCAAATTTTGACAATTCAATTGCCCAATCCAGAGCGGAATCTCCACCGCCGAAAATACAAACTTTTTTATTCTTAAAATAATTTTTATCCTTAATGGAATAAAAAATTCCTTTATTTTCAAATTTTTCAACTCCTGCAATTTGAAATTTTCTAGGTTCAAAAGATCCAACGCCACCAGCAATAATAACATTGGATGCAATAAAAATTTTACCTTTGCTTGTTGTAATTTTCCAGTTGTTTTTTTCTTTAGAAATTTCTTGAACTCTTTCGTTCAAATTAAAATTTGTTTTAAAGGGTTTGATTTGTTCTAATAAACTTTTTGTCAAACTTTCTCCAGTGCATTCGGGTATCGCAGGAATATCGTAAATAGGTTTGTCTGGATACAGCTCTATGCACTGCCCTCCAATTTTATCTAGATTATCTACCACTTCTGCTTTAAGACCAATCAAACCTAGTTGTTGCACAGCAAACAAACCGACAGGTCCAGCGCCGATCACCAGTACATCTGTTTTAATCATAATTTAATTATGCTTGCTTTGATGGCATTTTTACGACCAAACCATCAAGGTCGTCTGTAACCGTGATTTGACAGCTTAACCGACTAAATTCATTTGGCTCAAAAGCAACATCAAGCATATCTTGTTCTGCGTTCTCTTTTTTATTTGTTAGTTTTTCAAACCATTTTGAATCAACATAAACATGACAGGTTGCACACGCACAAGCTCCTCCGCAATCAGCGTCAATACCTGGTATATTATTTTGTAAAGCCCCTTCCATAACGGTTAGTTCGTTTGGAACTTCGCAGGTATGGGATTTTCCGCTGTGCTCGATATATGTAATTTTTGCCATGATTTAAGTTACTTAAATATATGCTAAATAAAATAATGCAATAGATAAAATCATGTGTTTTAGTAGTTTATTGGGCTCTTTTTTATGACGACAAAATACCAAGAAATATATCAAAGATCTATTAAGGATGCAGAGGGGTTTTGGTCTGAAGTTGCCAACGACGTGTTTTGGTACAAAAAACCTACAAAAATTTTAAATTCTGATAATCCTCCTTTTTACAAATGGTTTCAGGATGGAATCACAAACACTTGTTACAATGCTGTTGATCTGCATGTTAACAATGGAAGTGGTAACAAAATAGCTATTATCTACGATAGTCCAATCACAAATTCACAAAAAAAAATAACTTATGCTCAGTTAAAAGATCAGGTTTCAATTTTTGCAGGAGCCTTAACAAACCAAGGCTTAAAAAAAGGAGATAGGGCCATAATCTATATGCCCATGATACCAGAAGCCGTAATTGCTATGCTTGGGTGTGCAAGAATTGGTGTCGTTCATTCAGTAGTTTTTGGTGGTTTTGCCGCAAATGAACTTGCGAGTAGAATAGATGATTCTAAAGCAAAAATTATTTTATCTGCTTCCTGTGGTTACGAGCCAGGACGCACAATAGAATATAAACCGCTACTCAAAAAAGCGATTGAACTAGCAAAACACAAACCAAAAAAATGTATTATCTATCAAAGAAAAGATTATAAAATCGATTTAGAAGAAAATGAAATCGATTGGAATGAATTTATGAAAAATGCAAAACCCGTTGAATGTGTTGAAATGAATGCCAACGATTATGCTTATATTATTTATACTTCTGGAACCACTGGAGTTCCTAAAGGAATTGTTAGAGATATTGGTGGACACATAGTGGCTTTAAAATGGACCATGAAAAATATCTATAATATTGATCCAAATGATGTCTGGTGGTCCGCTAGTGATATTGGATGGATAGTAGGTCATTCTTATATTGTTTATGGTCCACTATTTCATGGATGCACAACAGTGCTATTCGAGGGAAAACCTGTAGGCACTCCTGATGCTGGTGTGTTCTGGAGAATTATTTCCGAACATAAAGTAAAATCACTTTTTACAGCCCCTACTGCCTTTCGAGCAATCAAAAAAGAAGATCCTAACGGAAATTTTTTTAAAAAATATAATTTATCCTCTTTTGAAACTTTATTCCTTGCGGGAGAAAGAGCTGACCCAGATACTTTAAAATGGGCAGAGTCTTTATTAAAAGTTCCTGTGATTGATCACTGGTGGCAAACGGAAACGAGTTGGGCTATTAGTGCAAACTGTGCAGGCCTAGGACTTTCAAAAACAAAATATGGATCAGCATGTAAACCGGTTCCAGGTTACAATGTAAAAATATTAAAAAGTGATGGTAAAGAAGCTAAACCAAATGAAATGGGTGATGTTGTCGTTAAATTACCTTTGCCTCCAGGAACTTTTCCAACTCTTTGGAATGCTAATCAAAGATATAAAGACACTTATATGTCCAGGTATCCTGGATACTACCAAACTTTTGATGCAGGCCATATTGATGAAGATGGTTATGTTTGGATTATGTCTAGAACCGACGACATTATTAATGTTGCGGGTCATAGATTATCAACGGGTGCTATGGAAGAAGTTTTAGCAGAGCACAAAGATGTAGCTGAATGCGCTGTGTTGGGAATAACAGACAAATTAAAAGGACAATTGCCCATTGGTTTACTAGTCCTTAAAGCTGGCGTAACCAAAAAGCATGAAGAGATATCCAAAGAATGCGTTCAAATGATCAGAGAAAAAGTGGGTCCCGTGGCGGCTTTTAAAACGGCTATCGTTATAAAAAGGCTACCCAAAACAAGATCTGGCAAAATATTAAGGGGAACTGTTAGAAAAATAGCAGATAATGAGCCTTATAAAATGCCTGCAACTATTGACGATCCTGCAATTTTAAATGAAATTAAATCAGATTTAATAAAGCACAATATTTTGAAGAACTAAAAAAAAATTTACTCTAAAATCTCAGCGGTTTACCACTAGCTTTTTCGATAAGCTTACCGTCCCAAACAATTGCTTTTCCATTAACAATGGTTCCTAATGGAAATCCTTTTACTTCATAACCATCAAATGGGGTCCAGCCACATTTACTAGCAATCCATTCATTTTTAATAACTTTTTTCATATTCATATCTACGATGGTTAAATCTGCATCAAAACCTTCTTTGATTTGACCCTTGTTTTTTATTCCAAAAATTCTTGTTGGATTTTCGCAAACTAAATTTACGAATTGTTTTAAAGTTAATTTATTATTGTTTATATGATTAAGCATAAGCGGAACTAATGTTTGAACTCCAGGCATTCCAGATGGAGTTTGAGGATATTCTTTCTTTTTATTTTGTAGACTATGAGGAGCATGGTCTGAACCGATCATATCAGCTACATTGTCTCTTATAGCTTTCCATAACATATCTTGATGCTTCTGTTCTCTAATCGGAGGATTCATTTGTGCAAACGATCCTAGCAACTTGTAACAATGTGGAGCACTTAGAGTCAGGTGTTGTGGAGTAATTTCAAAACTCACATTACCTTTATATCTTGATAAAAATTCTACTTCTTCTCTTGTCGTAACATGCAAAACATGAATTTTCTTGCCATAACGTTCAGCAATTTTAACTACTCTTCTAGTTGATGACATTGCGCATTCTTCATTTCTCCACTGCGGATGAGAACTGATATCTCCTTTTTTTATGAATTTTTTTCTAAGATTAAGAATGTCTTCATCTTCTGAATGGATAGAAACTATTTTAGAACTACTTGAAATGACTTTTTCTATATCTTTTTCGTTTTTGACTAATAGATTGCCTGTGGAAGAACCTGCAAATAATTTGACTCCACAACACCCTTCGAGATCGTTTAATGCTTTTAAGTCATCTGTGTTCTGTGGTGTTGCTCCAAAATAAAATGCGTAATTACAAAACATTCTATTTTTAGCTAAGTTTAGTTTTTTATTGAATTCAATTTGATTGGTTGTGGGTGGATTGGTGTTAGGCATTTCAAAAACGGAAGTTATTCCACCTAATACTGCAGCTTTACTTCCCGACTCTAAATCTTCAACATCAGTAGATCCTGGTTCTCTAAAATGAACTTGGGTGTCTATAATTCCTGGTAAAACTAAGAGGTTATTGGCATCCAAAATTTTTTCATTGGAAGTTTTTTCAATTTTACCGATGCTTTTTATAGTTCCATTAGAAATACAAATATCAACAGTTTTTAATTGACCATCAATAAAGCATCTGCCATTTTTTAAGATAAGATCAAAAGAAGTAGGCATTCTCTATGCATTTAATATATTATGGAATAAAAATTTGCAAATATGGAAAAGAATGAAGTCATAATTCTCGAAGATAGAGGATTTATAAAGGCAAACGGGCCAGACGCAAAAGGTTTTTTACAGAATATAATCACCAACGATATAGAAAAGGTAACGGGTGACACAACTGTATTTTCTTCAATATTAACTCCGCAGGGGAAGTATTTATTTGAATTTTTTATCATGAGGTTGGAAGATGGTTATCTTCTAGAATGTGAAAAAAAATCAACAGTAGAAATCATAAAACTTTTAAATTTCTATAAATTGAGATCAAAAATTAATCTTATTGATTTAAGCGAAAAATATGTAGCTGCAGTAATTTCTCTAGAAAAATTTAAAGAAATGAATGATTCTGATTTATTAAAGGGCAAAACAACAATTTATCGAGAAGATCCTGTTTATATTGATCCGAGAAATGACAAATTAGGTGCAAAAATTATATCAAAACTTGAAAAGATTCATCTTACAATTAAAAAATTAAATTTAATAATTGCTGATAAAAACAAATACTACAATAAAAGTTTTGAATTAGGTATTCCTCAAAGTGATCTGAATAAATTAAAAGACAAAGTTTTTGGTATTGAAAATAATTTAGATGAGCTTCATGGTATTGATTTTAAAAAAGGCTGTTACGTCGGACAGGAGAATACTTCAAGAATTAAACTAAGAGATAAATTAAGAAGAAGAATTTTGCCTGTTAAAAAAATTGAAGGCGAAGTCACTGAAAATGATGTTATTAAATATAAAAATATTGAAGTTGGAAAAATTATGATCGATAAACCTTATTCATTTGCTCTCGTAAAAGTTGTCGAACCCGATCTAAAGGAATTTACAAATATTGAACTTGTGTGCGGTACTTCGAAAGTTAAAATATTAAAACCCGAATGGATTACTTGAGTAAAAGAAAAATAATTATTGATTCGTTTAACTTTTTGGTGCGGCTAGAGAGACTCGAACTCTCACTGGGAAACCCCACTTGGCCCTCAACCAAGCCTGTCTACCAATTCCAGCATAGCCGCCTATGCGTCAGAATAAATGAATGACAATTTATCTTCAAGTTGATAGACATTATTTATGAAATTAAGTACTGAAATAGAAACTGAGATAATAAGAGAAACTGATCCAATTTATGAAAAAGTTTCTAAAGTAATACCGCAAATTGAGTGGGCGTTTCATGCGCCATTAATTCATGAAATTAATAAGTTAAAAAAGGAGAAAAATGCAGTTGTGCTAGCGCATAATTATCAAACTCCTGAAATTTTTCACGGCATCGCGGATATAGCTACCGATTCATTAGCATTAGCCGTAGAAGCAGAAAAAACGAATGCTGATATTATCGTATTATGTGGAGTTCATTTTATGGCTGAGACCGCAAAATTAATGAATCCAAATAAAAAAGTTTTACTACCTGACATGAGCGCAGGATGTTCTTTAGCTTCATCAATCACAGCAAAAGATGTAATACTGCTTAAAGAAAAATACCCGGGAGTACCCGTTGTTACTTATGTAAATACCTCGGCTGAAGTTAAAGCTGAATCGGACATTTGCTGCACATCAGCTAATGCAGTTAGAGTTGTTGAATCATTAGGCGTTGATAAAGTTATATTTTTACCAGATCAATATTTAGCAAAATACGTTTCAACAAAAACAAAAGTTCAAATTATATCTTGGATTGGCACCTGTATTGTTCATGAAAAATTTAGTGCTCAAGAAATTAAAGATATTAAAAAACAAAACCCTGAAATTGTAATTTTTTCTCACCCAGAATGTTCACCAGAAGTTATAGCAGCTTCTGATTACACTGGCTCAACTTCAGGCATGAGTAAATTTGTTGATCAAAATCAACCCAAAAAAGTGATGCTGGTTACCGAATGCTCGATGAGTGACAATGTTCAAGTTCAAAATCCAAACGTTCAATTTATTAAACCCTGTAATTTATGTCCGTATATGAAATCAATTACTTTACCCAAAGTATTGGAATGTCTTGAAAATGAAACCAATGAAATTCTTATACCTGAAATAATATCTAGAAAAGCTCGAAAAGCTGTTGAACGCATGATTGCCGTAGGTCGTGTTCACTAAAACGTGATAAAAAAAAATCTAGTAAAACAAGCTATGTCAGAAGATTTGAAGCCTTCTGGAGATATCACCACTAAACTAATCAAAAACAATAAAAAAATCAAAGCAAAAATTATCTCAAATCAAAACTGTGTGGTTGGTGGATTAAATTTTGCAAAAGAGACTTTTAAATATTCAGATAAAAAAGTTATTTTTAAAACAAAAATAAAAGATGGAAAAAAAATAAATAAAGGAAAAATTGTAGCTACTGTGCATGGAAAAGCCAAAGGAATTCTAAGAAGTGAAAGAGTAGCTCTTAATTTTTTAAGCTTAATTTCAGGAGTGGCAACTATAACAAAAAAATTCGTCGATAAAGTAAAAGGAAAATCATGCAAAATCTGTTGCACCAGAAAAACTTCACCAAATTTAAGAGTAATACAAAAATATGGAGTTAAACTAGGTGGAGGCCTCAATCACAGATTTAATCTCAGTGATGAGATTTTAATAAAAGATAATCATATTGCTATAGACGGAAACATTCGTGAATTAACTAAAAGAGCTATAAAAAATAAAAAAGGCAAAAAAATTACCGTAGAAGTAGACAATTTAAGTCAGCTCAAAAAAATTATGGGTTTAAAATTCAATAGAGTGCTATTTGATAATATGAATCTTAAACAACTCAGAAAAGGGGTAAGAATAGCAAAGAAAATTTATGAAACAGAAGCGTCAGGCGGGGTTAACATTAAAAATGTAAGAAGAATTGCCTCAACTGGAGTTGAGAGAATTTCTATTGGAAAGATCACTCATAGTGCTCCGGCTGTAGATTATAAACTGACCCTTTTTTAAAAAATAGAGAAATTATTTTTTTTTCTTCAGATAAGCTTGTGCGGCAGCTAAACGTGCTATTGGAACTCTGTAAGGAGAACAAGATACATAATTTAGTTTAGTTTTTTCACAGAACTCTATACTTGCTGGATCACCGCCATGTTCTCCACAAATTCCCAATTTAAGTAATTTTTTCTGTTTTCTGCCGCGTTCTGTAGCAATTTTAATTAACTCCCCCACTCCTCTTTCATCAATGCTCACGAAAGGATCTTTATTAAAAATTTTATTTTCCACATAATCGTGCATAAATTTTCCAGAATCATCTCTGCTTATTCCAAAAGTAGTTTGCGTTAAATCATTAGTTCCAAAACTAAAAAAATCAGCGTACTTTGCTATATCTTTTGCTCTCAAAGCTGCTCTTGGAAGTTCTATCATCGTTCCAACGTAATACTTTATTTTTATTGAATGAATTTTTTGAATTTCTTCAGCAGTTTTTATAACTAAACTTCTAAGTATTTTAATCTCAGAAGCTGTAGAAACAAGAGGAATCATTATTTCTGGAATAACCGGTTTTATTTTTTTCTTTTTACATTCAACTAATGCTTCAAAAATAGCTTGGCATTGCATTTGGTAAATTTCAGGAAATGAAATACCCAATCTACATCCTCTATGTCCCAACATAGGATTCTGTTCATGAAGTTCAATAATTCTGGACTTTACATCGTGATGATTAATATTTAGCACTTTAGCTATATCATTAATGTCTTTATCTGTTTTTGGTAAAAATTCGTGTAAAGGAGGATCTAGAAGTCTAACCGTTACAGGTAAACCATTCATGATTTTAAAAATTTCAAAGAAATCGCCCTTTTGATAGGGAAGAAGTTTGGCTAACGCTTTTTTTCGATCCTCTTTTGTTTTAGAAAGTATCATTTGTCGGACAGAAATAATTCTTTTTTCGTCAAAAAACATATGTTCTGTTCTACATAAACCGATACCTTCGGCTCCAAAATCTCTAGCAGTTTTAGTATCCTCGGGCGTTTCTGAATTAGTTCTTATTTTAAGTTTTCTAAATTTATCGGCCCAATTCATTAATTGTGAAAAATCTCTAGATATTTCGGGTTTTACAGTTGAAACTTCACCTAACATAACTTTTCCGCTTCCTCCGTCTATAGTAATCAAATCTCCCTCCTTAACTTCATGGTTGCCTGATTTAAATAATTTATTTTCATAATCAATTTTAATTTCATTTGATCCGGATATACAGGGTTTGCCCATACCTCTGGCAACAACGGCTGCATGACTTGTCATTCCCCCTCTTGCAGTTAAAATACCTTTTGCTGCATGCATTCCATTAATATCTTCCGGAGAAGTTTCTACTCTAACCAAAATTGTACCTTGCGTTTGTTCTTTTAATCTTTCTGCGTCATCTGCAGAAAAAGTAACTTTTCCACTCGCCGCCCCTGGTGATGCAGGCAAGCCAGACGCTATTATTTTCTTATCAGCTTTTTCGTCTAGAGTGGGGTGTAATAATGTTTCAAGTGTATTTGGATCAATTCTAAGAACAGCTTCTTTATTTGAAATTAATTTTTCTTTAACCATATCAACGGCAATTTTAATTGCTGCTTTAGCCGTTCTCTTTCCAGAACGAGTCTGCAATATCCATAATTTTTTATTTTCAACCGTGAATTCAATATCTTGCATATCTCGATATTTATTTTCTAATTTTTTAAAAATCTTTTTTAATTGTTGGAAAATTTTCGGCATAGTTTCTTCCATAGATAAACCTTTGGCATTAGACTTCTTTTTTAATTTTTTTGAAATATGATGGGGAGTCCTCGTTCCAGCGACAACATCTTCTCCCTGAGCATTAATCAAATATTCACCAAATAATTCTTTCTCTCCCGTTGAAGGATTTCTTGTAAAGCCTACACCTGTTGCGCAATTTTCCCCCATATTGCCGAATACCATTGATTGAACATTTACAGCCGTGCCCCAATGATCTGGTATATAATTTATTTTTCTGTAAATTTTTGCCCTTCTGCTATCCCATGACAAAAAAACTGCGCCGATTGCACCATGCAATTGCTCATCTACATTTTGAGGAAAATTTTTTTTTGTTTTTTCTTTTATTACATCTTTAAAATTATTAATTAAGCCATCCCAATCATCTTCTTCAAGTTCTGTATCCTGTATTACTCCTTTGGTTAGTTTGTAGTTCTCTATCAGTTCTTCAAAAAAGTGCTGTTCTATCCCCAGCACAACATTGCCGTACATTTGAATGAATCGTCTATAGCTATCTTTGGCAAATCTTCCGTTGGAAGTTTTATTTTTAAGCGCAACTACTGTCTTATCATTCAAGCCTAAATTTAGAATGGTATCCATCATACCTGGCATAGAAATCCTTGATCCAGATCTTACGGAAACTAGTAGAGGATTTGACAAACTTCCAAATTTTTTTTTGGAAATTTTTTCAATTACGCCAATTTCTTTTTTAGTTTGTTGAATAATTTTTTTTGGTACTTTTTTATTATTTTTAAAAAAAAGTTCACAAACTTTAGTAGATATAGTAAAGCCCGGAGGAACTGGTAAACCTAATTTCACCATCTGCGCTAAATTTGCACCTTTGCCTCCAAGAACATTTGCGGAGTTAAAATTATTTTGACGTTTCTTGTTGTTAAATCTAAAAATCAATTTTTCCAATTAAGCACCTTCTACTTTTGAAAAATCTATAAAGTTATTATAAGTCTTACAAAACATTTGAAGTAATTCTAAACGGTTTTTTTTTATATCCAAATTTTCATCATTTACAATTACATTATCAAAAAAGTTATCTGTGGCAGGCTTAGCTTCTGCTAATATTTTTAAGGTTTCATCGTAACTTTCTCGCTTTTCTATGGAGGCAAAATGTTTTCGAATTTCATTAATTTTATCAAATAAATATTTTTCTTCATCTTTTTTAAATAAGTATGATTCTGGTTGACCGGTAATGTTTCTTTTTTGACCCTTTAACTCTTGATCAACAATATTCGAAGCTCTTTTATATGTTCCTATAATATTTTTACATATATCCTTAGAAATATTTTTATTCATTACTATACATTTTTTGTAGAGTGCAAGGAAATCGCTACCAGTATGTGATGACTCAACTGCCTCTATTATATCATTTCTTATCTTTTTATCCTTAAGCAAATTTTTTAACCTTTCTCTTAAAAAAATTAAAACATCTTTAATTGTAGAATCGTTTGAAAACTTTATATTTTGTTCCCGGTAAACAGCAGTTGAATAGTTAACTAAATCCTTTAATTGAATGGTTAATTTGTTTTCAGTTATTATTCTTAGAAGTCCAATTGCAGTTCTTCTTAGTGCAAATGGATCTTTAGAGCTTGTTGGTTTTTCATTAATTCCAAAAAAACCTATAAGCGTATCAATTTTATCGGCTATCGATACAGCAACGCCAATTGGCATCTTGGGAACTGCGTTATTAAGACCATTTGGAAGATAATGGTCGCTAATCGCCGAAGAAACGTCTTTTTCAAACCCTTGCTCTATTGCAAAATATTTTCCCATAGTCCCTTGCAGTTCAGGAAATTCAGCAACTAAATCTGACACAAGATCCGCTTTGCAAATTGATGCAGCTATTTCTACTTTTTCTTTATTTATATTTAAATGGTCAGAAATTAGGGAAGCAAGCTTTCTTAACCTTTGGGTTTTGTCATACAAAGTACCCAGTTCACCAAAAAATGTTAAATTTTTTAATTTACTTACTTGCTTAACCAAACTTTGTGTTTTGTTTTTATCCCAAAAAAACTTAGCATCAGACAATCTTGCTTCAATAACTCTTTGATTTCCTGTTTTAATATAACCTCTTTTATCCGACAAATTAGCAACAAAAAGAAATAGGTTAGTCAGTTTTCCATCTGTATCGAAAAGGGGGAAATATTTTTGGTGTTGCTGCATTGTTAAAATTAAAATTTCTTGAGGTATTTTCAAATAAATCGTGTCAAATTTTCCAATAATAACGTTTGGTTTTTCAACCAAATTAACTACTTCTTCAATTAATCTTTCGTTGAAGTGATTTTTTAATTTTTTAGAATTGCAAATATTATTAAATCTTTTTATTATTATTTTCTTTCTTTTTGCTTGATCTAAAACAATTTTTTGGGATTTGAGAACATTTAAGTACGATTTATAATTACTTATCTTTCGCTGTCCTCCGCTGTTAATGTCGTCTAAAAAGGTTAAATTATGACTCTTGAGGTGAAAAAAATTAAAATTAACTATCTTGTTGCTAAAAATTGCAATAACAGATTTTAAAGGTCTTCCCCAACTCAAATCGTAATCAGCCCATTTCATTGACTTTTTCCAAGAATAACTTTGAAGCACCTCTGGAATAATAAGCTCAAACTCATCTAAAAGACTAATTATTTTTGGTTTCACATTTGCAAAATAAAACTCACCTTTTTCTATATTTTTTTTAAATATATCTTTGCTGTCTAATTTGTGTGATCTTATAAAACCTTCCAAGGCTACTTGAGGAGCTCCTACTTTGGGTCCCTTCAAAACCTTTTTCTTTTGTTCAATTTTTTCAGGAACTCCATCTATAATAAAAACAAGCCTTTTTGGTGTTGAAAAAGATCTGCTTGAATTAAATTTGATTTCTTTTTTTTGCATTCTTTCTTCGAGCATTTGCTTAATTTTTTGCCTAGCATCAATTTGAAGTCTTGCAGGAATTTCTTCACTAAATAACTCTATAAATAGTTCAGCCATAATTTACTTTTGACTTTCAAGCCAAATTTCTCCCGATCCCTTGGCCAAATCTCTTATTCTGGAAATAAATTCCGTTCGTTGAGCAACTCCAATTGCCCCACGTGCATCTAGAAGATTAAAAACATGACTAGCTTTTAGACATTGATCATATGCTGGCAATGATAGTTTTTTTTTCAGTAGTGATTTGCACTCGGATTCAGCAATTTTAAAATTTTTTAACAAGTTTTCTATATTAGCATATTCAAAATTATAAGCTGAATATTCATTTTCTGCTTGATAGAAAACATCTCTATATTTCATTCCAGAATTATTCCAAACAAGATCAAAAACATTTTTTTTTCCTTGGACAAACATACATATCCTCTCTAAACCATAAGTAAGTTCTACAGAAACTGGTTTACATTCAATTCCAGCCATTTGTTGAAAATAAGTAAACTGAGTAATTTCCATACCATCGCACCAAACTTCCCAACCTAATCCTGCGGCACCAAGTGTTGGGCTCTCCCAATCGTCTTCGACAAATCTTATATCATGCTCTTTATGATTTATTCCTATTGTAGATAAACTTTTTAAATAAACTTTTTTTATATCATCAGGGGAGGGTTTTACGATAACTTGAAACTGATAATAATGTTGTAAACGGTTTGGGTTTTTTCCATATCTGCCATCTGTCGGACGACGTGAGGGTTGCACATATGCTGCTTTCCATGGTTTTGCTCCTAGCGAACGCAATGTTGTAGCTGGATGAAATGTTCCTGCCCCAACTTCAATATCATAAGGCTGAAGTATTACGCATCCATAGTTTCCCCAAAATTTTTGTAAATTCAAAATTGTATCTTGAAAATTTACTGGATTTAGTTTCCATTTTTTTTTTTTTATATCTTTTTTTTTTATTTTTTTAGGCATCTAGAAGCCATATCTTTGCCAAATTGTTTTTTCCTCTAAAATATCTAATAAATTTTCTATTTGATTTTCTTTAGCACCCGATAATTTTTTATTTAACCAGCTTCTTGGTTTCTCTAATTTCTCAATAAGCACTTTTTCACCATACTTTTTTTTTAATATCTCATCCGCGCTACCGAAACCATCAATTAAGCCTAGTTCTTTTGCTTTGGAGCCTGACCAAAATTCACCTGTAAACAAGTCCGTACTTGCTTCTTTTTTAAGTTTACCAGATCTGCTTTCTTCAACAACTTTTATAAAATCAGCATGTAAATCTAGTTGTATTTTTTTTAATCTTTTAACATCTTCTTCTTTTTCTTCTAAAAATGGATCTAATGTACTTTTGTTTTTACCTGCCGTATAAACCCTTCTTTGTATCCCAGCTTTTTTAATTAACTCTTGTAAACCAAAGGATGAATAAATTACACCTATGGATCCTATTATTGAGCTTGAATTAGCGTAAATTTCGTCCCCAGCGCAAGCAATCAAATATCCGCCAGATGCCGCAACGTCTTCCGCAAATACTAAAACTTTTTTTTTATTTTTTATTGCCTGCTTCCTTATGTAGCTATAAATTAAATGGGATTGTACTGGAGATCCTCCTGGAGAATTTATAGAAATTGCAACTGCTTGGGCTCTACTAATAGAAAAAGCCTTATCAATTAATTCTTGTTGCCCAGAAAAATCTAGTCCTTGTTTAAATTTTCCAACAGAACCTATCACCCCGGACAGTCTAATATGAGGAATTATTTTCTTAAAAATTTTAAAAATTGAAAACATGCAATGATATATATCCTAATTATCATAGTTTTTAGATCCTTTGAAAGTCTAAGTAAAGTTATAAAACTACCTTAGGTTGTAATTATTGGTGCGGCATTAATGAACTGAAAGAAAGAAATTTTTTTGAGACAAAATAAAAGTTATAATTATTTATATGGGTTTGGTAATACCTTTAAAAAAAGAGATAAGCAGTTCTTATGCAGAGCTAAAAAATCTTGTGAAAGAAAAAATTGATCAAGTGGATCAAAGAATAAAATTAAAGCTTGCTAGTAAAGTAAATCTTATTCACAAAATGACCAATTATCATTTTAAACTACAAGGAAAAAAAATTAGGCCACTGCTCACTTTATGTTCTGCTAAGTTATGTAATTACACAGAAGGTAGCAGAGACATAAACTTGGCTGCGTGTATTGAATTAATTCACAATGCTACTTTATTACACGATGACGTAATCGATAGTAGTCGCCTTCGGAGAGGTACCAAAACATCTAATGCCATGTGGGACAATCAATCTTCAATTTTAGTGGGAGACTATTTATTAAGTCGTTGTTTTGAAATGATAGTAGAAGATGGAAGCCTAGAAGTATTAAAATTACTATCTTCAACCTGTTCAACAATTTCGCAAGGAGAGGTATCGCAATTGGAATGTAGGGGTGAAATAGACATGCTAGAAGAAACCTATTTTAATATTATAAATTCAAAAACTGCAGTTTTGTTTGCTGCGGCCACACGTATAGGAGCGTGTATTACAAATAACAATAGAAAGAAAAAAGACGCTTTAGAGTCATATGGAAGAAATCTTGGTCTTGCTTTTCAAATTGCGGATGATGCATTAGATTATTATTCCTCAAAAAAAATATTTGGCAAAGAAATAGGCAAAGATTTTTTTGAAGGAAATGTAACTTTACCTACCATATTTGCGTACCAAGATTCCAATTTAAAAGAGAGAGATTTTTTAAAAAAAGTTTTTAAGAAAAAAAATCGTTCGAATAAAGATCTCGATCAAGTGCAAAACTTGATAACAAAATATAATTCTATAAAAGCCTGTTTTAAACGTGCTGAACACTTTGTTAACATGTCATATAATGCCCTAAGTGCTTTCAATCCCTCAAAAGAAAAAACTATACTACAAAACATGACTTCTTTTAGTTTGGAACGATCTTTTTAAGGATACAAAATTTCTTTTTTCCATCCACTATCTACTTTTCTGTATCTAAGTCTCTCGTGAATTCTATTTTCTCCTCGAAGCCAAAATTCAATGGACAGAGGTTCCAATTGCCAACCTGACCAAAAAGGTGGTCTGGGTATTTCTTTTTCGTTTTTATATTTATTTTGTAAATTTTCTATTTTTTTTAAAATTTCAGACGTACTTTTCATTACATTTGACTGATCGGAGGCCCAAGCACCAATTCTACTTCCATAAGGTCTGCTTTTAAAATAACGATCTGCTTCTTCATCGTCTACTTGAGTTACATTTCCCAAAATTTTTATTTGTCTATTAATACTCTTCCAATAAAAACACATAGCTGCTTTTGGATTCTTTTTTAAGTCTTGGCTTTTAGGACTATTTAAATTTGTGTAAAAAACAAATCCTTTAGAATTTATCTCTTTCAATAAGATTATTCTTACATCCGGTTCTCCAGCATTATTTGCGGTTGCTAAAGATGAGGCGTTTGGATCTTTAATTTCCTTTTTATCAGCTTCAGCCATCCAAAGTTTAAACAGTTCAATAGGATCATTTAGGTCTGTAAAGCAAGAATTTAAACTTAATGAGTTTTTTTGATTCATAAAATAGTCAAAATATTCTATATAATGTAATCTAATGTCATTTAATACTTTTGGAAAGATATTTCGTTTTACTACATGGGGAGAATCTCATGGTCCAGCCATAGGATGTGTTGTCGATGGTTGTCCACCTAATATTGATTTGTCTGAAAAGAATATACAAATAGATATGAATAGAAGGCGTCCTGGACAATCAAAATTTACATCTCAAAGAAAAGAATCAGATAAAGTAGAAATTTTATCTGGTGTCTTCAAAGGAAAGACTACGGGAACTCCTATCGCTATGATCATCTATAACAATGATGCAAGATCAAGAGATTATGAAACCATTAAAAAGAAATTTAGACCAGGGCATGCCGATTATACCTATTTTATAAAGTATGGAATAAGAGATTATCGAGGTGGAGGAAGACAATCTGCTAGGGAAACAGCAGCTCGAGTAGCGGCAGGCGCAATTGCAAAAATTGTCTTGAATAAGTTGATAGGTAAAAAATTTAAAGTTGTTGGAGCCGTGGTCCAGTTAGGTCTACTTGCGTGCAATAAAAGCAATTGGAGTGAAAAGCAAATAAGAAAAAATCCATTTTTTTGCCCTGATCAAAAATCAATTAAACTTTGGGAGAAATATCTTTTATCAGTAAGAAAAGTAGGATCATCGTGTGGAGCCGTAATTGAACTAAGAGCATCTGGAGTGCCGGCTGGTCTAGGAGCCCCAATTTACTCTAAATTAGATTCGGACTTGGCAAGCGCACTGATGAGTATTAATGCCGTCAAGGGTGTAAATATCGGTGCTGGAATGAATGTCGCGTTTTTAAGTGGTGAAGAAAATTCTGACGAAATCAGAAGTGTTGCTGGAAAAACAAAATTTAAATCTAACAACGCTGGAGGAATATTAGGTGGTATATCTTCTGGTCAAGAGATTATTGTTTCTTTTTCAGTAAAACCCACATCTTCAATTTTGAAAAGCAGAGAAACTATTGATGATAATAAAAGAAACACAAAAATCTCGATTAGAGGAAGACATGATCCATGCGTGGGAATCAGAGCTGTGCCAATAGGCGAAGCTATGATGACTTGTGTTTTATTAGACCACTATTTATTAAATCGGGGTCAATGCGGTTGATAGACTCTGTCTATTTAAACTGCTTGGTTTTATGAATTATTATGTTTGACTTGAGTGTATTTAAAACTTTCTGTTCAATTGCATATGCGTCAAGTCCAGCAGTTTTATACATATATTCTGGCATATCCTGATCTATAAATTGATCTGGTAATATCATTGATCTTATCTTTAAACCTTTATCGAAGAAGCCTCTTTCGGAAAGCATTTGAAAAACATGCGAACCAAACCCTCCTATGGAACCTTCTTCAATTGTTATAATGGTTTCGTGATTTGAACAAAGATCCATAATTAATTTTTGATCAAGAGGTTTAGCAAATCTGGCATCGGCAACGGTTGTGGAAATTCCTTTAGTATCTAACTGGTTTGCTGCCTTTAAACATTCGAGCAATCTTGTTCCAAAATTTAGAATTGCAACTTTTTTTCCTTCTTTAACGATTTTACCCTTTCCTATTTCCAAAATTTCATTAATTTTTGGAAGTTCCATGTCTGAAGTATTGCCTCTCGGATATCTGAAGGCCGTTGGTCTATCGTTAATACTCACTGCGGTATTAATCATCTTAACAAGCTCAGTTTCGTCACTGGCAGCCATCACTACAAAGTTTGGCAAAGTTGACAAGTAAGTAATATCAAACGAACCCGCATGAGTTGATCCATCTGCACCAATTAGACCTGCTCTATCTATTGCAAATCTCACTGGAAGATTTTGTATAGCAACATCATGAACGACCTGATCGTATGCTCTTTGAAGAAAAGTGGAATAAATGGCAACAAAAGGCTTGTAACCTTCTGTAGCTAAACCAGCAGCAAATGTTACGGCATGCTGTTCGGCAATCCCAACATCAAACATTCGGTCCGGAAATTTTTCTCCAAAAACATCCATGCCAGTACCCGAAGGCATAGCAGCAGTGATTCCGATAATCTTAGTATCGTTTTCAGCGTGTTCAATCAAAGTGTTAGCAAATACTTTAGTATAGGATGGTGCGCTTTGTTTTGATTTAGATTGTTTTCCAGTAACTACATCAAATTTTGTTACTCCATGGTATTTGTCTCTAGAATCTTCAGCTGGTTTGTATCCTTTTCCTTTTTTTGTAACAGTATGAATTAAAATAGGTCCATCATACTTTAATGTTTTTACATTGTTTAGAACTTTAATTAAATTGTCTAAATTATGTCCATCAATAGGACCAACGTAATAAAAACCAAGTTCGTTGAAAAGTGTTCCTCCTCCTGTAACAATATCCTTGATAAATTCTTCAGCTTTTCCAGCTTTGTCTTTAAATCTTTTTGAAAATTTAGATGTAATAGATTTTATGGTTTCTCTAAGTCCAAAGTAAGTTTTTCCAGATAAAAGTTTTGCCAAATATGAGCTCATAGCACCAACAGGTCTCGCTATAGACATATCGTTATCATTAAGTATTACAATTAATTTTGATTTCATTGCGCCAGCATTATTCATTGCTTCGTAGGCCAAACCAGCACTCATGGCCCCATCTCCAATGACGGCAATAACATGATTTGAATTTTTTGATAGACTCTGTGCTACTGCCATGCCTAATGTTGAAGAAATAGAAGTTGAACTATGACCCGCGCCAAAAGGATCATACTCACTTTCCGATCGCTTTGTAAAACCTGAAAGACCTCCACCTTTTCTTAAAGTACGAATTTTATCCCTACGACCAGTAATTATTTTGTGAGGGTAAGATTGATGCCCAACATCCCAAACCAACTTATCCTTTGGTGTATCAAACACGTAGTGTAACGCAACAGTTAATTCTACTACGCCTAAACCAGCACCTAAGTGTCCACCTGTTGTTGAAACAACATCTATCAATTCTTGTCTGAGCTCTTTGACTAATAGACTAAGTTCGTTTTTATTAAATTTTCTTAAGTCAGATGGATAATTAACTTTATCTAGTAAATTAGTTTTTGACATTTAAAATCTTCTCTTTAATATAAACTCAACCGATTTTAATAAATCGTCAGACTTAGTACCATATTTTTTTATTTGTTGATCTATTTTTTTTTTGACGTTTGTCGCAAAATTTAAACATTCGTTATAGCCCAATAAACTAACTAGTGTTGCTTTACCTTTCTTTATATCTTTTTTAGTTGGTTTTCCAACTATTGCTGAACTTCCTTCATGGTCAATTAAATCATCCATAATTTGAAATAGCAAACCAATTTGTAAACCGATTTCTCTTAATAATTTTCTTTTTTTTATATTTAATCCCTTCACGATAGCAACGCTCTCACAACAGAAACCGAATAATTTACCAGTTTTCTTTTTCTGCATATTAATTATATTTTTTTTTGAAATATTTTTTCTTTCAAAAGTTAAATCTGAATACTGGCCACCAGCTAAACCGGAGTGACCAGAGCAATTTGCTAATGTTTGTATTAAGTCAGATTTAATTTTTTGAGATAATTTTAAATCATTACCAGACAAAATTTCAAACGCCAAAGTTAGCAATGAATTTCCTGCTAAAATTGCAGTAAATTCATTAAACTTTTTGTGTGTAGAAGGCTTGCCTCTTCTAAAATTATCGTTGTCCATTGATGGCAAATCATCATGTACTAACGAATATGAGTGAATACATTCGATTGCTGCACCAATTATAATTAATTTTTTATAATTTATTCCGAAAATTTTGCCGGTATTAACAACAATGTTTGATCGAAATTTCTTACCTCCAGAAAAAATTGAATATTTCATAGGTTTAATTAAGCTTGAATGGTTCTCCTGTTTAGAAAAAACATTTTTCAAATATGTATTTGTAGCTCTTGCAATAATGTTTGACTTTCGCAAAAAACTAGACATAAAAATTATTTTGGATCCTTGATAATATTTTTTTTATTCTTATCTAGCTTTAAATGTTTAATTTCATTGGCTTTTTTTCTAAATTGTTCTTGTATATGATAATTTAAATGTATCATTCTGTTGTATTGTTGTATCGAATTTTCCAAATTAATTTCTTTGTTTTCTAATTGTGTTATTATCTCTTTAATTTCATTTTGTGCTTCTTTAATGGATTTTGTTCTTATATCTTCTGGAATATTTTTTAATTTCATAATATATCCATATATTAATTAATTTATGAAAAATATCTATTCAAATATATATAAAGCAAATTTAACAAATTTAAAAAAAGCAAAAAAAAATATAGAAAATGATTATATTATTGGAATGCCGACCGAAACTGTTTATGGCTTGGCGGGAAATGCGTACTCGGACAAATCTGTAAAAAAAATATTTAAATTTAAAAAAAGGCCAAATTTTAACCCCCTTATAATTCATTATAAAAATTTAATGGACTTAAAAGATGATGTAATATTAAACAAAGCTTTTATAAAACTTTATAGAGCTTTTTGCCCAGGACCGATTACATTTATATTAAATAGAAAAATAAAATCAAACATTTCTAAAATAGCCACTGCTGGAAAAAAAACTGTGGCAGTTAGAATTCCCAGACATAAAATTGCAAGGAATTTACTTAAAATTCTAAACGTACCTCTAGCTGCCCCAAGTGCAAATATTGCATCAAAACTAAGTCCAACTTCGGCGGAAGATGTTGTAAAAGAGTTTGGAAATAAAATTAAACTCATACTTGACGGTGGCTATTGTCAAATTGGTCTTGAATCCACAATAATAGATCTAACGAAAAAACCTTCTATTTTAAGACCAGGTAGTATAACTGCTGAAAAAATTCAAAAAATATTAAATAAAACAATTGTAACTAAAAAGTCATCAAAAATAGTTAAAGCTCCTGGACAGCTAAAATTACACTATTCTCCTGGAATACCAGTAAAAATGAACAGAAAATATCCTAAAAAAAATCAGGCATTCATTGTATTTGGAAAAAAATTTACTAAAGAGAGGAATCAATTTAATCTGAGTAAAGGTGGAAACTTAAAAGAAGCCGCTAGAAATTTATATAAGACTATGAGAAAAATAAAAAATAAAAAATTTAGATCAATTGCGGTCACTAAAATACCCAATATTGGAATTGGTCGTGCAATTAATGATAGATTAAAAAAAGCATCAAAAAAATGAATGAAAAAATAATTCAAGTAAAAAATTTATCTAAACAATTTGGAAATACATTAGCGGTTAAATGTATAAGCTTTAATATTAACAAAAGTAATATAATTGGACTTCTCGGACCAAATGGATGTGGCAAATCAACTACCATAGGGATGATGTTGGGCCTGATAAAACCCAGTTCAGGAACCGTTTTGGTAAATGGCCTAAATATAGAAAATAACAGAACAAGCTTGCTAGAAAAAATGAATTTTATATCTCCATACATCGAATTGCCTAAAAAGCTAACGGTTGAAGAAAATCTTGAAGTTTATGGAAGATTATATGGTGTAAAAAATCTGAAAGATAAGGTTTCTGATTTAATGGAAAAACTAAATTTAAATGATTTTAAATCAAGAAAAACTGGTGAACTTTCTTCAGGACAAAAAAATCGAGTTTCTCTTGCTAAAGCCTTGGTGAATGATCCTGAAATACTTCTTTTGGACGAACCTACAGCAAGCCTAGATCCTGATGTCGGTGACTATGTCAGAAGTTTTATAGAAAACTATGCATCTATTAAAGGTGCCACCATCTTACTAGCTTCACACAACATGAATGAAGTGGAAAGACTTTGCCATCAAGTCCTGATGATGAAGAATGGCAAGATAATTGATAAAGGGAAAAGCAACGATTTAATCAATAAACATGGAAGAAAAAATTTGGAAGAAGTATTTTTAAAAATAGTGAGGGAATGATATGAAATTTCATAGAATATACGCCTTGTCTCTGCGCCATATATATTTAATTAAAAGTTCTCTGCCAAGAATTTTAGACCTAATTTACTGGCCCACAATTCAAATAATTCTTTGGGGTTTTATTTCAATGTTTTTTTCATTGCATAGTGATTATTACAACCACACTGCTGGGATTATTTTAAGTGCAGCTATTCTTTATGATTTTTTATTTCGTTCAAGTATAAGTTTTAATATGTTATTTCTTGAAGAAATTTGGAGTAGAAATTTTACAAACCTGTTTGTTGCTCCTTTAAAAATTAGTGAAATTATAACAGCGCTCACACTTACAGCTTTATTGAGAACCCTAATTGGAGTAATACCAGCGATACTTCTTGCGTCTCCTTTTTTTGGCGTTTCCATTTTTAACCTGGGTCCATCATTAGTATTACTTTTTCTAAGTTTGTATCTTTTTGGAATAACCTTGGGATTATTAGTTACCTCGGGTTTATTGAGATACGGTCCGGCTTTTGAAAATATTGCTTGGTCATCACTTTTCTTTCTTGCGCCACTCGGATGTATTTATTATCCATTATCAATTTTACCCGATTGGCTACAAATAATAGCCAAGATCCTACCTCTGGTTTATATATTTGAAGAAGTGAGATCTATTTTATTAAATAATATTGTAAATTACGCAAATATTATAACTGCATTAAAACTGAACTTGATTTATTTTACTTCAGCTGTTTTTATATTTTATTTGGCTTTCTATGGAGCGAGAAAAAAAGGAACGCTCATTAACATTGGAGAATAATTTTTTATGAAATTATACGACTGTTGTATGTATTTTGACGAGAATCTTGTTTTAGATTTACGCTTAAATACTCTAAACGATTATGTAGATAAATTTATTATCGCTGAAGCCACCAGAGATCATGCTGGAAATAAAAAAAAATTAAATTTTGATTATAAAAATTTTTCTAAATTTAAAGATAAAATCATATATTTGGTAATTGAAGATCTGCCTATAGAAGTAAAATCGAAGAAAAAGAACTGGACACCGAATCATTGGAGAGATCAATATCAAAGAAATTCATTGGTAAGAGGATTTAAAAATTGTGAAGATAATGATTTAATAATGATATCTGATATTGATGAAATTCCAAATCCAGAAAAAATATCAGAATTCGAAATTAAGAACAAATACGCTTGTTTTATGCAAAAAAATTTTCAATCAAAATTAAATTTACTGAATATTACTGACGGATATTGGATGGGAACAAAAATTTGTCAAAAAAAATATTTAAAATCTCCTCAATGGTTAAGGAATATTAAAACTAAAAAAAGACCTTTTTGGAAATTTTATAAACCAAAAGAACCACAGTTAATTTATGACGGTGGTTGGCATTTTAGTTTTTTAAAAAAACCAAAGGATATTTCATTAAAAATAAAGGTTTATTCTCATCAAGAATTTTATAAGAACGAATTTGTTGACGAAGAAAAAATAGCTAAAAGAATTAAAAACAATCAGGATTTATTTGATCGAAATATCAAATATAGAAAAATTGAAGTGGATGAAAGTTTTCCTAAGTATATTATTAATAATAAAGAAATGTATAATGAATGGATAATTTAATTGGCGCGCCCGGAAGGAGTTGAACCCTCAACCTTCTGGTCCGAAGCCAGACGCTCTATCCAATTGAGCTACGAGCGCTTTGATTAATTGTTTATATAACATATAGAATCATTAATGGAAAAAAAAATATTTAATGTAAGTACATGCATTGATTCCCTTGGAAATCGCTTGGACAAGTTTTTGCAATCGCAATTAATCAAAATAAGCAGGACAAAAGTACAAAGCTTGATATGTGACGGTTATGTTAAACTTAATAATATTACAATCTATGAAGCTTCAAAAAAAATAAAGAACAACGATAAAGTTGAAATTAATTTTCCACCACCAAAAGAAATCTTGATTAAACCATACAAAATGCCTTTGGATATTTTGTTCGATGATGATGATATTTTGGTAATTAATAAACCTTCCGGTGTTGTAGTTCATCCTGGTGCGGGAAATTATGAAAAAACCATAGTAAACGCACTACTATTTCACTACAAAAATAAACTTTCAAGTGTAGGTGGAAAATTAAGACCAGGCATAGTTCATAGAATTGACAAGGATACTAGTGGAATTATTGTTATCGCGAAAAATGATAACGCTCACATCAATTTGTCCAAACAATTTAGCAATCATACAATAAAAAGAACTTATGAAACTTTGGTATGGGGTTCTCTAAAACCCAAAAGTGGGAAGATAAATGAAAAAATTTCTAGGAGTATAAAAAATAGACAACTTATGACAGTAAGGAAAGAGAAAGGTAAGAGAGCTGTTACGAATTATAAAACTTTGGAAATCTTTTATAATCTGAATTTACCTAAAATAAGTCTTGTAGAGTGCCAACTAGAAACAGGAAGAACCCATCAAATAAGAGTGCATATGAATTTTAAAGGAAATCCAATTTTAGGAGATAAGTCTTACGGAAAAATAAAAAGAAAATTTAAAAAAATTGATGCAAATATAGAAAAGAAAATAAACAGTTTTAACAGACAGGCTCTTCACGCAAAAAGCTTGGGTTTTATACATCCTAGAACGGAAAAGAAAATATTTTTTGAAGTCGAAAGCCCAAAGGATTTCGATCAACTTGTAAAAAGCCTTAAAAAGGCTAGTATTTAGCTGTCTTGTATTTGCCTCAATTTGATAATACATAGTCCAATGGAATTATGAACACTAAAACAATTAATACAAACTTGCCAACGATAACTTCAGAAGGAAGCCTCTCAAGTTATTTGGCACAAATAAAAAAATTTCCTATGCTTAGCGCTGAAGAAGAATATATGCTAGCCAAAAGTTGGAGGGACAGAGGAGATTTAAAATCAGCACATAAGTTGGTAACAAGTCATTTACGATTGGTTGCAAAAATCGCAATGGGATACAGAGGTTATGGATTGCCCGTAAGCGAATTAGTTTCTGAAGGCAATATAGGATTGATGCAAGCTGTTAAAAAATTTAAACCAGAAAAAGGTTTTAGATTAGCTACTTATGCAATATGGTGGATAAAAGCATCGATACAAGAATACGTATTAAGATCATGGAGTTTGGTAAAAATAGGGACTACAACAGCCCAAAAAAAACTTTTTTTTAATTTAAAAAAACTGAAAAATAAACTAGCTCCTGCTAATACAACAGACTTGAAACCTGAACATGTAGATGAAATATCAAAAAGACTAAATGTTAATAAAGAAGAAGTAATTTCCATGAATAGAAGACTGTATGGAAAAGAAAAATCACTAAATGATCCAGTAAAAAATGAAGATGGTTTGCAATGGCAAGATTGGCTTGTGGATGATAATCTCGATCAGGAACTAAAATTATCTCAAAATCAAGAGCTTCAAGAAAGAAGGAAATTAATGAATGATTCAATGAGTATTTTAAATTCGAGAGAAAAAGAAATATTAACTTCCCGTAAATTATCTGAAAATATATGCACCTTAGATGATTTAAGTAAAAAATACAAAATCAGCAGGGAAAGAGTTAGACAAATTGAAACGAAGGCTTTTGAAAAGTTACAAAAAGCCATGCTCAATGCCGCTAAGTCAAATAATTTACTTCCAAAAAACTAATTATATTTATTCACTTAAAAGGATTCTCTAAAAGTATTGTATCTTCTCTTTTGGGACTTGTAGAAATACTAGATATTTTAACACCACAAAAATTTTCTATAAAAGAAACATATTTTCTTGCATTTTCTGGAAGATCTTTCCATTTTTTTATTCCAATTGTATTTTTCACCCATCCATCCATTTTTTTATAAATTGGTTTAACATTTAGTTGATCCTGCAACCCGCTTGGAAAATAATCAATTTTTTTTCCATCAAGTTCATATCCAATGCAAACGTTTAATTCATTAAAATCATCCAATACATCTATTTTCGTCAAAGCTATTCCGTTTATTCCGGATACAGTACAAGATTGTTTAACTAAAGCAGCATCAAACCAACCACATCTTCTCTGTCTATTGGTCACAGTTCCAAATTCCTTACCTTTTTCGCCTATTTTTTTCCCTATTTCATTTTTTAATTCTGTAGGAAACGGTCCTTCGCCTACCCTGGTTGTATAAGCCTTAACTATACCTAAAACATAATTAATAGTATCAATTCCACAACCAGATCCCGCAAGCGCTGCTCCGACGACCGTATTCGAAGACGTAACAAACGGATATGTACCATGATCTACATCCAATAAAATCCCTTGGGCTCCTTCAAAAAGGATTGTTTTTTTTTCTTTTTTAAACTCTGCTAATTTTTTCCATATTGGCTTTGAATATTTCAAAATTTCAGAAGATATTGTAAGTAACTTTTTTGTTAACTGATCCTTGTCTGCTATTTTTCTTTCTAAACCTTTTCTTATTGAATTATGATGAATTAACAACGTATCTATCTTTCTTGATAAATTTTTTTTGTTGGCAAGATCCATTACTCTAATTCCGCGCCTTCCCACCTTATCTTCATAAGCAGGACCAATACCTTTTCTCGTAGTACCAATTTTAACTGTATTCTTTGAATCCTCTCTAATTTCGTCCAGTTCTTTATGAACAGGCAAAATCAAGTTTGCATTTTCAGCTATATATAAATTTTTATCATCAACTTTTATTCCTAATTTATTTATCTCTATGATTTCATCTAATAAAGCCCAAGGATCAATAACTACACCATTGCCTATAATAGAAACTTTATTTTTTCTAACAACTCCTGAAGGCAAAAGATTTAATTTGTAGGTGATATTATCTACCACCAATGTATGACCTGCGTTATGACCTCCTTGAAATCTAACTATCACATCGGCCTTTTCTGAAAGCCAATCAACTATTTTTCCTTTGCCTTCATCTCCCCATTGGGAACCTACAACAGCTACATTAGACATTGGTCTTTCTTAAATTTAATGAAACTAAATGATTTAAAGGTCCAAAACCTTTTCCATAACTTGGTGCAGAAACTATTGCGCTATTTACATATTTTAGAGAAATTTTACATGATTTAACTATATTTTTATTTTGGGATAAACATGTAGCCAAAGCTGAGGACAGTGTGCACCCTGTTCCATGAGTATTTTTCGTCCTAATTTTTTTTTTTGAAAAAATTTTAATTCTTTTTTTTGTAGCCAAAATATCAAAAATCATTTTATTTTTAAGATGTCCACCTTTTAATAGCACATTTTTTGCTCCCATGTTGAGAATTTTTTCTGCGGCTTTAATCATATCTTCTTTATTCGAAATTGAATATCCAGTTAACACTTCTGCTTCTGGAATGTTGGGCGTAACTAAATTACATAATGGCAAAAGTAATTTTTTTAAATGTCTGATTGAACTATTATTAATTAATTTTGCGCCACCTTTAGCAATCATTACTGGATCAAGAACAATATTATTTAATTTATATTTCTTTAAAACTTTATAAACACATTTTATTATGCTTGCATTGTGAAGCATGCCAATCTTTACAGCATTAGCTCCAATATCATCTAAAATCATTATTATTTGTTTTTGTAAGTTATTTGTAGGAATTGGAGTAATTTTTTTTACTCCCTTGGTATCTTGTGCAGTCACTGCCGTTACAGCAGTCATTGCATAACTACCAAGAGCTGTAACTGTCTTAATATCTGCCTGTATGCCCGCTCCCCCAGAAGAGTCTGAACCTGCAATTATTAATACTTTTGACTTAGGTTTCACTATTTTATTGATTTCTTAATTATTTTTATACATTTTAAAATTAAATTTTTACTGTGTGACTCACCCATGATCCTTATCTTTGGCTCCGTACCTGATTTTCTTATCAATAATCTTCCATGACCGTTCATAAGTTTACTAGCTTTTTTAATCGCTTTTTTACATTTGGATTTATGGATTATATTTTTATCTTTCACGATCACGTTTTCCAATACTTGTGGCAAAGGTCGAAAAACATTAAGTAATTGGCTGGCCCTTTTTCCTTTTCTCAATGAAAACAAAACCTCTAATGCAACCATTAAACCATCGCCGGTAGTTGCAAATTTACCAAGAATTATGTGGCCAGATTGTTCGCCGCCTAAATTAAAATTTAATTTTTTCATTTTTTCCTTTACATATCTATCTCCTACCTTAGTTCTGAAAAATTTAATTTTTTTTTTTCTTAAAAAATATTCCAGTCCATAGTTCGACATTAAAGTTCCAATTACACCACCTTTTAAAATTTTTTTTAATTTCCATCTATGAGCTAGCATTGCAATAATTTGGTCACCATCTATTGTTTTACTTTTTTCATCGCACATAATAATTCTGTCAGCATCACCATCAAATGAAATGCCAACACTAGCTTTATGTTTTCTAACAGCTAATTTAATTTTTGATGGATGTGTAGATCCACATTTGTCGTTAATATTAAAGCCATTAGGTTTTACACCAAAGGGCACAACTTTAGCCCCAAGTTTTTTAAGCAATTTGGGAGCAGCTATGTAACTCGCTCCATTGGCACAATCTAAAACTATTTTAGTTCCCTTTAAGCTAAAATTATTTGGAAAATTTTTTTTTAATATTTCGATATATTTATCATTGCCATCTTCAAGTCTTTTGACTCTACCTAGCAATTTGGGATTCGTAAGTTGTTTTGTGTTTTTTGCATCTATTAGTTTTTCAATTTTTTTTTCTATTTGGTCTGATAATTTCATACCATCCGGCCCAAATAACTTAAGACCATTGTCATAATAAGGATTATGAGAGGCAGTAATCATAATACCCATATTTGCCTTCATTGATTTTGTTAACATTGCAAGTCCATTGGTTGGTAAAGGTCCCAGTGTAAAAATATGCATTCCGCCCGATGCTAAACCTGATACCAACGCTGGTTCTAAAGTATATCCAGATAATCTTGTATCTTTGGCTATTATTGCAATTTGTTTTTTTTTTTTTTGATTTTTAAAATAAGTAGCGGCTGCTAGGCCAAATTTAAAAAATTTTTCTCCAGTAATATTACCTTCGTTGACAGTACCTCTAATGCCGTCAGTTCCAAAATATTTATTGCTCATGGATTAGTTTGTATTCAATATATTATTAAAAACTAATATTCCTTGATTAATTTCTTTAACATTATGAACTCTAAATAACTGAACTCCCTGAGAAAGTCCATATAACACTGATGCCAATGTACCTCCTGTTCGATCAGGTGTATCAAATTTTGTTACTATATGTTCTATAAATCTTTTTCTCGATGTTCCTATTAGGATTGGACATCCCAAACTATGGAAAATAGAAATTTTAGACATCAATCTTAAGTTATGATTTAAGTTTTTTCCAAAACCAATTCCTGGATCTAAAATAATTAATTCTTTTTTATAATTTCGTCTCACGCAAAAATTAATTCTTTCTTCAAAAAAATCAAAAATATCTAATATGACATCTCCATAGGTTGGATTACTTTGCATTGTAGAAGGAGTTCCTCGCATGTGATGTAAAATAAATGGTTTTTTATTGGAATTGATAACATCAAAAGATTTATTATCAAAATTTAAGCCAGAGACATCATTAATGATATCAACTCCGTTTTCTATACCTTTGATCATCACGTGGGATTTTCTTGTATCTAAGGATAAAATTCCTTTCGGAAATTTCTTTTTAAATTTAACAATGGTATTTTTTATTCTTTCCCATTCTTCTTTCGCATCAATAGTTTTGGATCCTGGTCTAGTGGATTCTCCTCCAATATCAATGATTGTCGCGCCACTATTAATCATTAACCTAACTTGATCATAAGCTTTCGCTTCTTCAAAAAATAATCCACCATCTGAAAAACTATCTGGAGTTATATTTAACACTCCTATTAATAATGGTATATCAAATCTTAATCCTGATATATTTTCTCTTTTTGAAGTTATATTTTTTAAATCTTTTTCAATCGTGGTTAGGATTTTCCTATCAATCTCAGAGATTTTATTAATTGAATGAAATTTACTATCAGTAACTCCTTTTTTTTCTCTATTAAAAATTTCTATTTGATCAAAGGCTATGTTTGAACGTCCGGTTAAAGAAAGAGCTTTTTTTTCATCAATAAGTTTTTTAGCGTAATTCCCGTAATAGAAATTACACGGTCTTGTGTAATATTTGCGCATTAAAAACTAAACAGCAGGTTTTGGCTTTAAACCTAATGATCCCAGGGCTGTAGATTCTTCTTCGACTTTATCGTCATCTTCTATTGATAATTTTGGTTGAATATTCTTATAAATTAAATCTTTAATTTCATCACCAGTAAGAGTTTCGTATAACAATAATGCTTTAGCTAATTTATGAAGATCATCTATTTTTTCGCTAAGAATTTTTTTTGCCCTTTGGTACCCTTCATCAACTAATTTTCTAATTTCAGAATCAACTTTTCTAGAAGTTTCTTCAGACATATGCTGACTTCTAGTTATTGATCTTCCAAGAAAAACTTCATCTTCATTTTCACCATAAGTTAATGGACCAAGCATTTCACTCATGCCCCATTTAGTTACCATTTGTCTTGCTATAGAAGTTGCGCTTTCTATATCCTGTTTAGCACCCGAAGTTACTTTATTGTGTCCAAAAATAATTTCCTCTGCAACTCTACCACCCATTGCTTTCGAAATTTGTGATTTTAAATATTCTCTACTTGTTGAATACTTGTCTCGTTCTGGTAATGTCATTACCATTCCTAAGGCTCTACCTCTAGCAAGAATTGTTGCTTTATGAATGGGATCATCTGCTTTCTCATTTAGTGAGACTATCGCATGACCTCCTTCATGATAGGCAGTTAGTTTCATGTCTTCATCCGTCCTTACCATAGATCTTCTTTCTGCACCCATCATTACTTTATCTCTAGCTTCTTCAAATTCCAAAGATGTTACAATTTTTTTATTTTTTCTTGCAGCTAATAGTGCAGCTTCATTTGATAAATTTGCTAAATCGGCTCCTGTAAAGCTTGGTGTGCCTCTGGCAACAGTTCTTAGATTTACTTCAGGGCTTAAATTAATTTTTTTTGTATGTATTTTTAAAATTTTTTCTCTTCCAATAATGTCTGGATAAGGCACAACAACTTGTCTATCAAATCTTCCAGGTCTTAACAAAGCGGGATCCAAAACATCAGGTCTGTTGGTTGCAGCAATAATTATTACACCTTCATTTGTATCAAAACCATCCATTTCTACGAGTAATTGATTTAATGTTTGTTCCCTTTCATCATTTCCGCCTCCAAGTCCAGCTCCCCTACTTCTTCCAACAGCATCAATCTCATCTATAAAAATTATACAAGGAGCATTCTTTTTTCCTTGCTCCATCATATCTCTAACTCTTGAAGCACCAACACCAACAAACATTTCAACAAAATCGGATCCTGAAATTGTAAAGAAGGGTACATCAGCCTCTCCGGCTATTGCTCTCGCAAGTAAAGTTTTGCCTGTTCCCGGGGGTCCAATTAGAAGTGCTCCTTTTGGAATTTTTCCACCAAGTCTTCTAAATTTTCTTGGATCTTTTAAAAATTCCACCATTTCTTCAACTTCTTCTTTTGCTTCATCTATTCCAGCAACATCATTAAAAGTCACTTTGCCTCGAGCTTCAGATAACAGTTTTGCTTTGGATCTCCCAAATCCCATAGCGCCACCTTTGCCTCCTTGCATTTGCCTCATAAAAAATATCCACACTCCAATAAGCAGTAACATTGGAAACCAAGATAAAAGAATTCCCAACAGAGAAGGCATTTTATCGTCTTGAGGTGAAGCTGTTATGTTGACGCCTTTTGAAGACAATTTTTCTACGAGATTAGGATCGTTTGGAGCATAAGTATTGAATGCTGTACCATTGGACAAAACTCCTTTGATTTCATTTCCCTTGATCTCAACTTCTATAACTCTACCTTCTTCGAGATTTTTTAAAAAACTAGAAAAGGGGACTTTATCTGACGTAATAGATTGTTTGGGATTTTGGTATAATTGAAAAAGTCCTACTATAAGCAGAACTATTACACTCCACATCATTAGATTTTTGTAATTCATATAGTATTTAAGATAAGCATTATTCTTTACTAAACAAGTAGCAATTTCACCATGATAATCTTAAAAAAATGGTCATTTTCTTAACCGGTTTAATACTTTTTTGATTTTTTTTTCTTTTTCAATTGAAATAAGACTTCCTTTTTTTTCAATAATGCATCCTCCTAAAGTAGATTTATTGAACTTAATTTTTTTAACACGATCAATTAAATTGATAATTTTTTTGGATCTTGGTGGATAGTACGTTCCTGATACCAAAGATAATACATTAGAAAAAGATTTAAAAATAATTTCTCCAGATTCTTCTGAAAATATTTGTGTATTTATTAAACATTTATTGTTCGACAAAAAAGATACATACTTGTATAAAGCTTTATTTTTATAATAATTTAACGCTTTATTTGCAGACAGAAGATTGTTAATTGTCCTAATAATTTTACCTTTATCTAAACCTTCTCTCTCCATGATTTTTATATACTTTCTTATTCTAACACGTAAAAATTTATTATCTTTATTTGATGGATCTTTAATATAATTTTCAAAAATATTTAAAGTTACATACTTTAAATCTTTTTTTTCAATAGCCAAAAGTGGCCTAATAATTTTCAATTTATTATTGTAGACAACGCTATCCGACATTGAAGACAAGCCGGTTAGTCCACTTCCCCTAAGCAATCTTATAAAGAAATTTTCAATTTGATCATCCTTATGATGTGCGGTAACTAAATACTTTATGTTATTGTTTAAACAGTAGTTAGATATTAAAGAATATCTCATATTCCTAGCTTTGCTTTGAATGTTGCTTTTGGGAACGCTACCTTTCCAATTAAGAATTTTACTTTTTATACCTTCTTTTTTTAGTATTTCTTTAACTTTTGTGGCTTCTCTGCGAGATTCTTTCCTTAGTTTGTGATCAACAATTAGAACATACATTTTATTTTTAAATTCATGAACATACATTTTACCAAAATAAGCCAAGGACAAACTATCTGAGCCACCGGAAACGGCCAGAGCAAAACTTTTTTTATTAACTTCTTTAGAAATTACAGTTTTAAATTTTGCGTATGTTTTTTTGATTTTGAGATTTTTAAATGATAATTCTTTATTATTAACCTTTTTTGTCGCAGTTAAATTTTTTCTTTTCATATTCAGCTTTTTGAATAACAGATTGATTGGCCTTTGGATATTGAGTTTTAATTCCCAAAATCATTGAGCAGCCTTGATCCTTCTCTCCAATCTGCACCATCATAACTCCTAGTTTAAGTAGGTTTACGGGTGCTTTGGCACTTTTTGGATATTTTTGGTAACCATCTAAATATGCACTTGCAGCATCTTGGTAAAGTTGTCTTACTCTAAAAGTTTCTCCATACCAATATTGTGCACTTCCAGCAAGTTCGTGCTCTGGATGAGAATTTACAAATTCTCTGAGTGCAAACTCTGCTGTTTCGTAATCTCCTACTTTCAAAAAGCTTTGGGCGAATTTATATCGTTCTTCTGGTGAACCTTCTGGAAGAAGTTTTTCGGTTCTTTCCGCTGTTTCGATGACAACAGTTCCTGCTGACTCGATAGATTGTGTTTCTTGATTTTGTTTTAGAGAAGTTAAATCTTTATCTGCAATGACACCTAAATTTTTTGCTTTGCTACTTCCAGGCAGTTCATTTGTCAAATTAGCAGCGGCACTTTCTCTAACATCCGATCCACCTTTTTCTATACCTGCTTCTAATTCTATAAAGCGGGTTTGGTTATCTGTTTGAATTTTTGTAATTCTGTTTGAAAGTTTATCAAGTTTGAAATTAACTTCTTCAAAACTGTTCGTTAGTATTTTAAATTGTTCTTCAAGGTCTGACAATTTAAGTAAATGTCTTGTTAAAACATCTCCATCGTTATCTGATAAGTTTACACTGCTACTAATACCTTCGTTATTTTGTGTATAAACTGCTTTTTCTAATGTTTTTATATCTTGTTGTAAAATTTTTATTTGCTGTAAAATTGATTCCGATTCCTCTCCATAAGCTTTAAATGAACCTAAAACGATAAGAATTAAAATCAGTATTGTCCTGTTTAAAAAAACTAAGATTTTACCCATTTTTTAATTTGATACTTTAAAGAAAATAGTGGCAAAAAAAAGACCCCCATGTCCATACAAGAGGGTCTTTTATAAATCTTTTCTTAAACTATAACTTAGTTAGCTTTAACCGTTACAGATCTTCTGTTCTGAGACCATGCTACAGGTGTGCTAGCTGAATTAACCGGTCTCTCTTTTCCATAACTTATAACTGTTATTCTTCCCCCAGAAACGCCATAGGTTAATAAATAATCTTTGGCCGCATTAGCTCTTCTTTCACCAAGAGCCAAATTGTATTCTCTTGTGCCTCTCTCGTCTGCATGCCCTTCGATAGTTACGGTAACATCTTTATTCTTTCTCATCCACGCCGCTTGCTTACGTAACGTGTCTCTTGCAACAGTTGTTAACACTGACTTGTTCGTCGCAAAGAAAACTCTGTCGGGAACTCCAGTTGCGAGGTATTCCACAGTCTCTTGTCCAGTATATACATCACCCTTAACTGCTTCTGCTGAAACTTGTTTTCCAACTTTTTTTTGTGTAGCGCAAGCTGTCAACGCAACAGTTGCAAATGCAATTAGCAAAATCTTTTTTATACTCACTAGGTAATCCATCTATATATCTCCCTGACTGTTGTTAATGTTTTTAAATTCTGTTGTCAATCTCAATACAATATTTCAAAATAACGTTCAAGTTGCAAGTCAATTTTATTCTGAAAAAACACTACTTTGAGAGTAAAGAAGACCAAGATGGGTCTGATCCGTCTGTCTCGGTCTCTATAAGTCTTTCGTTATAACCTGTTAAATCAATTGACCAAAGTTTGGCAGAAAATCCCTTTCCTTCTTCATCTGATCTCGTTTCCCGATAAAATATTAGCACCCTCCCATTTGGTGACCATGATGGTGCTTCTTGGTAAAAGTTTTCTGTTAATAATCTTTCTCCACTTCCATCAGTTCTCATGACTCCAATATAAAATCTATTATTGTGAACTTTTGTAAACGCAA